>Ga0180432_10004897_pt1 | contig 18099 bp, 16 predicted proteins | sample SS_ome_10_FD_132414 | JGI IMG/M metagenome (GOLD analysis project Ga0180432, IMG submission 132414) | Hypersaline lake sediment archaeal communities from the Salton Sea, California, USA - SS_1_MS_2 metaG | ecosystem: Environmental > Aquatic > Non-marine Saline and Alkaline > Hypersaline >...
CTAAACCGAAAGTCAAGGATTTAGATAAACCTCAAATTCCGAAACCAAAAGTATTGCCGTTAGAGAAGCCTAAGGTTCCAAAATCAAAATCGACCAAAGATAAAAAATAAACATCCTTCTTCCATAAGATTCTAATTTTTCCTAACTTTAATTAGCAATAATGAGTACTATAATGAATAGCAATATTGAGAAATTCGATATTTGTATCGTTGGTGGGAGCATCGCCGGGAATTATCTCAGCTATTTATTATCAAAAACTGATTTAAAAATAGCCATTATTGAGGAGCACGAAGAAATTGGCTTACCATTTCAATGCGCGGGCATTATATCGAAAAAACTAAGTAAATTAATAGAACTCCCAAAAAATATCGTGTTAAACCACGTTGAAATTGCTCGTCTTGTGGCACCATCAGGAAAATCTATCAGATTATCTGGAGATGAACAACCATATGTCGTGGATAGAATTGCTTTAGACAAGCTCTTTTACGAAAAAGTAAAAGATAATATTAATATCACTTATTTCCTTGGAGAAAGATTCAAAAGCTTTGAGTATCTTCAAAAATCTCATCAGAAACAAGTCTTACTTCAAACTTCTAAAAGACAACTCCAAGTAAAGTTATTAATTGGGTGTGATGGACCTTTATCAACCGTTGCAGGATCTTTAGGAATAAGAAATAAAGTAATCTATGGCGCTCAAATACGCGTTAACGGTAATTTTAATCAAAACGAAGCTCTCATGTATTTTGATCAAAGATGGAAGGAATTGTTTGGCTGGATCGTTCCTGAGGGTAATAAAATCTATCGAATAGGATTAGCATCGTCTAAAAACGCGAGCAAGAACATAAAAATATTTTTAAACAAGCTTAATGTTAAATACGAGAATAAAATAAGCCAACAAGGGGGAATCATCCCTGTTGGAACAATGAATAAATCTGCATTCGATAATGTGTTATTATTAGGTGATTCTGCTTGCCAAGTGAAAGCAACAACTGGTGGTGGAATCGTAATGCTATTATCTTGTGCTAAATACGCAGCAGATTGCATTATCAAATGTGTTAAAACAAACAACTTTTCAAGGAAAGCAATCAAAAAATATTACGAAAAGCCAATTTTAGTTCATATTGGAAAGGAATTAAAACTTCATTATATGATAAGAACGGTGATTGAAAACTTTAGTAGTGAAGATTTCGATAATTTCGTTCAGATACTAAACACCACTAATGTTGGGAACATCATTTCATTTTACGGCGATATGGATTTTCCAAAAAGAATGATCTTAAAGCTCTTGAGGAACTCAATAGTTTTAAAATTTCTGATAAATTTTTTAATAAAAAATCCGTTAATAATAATTAAATTATTAAAAATTATGTTACATTAATTCACTAATAAGGGGTAAAACCAAATGGATAAAGAAGCATTAAAAGGGATATGGACTGGTGCAATAATTACTTTAATTTTTTTTGGGGGAATAGGTGTTTTTCTACTTCCCAGGATTGGAGAGATGATAATAATTTTCTTTTTGATGCCCGCAATAATTTTTTTTGTCGCTATTTCTGGTTCGATATCATATCTTATAAATGAAAGAAAAAAATGTCCAAACTGTGGAAAAAGAATGGATAAGTCAGTAAAATTTTGTAAGCAATGTGGAGCTGAAGTATTAACTAACTGTCCTCACTGTAAGGCTGAATTAAAGTCGAAAGCCTCTTTTTGTGAAGCGTGTGGGAAATCATTAACAGAACCCAAGTCCCAAGAGAAAAAAGAACTTGAACATGTCTCCTCTCCTGAACGAAAATCTGTTGAAAATCTTATCTATTGTACTTATTGCGGTACTCAAATAGAACCTAATTTAGCAGTATGTCCCGCTTGTGGCGAATCTTTAAAATAACACCTAAAAAGTTTTTATTGTTATTCTTATTTCAATATTCATCTAAAGTATAATGATAAATATGACTGCTCAAAAAATCGTAATAATTGGTGCCGGATCGCTACAATTTGGTCTTGGAACTGTTGGAAGCATTTTTGCCTCGGAACATCTTACTGGGTCGACGATTTGCTTGCACGACATCAACGAAGAAAATCTAGAAAAAGCTCGTTCTATCACCCAAAATGCTATTGATCAAAAGAAGGTGGATTTCACATTGGAGGCAACAACAAATCGCCCCAAGGCGCTTAAAGGAGCAACTTTTATTGTCAATTCTATTGAAGTCACGCCACGGTTTAAATGGTGGGAAATGGACATGGAAATTCCTCGTAAACACGGATTTAGACAAGTTTACGGAGAAAATGGTGGTCCAGGCGGACTTTTTCACTCATTACGGGTCATTCCCCCCATTCTCGACATTTGCAACGATGTAGATAAAATATGTCCAAACGCTTATTTCATAAATTTTTCAAATCCAATGAGCCGAGTATGCTTGGCAATAAAAAGAAATTACCCTGAACTTAAAGTTGTTGGATTATGTCATGAAATCCATTTTGCTCACATGCATCTACCGAAAATTCTCGGAACACCCTGGGAAAATCTGGACATATGGGCTGGCGGACTTAACCATTTCGGAGCAGTGATAAAAGCTTCCTACAAGGATTCAGGGAAAGATGCGATCCTCGATATAAGGGCAAAAGCACCTGAATATTTAGAGAAAATGAAAACACAGAACAAAATAAGATATGTTGTCAATACTTCTGTTAGTCTTACGAGTTATATTCTTTATAAGTATGGATATCTACCCTATACGACAGATTCGCACTATGGAGAATACATTGGATGGGCACACGAAGAAGCAAATATGGAAGGAGCTATGAATTTCTATAATTTTTATAAAAAATATATTTCTTCAGAAGGTAAAAAAATAGATAGATTAATCAAAAAAGGAAAAGGCTCTGTATTAGTGAAACCCGATGCAGAACGCGCCATACCCATAATTGAAGGGATATTAACAGATTCAAACCACGATGAATTATCGGTGAATGTTCCTAATGAAGGTATCATTACGAATTTATCTAGCGATCTCGTGGTGGAATGTCCTGCCATGGTAAATAAAACCGGTGTTCACGGTGTAATATTAGGTGAATATCCGAAAGGAATCGCTTCCTTGTTGCGAATTGAAGGATCCGTCCAAGATCTCGTTGTTGAGGCCATAATTAAAAAATCTAAAGAAATAGCATTGCAGGCTTTACTCGCTGATCCTAATGTAGGAAGCACTAAAAGAGCTGAGGCATATCTCGATGAAATGTTAGAACTCCAAAAAGATGTAGTATATTTGGAATGAAAAAACAAAAAATTGCCTTTTAACTCCTTTCTTTTAAAATATATTCTATTCTATCAAAGATTTCCTTTAATACTACTGAGACCAGAAAGATCCACCAGAGTAGAAGCCAAAGTGGCATGCCTAAAATTATTGGATTGATATACACGTATAGACCAAATATGACCATCAACCCTTCAAATATAAACGCATATGGCAACACGGCGATGATTAATATCTGGTTCTTTTTCGGGTGGAATATCAACAAGCGGCCAACGATGAAACTTGCGTAAAATAACGCCGGGATCCACATTTCGAGATTATAAGTCGAATATATGATGATACGCAAGATTATAATCAGAATTAAGTCGACGACTAACTCGTAATCGACCCAACCTTTAAGGAACTTACCATTTTTCTGAAAATCTTCACCTTTAAACCATTCAATATTAAAGATTTTCCTAAAAATCAAGAAGACTTGCCCCCAAAAAACGATGGACCATAGTGGTAATAAACCATCTAAGAATGGAATGATTGTTACTGAAGTGTAGTTGTATACTTCTCTCATCATTGACATTAAATCGTTTCCTCCTCCCGCTATAACGCCAAATACGAAAAAAATCCAGTCTCCTTTTTGATTGATGATTAAAAACCGTATTATAATGTTAATGCTAAAGATAATGGTTAACACAATCGTGTATGCAACATTTAAAGCCGCAAGATGGCCAAAAACTGCAGTAGCAACGATAATGACTGTGAGAAACACTACTTCCCAGATTAGTCGTTGCTCGGGAGTTTCTGGAGGGAAATTTGTTAACTTTTCTGACATTATATTCATTATTTGGGTTTAAAACTATATAAATATTTAAAATTAATATGAAAAAAGATTAATTAATATAGTTCATTTATCTAATAAGTAACTAATATAATGAAGAAGTGAATCGAGTGGAATGTAGAGAGAGAGTTCTTGCAGCTTTGAACTTGGAAAAACCGGATAGAGTACCGACGCACGCGTTAGCTGTATATAATGCCGACGAGATCCTAAATAAACCAAGAAGGAGCACTTTTGATGTTATTGATCAGCTCATTGAGAATAATCCTAATAATTGGCTAGATGTTTTGAATAAGGTCGTTGATGGGTATGAAAAAAGTATTTTCGGAACAATGGCAGAAGCCGCTATAGAGTTAGGCCTTGATACCATACAGTGTGGTATTCTTCCATATAAATTCATCAATAAGGAAGAATTATCAGATATCTATGGTCGAATCTGGAAGATGGTCGATATAGGGCACGGAAGATTAGATCCATATTTCATGCACGGCACGATCGGTTCGGTAGAGAAATGGGAAGTGGTAAAACAAAAATTCGAGGATGAATACACCAAGCAATATACAAGGAAAGCAAAGAAATTATACAGGGGTGTTAATATGAAATACAAGAATAAGATATTAATTACTGTTGAAACAGTTTTTACGGGTATCTTCGAATCTGCATGGGAGGGAATGAATACAACATTTTTCTTCAAGCAATTACATAAAAATCCTAAATTCGTAAAGGACGTATACGATACATACGCAAATTTTAACATCGCAATGTTTAATGCCTATATGGATGCAGGGGCGGAAGTCTTTTGCGAGGCTGGAGATCTTGCTTTCAAGACTGGACCATTTTATAACCCTAAATTATATGAAGAGTTATTACAACCAGCATATAAAAAGCTTACTGACGCCGTTCACGACAGGGGCGGAAAAATATTCCTTCACACGGACGGACAAATCACCTCACTATTAGATTTCATCATAAATAGCGGCTTTGATGGATTACAAGGCCTTGAACCTACAGCAGGCATGGATATTGGTGCTGTAAGGAAAAAAGTTGGAAATAAGCTGTGCTTACTAGGCAATATTGATGTGAGTCACGTGTTGACAAAAGATGGGACGAAGCAAGATGTGTTTGACGCTGTTAAAAACGCGATAAAAAGTGCTGGACAAGATGGGAGCCTTATCATAAGCCCCGCGAACATGCACCATGAGGTTCTACCACAGCAACTAAGATGGATGGTTGAAGCTACGCATAAATACGGTACTTATCCTTTAAATTTATAATTTTTTTTATCATTCTTTTTTCTCCAGAAAGAACAGAATAGAGATGTGAAAAATATAAAACTATAGCATTCTATTAACAAATATCTAAACTATATTTTAATAAATGTGAGAATTGAGTGGAGTGTAGAGAGAGAGTTCTTGCGGCTCTAAATTTAGAAGAGCCAGATAGAGTACCATGTCATGCAATATTAATTGATGCTAACAATTCAGACGAGATATTAGGGAAACCTCAGATGACGGATTTTGACACATACGAACAAGTAAGAAGAGATAATCCTGAAAATTGGCACGAGGAAATGACGAATCTAGTAGAAGGAGTGGAAGTTACAACATTTTCAAGGTGTGTTGAAGCAGCAGCAACCATAGGTTTGGACGTCATGCAGGTTGGAATACTTCCTTTTTATTTTACTAACGAGTTTGACAATCTTAACGATGGAAGAATCTACATGAGGGACATTTTTGGACGAGTTTGGGAAGCACGAGATAACAAAGGAAATATAAACCCTTACTATTTATATGGAACGATGAATACTCCCGAGAAGTGGAAAGAAGCGAAGGAAAACATAGAAGGTCCAATGACCAAAAAGTACAGCAAGTTCGCAGCAAAATTCTTTCGACGCATCAATAAGAAATATAAAGAAAAAATATTTGTCGTAGTAACCAACGATTTAGCTGGTGTTTTTGAAAGCGCTTCTCAAGGCATGGGCTTTTCGCATTACGCCAAACTTTTGCGCAAGAATCCCAAATTTATCAAGGAAGTGCACCAAGTTATTGCACGATTCACAAAAGATTGTTACATGAGTTATATGGATGCGGGTGCCGAGATGTTTGTTGAATCAGGGGACTTAGCATATAAGACTGGTCCTATGATGAGCCCGAAACAATTTAACGACTTGCTTTTACCTGCCTATAAAATGATTACTGACGCAGTACACGAAAGAGGAGGGAAAATCGTTCTTCACACGGACGGACACGTCCATCCCCTCTTGGATTTTGTTGTTAACTGTGGTTTTGATGGCTTACAAAGCTTGGAACCTACCGCAGGCGTTGATCTGGCTCTTGTTAAAAAGAAAGTTGGCGATAAATTATGCTTGATGGGAAATATTGATGTATCTCATGATTTGGTATATGGTACAAAAGAGGAAGTATACAACGCGGTTAAATATGCCATAAAAACTGCAGGTCCTGGGGGAGGCTTTATGGTTTCTCCAGCAAATATGCATCCTGATGTTAAAGTGCAAAACCTGAAGTGGATGGTGGAAGCCACGCACGAATTTGGCAAGTATCCAATACAATTATAAATTTATTCATCTTATATTTTAACTAATATCCAATAAATTGGAGAAATCTATTTATGACCGTACTTATTAGCCCAAAATTACGTTCGGATGTAAAGAAAGTAATGGAAAGGAAAAATACTTACTCCGAGAATGCAACAAAAGAATTTATTCAAAAAAAGAAAAGCGAAGGAATAGAAGTAGACGAAAAGATCTTGATTAGCGATGCCAATATCGTTCTAGAACTCAATCGTTTTAGTGATGCATATTCATCAACTAAAAGAAAGGATCTCATACCGAGTGGTGTTAATTTCGAGCGTGTTGATGCGAACGGAGTACCTGCAGAATGGATCACTCCCTCTGATGCTGATTCTAATAAAGTCTTATTTTATTTGTTTGGTGGAGCTTACGTCATAGGAACAATAGAAACGAGGCGAATCCTATCATCTCTCATCAGCAATTCGTCAAATATACGGACATTCCTCGTTGGGTATCGTTTAGCCCCTGAGCATCCATTTCCTGCAGCATTAAACGATTCAATTGCTGCATATCAATGGTTAATTTCTAATGGAATTAAAGCTGAAAATATCGTTTGTGCTGGTAGTTCCGCAGGTGGTGGATTGACCGTAGCAACTCTCTTAAAACTAAAGGAATTATCTCTCCCATTACCTGCAGGGGCAGTGCTTTTATCTCCATGGACGGATTTAGCATTACGAGGTGAATCCATGAAGCTCAATGCTGAATATGAACCTGAACTTTCAAAAGCAATACTTCGAATGACTGCGTTGGTATATTCGGGAGGAAATAGTCGAAAAAATCCCCTAATATCACCTGTATACGCTGATTTAACAGGACTACCCCCACTTTTAATTCACGCTGGAAGCATCGAAACAATAAGAGACGATTCAGTACGATTGGCAGAACGAGCTAAAGAAGCAGGAGTAGATGTTACTTTAGAGGTCTGGAACGAAATGCCCCATGTATTCCATAATTATTATGACGAAATTCCCGAGAGTAAGGAAGCAATTGAAAAAATAGGGCAATTCATTCAAATGTTATTAGCTTAAAAGCCCCCCGATCTCTTTTAAAACGCCACTATCAAATATTCCTTTACTTAGCGCGTACGCATAAGTGTCAGTTACGCAGTTTTGCATCCATGCACAATTCGCCTGGCATTGTTTGGGACCCGTTCCGTGGAAATTTGTAGGATTGATCAATTTGCAAGCTGCCTCATGGACTTTCTTTACATTCTTATATTTTAACACGTTAACCATTGCTGCGTCTGGATACGCTTTACAAGGCCAAAAGATCTCTCCATTATAATCTACATGGTCAAAAACGACGGGATAACAGTCGAATCCTTTAAAATCTAACAATTTTTCCAACATTCGTGCTGATGCAATCATTGGATATCCCTGATTTGCCCTTTCAATGATTTTTTGAGTGAGTCGTTTGTAGTTCGGATCTTCTAATAGTTTAGGATCAGCCTCATGTCCAATGTTAGAAGAAACAGGACTGAAAGTAATTCCTAAATCATTACAAAAATCTAAGATATCAAAAGATTCCGCTATTGTTTCCTTCGTGATTACCGTGTTAGCTACTAACTTGAATGCTGAGTAATTCTGCAAGATTTTCAAGGCTAATAGGTTTTTTAACACATTTCTAGAAATTCTATCGTTAACTTCATACATTCTGGAAAGATCCTTAATATTGAGCGAATCAAGACTGATGATTATTACATCCATTTGCTGTAAAAAGTTCCTATATCGCGGTTTAACCAATAGATCTCCTAAAAGGCTTCCATTCGTGTTAATCATGTTAAACATGTTTAATTTCGTGGAGTAATCTAAAAGTTCGGGCAAGTCCTTCCTGATCGTCGGCTCTCCACCGCAAAAATAAATGGCTGATGAATTTTTCATAACCTTTATTAGTTGCTTTCCTTGTTCAGTCGTCAAGTCTTTATTAAATCCTTGGTTATAAAGGTCAGGATAGCTACTTCCCCGATGATTGCTGCAATAGGAGCACAAGAAATTACAGTTGTTTGTCATCGTCCAAATGTAAAATATGGGAATAAAGTCGTGGTCTCCTTTCGCCATCTTTTGTTTATTTATAAGTAAGTTCTTTACCGTTTTCATTATTGCCAATATTTTCCGCTTCTGTAAGAGGGTACCCTGCAAGTAATTAGATTTCAACTTTGAATTCTTGGCAATTTCTAAAGCTAAGCGTGTTGCTTCAATATTTAATTGCTTCCAGTCGGGATGGTATTCCTTAGGCTTGTAAAAATTAAATTTCGGATATATTATTTCTTGCGCTTTTTGATTCATCTTAAAATTACCAAACAAGTAATCTTAAATATTATAATTAGAATTTGATGTTTACTCTAATAAAGTTTATTCATGGTGGTCTTAGCACGAAAAAAGCTATATCTCCTCCGCTATAGAAAAACCAAAACACCATGAATCCAATGATGAGGATACAAGTCATGGCGCCCCACCACTGCACTCCTTTGGGGATTCCAAGATCCGTGTTTTTTCTCTGATAGATGGCTCGAAATGCTGCCGCCACGTAGATTGCAGCTAAGATTAGCGTAATGATATATAAGAATAACATTAGCAACGCAAATGTATATACTGGTTTTCCGTTGATCGCAAAATTGTTCAACCATACCCAATATGTAACAATGAGGTGGGTCGGAATTGAAAGATATATCGCAGCAGTTAACGCGAACACGATTGCCCAAATAATACCTTTACCTTTCTTATCCTTTTTTGGTATCGTTTCTACTACCACTTCAGTATTAGACATATGAATAATAATATATTCTTCCTATAAATTCATTTTGTTTGGAAAAAAATAAGAATTATCGTTTGCTATGCAATTTATACTAGAATCATGCGATTTACTCTAAGTATATAACATTAACTATGGTGTTTAAGATTGAATTTCGAACTTAAAGATAAGCAAAAGCTCGTGAGGAGCAGCGTTAGGAAGTTTTCAGAAGAAGTTTTAGCTCCAGTTGCTCCTATAATAGATAGAGATGCCGAATTCTCCTGGGATACGGCAAAAGAGCTATCAAAAATTAACGCGTGGGGAATACAACTACCCGAAAAGTATGGTGGAGCAGATTTAGATTCGATAAGCTATTCGATAACAATCGAAGAAATCTCAAGAATCTGTGCTTCGACGGGATTAACTGTTACTGTCCACAACTCAGTAGGCGCATATCCAATTTATAAGTGGGGGTCTGAAGAGCAAAAAGAAAAGTTTCTCCCTGACCTTGCTTCGGGAAATAAAATTACAGGATTCACGTGGACGGAACCTAATGCGGGATCTGATGCTTCAGGCATAGAATGCTTGGCAGTTGAAGATGGTGATGATTTTGTTCTAAATGGCTCCAAAATATTCGTAACAAACGGGGCTATCGCGTCAGTTCTTGTGGTTGGAACGAGGTTTAAAAAAGAGAACGGTGAAGAAGGGATGACCGCGTTGTTAGTTGAAAAAGACATGGAAGGATACGAGATCGGAACAAAAGAGGATAAATTGGGCATGAGAGGGAATCCAACAACGAGCTTGTATTTCAATAACGTGCGGGTGCCTAAAGAAAATGTCTTAGGTAAGATATCAGATGGATTTAAAATTGCAATGCAAACATTAGATGTAGGAAGGATTGGCATTGCTGCCCAAGCTTTAGGTATCGCTCAAGCAGCTTACGAGCACGCCGTTGAATATTCTAAAGGACGAATTCAATTTAGAAAGCCAATATCAAATTTTCAAGGAGTCTCATTTAAACTGGCAGAAATGGCTACTAACATTGACGCCGCACGCTTATTAGTTTACAGGGCGGCATACTTGAAAGATAATAGAGAGAGATTTACTAAGGAATCTGCGATGTGTAAGTATTATGCAAGCAAAATAGCTCGAAAGGCTACTCAAGAAGCGCTTCAAGTTCACGGGGGCTATGGGTACATGAAGGACCTACCCGTTGAGCGCTATTATCGCGATGTTAAAGTGACTGAAATATATGAAGGGACCAGCGAGATAATGAAGTTGATCATCGCTCAGCAAATCTTAAGAGGTAACATCTAAAATGGTTAAGATTTTTGTGTTAATTAAGCAGGTTCCTGATACTCATAATTTACAAATAAATAGAGCCTCTGGGACAATCATTCGCGAGGGAATTGAAAACGTGATTAACCAAGACGATTTTCACGCCTTAGAATTTGGACTTAATCTAAAGGAAAAATACGGTGGTGAGGTCACGGCATTAACTATGGGTCCTCCTCAGGCTGAATCTGCATTGAGAGAATGTTTGGCAATGGGCGTAGATAAAGCAATTCATGTGTGCGATCCAATCTTTGCATATTCCGATACCCTTCAAACCACTTTGGTCTTAAAAGAGGTGTTTGACAAGATCAAAGATTATGACCTAATCATAACCGGAACTAAAACTTCCGATTCAAGCACCGGACAAGTTCCATACCAGTTATCGGAAGCCCTCGACATTCCACTTTTAACAGATATATTTTCATTGGATATAAAGAAAAACATCGTTGCTTGTCATAGAAATTTTGGTCACGAGAGCCAAAATGTTGAAGCAGAATTACCCGTTTTATTACGGGTAGGTAGGCATTATAATGAACCTCGACATATTTCGTTATTGGGCATTAAAAACGCTTTTGAGGCAGAAATTGAGATGACGGATCATGCTTGTTTGAATTCTCCAGATTGTATTGACGGAAACATGAAATCTCCAACAAGAGTTACAAAAACAGAAAAACCCGAAGAAATGAAACGGAAAAAAGAATTTTTAAAAGGGAGTACCTCCGAGAAAGTTCAAAAATTAATAGAGATTATGCAAGGACACAGTATCGAAAAGATATGGATTGGTAAGCAACATTTATAAGGATGGCGAAAGACATGACAGAAATTAGCGAGTACAAAGATGTGTGGGTTTTTACGGAAATTAAAGACCACGAGAGAGTTGACGAATGTGCCCTAGAGATATTAGGTAAAGGGAGAGAAATCGCAGATCAATTAAACGAGAGCCTTGTAGCCATCGTGTTAGCTTTAGATGCGGAGCAATATATACCTGTCATTAAAGAGCATGGCGTGGACAAGATCGTATATATGAGTCACGTTGAATTAAAACATTATCACGAGCAAATATTTACCCATCTCGTGTTCAATCTCGTAGAGAACCATAAACCTTCAGTATTTTTATTTCCCTCAACGGAAGCAGGAGACGCTTTAGCTGCTCGAGTGGCTTATCGTTGTAGAACGGGTTTGGTCAGCGATGTGTTAGACATTGAAATAAACGAAGAATCTGGGCTTAACTTGCGCAATACAGAAGCATTTAAACCTGCGTATGGGGGAAATATAAATGTAAAAATTATTACTAAAACACGCCCTCAAATGTGTACGATTACACGAGGTACTTTTCAAAAACAAAAATCGAAAAAAAAGGATGTAGAAGTCGAAAAAGTTGATTACGCTTATGATACGAGTAATATCAAGGTAAAAATCGTTGGAACGCCTACCCGAAAAGATAAACCTTCCTCAAAATTATCAGACGCCAAATTTGTTATAGGTGGAGGGCATGGGTTATCATCAAAAGAAAATTTTGACAAGCTTTTTGAATTAGCAAAGCTGACAAACGGCCAAGTAGGAGGAACTCGCCGTCCAATCATAGATGGGTGGATGCCCGAGCATTTACAAATAGGGATTAGCGGAGAGGCGATTAGCTCTGAATTATATATTGGGTTTGGTATTTCTGGTGCTATACAACACGTTGTGGGCATTTCTGATTCCAAAACAATAATCGCAATCAATAAAGACCCAAATGCAAGAATCTTTGACGCAGCGGATTATTGCGTCATCGGAGACGCGAATGAAATTTTAAACGGCTTATTAGATTACTTTACTGTCTAATTAAAACATGATGATGAGTTAGTTAAATTTATTTGGGCATTTTTTTATTATTATTAAGAAGCATCTGTGACCATAATTTAACTAATTTCAATAAGAAAATCCCAAGGAGCGTTATTACTTGAACATTAGAGTCGTTATATCTTATTTTGATGCAAAAATTGGACCAATGGTTTTTTATTTCTACCCAGAAGAACCTCCATTAGATGATTTACTATCAAAAAACATTCCGGGGTTAATGGATCAAAATATTAACCAATCCTTTTTTACTTTTTCTTTAGATCCTTTTCATACTTTAAATTATTCATTTGAAATTGATTCCCCTCGTCCAAATTGGGCTAGAGGAAGAAAAGAATCGTTATTAATTTCAATTGTAATCGACGAGCATTTATCGCAGGAAACTGAACAAGTTGTAATTAATTTATGTGGTGAATTTATTGAAAATACACACTTAGATGGAGATCTCTACGCCGCCTTCCATCTTAATGATATGGCTAGACATTCGAAAACAGATAAAGAACTGATATTGAAGAAAAATTCTATAATAAGAGAAATGATACAAGAGTTGTATTGGGCGACAGTTGAAGAAACTAAGGAGAAACCTGAAGAAGAAGAGTTAAACATTCTCCTAAATCTAGATCATGTCTCTGAAACCTTGCAACTTTTAAGAAGAGCCCCAAAACCCTACGAAGAAACAAAAAAATGGTTTGAAAAGAAATTTCCGAAAGAAAATTTTGATGAAATGATTGAGACTTTGAAAAAAATGAGATTCATAAATATTGTCGTAGTTGATGGCACTGTAAAATATATCTACTTTTTCAAGAAAACCTTGATGAAAGAAATATTATTCCGAGAAATGAGTTAATTTCTTTATTTATTCGGCAAATTTGATAGAATTAATCAAGTAATATATAAAAATAAAAAGGAATTTATTTAATTAAAAGAATCCCATTAAGAACTCGAGTCCAGTTTGGGGTGGAGACATCGTAACGATTAGTATTGTCAGCATGAACGAATTTACGATTGCTCCAACTATGATGTTTCCCGACTTCTTATAACACACTACTGAAACAAAAGCGGTTAACGAAAACATAATTGAGGCAATTGGCATGAAATTACCGAAGTAGAAGTAACTATTCAGAACCATACCGAATATTAAAAGATAGGTAAAATAGTATACGAATGGAAATAGGAATCCTGGAAATCCTGCTTTGAGAAGGCTTTTATGACTATCTTCGTATTTATTTTGGAGAATTACTTGCGTTAACAAGTTAAACATTATGAAAATGACGAAGCTTATCGCAAAATATATCGGGATGGTCCACATCTTTGTAATAGAAGGAACAAATCCCATATAGTTCAACCCTGTCGATAAGTAAGCAATTAGATAGAGGATTGTCGTTAAAACCGCACCTAAAACGATTTGGCGAAGTACTTTTTCCCGTCCTTTGAATACGCCTCTAAACATGTCCCTCAGCCGTAAGTTTGATTTTTTCGCCATTCTCCATAAAAGAATAAGAATCCCAAAAGCCGCTCCGAATAAGAGAGCTAAAACAAATCCCGCAATCGCTAGTGGTAAAAAGAGCAAAAGTGGAATGAAAAGAAGAATTCCTAGTACCCCTAAAGCCAAGCTATATCCTATGGCCCTGATTGTAATGGTTTTTATTGAAACCTCGGGGAGTTCTATTTTATAAAAATCTATTTCAATATCTCTGTCTTTTTTCGACTTTAAAATCAATTTTGACAAGGGTTCAATGCTTAAAAAGAAAAATCCAACGCCTCCAAAGATTTGAACAAATAAAATGATTCCTCTAATGTTCGCGTAAAAATTTTCGTCAATTACATTGATACCAAAAGAGTTAATCGCCCAATCTCTTGCTTCTCTGATAAAATCTTCGTCCCATGCTGTAAATAAGTGATTGCTATTATCGTCTAAATACATCATTGTCGCATTTCCGTGTTCAAAACTACCATATATACGATTTACATCAATATCTACCACTGGAACTCCCGTTCTATTAGCCAAAATACCTACTAAATCAGAAGGTTGAACTGCTTCGTCGTATCGCGCTATGATCATCAGCACATCTAAAGGATCTGACGGATTTCCTGTCCTTAATGTGTCATATAGCCATGTGCCTATACCAATAAAACACTTGAAATGAGTATCGATATTAATTAGATATTGCCCTAATCCTCCCATGCTATATCCGAGATACCCGAGATTAGAAGTATCGACATCAGGTCTGAAGTTGATTAAATAATTCTTAATTGCTTCAATGTCTTTAACCATTGCAGTATTGTTAAAATCCCCAATACTTTGTCCATGTCCTCGAAAATCAAACGGAACCGCAACAAAACCTGCCGCTGCGAACTCAAGAGCGTAACTTTTTAACATTTCTTTGTTCACCATGACTCCGTGTCCAATAATTATTGCAGGTCTAGTTCCAGGAGCTGCTGGAGTAATTGGTTCAAAGACATTAAATGACACTAACACTCCATCGTCAGTTTGTGCAGTAAGGCCATAGGTTGCCTTAACGCTTGCCGGTGTTGTAAACATCAATATCGATCCAAAGGCAAAAATCGAGAGAAAAACGGTAATTAAGGTCAACCTTTTTGTTGTTATGGCATCTTGATTCATAATAATTCACATTTATAATTTTATATCTAAAAATTATGTAATTATGAATATTCTTGATGTCGTTCTTAATAAATCTTTTTTAACAGAAATAAAATAATAAAAGAAATAATAATAAAAAGTAGAGAAAGCTTGGTATATTCTTACTTGTATTTTTTTAATTCTTCCAATAATCTATTGGCGTAGTCTACAAGGTCGTCTCGTTTTTGCTTGTATTTTTCAACTTCACTCTCTAAAAAGGAAATCTTGCTTTGTAAGTTTACCACTTGTTCGCTATTATCGCTTGCTGATGGGAATGATTCTAATGCAGGTGCGGGTACTTCTGAATCCTTTCGTTTCTTCAAAGCGTTGTACTTTTCTTTCCACACTTTCACTTCCATTTCCAGTTCATGCACTTTATCATCACCGCTCCCGGTGAGGTAAGGAATTGCTGAATCTCCTCCCGCACCAGATCGCAGCATCTCAACTTCATTCTCTAATTCCCTAATTCTTGCTTTTAATTTAGTGATTTGGGTAAGATAATCGGTTGAGGTTGCTAATTCCGTGATTTCTTGAAATTCTTCCTTTCCTGCTTCTAATTCTTCTTCTGTTTTGTTTCCTAAAAGTCTATTTCGTCGTTTTTGAGCTTCTTCAACGGTTTGTTCTGATAAGTAATCAAGTGGATTAAAACCGATTCCTCCATGTGCTGTAATCCTCTTCCTGACTTTTACAAATATAGGAATTCCTGCCACCGCCTCTCCACTAATAATCCCTTCGCCTTTATCTAATCCTGAGATATCGTTACGATGTTCCTTGCTTAAATCTTCAGCGCTTTTGATCGTAATGTCTATATCTCTAACGTCGCTTAGATTCATCACTATCCATGTTCCAGCTTGAGCTCTAATTGTAGTATCTAATAGTTGTGGCCTCTGGGTTCCAATAACGATATTTGCGCCAAATTTTCTTCCTTCTTGAGCAAACAATTTCACGATTTCGCAGGTTTCAGTAGCTTTTTTACCTGCAAAAAGGTGCGCTTCGTCAAGGAAAAGATAGAATGGTGGAATCTTACGGGCCGTACTAGCGTTATACAGTTTCTTGAGCAATTTGCCTGCTACTAACTCTTGAACTTCTAGATCAAGACCCCGTAAGTTAACGATAGTGCATAATCGTTGTGCTACAATATCAGTAGCATCTAGAGAAAAGAGATAATCTAAATCTATATCCCCTCCCTTATTTTTTGTTAAATCTGCAAACTCTATGATATTATCAACATACTTACTCTCGAGAGGGCCTTCCTTTTTCGGTACTTCTGCAGTCACTCCTGTTATCTCGAGTTCAGATAAATCAAATTCCCCCTCTTCAGCGTCTAGCTTCTCAATGGCCTCCAATACTTTTGGTGGTTCTTCTTTCTCATCTTCTCCTGCTACTTTTAAACTTCCATATTCCCCGTGTCTGTCTATGATAACAACCGGAATTCCTTTTTTCATGAATTCTTCGCATAGGACTCCCATAGTGTAGGATTTCCCGCTTCCAGATTTACCCGTGATGAAAATACGACCAAAGTTTTTAACTGCCAGATATACATCAAAAGGATAACCTAGAAGCTTTCCTAACGCAACGCTTCTATCGGGCGGATTATATATTCCTAAAACCTCAGTGATTTGCTCTTTAGATGCAAGATACACTTCAGCTCCTACTTCAAATGGTCTCTTTGGTCGATCTCCAAGAACAATTACCTTTGCCATCGTTCCTTTTTTATCGCTCCAAATATCTATAATACTAAGAATGTAATAGGGTTTTTCCCCGCCTTCTTCTTCAGCTTCTCCATAAATTACGAAATAACTCGTACGATCGATTTTTGGATCTGTAATTAATAAATCCACGGTGTGAACAGTTGTTTTTCCCATGAGACGCCCTACAGGCTTCGGCTCTTGAGATTCTGGTTCATTATCAAACATTTTTCATAATAACTATTATTTTTATTTTATTAAAGTAAAATAAAATTCGACTATTTAAATGTTCTGGGGTTCATTTCTATTTTTTGGAACTCTTAAGATAAATAAAAGTTAAAATAGAGCTAATAACTTAATTATTAGTAAGTTAGATTTAAAATATGAAGTGAGATTAATGGATTTGTTAAAGGAAATTGAGGAAAGATTTATAGAAACTAACGGGATAAAACTTCACACCGTCATCGTTGGTACGGGAAAACCCTTAGTTCTACTTCCTGGGTTTCCGGATTTTTGGTATGGCTGGAAAGATGCCATGATGGGATTAAAGGAAGATTTTAAGTTAATAGTTCCAGACATGCGGGGGTATAACCTTTCAGATAAACCCGATGGCGTCGAAAATTACGATTTACACATCTTGGTCGACGATATTAAAGGTTTATGCGAAGAGTTGCAGCTTGATAAATTTTACCTCGCAGGACACGATTGGGGCGGCATCGTTGCCTGGTCGTTTGCTGAAAAATATCCCGAATTGTTGGAAAAACTCATCATAATTAATGCTCCTCATATAGTTCTCATTCAAAAGAGCATAGAAACAAACGAGACTCAAAGAAAAGCAAGTAGTTACGTAAACATGTTGCGACAGCCCGGGGCTGAAAAGCTCATGCTCGCTAGGGATTGTAAATTATTAAAAGCTTCGGTTTTTACCTCTGAAGCAAGTAAATTTGACGAAGAAATGTACGTGAAAGCATGGTCTCAGCCAGGAGCAATAACGGGAGGTTTAAATTACTATAGAAAAAATTTTGAGGAATCTGATTGGACAGGAATAGTTGATGTTCCAACCTTGGTCATTTGGGGGATTAACGACCCATATTTACAATCCCTAGCGAGCATGAGCTTTTCAGCCCCGGGCTGTCGCAACATGTTTACGTAACTACTTGCTTTTCTTTGAGTCTCGTTTGTTTCTATGCTCTTTTGAA
>Ga0180432_10004898_pt1 | contig 18099 bp, 16 predicted proteins | sample SS_ome_10_FD_132414 | JGI IMG/M metagenome (GOLD analysis project Ga0180432, IMG submission 132414) | Hypersaline lake sediment archaeal communities from the Salton Sea, California, USA - SS_1_MS_2 metaG | ecosystem: Environmental > Aquatic > Non-marine Saline and Alkaline > Hypersaline >...
CGGTCGTACAACGACGAGTGGGGCCTGGCGTGGAAGTACGCCTCCGGGGGTACGACCGTTTCCTGGGGCCTGGAGAACATGGACGCCTGGCTCGCCGAGGGCAACCCCGAGGTGGGGCTGATCATGTGGGGGACCAACGACCTGTACAAGGGCCCCAGCCCCCCGCGGTACACCGACTACCTGCAGGCCATCGTCCGCAAGTGCAAGGACCGCGGGACGGTGCCCGTCCTGTACACGATCCCGCCCAGCCACGCCCGGGACGAGACGGCCTGGGTGGACGCGGCGCGCGAGGTCGCCGCCGCCGAGCGCGTCCCCCTGATCGACTACCACCTGGAGATCGTCACCCGCCGGCCCCACAACCCCCCGACGGACACCTGGGACGGGGCCGACCCCATGTGGGACGGGTACAGCGGGTACGAGGTGCCCACGCTGATCGCGCGCGACGGCATCCATCCGTCGAACTGGACGGCGGGGCGGAGCAACTTCGACGACGCGGAGGGGCTGAACAAGAACGGGTTCACGCTGCGCAACTACATGACGCTGCAGAAGCTCTACGAGGTGTACGAGGAGGTCCTCGATCGCCCGGCGCCGCCGCCGCTGCCGCCGGTGGGGCAGATCAGCTACGAGCCGGCGTACCGGGGCGGGGGGCGGTTCGCCTTCACGCTGACGATCCACGGCAACGACTTCCGGGAGCTGAGCTTCGGCGCGGACGTGAGCATCGCGCCGGCCGGCGGGGGGCAGATCGACGCCGGCGAAAGCGCCTTCCTGGAGCCGTGGCTCTCCCACGCGGTGGCCATGACGACCACGGGGACGACGTTCGCCATCGAGGCGGGGACAGGCCCGGGCAGCGCGTACGAGGACGTGGACCTCGTCCGCGTGGTCACCGACGCCGACCTGGTCATCACCGGCGAGGTCGCGCGCGACGGGGCGAGCTACGGGGTGGACACGTCCGTCCCCCTGCCCTGCCCGGGCGACGCGAACCTCGACGGGGTGGTCGACGTGCTCGACCTGGCCGCGGTGGCCAACAACTTCGGCCAGGCAGACAGGCCCTGGCGGGAGGGCGACTTCAACGACGACGACCTGGTGGACGTGCTCGACCTGGCCATCGTGGCCAACTACTTCGGCAGCGGCGCTGGCGGTGGCGAGGCGGCGCCGGCCCCCGGCTGCGCCGCGCTGCTCCTGCTCGGGGCGGGCGCGCTGCTTCGCCGGCGGCGGGGCCGCTGACGCGGCGGGCCCGCGCGGGACGGGCGCCTACGTCGCCGGACGCGTGGTGGGGTAGTCCTTCCCCGCCAGGGATCGCGCGACCGAGGCCTGCCAGGTCTCGAGGCGCTCCTTCATTGCATCGACTATCTTAGATTTATCGGCGGCCAGGTCCTCGCTCTCGGTGCGGTCGGCGAGGAGGTCGTAGAGCCGCCACTGGAACTCCTTGCTCTTGCGGGGCTTGTGCTTATGCAGCTTGTAGCGTCCATCGATGAGACTCGCCCAGGTCACCTGCCTGTCGCTCCGGCGGACCTCGAAGGGCATGGGGCGGGGGCGCTCGGTCATCTTCCCGCCGATCAGCGCGGTCAGGGGCACGCCGTCGATGGGCTCGACGGGTCGGGCCGGGTCCAGCCCCAGCAGGTCGAGGATCGTGGGGTAGATGTCGCAGGTGTTGCAGGGCACGTCGGTGCGGAAGCCCTTGGCGACGCGCGCGGGCCACTCGAGGATGCCGGGGACGCGGACGCCGCCTTCCCACAGGCTGCCCTTGCGCCCCCGGAGCCCGCCGGTGGAGTGCTTGCCGAAGGCGCCCCCGTTGTCGCTGCAGAACCACAGGAGGGTGTTGTCGGCGACGCCGAGTCGGCGGAGCTCGCTGCGCAGCCGGCCGACGCTGCGGTCGACGGCGGTCAGCTCGCCGTAGTAGTTCTGCTCGCGCTTGGAGCGATCGGCGTAGGGCGCCTTGTCCTTCGCCAGGGCGCGGTGGGGCACGTGCGGGGAGCCGTACCAGACCACCGCCAGGAAGGGCGTCTTCGCCTCCGTCGCCCGGGCGATGAACGTCAGGGCCTCGTCGACGATGACGTCGGAGCCGTCGCCGGTGAACTTGACGGGCTTTCCGTTCCGTCCGAGCGTCGGGTCCAGCTCGAAGTAGTTGGTCACGGAGCACCACTGGTCGAACCCGCAGCGCCCGGGGTTCAGCGGGTCGGTGGCGGGGATGGGCCTTCCGGGCCCGGACTTGCCGTTGAGGTGCCACTTGCCGAAGTGGCCGGTGACGTACCCGGCGGCCTTGAGGACCTGGGCGACGGTCAGCTCCTGCGGGCGGATGGGCATGCCCCAGCGGAAGCAGCCGAACCGGTTGGGGTGCCGCCCGGTCAGGACGCTGCCGCGGGTGGGGGAGCAGACGGGCGCGGCGGCGTAGAATCGGTCGAAGCGGATCCCGGCGGCGGCCATGGCGTCCAGGGCGGGGGTCTTCAGCACCGGGTGCCCGTTGTAGCCGGTGTCGCCCCATCCCTGGTCGTCGGTCATGGCCAGGACGATGTTGGGCCGGTCGCCCGCCTTCGCGGCGACGGCCGGGAGCGGCGTCCAGACGCCCGCGCCCGCGGCGGCCGCCGCGCCGGCGGCCAGGAACTCCCGACGGGTCAGCCCGTCGGCGCGACTCGCTTCGCTCATGGCGGCACTCCTCGAAGGGCGGGGCGCCCGCCCGCGCGGGGGGCGCGCCCGCCGTGGTCAGTCCAGTCGGATGCCTTTCTGCTCCAGCCAGTCCTTGAGGTCGCCCATCTGGGTGTCGAAGACCTCGTTGTCGTAGTCCTCCTCGAGCTTGCCGATGCGTTCGAGGAGCTCGGGATGCTTGGCGACGGCCTCGTTGAGCCGCTCCTCCAGGCGGTCGGCGTGCCGGCGGAGGTCGTCGAGGTTAAGCTGGAGGCCCAGCGCCCCGGCGAGCCAGCGGACGACCGTCTCGATGCAGCGGAAGTTCCGCCCCTGAACGTAGACGGGGACCTCGGCGACCAGGTTGACCATGGGCAGGCCCCGCTCGGCGCACCGGCAGGTGAGGTAGGTGGAGAAGCTGGCCGGGCCCTCGTAGTTGCTGAAGCGCACCTGGTACTGCTCCAGCTTGCCCTTGAGCGCCTCGTCGGAGACCGACGCGTGCAGGCGGGGCCGGCGGGTGTGGGGGACGAGCGCGGCGACGCTGCCGACGAAGTAGATCGCCGAGACGTCGCAGAGCGAGGCGACCTCGAACAGCCCGTCGGCGTACTGGTCCCACTTGAGGTTGGGCTCGCGTCCCGCCAGCAGGACGAGGTTGGCCTGCTCGCAGTGGGAGAAGGTGTTGGCGGGCCCCTGGAAGCCGGTGATCAGCCCCTCCTCGATCTTGACGTGCGGGCGGAGGAGGGCGGCGACCTCCATCGGCCCGGGAAAGCTCAGGACGCTGAACTCGGCGGGGTCCATCTCGGCCAGGGGTCGGGCCCCGAGCTTGGCGGCGAGGGTCTCGACGGTGCCGGTGGAGGCCTCGCCCCCGTTCATCCACCCGGAGAAGCCCAGCACCATGTTGGCCTGGCGCATCGTCGGGCGGGCCAGGATCTTCAGCCGCTCCGGCATCGGGTCCTCGCTTCGGGTCGGCGTGTGCGCGCCGCCGTCGCCGCGCGGGGCCGCCTCCGGCCATTCTATCGGCCGCGCGGCACCCCACAAGGGCTTTCCGGGCCGGGGTGTTTGCGCTTGACAGAACCGCCAACTTCGATATAATAGTCGGCGTTGCTTCCCAACGGGACGGACAGGAGCCTGGATCGGAGGGTCGGCGATGAGCTTACACGGCAGGATGGCGGCGGCCGCCTGGTTGTTGACGGCGTGCGCGGCGGCGTGCGCGGACTGGACGGAGACCAACAACGACGGCGGCCCCGGGGGTCTGGACTACCTCGACGACTGGGTGGCCGTCTGGCAGGACGCCGACGAGGAGAACCCCGACACGGAGTGGTTCGAGGCGGCCGACCTGGCGGCGACCTACGGCACGGATTCGGGCTGGCAGGACAACGTCGTGCTGCTCAGCGACGAGGACGCCGTGGCCTACGTGGCCGCCAACAAGGTCGAGAGCTTCACCGACGTTACGGTGACCTGCGGGCTGAGCACGGTGGACACCGACGAGGAGTTCGGGGTCGTCGCCCGGTGCGGCGACATCGACTTCGACGACCCGATCACCGAGGTGACCTGCTACGCGGCGACGTTCAACGCCAATGACGCCGGCGCCGTCGGCGAGCCGATGGCCTTCGCCCTGTACAAGATCGAGGGCGGTGCGATCACTGCGTCGGTGGCGTCGGCCCCGCTCGTCCCCGCGGGGTACGACGACTACATCCTGTGCGTGGAGCTGACGGTGGTCGGGGGCACGGTGACGGCGAAGCTGTTCGAGGACTGCGACAGCCCGTCTCCGCTGTCGACCCTGGAGTGGGTGGACGCCAGCCCGCTGGGGGGGGGGTACTCGGGGGTCATCGACCTGGACACCGCGTCGGCCGACGGGATCGGGTCGTACTACGACACGCTGTCTTCGGTGATCGTGCCCGAGCCGAGCGCGGCGCTGCTGCTGGCGGCGGCGGCGGTCGGGCCGCTGCGCCGGCGGCGCCGGCGTTAGACCGCCGGGGGTCACTTGGCGTCGGGCTCGGCGATGAAGAGCCGCCGCCGGCCGCGGGGGGCGGCCAGGAAGCAGATCAGACTCCCGGAGCGGTCCCACACCGGGTGCGCGTCCCGCCGCAGGGGCGAGCCCCCGACGGCCGGACTGCTCGCCGTGCACAGGTCGGCCCAGCAGCCCGACTGGAGGTCGGCCAGGCGGATCGTCGCCCGGCGGACCCCGCGGGCCTCGCGCGTGACGTCGGTGAGCAGGCGCCGCCCGTCGGGTGAGATGGACGGGTGGCCCGATGCGGGCAGTTGGGGGCAGAGGACCTCCATCTCGCCGGTGTCGGCGTCGACGAGGCAGAACCTCATGCCGTCCTCGCCCGGGGTGAGGTTCATCAGCACGCGCCGGCCGTCGGGATGCCAGATGGGATGGTGGCCCCCGCGCGCCCAGATGCGGTGGGGGACGATGGTGCGCAGGTCGGCGCCGTCGGCCCGACAGCCGAGCAGCGACGCGACGAAACGCCCGTCGGGGAAGCGGGCCCGCACGACCAGCATGATCCGCGTGCCCTGGGGGTTGAACTTGCAGTGGAAGGCGTACAGGACGGCGTCGGCGAGGTCGTCGCGATCGGGCAGGGCGTCCCAGGCCCGCGCGAGGCTGACCAGCAGCGTCCGCTCGCCGGTGCTCAGGTCGGTTCGGAAGAGCCCGTCGTCCTCGGCGGCGCGGACCGCGTTGCTCCGCTCGAGGCCCCGACGGACGACCACCCCGTAGCCGGGCTGGGTGAGCTGACCGCGGATCAGGCAGGTGGTGATCGCGAACGTCTCGTCCGGGGAGACCTGCCAGATGGTCCCCTCCAGGGCGTCGGCGTGCCCGGTCTCCAGGTCCAGGCGGACGCCGACCGGCAGCCCGTCGACCTTGTCGTTGAAGTACAGCCGGCGGTCCGTCCGTCCCCAGACCTGATGGGCGGCGGTCTGGAAGCCCCACCCGGCGGTCCGGTAAACGCTCCGCAGCGTGCGCTGCTCGAGGTCGATGATGCAGACGTCGGCGGCGTCGTCGGGGCCGGGGCGGCGGTCCTCGAAGGGCAGGCGGAGGCACGCCAGCAGCCGGCCCGACGGGCTCCACGGGCACACGTCGTAGTACGTGTGCATGAAGCCCTCCCCCGGGGTCGTGATCGCCCAGACCGCACACGACGGGGGCGGGTCGGTGTACGGCTCGAAGCGGACGGCTTCCTCGGTCACCGGGGGCTCCTTCCGGGCACAGCATAACGCGCCGACGCCCACGCCGCGCCGGGAATGCCGGCGGGGCGCGGCGTGGGGACGGGCGAGCGGGTATAATCGGCGGCGGCTTGGCGGGAATCGGTGCCATGGTCGGGACGAGGACTCACGACGTCGACGTCTGCGTGATCGGGGGGGGCATGGCCGGCCTGTCGGCCGCCCTCGCCGCCGCACGTCGCGGCGCGACCGTCGCCCTCATGCACGACCGCCCGGTGCTCGGCGGGAACGCCTCCAGCGAGTGCCGCGTGCACATCTGCGGCGCCGACCGCAACACCCGCTTTCCCAACCTGCGGGAGACGGGCGTCCTGGAGGAGCTGCGGCTGGCGAACCTGCGGCACAACCCGCAGCGCAGCTTCAGCGTATGGGACCTGGTGCTGTACGACGCGGCCCGTCGCGAGGAGCGCCTGGCGCTGCTGCTGAACTGCTCGGCGTGCCGGGCCGAGGCCGACGACCGCCGGGTCCGCTCCGTCACCGGGTGGCAGACCACCACGCAGACGTGGCGGACCGTTCGCGCGCGGACGTTCATCGACGCCAGCGGGGACGCGGTCCTGGCCCCGCTGACGGGGGCGGCGTTCCGCAGCGGGCGCGAGGGCCGGGCCGAGTACGGCGAGCCCCTCGCCCCGGAGCGGGCGGACCGGGGGTCGATGGGCATGACGCTGGCCTTCGCCGCCGTGGAGGACGACCGCCCCCGGCCGTTCACGCCCCCCCCGTGGGCCCGGCGGTACGAACGCTGCGAGGACCTCCCCGGCGACTGGCGGGAGCACGGGTGGTGGGGCCTGGGCTACTGGTGGATCGAGCTGGGCGGGCTCGACGACAGCATCGCCGATACGGAGCGGGTCCGCGACGACCTCCTGGCCTCGGTCATGGGCGTCTGGGACCACATCAAGAACCGCTGCGACCGTCACCGCGAGGCCGCGGGCAACTGGGCCCTGGCGTGGGTGCAGTTCCTCCCGGCCAAGCGCGACAGCCGGCGGTACGTCGGCCGCCACGTGCTCACCCAGCAGGAGATCCAGGCCGGGGGCGACTTCCCCGACGTCGTCGCCTACGGGGGGTGGACCATCGACGAGCACCCCCCGGTGGGCCTCGCCGGCTGCGCCAGGCTGGGGCTGGCCCCGGCGTACCACGCCGAGGTCGAGGTCCCCTACGGCATCCCGTACGGGGCGCTGGTGGCGCGGGACGTGGACAACCTGATGTTCGCCGGACGCTGCGCGAGCTGCACGCACGTGGCGATGTCGTCGGCGCGGGTGATGGGGACGGCGGCGGTGATGGGCCAGGCGGCGGGAACGGCGGCGGCGATGGCGGCGGCGCGGGGCGTCGATCCCGCCGACCTCACCGACGACGTCGGGGCCCTGCAGCAGGCCCTGCTGGCCGACGACGCCTACCTGCCCGGGGTGCGGCAGGTCTTCGGCGAGGTCAACCGCCGCGCCCGCCTGAAGGCCGCCGCCGGCGACCCGTCGGCCCTCCTCGACGGGATCAACCGCCCGGTGGGTGACGACGATCACGCCTGGCCCTGCCGGCCGGGAGACGCCCTCCAGATGCACTTCGCCCGCCCGACGCCGGTCCGGCGCCTGACGGTCGTCGCCGACAGCGGGCTGGACCGGCAGGTGCAGATGAGCTTCTGGCACCCGTCGCGCCAGCTTGCCGCCCTGCCGGAGACGCTCCCGGCCGAGCTGACCGTCGAGGTCCTCTCCGACGGCCGGTGGGGCCGACCGATCCGCCTGCGCGACAACTGCCGGCGGCTGGTGCGGGTCCCGATCGGCCGACGGGCCGAGGCGATCCAACTGACGATCGAGAAGACCTGGGGCGCGGCGGAGACCCGCCTGTTCGCCGCGTACGTGGAATGAGGCGCCCGACATGAGCCAATTGACCCGAACCGCCTTGGCGATCGACCGCGAACTGCTGGAGAAGTTCGACGGATGGATGGCCGGACGCGGATACACCAACCGCTCCGAGGCGGTCCGCGACCTGATCCGCTCGGCCCTGGTTGAGGCCGAGTGGGAGGATCCCGCCGCCGAGGTCATGGCCACCCTGTCCATCGTCTACGACCACGAGCGTCACGAGCTGGCCCAGCAGCTCACCCAGCTCCAGCACGCCGATCATCACGCCATCCTCTGCAGCCAGCACGTCCACATCGACGACCACAACTGCCTGGAGGCCATCATCATGCAGGGGACGGCGGCGCAGCTCCGGCGGATCGCCGACGCGATCACGTCGACCCGGGGCGTCCGCGGGGGCAAGCTCACCCTCCTGAGCCGGAGTATCTGACCGGCACCGGGCGGGCACGCCGCGGCGCTCAGGCGGGGATGAGCCCGGCCAGGAACCAGGCCAGCAGCGCCAGGGCGACCATGAGCAGCAGTTGGATCACCAGCCGGAGCCCGCCCCCGATCCGCCGGCGCCCGTCGGCCCGGGCCGGGAGCACCTCCGCGGCGACCGCGTCCACGTCGATCTCCGACGGGGCCGACCCGTCGGCGCCGTCCTCGCCCGGCGACTCCGGCAGCGCGGGCCCGGTCGGCGGCGAGGCGGTGGGCCCGACCTGGCGCCCGCGGTTCCAGCCCATCCGCTGCGCGTGGGCCCGCGCCATCGTGTCCAGGTAGTCCTCGTCGCTCGCGCCCCGCGAGGAGCGGGGCCCGGCCTTGTGCCCGTGCGATGCCATGGTGCGGCGGCATTGTATCGCGCGGACCCCGCCCGCGCGTACCCGCCGCACGCTCCGGCGGGCCGGATTTTCTCCCCGCCCCCGCCCGACGGGGGTATAATGAGGCATCGGCCATGTCCATGGAGGTGCGCTCATGAAGCACCACGACGCGGCCCGTCCCATCGGCAAGTGCAAAGGCTGCTGCCTGAACATGAAGACGTTCTGCGCGGCGGGCCTGCAGCCGAAGGCCGAGTGGGCTCGCAAGCGGTGCCGTCAGTTCAATGACCGTGCAGTCCTGGAGGCTTACCGGTCCTCCGCCCCGCCCGAGGGCGCCAAGGCCGCCAAGCTCCGCCGGCGGTCCCGGGCCACCACCGCGGCCACCGAGCCCCATCACAACGGGCTGGTCTTCGCCCCGGCCCGCAACGGCGGCCCGCCCGCGTCCGGCCGGTAGCCGGCGAAACGGCGGGCCGGGTCCCCAGGCGTCAACGCCCACGCCGCGGGGGCGACGGACCCGGGGATTCACGCGCCGCCGAACCTCGCGGCGGTCGGGGGTGTTCAACTTCCGGCATGCGCGCAACACCCCGAGCGCGATTCGCGGCACGCGCGATGCGGGCCGCGGGCCGGACGGGCCTGCTGCTTTCGATCGCGTGCTGCGCCGTCGGTGCCGAAGGCCCGAGCACGTTGACCTACCAGCCGACGCACAAGGTCCGCCGCGAGGACCGCCACCCGATGACGGCGGCGGACTTCCCGGGCCCCGACGGGGTGGTGTACCCGGACTGGCGCTACGCCGGCGTCCGGGGCGGCATCCCCGACGGGCTGAAGATCGTCGCTCGCGTCGAGGACTTCGGCGCCGTCGCCGGCGACGGGCGCGATGACCGCCCCGCCTTCGAGAAGGCGGTCGCCGCCGCCGTCGAAGCCGGCGGGGGCGTGGTGTCCGTCGGCCCGGGCCGGTTCCATCTCGACCGCCCGCTGCTGATCACCCACGACGACATCGTCCTCCGCGGCGCCGGGCGGGAGAAGACCGAGATCGTCTTCCGCTACTGCCCGCCCGCCGACGGGCCCGTGATCCACGGCGCCGCCGACGGCGACACCTGGGACTACGGCAGTTGGGCCCAGGTGCACGCGGCCCCCGACGACCTGTGGGGGCTGGAGCTGCTGGTGGACGGCAAGGTGGTCCAGCGCCGCGACCGGCACGCCCACTGGGGCGGCACCTTCTCCATGGGCATCGCCATCTGGAAGCTGCTGGGCGAGCTCGCGCCGGGCGAGCACAAGGTCGCCGCCCGCGCCCTGTACGGACGGAAGAAGCGGCCCCGCGAGTCCGACCCGCTCACGATCCGCTTCCGCCGCGCCGCCGGCGATCGCGCCCACCGCCACGGTCGGCCGCCCTACACCGGAGAGCTGGGCGCCATCACCTTCGCCGGAAGCACTTCCGGCAGGAAGCCCATCGAGCTGGCCGCCACCGCCGAGCGCGGCGACCGGACCCTCACCCTCAAGACCGTCAAAGGGCTCGCCCCCGGCGACGCCGTGATCCTCGACGCCCCGGCCACGCCCCGGTGGAACCGGCTGGTCCGCAACGCCTGCAAGTGGGGCGTCTACCGCCGTTACCACTTCCGCATCGAGAAGATCGACGGCCGCACCGTCACCCTCAACCAACCGCTCCGGCTGACCTTCCCCGCGACCGACGCGCCGACCGTCCGACTGGTCTACCCCATCCGCCGCTGCGGGGTCGAGTCGCTGACGCTGCGGCAGACGCGCAAGCTCTGGACCAACGGGGTGTTCTTCTCGATGGCGTGGAACTGCTGGGCGCGCGACCTACGCGTCGTCAAGGCCGGGAGGTTCCCCATCTACGCCACCGACGCCAAGTGGATCGAGTTCCGCGACGCCGTCATTGACGGCGCCTGGTACAACGGCGGGGGCGGCACCGCCTACGTCGGCTGGCAGAACTGCTGCGACTGCCTGTGGGACGGCCTGGAGACCTTCAAGATGCGGCACGCGCCCTGCCTGCAGTGGGCGGCCAGCGGGTGCGTCATCCGCAACGGGGTCTTCCACGGCAGCGACGCGCAGTGGCACGCGGGCTGGACCAACGAGAACCTCTTCGAGAACTGCCGGGTCATCGGCGACAGTCAGCGCTGGGGCGGATACGGATACGGCGCCTGGGCCAGCCCGCCGGGGGACACGGCCCACGGCCCGAACGGTCCCCGCAACGTGGTCTACCACTGCGACATCACCAGCAGCCGGTCCGGCGTCTGGCTGGGCGGCATGAACTGCGGATGGATCTTCGTGGGCAACCGCCTCGACGTCCGACGGGGCAGCGGTTTCGAGATCGGCCCCGGCAGCCGGGAACACCACATCGCCCGCAACGCCATCGTCCTCCGCAAGGGCAAGACCGCCGTGGTCTTCCGGGACGCCGGGGCGACCGGCGTGCACCTGCTCGACAACGACGTGTACGGCGCCGCCGAACTCACCGGCGGACCCGGCGCCGCCGCCGTCGCGAAGGGCAACGCGCTCCGCGATGCCCCGGCTGCTAAGGCCCCGCCGCCGGCGCGACCCAAGCTCACGGTGCGCAGCATCTTCGAGTGGCAGCGGCGGACGCGACCGCTGCCGAAACGATAGTCTCTCCCGCCTCGCCGCCGGGGTTCAGATCTCCACCGGTTCGCAGAGGTTGCCGGGCTTGGCGGCGGCCCGCCCGCAGATGTGGCAGACGTACTTGGCGCCCTTGCTCAGACGCGCCACCTTGGCCATCTCCCGCCGCGCCACCAGCTCGCACAGGTGCCGCGAGTGACCCGTGTGCTTCTCGTACAGCTTGTGCTCCGGGACGATCATCTTCTTCGATTTCTTCCTCGTCGTGGCCATGTCGCTCCTCTCGCAGACGCATTCGCGCGGCGCCCCCACGAGGAGCGCCGACTCCGCGAATTATAGGCGCCCCGACGCCGGCCGCCCCGCCCCTCACGATCGGACCATGATCAGGAGCATCTTCGACCTCGCCGCCGCGTGCAGCGCGTGGGGCACGTCGGCGGGCATGAGCAGGGCCTCCCCGGCCCGCAGCTCCCGGCCCTGACCGGCCAGCGTGATCTCCATCCGCCCGGCCAGCAGCACCACCAGCGCGTCGAACGGCGCCGTGTGCTCGCTGAGGGCCTGACCGTCGTCGAAGGCGAACAGCGTCACCGTCCCGCCGGGGGCGTCCACGATCGTCCGGCTGACGACGGCGCCGTCCTGGACCGACACCAGCGACACCAGCTCCGCCGCCCGCCCGCGCAGGTCCGCATCGTCTGTACTCATCACAAAATCTCCATGCTAAGATTCGCCCCGTCCCCGGCGGGCCGGCTCACGGCTTCTGGTCGGCCATGAGGATGCGGATCTCCTCGGCGGTGGGCATGGACGGCTGGGCGCCGAAACGCGTGCAGGCCAGCGCCCCCGCCGCGTTGGCCACCCGCGCCGCCTCCGTCAGCGAAAGCTCCCGCGCCACCCCCACCGCCAGCGACGCCGTGAACGCGTCCCCCGCCGCCGTCGTGTCCACGATGTCCACCTTGTACGGACGGACCTTGGCGATCTGCCCGTCGGCCGTCAGCACCAGCGACCCCCGTCCGCCCAGCTTCAGCACCGCCGACCGCGCCCCGCGCGCGATCAGGTCCGACGCCACCACCTTGTCCACGCGCTCGTCGAAGTCCTCGGCCTTCTTGCCGGTGATGACCTCGGCCTCGGAGACGTTGGGGGTGATCACGTCCACCGCGCACAGCCCCGGCGGCAGGGCCTTCGGCGCCGGCGCCGGGTCCAGCACCACGCGCGCCCCGTGACGCGCCGCCAGCGCGTGCGCCGCCTGCACCGTCGGCAGCGGCAGCTCGAGCTGGAGGACGACGACCGCGGCGTCCCGGAAGAGGGCCTCGGCGTCGAAGACGTCGTCGGGGGTCACCCGGTGGTTGGCCCCGGAGGCCACCACGATGCTGTTCTCGCCCTTGGCGTCCACGATGATCATGGCCACGCCGGTGGACGCGTCCGGGGTCACCATCACCCGCTCGCAGTCGATGCCCTCGTGCTTGAGCCCCTCCAGCAGCCGGCGGCCGAAATCGTCGTCGCCCACCCGCCCGAGGAACACGCAGCGCGCGCCCTGGCGGGCGACGGCCACCGCCTGGTTGGCGCCCTTGCCCCCCGGGGCCGTCGCGAACCCCGTCCCCAGCACCGTCTCGCCCGGTACGGGGATGTGATCGGCCCGGACGACCAGGTCCATGTTGATCGAACCCACCACCAGGATCGTCGGCTCGTCGGTCATCGCGTCGCCTTCCTGACGTTGGCGTGTCTCTTACCGCCGCGGACCGGATAGAGTATATACTGCCCTGGAAAAAATGCACTGACCGCCTCGTCGGGCCGATGATGCCCATGGCCCCGGAGGACGGGAGGACCCGTGCCGACGTCCCACGACAGCGCCGTGCTGCCTCGACGCCCCGCACAGCCGTGCCCCTTCTGCGGCAAGCGGCTCCAGGGCACGCCCTCGCGCTGCCCCCACTGCCGCATGCTCCTGGACGAGAAGACCCGCCGGGCCGCCCACCGCCAGACGGGCCCGTGGTTCCTGCTGGACGCCCGTCACCCGACGGCGCCGGGTGTGAGCTGGCGGCGCTTCCTGGCCCTGATCGAGAAGGGCCGGGTCACGCGCGACTCGGTCGTCCGCGGGCCGTCCACGCACGGGCTGTGGCGGCTGGCGCAGGACACGCCGACGGTGGCGACCCGCCTGGGGCTGTGCTGGTTCTGTCATTCGCCGCTGCCTCCCGACCGGGCCGGGAACGAGTGCCCCCGCTGCCAGGCCGTCCTCAACGCGCCCGAGGACCCCTCCGCCTCCGGTCGGCGCGCCCCGCCGGCGCCCCCGCCGACCGACGCGCCCGACGCCGGGGACGCCCCGGCCCTGGAGGCCCTGGTCGAGGCCGGTGCGACCGGCAACGGGCCGCCGCCCCGGCCGGAGGAGGGCCCGGCGTACGGCCCTCGGGGTCCGCTGGTGGCCCTGGCGGTGCTGCTGGTCCTGGGCGCCGCCGGCGCCGCGGCGATCTGGGCGTTCCTGCGATACGAGGACGTCCCGTCCGCGCCGGCCGGGTCCCCGCGAACGGCCCCGCCGGTCGTCGGCGCGCGCGACCCCGCGCGTCGTTTCCCCCGCCCGGCGCCGCTCCCGCCCGGGTCGCCCCCGGGCGACCTCTGGCCCGAGGTCGGGGAGTACGACGGTCCGATCGACGAGCCGGCCGGGTCGCCGCCGGCCACGGCCCCGGCCGCGAGCGCCGCCCGCCCGGCGCCCGCCGCCCCGGCGAGCCGGCCCGCCGACGCGCTCGACCCCGACGAGCTGGCCCGCCAGCGGCGGACCGCCGGCATCCTCATGGCCAGCGTCCGCCGGCTCCGGGCCGCCGGACAGCTCATGGCCGCTCAGGCCGCCCTCGTCAGGATGCTGAACACGCACCATCGTTCCGCCTGGCCGGCCGGCGCCGTCGCCGTCCTCCGCGAGATCCAGCAGGCGATCCGCACGTCGACCAGCCGGCCCGCACGCATCGACCCCGACGAGCTGGCCCGCCAGCGGGCCGCCGCGGCGAGGCTCTTCGCACGCGCCACCCGCCTGATGGACCGCGGGGACTACCTCGGCGCCCAGAAGCCCCTGCTGAGCATCCTCAACGACCACCACCCGCGCGCCTGGCCCGACGGCGCCCTGGAGGCCTTCCGCAAGATCCAGGAGGCCTTCCGCGCCACCCCGTCCACGGCCCCGGCGTTCTTCGACGTTCAGCCGGGCGGGTCCTGACCCTCCGCGCTTGTGCCGCCGGCCCTGAAACCCCCCGGGGGCAGCCCGCGCGGGTCCTCCTCCGGCGGCGTCACGTCGGACGTCGTCGCCAGGTGCCGCAGCAGCCGCTGCTCCAACTGGCGCTGGACGCTGGCGACCTCCGCCCGCCCGTGGAGGTTGGTCAGCTCCCGCGGGTCGCCCGCCAGGTCGTACAGCTCGCACACGTCCGAGGTGCGATAGATCAGCTTGTGCCCCGACGTGCGGACCATGAACGACCGGCAGACGCTCGCCGGGTGCGTCTGCTGCAGCCGGCCCTTCTGGTAGTAGATCATCTCCGGGCCGCGACCGGCCTGAGAGCCGTCCTCGCGGCCCTCGAAGCAATGGGGCTCGTGCGGGTCGTACCCGCCCTCGGCGAACGCCGCCCGGTCCGCCTCGCCCGACTCGCCCCGAAGCTGCCCGACCAGCGACCGGGCGAAGTGCGTGTGGGTCGCCCGGGTCCCCGCCAGCTCCAGCACCGTCGGCATCACGTCGAACAGCTCCACCGGCGTGTCCACCACGTGCCCGCCGGCGCCGCCCGGGACCCGCACCACCAGCGGCACGCGCATGATGCAGTCGTCCAGCGCCGACGGCCACTTCTCCACCAGCCCGTACTCCCCCGCCCAGTCCCCGTGATCGGCGAACATCAGCACGCAGGTGTCCCCCGCCAGGTGCGTCTCGTCCAGCGCCCTGAGCAGCTCCCCAAGCAGAAAATCTACATAGCTACACATTCCAAGGTACACCGCGCCGATGCGGCGGAAGTCGGCCTCGGTCATCCGGTCCAGCCGGCGGGTCCGGCGGATCAGCCGGTGGAACATCGGCTTGTCCTCCGGCTCCGCCGGGCGCGGCGGGGGGAGGTCCTCCGGGGCGTACATGTCGTGCCAGGGCTGCGGCGCCGAGTAGGACGGGTGGGGCAGCGTCAGCGGCAGGTACAGCATGAAGGGCCTGGGGTGCGGGCGTCGGAGGAACTCGATGGCCCGCGCCACGCACCAGGCGTCGGCGGTGTCCCACGGCCCGCCGGGGAAGGGCCGGTTCAGGAAGCTGTCGTACAGCGGGTCGGAGGGGTCCTCGGCCAGCCGGTCGCCCACGTTCCGCAGCCCCCGCGGGCCCAGCGCCTCCGTCACCGACCCGGGAAAGCTCGCCTGCGCCAGCACGTCGTTCTTCCCGTACCAGCGGACGTCGTACCCGGCGTCGGTGAGGTACCGCAGCAGGTTCGGCTCGTGCGGGCGGAGCAGGTGCCACAGCGTCCGGTGACCCGCCGTGTGCGGGTACCAGCCCGTGAACAGGCTGCACCGGCTGGGCGAGCAGACCGGGTGCTGGGCGTAGCAGGCGCCGAAGCGGGTGCCCTCGGCGGCGAGGCGGTCCAGGCTGGGGGTCTGCGCCAGCGGGTGTCCCGCACAGCCCGCGCAGTCGCCCCGCCACTCGTCCGGCATGAAGATCACGAAGTTCATGGCAGCCGCTACCATACCCGCGCCCCGCGCCGATGCAACGCGCCGTTGCCAAACGCCCCGCCGTCGGCTATGACGGTCTCGTGCGACGGCGCCGGCCCATCCTGATCGCCCTGGCGGCCGCGGCGGCCCTGCCCGGCTGCGCGACCGAGGACGTCTGGCGGCCGGGCCGGGCCTACCTCGTCCGCCGCGCCAACCCCGAGATCGAGGTCGGCCCCCGGGCCGACCCGCTTCCCTGGCGCCGGGCCATGGTCATCCGCGACTTCGTCGTCCCCGTCACGCACGCCTCGGCGCGCGACGCCACCGAGATGCGGATGCTCTGGGACGACCGGTGCCTCTACGTCCGCTTCACCGCCCGCGACGGGGACCTTCGCGGCACGTACACCGGGCGGGCCGACCCCCTCTGGCGCGAGGACGTCGTCGAGGTCTTCCTCCGCCCCGGGCCCGACCGCCGGCGGTACTACGAGTTCGAGGTCAACCCCATCGGCACGCTGCTGGCCCTGCGCATCCCCGAGGGGCACACCACCTTCGACGAGCGGGCGCGATGGGCCCACCACGTCCGCGCGGCCGCCGGGGCCGAGGGGACCCCCAACGACCCCGGCGACCGCGACCGGTCCTTCACCGTCGTCCTGGCGGTCCCCTGGGCGGACCTGGACTTCGCCGGCGCCCGGGCGCCCGCGCCGGGCGACGTGTGGCAGTTCATCGGCGCCCGCTGCAACCTCTCGGCGGACCTGCCCGGCGGGCGCGAGCTGAGCGCCTGCGTCCCGCTGTCGAAGGTGGACTTTCACCTGCTGTCGGCATATCCTTCCATGCGGTTCGCCGAGTGAGCCGCGGCGCGGCCCGCCGGCGAAGCGTTTGCCGATCGTCACCGCTGGTCGAAAGGAGACGCCATGCTCTCGCTTCGAGCCCTCGCCGTCGTGACCCTCGCCGCCGTCACTTTCCTCGCCGCCGGGTGCGGCGATCGGGAGGGCCCCTCCCGCCGGGCGACGACGCGTCCGGCGCGGGGCGAGAGGGGCCCCGCCACGCGTCCGGCGCCCGCGCCGGGGCCCGAGCCCGCCCCCGCTCCCGCCCCCGAGCCGGGGCCCGCCCCCACCACGCGGGCGGCGGCCCGCACGCCCCGCCCGCCCGGGGAGGAGTGGAAGACCGGCAAGCCCTACCTCTGCCGCCGGGCCGGGGGCCCCGTCACCATCGACGGGAAGTGGCGCCCCGAGCAGTGGCAGCACGCCATGGTCGTCAAGGACTTCAAGGTCCCCGTCAGCGGCAGTCCGGTCAAGAGCGCCACCGAGGCCCGCCTGCTGTGGGACGACGAGCACCTGTACGTCAACTTTCGCGCCAGCGACCGCGACATCAAGGCCACCTACACCAAGCGGACCGACCCGCTGTATCGGGAGGACGTCGTCGAGGTCTTCCTCAAGCCCGACGACGACAAGCCCGCCTACTACGAGTTCGAGATCAACCCGCTGGGAACGGTCATGGCCCTGGAGATCCCCGCCCGCAAGGACAAGGGGATCAAGAAGTGCTCCAACTGGGAGACCGGCATCACCGCCGCCGTCCAGGTCGCCGGGAGCCTCAACGAGGACGCCAACCTGGACAACTTCTATCGCGCCGCCATGGCCATCCCCTGGAAGAACCTGAAGCACTTCGGCGGCAAGCCCCCCAAGGTCGGGCGGGAGATCAAGTTCAACCTCTGCCGGTACGACTACTCCAAGTACCTGCCCTCGACCGAGGAGCAGACCTCGGCCCCGCTGACCAGCCAGGACTTCCATCACTACGAGGACTACTCCGTGCTGCGGTTCGTCGAGTAGGCCCCCGCCCGGGCCGGCGTCCCGCCGGGCGCGCCCCCGAGGCGTCCCCGCCGCAGGCGCGGCCGGCGGGACAAGGGACGCGCTGCCGGCACCGGACCCCGGCCGGACTTCCGCCCGGGGCCTTCGGCATGAGTAAGAGATTTTACACTCATGGCGCCCGCCGGTTTTTCGCCTAACACCATTCACCATAACACCTTCCGTCAAAATCGCGCGCCTCGCATGAGTAAGAGATTCCGGGTCATTCGTCGTTGTCCGCGCGCAAGTCCTTGTCGTTCCGCGTCCCGCCCGGGGCCGCGCGCGCGGCGGACTCACTCATGCCCGCCAGCGGCCGGCCCTTCGAAAAAACTGGGGACGTTAACCTGGTTTTCGGCCCCCGCGACCCGCCCGGGCGGCATGAGTAAGAGATTTTACACTCATGGCGCGCGCCTGTTTTTCGCCTAATCCGTTTCAGGGCCATGCCTTCCGTCAAAATCGCCCGCGCGCCATGAGTAAGAGAATGCGCGCCAGATCGCGTGAGCTTTGGTGCCACGGCTGCGTTGTCCGCAGCCGTGCAGCCCCGGCACGACTGCAAACGACGCAGTCGTGGCACCC
>Ga0180432_10004900_pt1 | contig 18097 bp, 7 predicted proteins | sample SS_ome_10_FD_132414 | JGI IMG/M metagenome (GOLD analysis project Ga0180432, IMG submission 132414) | Hypersaline lake sediment archaeal communities from the Salton Sea, California, USA - SS_1_MS_2 metaG | ecosystem: Environmental > Aquatic > Non-marine Saline and Alkaline > Hypersaline >...
CGAGGCCGCCACGCTCGCCGCCGCAGGCGAAACGAAGTCGGCGACCTGGCACACCCCGCTCACCCGCATCGAGCGGAAGGTCACCCTCAGGCCCGACCACGTGCACGTGGCCGACACCCTCACGAATCTCACCGACCAGCTCATCGGCGTGCTGGTCGAGCACCGCATGCCCTGGCCGCAGGGCAAGCCCACGGCGGCCCGCGTGTCGGGCAAGCCCGTCTACGGCGAGCGCATGCGGCAGCTCAACCCCGCACACCCCTCGGTCTTCGCACAGTGGAAGGCCCTTGGCGTCGGGATGGTGGCCGAGGACGACGTCTTCCGCGTCCACTGCGTCGCCTTCCGCGAGCCCGAGGCCATGGGCCTGCTCGACGACAAGCTCGGCATCGCCCCCCGCGGCTCCGTGACCCTCGAGTGGAGCGTGTATCCCGTGCCGGGCGGCGACTACTGGGATTTCGTCAACGCCGTGCGTCGCGCGTGGGACACCAATTTCGCCATCCCCGGCCCCTTCTGCTTCACCCCCCACTACCGCGGCGAGCCGTGGGACGCGGCGCGGTGGGGCGAGTGGCTTCGCCGACGCGGCATCCGCTTCGGCTGCGGCGGCATCGTGAAGTATGCCAACGGCAAGTACGCCCACGGCACCGGCATCCTGTTTGCGCCCGAGTGGGTCGCCAGGGAGAAAGCCTGGGTCGAGAAAGTGAAGGCCGGCGCGCCCCATGTCGTACCCACCGCCTACTTCCACGCCCAGATCTGCACCGAGCCCGACGCCGTCACCAAGTACGCCGACAGCAAGCTCCTCGACGCCCGCGGCGAGCACCTCCACTACCCCTACCGCTACCCCCTGCCCGCCTTCCTGCCCACCCTCGACAACGCCTATGGCAAGGCACTCCCCCGCTTCCTCGACGCCCTGCTCGACACCGTCGGCGTCCAGGCCATCTACTGGGACGAGATGGCCAAGAGCGTGCTCCTCTACACCCCCCACGGCCCCTGGGACGGCCACTCCGTGCGCATCGACCGGAAAACCCACGCCGTACTCGGCAAGCAGACCTGCGTGCCCCTGGTCATGCAGCCGCTCAAGCTCGAGCTCATCCGACGCATCCGCGGCCGCGTGAAGCACCTCTTCGGCAACGCCCAGCCCGCCACCCGCACCATGACGCGGCAGAAGGTCGTCCGTTTCGTCGAGACCGGCAGCTACTCCGCCGTCACCAACACCCACCTCGGCTGTCCCTGGGGGCTCGGCAACCACCACGACGAGACCACCCACGCCGACGCCGCCCGCAACGTCCGCCGCATCCTCGCCCACGGCGCCGTCTACTGCCCCCACCTCTACAACCGCGAGCCCGCGGCGTGGAACTTCCTGTCCGTCATGTACCCCATCACCCCCGTCGAGTTGCGGGCCGGGATGGTGCTCGGCGCCGAGCGCATCCACACTGTGCGCTCCGGCCGCTTCGGCTGGCCCGACGGCGCCGCCGCCGATGTGTATGTCGTCGACGCCCAGGGCCGTCGTGCCGCCCCCTCGATGGCCACCGAGATCCACGACGCCGGCCGTCGCCTCTACGAGCTCCGCATCCCCTCCGACCACTTCGCCATCCTCGTCCGCCGCTAGCCCGCCCGTTGACTCACCTGCCGGTCAGCGCTACCATCGCCGCACGTGCTGGACTACTGTCCTGCGGCTCTGCTTGGTGGACACAACCATGTGGACGACACGCGTCGCGATCATCCTGGCCTGCGTCGGTTCTGTGTGCCTTGGGGCCACCGCGCCCGACACCTCGCTGGCCTTCCTCCAGATGGAGGGCGCCTGGAAGACGACGGCGCTGGGGAAGACGCTGGAGCAGAAGATCCAGCTCGACAGCGACGCGGCATCCTTCGGGATGCTCTACGACATCGCCATCCCCAACGGCACGCCGCCAGGGCAGTGCACGTCGCGGCAGTGGGTCTTCGAGGTCCAGTTCGCCACCGTGGGCATGCGCAGCCCCGTGAGCTGCAACTGGTACGCACAGGGCTTCTTCACCGTGCGCGTGGACGGCCTGAACCTCTACGACCGGCCCATCGAGTTCCGCCCCGTGCGCTCCGCAGGCCGCGACGCGATGGTCGAGGGCACCTGCGCGACGCCCAAGGGCAAGGTGTTCGTCCGCTTCCTGATGCGCGGCGGCGACGACAAGCTGCTGATGCAAGTGGCGCTCGGCCCGGAGACGAAGGCCGAGACGCTCGAGCTCGAGCTGCTGGCCTACCCGCAAGGCTTCCAGAAGCCGTGGGACCGCCGGATGCTCACCGCCGCGCGCGACGTGCCCAGCGCTCAAGGGCTCGTGCTGGACCCCGCCAGGGAGCCCTGGGCCATGTACTACGACAAGGGGATGGCGGGCACCCGGGCGACGGGCGGGCCGTGCGGGCTCGTGCACGTGCCCGACGAGGCCACGGTGAAGGTGAGCCTCGGGCCATACAGCGTGCGCACGGTGCTCACGACCAGGCCCGGCAAGCGGCAGGTGACGGTGGGCCTGTGGGACTTCAACACGGAGCGCGGCGTGGAGCCGAATCGCGCCTACCTGCGCCGCGACGGGGAGGTGATCGCGCGCGACGTAGCGGCCGTGGCCCGCGCCGACTGGCGGGCCGGCCCCGTGCCCCGCGCGCAGCTCTCGCAGGCCCGGGCCGACGAGCTCCGGCGCCAGCTCGAGCGACAGCTCCAGCCCACGCCCTACGACACCATGACCGACGAGATCCGCACGCCGCACATCCGATGGGCCAAGCCGCTGCCCGGGGGCCCCGTGCGCGCGCTCGTGGTCGGCACGCGGTGGAGCCAGCGGGAGACGGTGGAGCTCGCCCAGCGGCTCGACCTGCGCTACGACACCGTGTGCTTCTCCAGCCCCGACTCCGTGCTCGAGAGCCGCTGGCTCTATCTCTACGGCTCCTACGACCTCTACGGCTGCCCGCGCAAGAGCGCCTCCAGCGTGCTCGCCGACCTGATGCTCAAGCTGCGGGCCGAGCGCGACTGCCTCGTGCTGTCCGGCTTCCGCCCCCGCATCCTGCCCCCTGGCATCCGCAAGGCCGTGGCCGAGAAGGTGCGCGCAGGGACGGGGCTGGTGCTCCTCGGCCCTGCGAAGGCGATGCTCGCGGAATTCGGCGACGGCCTGCGCCCCGTGGCCTGGGAGCCCGACGCCGTGCCCGTGGCCGCGCTGCCCGTGTTCGCCGGCATGGTCGCCGACAAGCGGCCCGTGTGGAACGCCTACCAGGCGGGCAAGGGGCGGGTGCTCGTGCTCAACTACCACACGGGCGGCAAGTACGGCCGGCACAACCTGACGCCCTACCTGAAGAGCGATGACCCCGACGCGCTCGGCCTCTACGACTACTACCACAGCCTGGTGGCCAAGGCCGTGCTCTGGGCGTCGCGCCGGGAGATGCCGGTTCGCGTGCGCTTCCCCGCCGCGCCGGGCCAGGTGGTGCTGGACGCCCAGGCGCCGGTGGCTGGCGCGGTGCTCGAGGTGATCGCCGCCGACGCCGAGCGGGCCTTCCGCCGCTCCCATCGCGTCGAGGCCGACCTGCCGAAGGGCGAGAGCACCCACGCTCTGGGCGACCTCGGGCTCGCCAGCGGGCCCCTCTACGTCAGCGTGTTGGTCACGAAGGACGGCAAGGCCCTCGGCTGGGGCACGGCCCACCTCGACCTCGGCGTGGCCGCGCCCCGCATCCAGGCCATCAAGCTCCGCAGCGCGGTGCTCCGCCCGGGCGAGACGCTCGGCGGCACCGTCGAGCTCAGCCAGGCGCCCGAGGGAGCCGCGGTGGAGGTCGACGTGCGCGACGCCCTGGGGCGGCTGCTGCGACGACAGCGTGTCAACGCGACGAAGCCGACGGTGCCCTTCGAGTTCACGATGGGCCGGCCCCTGGCGATCCTCCACGAGGTCCGCGCCCGCCTCATCGTCGGCGAGCGGCTGCTCGACCAGCGGATCGAGCCGTTCACGATGCCCGACCAGCGCGTCGACGACTACCACTTGCTCGCCTGGATGGACGGCGCCAACGACGCCATCGGCCACGCCGCCATGGACGTGCTGGCCGCGCACGGCGTAGACTGGCTGGACAACGTGGGCCTGACGGGCTCCGACGCAGCGCGGATGGCCACCTCGTGCCGCAACGCCGCCCGCCACGGCCTGCGGAGCATCCCCTACGCCACGCGGATCCACTGCGACGTGCCGCGCGGGCGCGTGCGCCAGCCCTGCCTCACCAACCCGAATCACCTGGAGCCCTGGCTGGCGGCTCTCCGCGAGCGGGCCAGGGGCGGAGCGCCCTACGGCCCGCCAGGCTACACGCTGGGCGACGAGAACTACCTCGTGCGCCCCAAGCACGACGTGTGCACCTCGCCCACCTGCCTCGCCGCCTTCCGCCGCTACCTCCAGGAGCAATACGGGACGCTCGAGCGGCTCAACGCCAGTTGGCAAACGAAGCTGGCCGGCTTCGCCGACGCCATGCCCGCCACCCTGCCCGAGGTGAAGGACACCCCAGGCCGCTGGCCACGCTGGGCGGACCATCGCCAGTTCATGGACGGGGTGTTCACTCGCGCCCACGCCATGGCGCGCGAGGCCATTCGCGAGGTCGACCCGCAGGCACGGGTGGGGTGGGACGGCGTGTTCAGCCTGAATAGCTGGAACGGCTACGACTTCTACCAGCTCTGCCGGGCCTGCGACGTGCTCGAGGTCTACGCCTTGAGGCACCACCAGATCGAGTACATGCGATCGTGGCATCGGCCTGGCAGCATCCTGGGTGCGTGGCACAACCGCATCGGCAACGCCGACGAGATCTCGGCGAAGCGCATCGGCTGGCACCTGCTCCTGCACGGCTGCAACAGTAGTTGGTACTGGATGGCCTACGCCACCGGCCCGGCGCTGCTGTTCCCCGACCTGCGGCCGACGCCGCAGCTCGAGTGGCTGGCCGAGTCGCACGCCGAGATCATGGGCGGGCTCGGCAAGCTGCTGCTCCACGCCACCAGGGAGCACGACGGCATCGCCATCCACTACAGCCAGGCCAGCGTGCACGCGGGCACGCTGATGGGACGCAGGCTGGCGACGGCCCAGTGGGGCTTCGCGCGGCTCGTCGAGGACCTGGGGCTCCAGTACGACATGCTCTCCTACGAGCAGATCGCCCAGGGCAAGCTCGCCGGCTACAAGGTGCTGCTGATGCCCGCCTGCGCGGCCCTGAGCGACGCCGAGGCGAAGGCGATCCGGAGCTTCGTCGAGCAAGGCGGACTCGTCGTCGCCGACACGGCTCCCGGCGTGCTCGACGCGCACTGCCGGCTGCTCCCGAAGGGCTCCTTGGACGAGCTGCTCGGCATCGCCCGGGCCGGGCTGCCCAAGGCGGGCGACGCGCCGATCCAGCTCGACGCCGAAGGGCCGAAGGCGGAGCTGCCCCTCAGCGTGCACGACACGCAACTCAAGGCCGCCGGCGCCAAGGCGTGGGCGAGCGCTGGCAACACGCCGTGCGTGCTCGTGCGCCACGCAGGCAAGGGCAGGGCGGTGGTGCTGAACACCGCGATCGAGGCCTACGAGGACCTGCACCGCCGAGGCGCAGGACGGCCGGTCCACGACCTCATGCGGCGGCTCCTGGCCCTCGCCGGCGTCGAGCCGCAGACCCGCATCACCGCCGACGGGGCCGACGTGGATGCCTGCGAGACCGTCCGCTTCGCGCACGGCGCGCTCGAGTACGTGTGCATCGTCAAGGACGACGACATCATCGACGCCAAGGCCCAGGACGTGACGGTGCACCTGCCGCGGGAGGCACACGTCTACGACGTGCGTGCCCGCCAGCCGCTCGGTCGGCGCCGCACCGTCGAGACGCGGCTGGTGCCGGGCGATCCCAGGATCTACGCGCTGCTCCCCTACGCCGTGGCGGGCGTGACCGTGACGCCGGCCGCGGCCGAGGTCGCGCCAGGCACCACCGCGTCCTTCCAGGTCGCGCTGGCGACCGGCGGCGGGAATCTGGCCGGCCGCCACTGCCTTCGCGTCGAGATCCGCGGCCCCGACGGCACGCCGCGGCGCCACTACGCCCAGAACGTGCTGACCGAGACGAACACCACGACCGTGCGGGTGGGCCTCGCGCTCAACGACGCCCCAGGCACCTGGCAGATACGTGCCACCGACATCGCCACCGGCCGCTCGGGCGCCGCCCCGTTCACCGTCCGCGCAGGCCACTAACCCGCCGACGCGCTCGTTCGCGGCACGTCGTGCCCGGGGGCGTCGGCAGGAGGCGGGGACGCTCACGGCTTGCCGGCGGCGGTGCCATCTGCTATGCTCGGCAGCCTCGTGTGGCTTCCCGTAATGAGAGAAGGCCGTGTTGAGTCGTCGGCAGGTTGCGGCGTTCGTGTGGTTGTGCCTGGTGGCCGTGTGTGGGTCGGCGCGTGGGGCAGCGCGGTCGCCGGCGCGTGCGGCTCGCGCGGTCGCGCGTGCGAGGCAGGCGGCGCGCCGAGGCCGGACCGAGCGGGCGCTCCGCGAGCTTCGCGAGCTGCTCGACACCAACCCCGAGTGCGCCGACGCGCACATCCTCTACATCGACCTCCGCAGCGACTCCGCCAGGGCCGTCGTCCGCGGCGAGTACCAGCGCCAGCTCAGGGATGAGCCGGGCAGCGGCCTCCTCCATCTCCTCGTCGGCTACGCCACCGACGACGCCGCGGCCAGGCTGCGGCTCTACCGCAAGGCGGTGGCGCTGGCCCCGGGCCTGTTCCGGGCGCAGCTCGAGCTGGGGCGGCTGTGTCGCAGCGAGGCGGTGGACGACGTGGCGGGCTCGCTGCGCGCGCTGGAGGCGGCGGTGGCGCTCCAGCCGCAGTCGGCGGAGGCCCGCGTGGAGCTGGCCCGCGCGCTCGACGTGGCGGGCCGCCGTGCCGATGCCGTGCGCGAGCTCGAGCGCGCGGTCGGGCTCGACCGCGAGAGCGAGGCGGCCTGGCTCCAGCTTGCGCACCTGCTGGGCCCCAAGGCGGGCGAGGCGCTCGAGCGTGGCGTCGAGGCCTGTCCGCGCAGCGGGCGGCTGTGGTGGGCGCTCGCCGAGCGGCGCTGGGCCGAGGGCCGGTATCGCGAGGCCGAGCGGCCACTCGAGAAGGCACTTCGCCACGGCGAGGGGGCCGGCTACGCCGAGCGGGCCACCGACCGCCTGGCCGCGTGCTACCTGATGGAGGGCTACTCGCGCGGCGCGCGGCGGCTGGGCTCGGGTCGCTGGGCCGAGGCGGCGGGCGAGATGGCGGCGCGGCGGCTCGGGCGCGAGGCGTTCCGCCTGCTCTACGAGGCCCGTCGCTCCGAGGGAGCGGGTCGGCTCGCGGCGCTGGAGCGTGCGGCCCGCCTCGCCCCCGAGTCGGCGGTGGTCGGTCGGGCGCTCGGGGCGGCGCGGTTCGAGGGCGGCCGCTTCGCCGCGTCGGCGAAGGCCTACGCCGCCGTGGTGGCGAGCCGGCCCCACGACTGGGCCGCGCGCCGCCGGTGCGCCGCGGCGCGCGTGCTGGCGGGCGACGCCGGTGGCGCCGTCGCCGTTCTGAGCCAGGCGGCGGGCCCGATGCCCCGCGAGGCGGGCTGGCTGCTGGCCGACGCGGAGCAGGTGGGGGCCGGCGGCCTGGCCCGGGAGGCCGTGGAGGCCCGGCTCGCGGCAGGCAGGGGGCCTGAGGCGCGCCGTCGGCTGCGCGCCTGCGTGGGGAAGTTCCCGCGATACCTCACTCCCCGCGTGGAGCTGGCCTGCGTGCTCCACGCCGCAGGGCGCGACCACGAGGCGAAGGCCGTGCTCGATGCCGCGGAGGGGGTGGCGGGCCACCCGCAGGTGGAGGCCGACGGCCAGGCGCTGCTGGGCGACCTGGCGCTCGCGGGCAAGTACTTCGCGAAGGCCATCGGCCACTACAAGAAGGCGATCGCGCGGCGGCCCCGCACCGCCCGCTACCACGGAGCGCTCGCGCGGGCCTGGGTGGAGCGGGGCGAGCTCGGCACGGCCCGCGAGGCGCTCGAGCAGCAGCTCGAGCTCGACCCCGCCAGCTACGACCTGCCCGACAGCAAGCCCTCGGGCCAGGGGCCCGGGGAGTCGCTCGAGCCGCGCCTGGAGCCAGGCGACGTGCTCCACTACCGCTACACGACCGACGGCGGCCAGCCGGGCCGCGAGGCGGCGGGCGTGGAGTTCCACTACGTGGTCGATGCGGTGCAGCCTGGCGGGCTGGTGGAGGCGACGCTCGAGGTGACGGGCCTCGCGGGGCGCGAGGCGGAGGGCGGGCGCGACCTGGTGGGCTCGAAGGTGGCCGTGACGTGCTCGAACGTGTTCGGGCTGGTCGACGTGGGCGAGCCGCCGGGCGGGCTGCCTCGCGAGTTCGCGCAGTTGCGGTGGCTGGTTCAGTTTCTCCACGGCCCGGCGCTGCCGGTGCGCAGGCGGCCTGGGCACAGGTGGCGCGAGCCGGCGTGGACGGAGCTGGGCCGGCTCTACGGCGGCGCGGTGCACTTCGAGCGCGTGCGTCGGGGCAAGGCGGAGTTGTCGAAGGCCATCGCGTATGAGAAGCCGGCCCGGGAGGGGAGCGCCGACTTCGAGGTCATGGCCGTGCGTGGCCGTGCGGCGTGGGTGCTCGACCTGCGTCGGCGTGTGCTGGAGCGCGCCGAGGTGACCACGCAGGTGACGCTGCGGGCCGAGGGCGGCAGCGAGGCGGAGCTGCCGCCCTCGCGGCACGGGCTGGTGCTCCTGTCGGTGGAGCGCGGCGCGCGGGAGGGGAGGGGCCGCCGGCTGATCGCGAGCGTGCCTTACATCAAGCAGGTCGGCCCGAAGTGCGCCGCGGCCGCGCTCGCCATGGTGCTCCGCCGCTTCGGCCGCGAGGTGGACCAGGAGCAGCTCTTCAAGCAGCTCAGGGGCCGCACGGGCGGGGCGCACGCGCACATGCTGCCCGAGGCGGCCCGCCGCCACGGGTTCGAGGCCCACCCCTACGTGGGCAGCCTGGCCGACCTGCGGCGCAAGCTGGCCGCGGGCGCGCCCGTGGTGCTGTTCCTCAACCCGATGGGCATGGGCCACGCCGTGGTGGCGATCGGCTACGACGAGGGCCGCGGCGAGGTGATCCTCCACGACCCCGCCACCGCGCCCTTCCGCCGCGTGTCCTACGCCAGGCTCGACCGCCAGTGGAGCGAGAGCGATCGCTCGGGCATCGTGGTGGTGCCCAAGGGCGACCGGCGCTTCGCCGCGTTCCTCTACCCCCGCGAGGAGGCCGTGGAGGCGATGCTGGAGGGCGACAGGGCCTTCGTGGGCCGCGGCCTGCGCAAGGCCGAGCAGGCCTATCGCCGCGCGCTCGAGCGGTTCCCGGGCTACACCGAGGCGCGGCTGTCGCTGGCCAGGGCTCTGGTGGCGCAGCGGAAGCTGGCCGAGGCCCGTGGCGAGATCGACACGCTCATCGGCGAGCGGCCCGACTGCCTGGCGGCCCGGATCGCCAAGGCCGACATCCTGGTGCTCGAGCACAAGCACGACGAGGCCATCACCATCGCCAGAGGCGTCGAGACCCGCGACCCGCAGAATCTGCGCAACCTCAACGTCCTCGCCTCGGCCTACGTGCACAGCAAGCGGCGCGAGGAGGCCGTGGCCACGCTCGAGCGCGCCGTCCGCTACGCCCCTGCGTGGGTCAACGTGCGGTTCCGCCTCGCCGCCCTCTACTTCCTAGGCGGACGCTACGACAGCGCGGCCGCCCAGTATCGCGCGGCGCTCGGCTACGAGCCGCGCAACACCCGCGCGCTCTACCTGCTGGCCGCCACGCTCCACCAGAGCCTGCGCGACGACCGCCGGCGCGAGCTGCCCTGGCGCGTCCGCCGCCAGCACGTGGCCGACGCCGTCGAGGCGCTCAACACCCTCCGCGCCGTCGAGGGGCCGAGCTGCGAGACGAGCGCCGAGCTCGCCCACCTCTACGACTCCCTCGGCAACGGACCCAGGAGCATCGAGCTGCTCCAGAGATCGGTCCGCGAGATGACCCTCCACCAGCTACGCCAGGGGCAGGACACGCCGTCGGACGCCGACCCCTTCTCGTTCTTCGGCACCATCAGCTCGGCGCTCCGCACCGCCGTCGCGCGGGTGAAGGCCTTCGCCGAGGCGCAGCGCGAGCGCGCGACCAACCTCAACAACCTCGCGTGGGCCTACGCCATCCGCGGCATCAAGCTCCAGGAGGCCCGACGCCTCGCCACGCAGTCGGTCGCCATCCGCGCCGCGGGCTTCAACCTCGACACCCTGGCCTGGATCGACTACCAGCTCGGCCACCTGGAGGCGGCACGCGCCAACTTCGCCAAGGCCGTGGCGCTCGAGCCCGACCCCGTGGTCCACATCCACCTGGCCCTCACGTGCCTGAAGCTGGGCCGCCAGGCGGAGGCCGACGAGCACTTCGCGAAGGCCGCCGCGGGCCAGATGCCGGCGGCGCAGGTGCAGGTCGAGCTGGCCGAGGCCTGCGGCCAGGTGGGCCTGCGCGACCGCGAGCTCGCCGCCCTCGAGGCCGCCGTGGCGGCCGACCCGCGGCACCGGCTCGCGCGCCACCGGCTCGCCATGGCCCTGCTCGAGCGGGGGAAGGGCCCGCCGCGTGTGCTCGCCCTCGCCGAGGCCCTCCACGCCGCCGACCCCGACGATCCGCTGTATGCCGGCCTGCTGGGCGCCGCGTGCCAGCTCGGCGGCAAGCCCCGCAGGGCGCGGCGCCTGCTCGAGCAGGCCGTCGCCGCCGACCCCCTGCTGGGGCCTGAGCCGGCCGCACCGTTTCACTACTTCCTGGCGCTCAACCTGCTGGCGCGGGGGGAGCGCGAGGGCGCCGCGGCCGAGCTGGCGCGCTGCATCGAGGCCGCGCCCACAAACCCCTTCGCGGCCAAGGCGCGCGCCCGGCTGCCGCGGTGACGACTTGCTTTCCGCCGCGGCCCGGCATAGAATTCTACAGGCGCCCGTCGCGACGGGGACGCATCCAGGGGGAGGCACTCGGGAGAGGACGGATGGCGCGGGTAGCGCAGCTCCACGACAACGTCGACAAAACCAGGTACTACACGCTCTTGCGTGACAACGTCATCGGGCGCTCGCCGAGCTCCGAGATCTACTGCGCGAACAAGCGGGTCTCCCGACGACACGCCAGGATCGCCGCCCCCGCCGGCTCCGATGCCTACTACGTGGAGGACATCTGCGCCAGGGGCGTCTACGTGAACTTCAAGCGCGTCCAGGGCAGGCACCCCCTCCAGCCCGGCGACCGCCTGTGCATCCTCCAGTTCCGCAACCTCCACCCCATCGACCTCGAGCGGATGACCGACAAGGATCTCAAGGACTGCTGCGACGACTCCCGCAACGGCTCCGTCAAGGCCATCGTCGACCTCACCTTCCAGTACGAAGAGGTCGACGACGCCCCCCCCTCGGCGGCCGAGGAGCCCAGAGGCTTCCTCGCCAGGCTCAAGTCGCTTCTCGGCAGGAAGTGAGCGCCGAGTCGGCGCGCGAGCCCACGCCCGACTACTCCCCCAACCGCCGAAGCCGGAAACCCCGCAACGCCGCCTTCTGCGTGCCAACGGCCACGCCGAAGCGCTCGATCCCACGCAGCACGTTCAGCAGCCCGAAGCGGTGGCCCGCCCTCGCCAGGTCGAACATCGGTTTCCCGTCGATCCAGAGAGCCACCTTGCCGCCCGCCACACGCAGACGCAGCCTGTACCACCGGCCGTTCTCGAAGTCCACCCGCTTCGTCGTCTCGTTCTCCGTGGCCTGCTTGCCGTCGAGCCCCGCGATGCCGACCACCGAGCCGCCCCAGCCGCCGACCTCGAGGGTGGCCCGCGAGCCGCCGATCGGGAAGATCGTCAGGCCGAAGGGGCCTTTGCCCTCGATGCGCATCGCCTCGAACTCGACCTCGTACCCGTCGGCCGGGAACTCCCGCGTGCAGGCGACGGCCGCCCACTCGTTGCCCTTCTCCAGCACGATCCGCCCATCCGCCACCTTCGCCGTCCCTGCCTTGCCGGCCCCTGGGAAGCGGCCCACCACCTTCCACCCGTCGAGGCTCTTGCCGTCGAAGAGCGAGGTCCACCCCGCCTCGCCTTCCTCGCCCGCCAGCGGTGCGGCGGCGACCTGCTTCGCCGCGTCGGGATGGGCCTTGAGCCACTCGGGGTCGAGGCGGCCGACGATGCGGATGTCGTCGTAGGCGACGTTCGCCTCCCACGAACTGAGGAACGCGGCGCCTCGGCCGTAGTCCGCGTCCTGGGCACGCACCCGCGCCGCGCCGTCGATCCAGCCTTTGACCGACGGACTGGCGCGGACGAGGCGGAACGTGTGAGGCTGGCCCTCCTCGTAGCGGCCCTGGCCCCAGGCGATCGGCTTGTCGCCCCGGCCCTTCCAGATCCGGGGGTTCACTGTGATGAGCATGAAGCCGTAGCCCCCCGCGTCGCCGCGGCAGACCCCGACCACGCAACTGCGCGCCATGCCCAGCTTCTCGCGCATGCACCACGTCCCGGCCACCTCCACGTCGCCCACGAGCGTGGCACCGTGTGTCAGCAGGGTCCCGAGCCGCGCCCCCATCCGCAGCTCCCCGTCCGCGACGGTCGGCTTCGTCTTCGCGTCGGGCTCCCAGTCCCTGAGCTGTGCCGCGTCGCTCCAGTCGTAGTGCAGCTCCACCCGCCCGTCGGCCAGCCGGCGGACGGCGCCGTGGAAGAAGCGCGTGGCCGCGACCGGCTCAGGCCCCAGGCGGCGGAGCCTGATGTGGCGCAGAATCAACTCGGCGTGGCTTGCGGAGACGACGAAGGGCCACGGATGGTCGTACCCATTGAGCTTGTGGCCTCCCGTCGCGAAGTCGATGATCTTTCGCTGGTCGAGCCATACCTCGACCTTGGCCTCCGTGACCTTCAGCCCGACTCGGTACCATCGGTTGCTCTGGTAGGTGATCCGCCTCGACGTGGCATTCTCGCCCTTCCCGTCGATCCGCGTCAGCGTGGTGATGCCGCTGTTCCACCCGACGAACCACAGAATGAGGTCCGAGCTGCCAACAGGGAACTGGATATAGCAGAAGTCCTTGCCGCCGGTGACCCGATTGAACTCCAACTCGACCTCGTAGTCGGCCCTCGGGAACTCGCCCGCATAGCCCACGCCGGTGCGGGGCTTGCCTCTCTCGAGCACCATCCCCCTCTCGTCCGCCCGCACCTCGCCGTGCCCGGTATGGACGCCCTCCTCCAGCAGCTTCCACCCGCCCAGCGACTTGCCGTCGAAGAGCGAGACCCATTCGCCCTCGGCCTCGACGTGCGGCTGGGGCTGCGGGGGCTCCTTGGTGGTGGGCTTGGTCGGGGGCTTGAGCTTCGCGTCGATCTTCTTGCGGAGGGTGGCGATGGCGGAGCGGTTGGCGGCGTAGGACTTCGTGTTGGAGTAGTCCTTGTCGAGGCGGTCGAGGTAGCTGGCGGCGGTGCGCCATTTGCCGAGGGCAGCGGCCTTGGCGGCGTTGCGGTAGAGGGTGTCGGCGCCCCGCTCGCGCGGATCCGTCTTCGTCGGCCGGGCCGCGGTCGATGTGGCGGGCGGGCGCACGGCCTGAGTCTTGCCGTCCCGGTCGCGGCCGCGGGTGGCGAGCCAGGCGACGAGGGCGAGGACGACGAGCAGCGCGCCGCTCGCGACGGCGGCGATGAGGGTCGTGCGCTTCTTCGCGGCGCGGCGGCGCTCGGCGGCCTTGCGGGCGGCGAACTGGCGTTCCAGGCGCTTCCCCGCCGCGAGGGTCGCCGTGGGCGCGTGGACGTCGGCCACCCTGCCCGCGGCGGGCGCGGCCTTGATGCGGCCGATGCCTTCGAGCGCCTCGAGCAACTCGTGGGCCGAGGCGTAGCGTGCATCGGGGTTCTTGCGGAGCAGGCGGTCGATGATGCTCGTCAAGCGGCGGTCGACCCGCGGCGCCACCTCGCCGAGGGGCCGTGGCGTCTCGGTGGCGTGCTTGACGATCAGCTCGGCGGGCGTCCTGCCCAGGAAGGGGGGCTGCCCCGCGAGCAGATGGTAGAAGGCGGCGCCGAGCGAGTAGAGGTCGCTGCGCGCGTCGGCCTGCTCGCCCTGGGCGACCTCGGGCGACATGTAGAGCGGGGTGCCCAGCGACTGGCCGGTGTGGGTGACGGCCACGTCGCCCTCGGTGCGCTTGGCGAGCCCGAAGTCGGTGACTCGCACGGAGCCGTCGGCGTCGATCATGAGGTTCGAGGGCTTGATGTCGCGGTGCACGATGCCGGCGTCGTGGGCGACGGCGAGCGCGGCGGCAGTCTGCTTCATGAGCTCGAGTGCGCGAGCGGGGGGGAGCGGCCCGTCGCGCCGCAGCACGTCGTTGAGGCCCTCGCCGTCGACGAACTCCATGGCGATGTAGTGGATGCCGTCGACCTCGCCGACGGCGTAGACCTGCACGAGGTGGGTGTGGCGCAGATTCGCCGCCGTGCGGGCCTCGCGGCGGAAGCGGGCGACGAAATCCCGATTCGCGGCGAGGGAGCGGGGCAGGGTCTTGATGGCGACGAAGCGCTCGAGGGCGGGCTGCCTGCCCTTGTAGACCGCTCCCATGCCGCCGCGGCCGAGGAGCTCGACGATCTCGAACTCGCCGAGGCTCCTGCCGATCAGCGGGTCGGCCGGCCTGGCTGGCTTCGCTTTGCCGGCGATGGTGAGCGAGGCCTGGCACCGGGGGCAGGTGATGACGCCGCCGACCGCGGTGTCGACCTCGAGCGCCTGGCCGCACTTCGGGCATTTGGCCGCGTGCTTCGCCACGAATTCCCTCCACGGTGCAAGCCGCAGGCCATCGTATCGCCGGGCCGGCTGGGAGTCAAGGAATGGGAGTGCCTTGGCAGGGGCGGGCGCCGCCGCCCATCGATAGGACCCATAGGACCTATGGGACCTATACGACGCGGCCGGCGGGCCGCGTTGCGTCGGGCGGTCTTGGGGCGGGCGGGCTCAGCGGGGGTGCACGCCGAGGCCCGGGGCGGTGGGCAGCACGAGGCGGCCGTCGGCGTCGAGGGTCACCCCCTCGAAGGGGTCGTTGTCGATGAGCAGGCAGCCGTCGAGGTCGGCGTAGTCGACGAGCGGGGCGAGATGGGCGGCGGCGGTGATGGCGACGGAGCTCTCGATGTAGCAGCCGAGCATGACCTGGAGGTCGAGCGAGCGAGCGAGGTCGATCATGCGCCTGGCCTCGCGGATGCCGCCGCTCTTCATGAGCTTGATGTTGATGCCGTCGACGGCGTCGGCCAGCGGGGGGATGTCGTCGGCGGTGGTGACGCTCTCGTCGACGAGGAGGGGGGCGGTGATGGCGTCGCGGATGCGTCGCAGGCCGCCGAGGTCGCCGGGGGGGATGGGCTGCTCGACGAGCTCGATGCCGTAGGGCTCGATGGCGTGGATCTTGGCGATGGCCTCCTCGACGCCCCATGCGGCGTTGGCGTCGACGCGCAGCGGCTTGTCGGTGACGGCGCGGATGCCGTCGAGGATCTCGATGTCGTGGTCGGTGCCGAGCTTGATCTTCAGCAGCGGGTAGCGCTCGGCCTCGCGCACGTGGGCCTGCATCTGGGGGATGGGGGCGATGGCGATGGTGAACGAGGTGACGGGGGTGTCGGCGGGGTCGAGGCCGAGGGTCCGCCACAGCGGCTCGCCGGCGAGTTTTCCCCGGAGGTCGTGGAGTGCGATGTCGAGCGCGGCGCGGGCGCCGTGGCTGGCGGCCACCTGGGGCGGGAGGGCGTCGAGCACGGCGCCGATCGCGGCCGGGTCGCCCGTGAGCTCGCCGCCGAGGCCCTCCAGCGCGGCGCGCGCCAGGGGGCGATCTTCGCCGAAGAAGGTGGGCGGGTGGGCCTCGCCGAGGCCGCGGAGGCCGTCGTGCTCGAGGGTGACCAGCAGGTTGGCGGCCACGTCGGTGGCGGAGCGGGAGATGCGGAAGGTGTGGTGGAGTCGGAGGTCGAGGTCGGCGACGGCGAGCTTCATCCGAGGATGCCCTCCACCACGTCGGCGAGCTTGTCGGGGCCGAAGCGCACCACGTCGGTGGTCGGCAGCCCCGTCTGGTTCTCGACGCGTGCGATGGCGTCGCGGGCCGCGTCGTCGTCGAGGTCGACGCAGTTGAGCGCGATGGCGACGACCTTGGACGGGAAGAGCGGCCGCATGACACGCTCGTGGAGGTCGATGAGCTCGGGCAGCGGGGGGATGGGCACGTTGTGGTGGTGGATGAGCATCGTGCGGGTGGCCTGGTGGACGAGGATCATGGCGTGGGGCGCCGAGCCGTGCATGAGGCCGAGGGTGACGCCCGAGTAGGCGGGCTCCACGAGCGAGCCCTGGCCCTCGATGAGCACCACCTCGTGGTGGGCGTTCTCCTTGAGCATCTTCTCGACGGCGCCGGGCACGAAGTCGCTGATCACCCTGTCGATGGCGATGCCGTAGCCGCTGAGCATGATGCCCGTTTGCCCCGTGGCGATGAACCGGGCGCGGCGGCCGCGTGCCCGCAGCGCCTCGGCCAGCTCGAAGCTGGCGACCATCTTGCCTGTGTTGCAGTCGGTGCCGATGAGCAGCACGCGCGTGACGGGCAGGGTGCGTGCGAGGTTGACGCCCAGCGGGATGCCGTCGGGGGGGCGGCGCACGTCGTGGATGGCCACGCCGTGGGCCTCGGCGAGGGGGCCGAGCTCGGGGTCGTCGGCGATCATGAGGTGGAGGCCGCTGATGATGTCGAGCCCGCTGGCGATGGCGTCGCGGACGAAGCCGCGCCACTCGTCGGGCAACGCGCCGCCCGTGGGCGCGATGCCGATGAGCAGGCAGCGCGGCTCGTAGGGCATCGCGTCGGCCACCGACGCCACGATGGGGATGCCGCGTCCCACCCCGAGGGTGTCGGCGGGGTCCTCGCCCGCGCGCGGGCGGTCGAGGAGCGCCACCACCTGGTCGGGTCGGTAGCGGAGGATGCAGGTGGCGGTCTTGGAGGAGAACACGCCGAGGTGGCCGTCGGTGAGGAGCAGGATGCGTCGGTTGTCGAGCATCGGTGTGGCCTCGGAGCTTCTCGGCGAAGGCTCGTGTCGTGGCCTCCACGTCGTCGCTGGCGATGATGCCGGCGCAGGCCGCCACCCGCTCGCAGCCCGCCTTGGTGAGCTCGTCGAGGCGGTCGAGGGCGATGCCGCCGACGGCGAAGACGGGGATGCGCACGGCCTTGGCGACGCGGAGCAGGCGCTTGGGCCCCACCACCCCTCGCTCAGGCTTCGTGGAGCTGGGGAACATGGCGCCGCAGCCGATGTAGTCGGCGCCTTCGGCCTCGAGCTCCTGCGCGCGCTTGGGGCTGTTGGTGGTGGCGCCGATGACCTTGTCGGGGCCGAGCAGGCGGCGCGCGGCGCGGATCGGCAGGTCGTCGTCGCCCAGGTGCACGCCGTCGGCGTCGGCCAGGAGCGCCACGTCGGTGCGGTCGTTGATGAGGAGCAGCGCGTCGTGCTCGCGGGCCGCGTCGCGCAGGTCGCGAGCCAGGTCGAGCACTTCGCGGTCGCACCGCCGCTTGGCCCTGAGCTGGAGCACGTCGGCGCCGCCGCGGAGCGCGGCCCTGCCGACGGCGCACAGGTCGTGCTGCATGGCCACCTGGGGGTCGAGCAGCACGTAGAGCCGCGCCTCGGCCAGTGCCTGGCGCGGGAGATGGAACATCTGGAGCTCGAGCTCGTAGGTCGCGTAGCGGAGCGCCTCGATGCCCGCGGCCGCCTCGGGGCTCACCGTCTTGCCGTATTCCTCGAGGCACCGGAGCGCCTCCTCGAGCCGCTTGAGGGCCGCGCGGGCCACGTCGTCGGCGCCGGCCCGCTGCCGCTCGGGCTCGGTGGTGAGGTCGGTGCCCACGTCGCCCGCCGTGTCGCGTGCGGCCAGGAGCGCCTCGGCGGGCAGGCCGAAGGCGTCGAGCCGCTCGCGGAGTCGGTGGCGAAGCTCCTTGAGCGCGCGGGCGAGCCGTGCCGAGTTGAGCGCGAAGCGCGCGTAGTCCTCGGCCACGCGCAGGGCCTCCCGCGCGCGGTTCGCGTTCGCATCCAGGATGCGCAGGGTCACCTCATCGGCCATGGTGACCGTCATGCTAGCAGAAGCGGCCGAGTGGCGCAAGAAGCACCCGATCTTGACTTCTGGGCCAGGACAGGCTAAAATCAGAGCGTTGGCAATCGGCCGAAGTGGCGGAATTGGCAGACGCGCTAGGTTCAGGACCTAGTGGGCTTTA
>Ga0180432_10004901_pt1 | contig 18097 bp, 12 predicted proteins | sample SS_ome_10_FD_132414 | JGI IMG/M metagenome (GOLD analysis project Ga0180432, IMG submission 132414) | Hypersaline lake sediment archaeal communities from the Salton Sea, California, USA - SS_1_MS_2 metaG | ecosystem: Environmental > Aquatic > Non-marine Saline and Alkaline > Hypersaline >...
ATAGCCCGGTAAAGGGGCGCCTGATCCTCCTCACCCCTCAGGGCTCTCTGTTTGACCAGTCTCTCGCCTGCGAGCTTTCTCAAGAAAAGCGTCTGATCTTGATCTGTGGCCGCTATGAAGGGTTTGACGAGAGGATACGAGACGGCCTCAATGCAGAAGAGATCTCAATAGGCAACTTCGTTCTTGCGGGTGGGGAAGCTGCAGCCCTCGTCGTCGTAGAGGCGGTGGTGCGCCTCCTACCTGGCGTTCTGGGCAACAGGCGATCCGCGGAACTTGAATCCTTTCAGTCCGCGTTACTCGATTACCCGCAGTACACTCGCCCCGCGGAGTTTCGCAGCATGGCGGTCCCCGATGTGCTCCTTCGGGGAAATCACGACGAAGTTTCCCGATGGCGGAAAGAACAATCCCTCTTGCGCACGCGGAACCGTAGGTCCGACCTTCTCAGTGACCATGGCACCCTGCGTCATCCCGCGTAAGCCACCCGCATGCTGAACAGGCTCCTGGCTTCAACTTCCCCTTAGAGAAACCGCGGCTTATCCGCATCCCTGCCCGGCACTGCGCCCCTTTGCACGATGGCAAATCGGTCGCCTTCGCTACCAGTCGGCCTCGGCGCTACCTTCGTCGAAAGCCTTTCCTTCAGACACCCTCATAGGCAGTCGACCAGCTCCATCGCGAAGGTTCGCGTTGCGGCACCTCTTGCAGAACCGATGATATTTGTCCGTCAGTATGATCTTCCCACACTTTAGACAGGGGAGCATCTTCTTTTGCGGCGTCGTTATCCTTCTCATCATCTCTGTCGTCACTTCCCTTCTTCGCCCCGGGGTGACAATCCCCGAGGTTCCCTATCTTTGCATCTCAAGCAAACGTTGTGCCAATTCGTTATCGCGTGGGGTCTCAAATCCACCGCTCCCGCCGCCGTCACTGCCTGATCCCCCGTATTCTGCCTTCCAACTTCGCTCCCAAGGGCTGTTGACCTGGGCGAAAGTGGAATTGCTCCGGGGCTCTCATGCCTGAACGGGGATGGTCGAGGCGGGAATCCGGGCAGCCTTATGATATCCCTAGCTGCCCTGGGTCGCACACTCCAACCTTGGGTACGGCTGGGGAACTTGTCGGTTGACGAACCTGGAATTATACCTCCTCGCGCCCGCAACGCAAACATCTTCCAGGCAAATTTGGCAATTTATGTGCCGGAATCTACACGATTGACAAAGCTGGGATTCCGGGGAATCCGGCCCCCGCCGCCGTTTCATTATGAAATGTTCCTCTGCTGCCTTTGTGGCAGCCCGCATCCGGTGCGTGGCGCGGTCGGACCGGAAAGACACGCCCTGCCCACGCACTATCCCGCACCCAGCCTTCGCCGAAGAGTCACCGGCGTGATTCCCAGCAACCTAGCAGCCTTGCACTTGTTCCCACCGCAGAGCTTAAGGATGTCCTTCATGTAGCCAACCTTCATCTCTTCAAGGGTTGGTATCGGGCGTCCCGCTCCCCAGAACGGCAGCCCGATCGTCGGAATACCGCCGGGAGACAACCACTTCGCTATGTCTCGCAGTCCGATCTCACGCTTCTGCGCGAACAGCACCGCCCGCTCGATCGCGTTTCTTAGCTCACTCGCGTTGCCCGGCCAAGGGTGCGTTCTAAGCAGGGCCATTGCCTCCTCAGAGATCCTCTCCACCTTTCTCCCTACGCGTTCTGCAAACCCCCTCAAGAAATGGTACGAAAGCAAAGGTATATCCTCGATTCGCTCTCTCAGCGGCGGGATGTCGATTCGTACAGCGCTTGCGGCCGTCAAGAGGTCCTCCCTGAAAGCACCCCGGGCAACTTGATCTTCCAGTGCCACACTTGTCGAGGCGATGATCCGCACTTGAGCTTCGCTTCCCTTTCTATATCGCCTCCGGTTCCCCATGAGGCCCGCCAGTTCGCGTTGAACGGCTAAAGGCAGCCCGCATATCTCATCAATCAAGAGCGTCCCTCCTTCGGCCAGTTCAAGCGCTCCTGCCTTGCTATTCTTGCATTCCGGCCCCCTGCGACCGAACAATTCCTCGCGAGCCAATGAAATCGGCACCGCTGAGCAGTTCATCACAACAGACCGCCCTCCTGACCGGGCGCTGCCGTAATGAATCTCCCGGGCGATCAGTTCCTTACCTGTTCCACCTTCGCCGCAAATCAGCGTGTTCTCGTCAGTCTCCGCGGCTTTCCTCACCATGTCATTGACGGCCTTCATCTTCTTGCTTCGGCACGGCGCTATCGTGTGCTTTGCGCTCACGCCGGAACCACCTCTCCGTCTCTTACCTGTGCCTGAAGGAGTCATCTGGCTTCCTCACCGTTTCTTGGGCCCGAGTGATGCAGGGGGTGATCCATCCGGCGATCGGAATCCGATCACAGTCGGCGAGGCTTTTGCCGTCGGCGATTCTTAGGCGTATCCCGGGGGTGGGCGGATAACGGCGATCACCGGGCCGCTTACCGCCGTGACAGGGTTGTTTCAGCGGCCTTCCCTCAAACACACGGCCGGCCCGGACCCTCGCGAGTGGACTCGCCCCCCACAAAGTCAATTGCTTTCCAGGCGTCGGGTCAAGTGCGAACGGAATCGTTATTCTTGACCTGCGGAAACGCGGTCTCTAGAATGTGCAAAAGGTCCACCATGCAGGGCCTGGGGCTAGTGGATGACGAGCCGTAAGGCTAGGAGGCAAAAATGGCGAGAGCGTACCTCAAAATCTCCGTTGTCCCTGGGTCAGAGATAACGGTTCGCGACGCGATATCTCGAATAAAGGGTGTCATCAGCGCGGACGTGACCACCGGCGAACAGGACATAATCTGCCTTGTTGAAGCGCCCTCTTACGATTCTCTTCTCAGCACGGTCATGAGCCAGCTACGCAGGATCGAGGGTATCGAAAGGACCGCGACCAACTTCGTCATCGAGTAAGCCGCGCGGCCTTTCATGGCTCGCCCCCAGGGAAGCGCCCCTTTTCGATAAACTCGAGAGCCTTGTCGAGGCGTTCGAGCGCCTTGTCCCTTCCCAACAGCACAAGCGCTTCGAAGATTCCCGGGCCAACCGCCTTGCCCGTCACCGCAACACGTATCGGATGGATCACGGCTCCGCCGCCAAGTCCTTCCTTCTCCGCCATCTCCCTTATGCTTCGCTCGACGTGCTCCTCGTCAAACGGCTCCGCCCTCGAAAGGGCCTTGCGGGCGCTCAACAGGATTTCCGACGCCCCCTCTTTGAGGAGCCTCTTCCGCACCGCCGCGGGATCGTACTCCACCTCGTCCGCCAACAGGAACCCGGCGTAATCAACGACATCGGAAAGCACCTTCAGCCGATCCCCTATAGCTGCCACCGCCTTCTCAAGCCAGCTCCGCGTATCCTCGGGCACCTCCTCCCCGAGGAGTCCTTCTCTCTGGAGGACGGGAATTACAGCCTGCGTCCTCTCCGCCACGCTCATTCTCCTCAGGTGCTCCGCATTCATCCAAAGGAGCTTGTCCGGGTCTAGGGCCGCAGCGCTCACGCTCACCCTATCCAGGGAAAACCCTTTAATAATCTCTTCATCGCTCAGCAGCTCCGACTTGTCGTCCAGCGACCAGCCCAGCCGCGCAAGGTAGTTCCTCAGCGCTGATGCAAGATATCCTCTCTCCCTGTACCAACCCAGCGACGCAGCGCCTTCCCGCTTGCTCATTTTCTTGCCCCCTCCCGGGGCAAGAACCATGGGCACATGAGCGAACTCCGGCGGACTGACTCCGAGCGCCGCGCAAAGGATTATCTGCTTTGGCGTATTCGACAGGTGCTCGTCAGCCCGGATCACGTGCGAGACCTTCATTTCCGCATCATCAACCGCCGACGCGAAGTTGTACATCGCGCGTCCGTCCGATCTCACGATTATCTCGTCACTCAGCAGGTCCCGCTGGAACTCGATTTGCCCCTTGATCAGATCCCTCACAATCAGTGCCCCTCGTCCCATCCGGAGGCGCAACACGCTCCTTCTTCCCTCCTTCTCGAGTCTGCCGCGCTCGCTCGCCGCAAGGTTTCTGCACTTCCCACTGTACGCGTACGGGCGCTTTGCGGCCAAAGCGGCCTTACGCTCCTCGTCGAGTTCCTCCCGCGTGCAGAAGCACGGATAAGCAGCACCAGACTCCAGTAACTGGATCGCGTAGCCTCTGTAAATCTCGCCGCGCTGCGACTGGAAATACGGCTCGTGGGCTCCACCCACTACGGGGCCTTCATCCCAATCTAACCCGAGCCACCTGAAGGAATCCAATATCGTCTCAATCGCATCAGGCGTAGACCGGCTTCGATCCGTATCATCTATTCTAAGGATGAACGCTCCGTTGTGATGCCGGGCGAACAGCCAGTTGAACAGGGCAGTCCTGGCGTTCCCCAAATGCACCTGACCCGACGGGGCAGGGGCGAAGCGCGTTCTGACGCTCTCACTCATGCTTCCTCTTCCGTTCGTACAGCCTTTTCGCAGTCCAGTACGAAAGTTTCGGGCAGCGATGGCCGCTCAGTATCCCCTTGTTGTTCTTCGTTCGCGGTCTCTGCATGGCTCTCTCTGGAACCACCTCCACATCCGCCATCTGCCAGATGAAGCAGCCAGACAAATCCTTCCGCTTCAACAGGATTTCCATTGTCTCACGAAGGAATTTCTCTTGTCCTTCTTCGCTCCATTTGACCGCGTCAGCGCTGTGGAAACCTTCGATAGCTGCGGCCCCGAACTCGGTTACCAGCAAAGGCTTGTCGGGCCAGACCTCGCGGCATCTGTTCAACAGCGCCGGCAACTCCGCCGGCGTCCCACGATACCATCCCAGGTATTCATTGATGCACACGAGATCAACCAGGTCGAAGTACTTGTCATCCTCCCCCCTGACGGCGCTGCAATAGGTGACGGGCCTTGTCGGGTCGAGTGCGCGGACATGGTCGGCGAGCTCGCCTACCGTTGCGCGTGCCCGCTCGCTCTCTATCTGCGTTTCCGCCTCATTCAACACGCCCCATGCCATCACGCAGGCGTGATTGAAGTCTCTTCCTATCATCTCATCCAGCATCTGCCTTATCGCCAGTTTGGTTTGTTCCGACCCGAGCTGCTCGACGGATAGTTGATATGCGGGGACTTCTTCGAAGAATGCGATTCCGCGCTCGTCGCACAGGTCGAGCACGAGTTCGTCGGGGGGATAGTGCGCCCCGCGAATCGCGTTGCACCCCATGTCCTGAATCAGCTCGATATCCTTCAGCAGCAGCCCTGGCGGGATCGCGTGTCCCCAGTCGGGATGGTCGTCGTGCCTGTTGATCCCCCTCAGGAAGACCTCTCCACCATTAACCTTCAGTGCGGGCCCGTCGTACGAAATCTCCCGGAATCCAATCCTCGTTCTCCGTTCGTCACCGCCTGCCGTCACGCTGATGTCGTACAGGTTAGGTGCGCCCAGGCCCCACAGCCTCGGATTCCCGATTCGAGTCTCCAACTCAATTGCCTCTCGCGCATTTCCGTCAAGTCGGGCCTCCACTCCGGCGAGCGTCTCTCCCGACACATGCAGCGCGACGGGAACTCTGGCTGGTTCCTCATGCCTGTTCATCAGACGGACAACGGCCTTCATTTTCCCGCTGCCTGTCGTAGCGATCCGAACGTCTTCTATAAACACGGTTGGAACTTGCTCACACCAGACGTCCCTGGCTATGCCTCCGTACATCTGCCAGTCGACGGAGAATTCGTGAGCCCCCGGAAGGACCCATTTGCCCCAACGGTTATCCGCCCTGACTACCAGCCTGTTTTCACCCTGAAGCTCCACGACAAACCAAAACGGGCTGAATCCCCCGGAATGCGTTCCCAACTCCTGCCCGTTCAGCCACACTTGTGAATAGTAGCAAACTCCGTCGAAGCGCAGCAGAACACCGGCACCGGGCTTGCCATAGAACTTCTTCTCGTACCAAGCCGCCCCTCGATAATCGCGCAGGCCTGCCTTCGTGTTCCAGCACGAAGGCACCAGCGTCAGTGCGGCCTCGTCGGGTAACCCGTCCTGGTATCCTTGTCCAATCCCTACGTCCTCAGGATCAGGCCAAAACCTCCAGACCCCGCGTAGATCGGTTTTCTCCCTCTTGGGAGTAGGATCATGCAGCCGCAAGTCAGCGCTCCTAAGATTCCGGCGTGTCGAAGAATTCTATTCCAATGTCATTCGCTGTTCAACGTTGACGTTGCAGATTGACCCGGCGCGAATCTGTCGTTATCATAAATGGTTCTGCTTGTCTGACGCCCCGCAACGGAGAATAGCATGCCCGAACAGGAGTCTCTTAACGACAAAGTCAATCGCCTCAACCGCGAAATGAAATGCCCCATGGGCAGAAACCAGGTCCTCATTCACAGTTCTATGCTGCGCGTGTCCGATGCCGCCGAGCCCCCCGAGATAAAGATGCGCTGCAAGCTGCGTTCTATGCGCGGCGACAAGGAACTTGTGACCCTGAACTTCATAGAAGGAGTTTGCACAAAAGACCCACTCCTTTGCCCCGTCTACCGCCAGTACCTAAAGGACAGGGGAGAGGACTAAACGATCTCTGAGAATATCGCGTCGGCCACATAAACACCCCGATCTGTAAGCCGCACCCGCCCCTCCGCAAGCTCCATCAGACCCAGGTCGCAGAAACGCTCGATCTCCTCTCCGCATAGACCCAATGCGTCATATCCTGTTTTCGACTCGAAATTGGCCAAGTCCACCCCATCCCGCATCCTCAGTCCCAGGAACAGCGTTTCTCTTGCCCGACTCTCAGCGTCCAATCGTTCTTCGTATTCGTGCGGCGCTGTTCTCCAATCCGATATCGACACGTATCTGCGAAGGTTCCTGACGTTCTGGCCGCGTGTGCCGTCGATAAATGTAACAGCCGAGGGTCCCACGCCCACGTACTCCTCGTTCCGCCAGCACTTGATGTTGTGCCTGCACCGCATCCCCGCCTTGGCGTAATTAGATATCTCATACTGCGCATATCCCTCCCGTGATAACCTCTCCATGGCCGTCTCCATCATTTCGCGGAGCTTATCCTCGGGCAAAGGATTGATGCTTCCTTCAAGAACCATCTGGCTGATGCCCGTGCCTCTCTCGATGGATAAGCAATAGGTGGATATGTGCTCTGGAGCGGCTGCGGCCGCGAGAGACAGATCATTCTCCCATTGCTTGGCGGTCTCGCCCGGGATTCCAAATATCAAATCCAGATTCAGATTGCCAAAGCCCGCGTCTCTGGTCAGTCTGACGGCGCGTCCCGCCTCCTCAGCGGTATGAACCCTTCCCAACAACGATAACAGATCGGGGTCGAAGGTCTGCACCCCCATGCTGATCCGGTTCACACCGAATTCCTTGGCAACTGAAAGTCTCTCCGAATCCACGGACTCGGGATTGACCTCCATCGTGAACTCGCAATCCCAGGTCAACTGCGCCGAGTTGCGAATGGCCAAAAGCAGGGCTCCAAGCTGCCTGGTGCTCAGGCAGCTCGGAGTTCCTCCACCTATGTAGATTGTCTCGAAACGCCGTCCGCCCGATCTGAAGCTAATCTCTCTCGAAACAGCCTCAACGTACTTATCGGCGGCATCGCCATCGTACGTGGTAGAGAAGAAATCGCAGTAGTTGCAGCGCCGGCGGCAAAAAGGTACATGAACGTACATAGAAATGTCTTGCAAATGTCGTTCGGGAATCATTCGTAAGGGAGCCGGATTGAACTTCGCCAATTCCCCAAAGGCGCATTGACTGGACGCGCTTTTCGATTATCATTATAGCACTACGCTGGGGCCAACTGAACAGCGAGGGCGGAAGCGCCCCGCACGGGCATTGCTCAATAGGGGGTTCGGGGCTGTGACGACAGAGGTCTTGCGCACGATCGCTCGGAAGGTGGAATCGCTTCCAACGCTTCCGACCGTGGCCATCAAAGTTATCGAGACTGCCCTGGATGAGAGGGCTTCTGCCAGGGATGTCGCTGAGATCATCACCACCGACCAGGCACTCGCCAGCAAATTGCTCAAGGTCGTCAACTCCCCAAGCATGGGGCTCCGCCACGAAGTGAGCGACATCTCCCAGGCGATTGTGTTGCTGGGCTTCCAGGTGCTCAAGAGCCTCGTCTTGAGCGTCTCTGTCTTTCCAGAATCATTTGATACCGGAGGGAACAGAGGCCTTAGAAAACCGGGATACTGGCGGCATTGTCTGGGGGCAGGAGCGGCAGCCAGGGCCTTGGCGGTCCAGCGTCGCTACCCTAATCCCGAAGAGGCGTACATCGGCGGGCTGCTTCATGACCTCGGCAAGGTCGTGCTCGATCAGCATGTGTCCCAGCACTACACCAAGGTTCTTGAACTGCAAAGAGAGGCGGACGAGGCTCCGAGGGAGGTGGAATACAGCGTTCTTCACACCGATCACGCAGAAGTCGGGGGCTGGGTGGCACAACGCTGGAATCTCCCCAAGTGCATACAACGCGTCTTGAAGTATCATCACAGTGCGCTCGATTCCGCCGAGCTCAGCTCGCAAGATCGCGTCCTTGTCGCGTTAGTCTCCGCCGCTGATTTCATCTGCTGGACTCAAGGACTCGGTTCAGTTCAGGCGAAGCGCCCTCCCGCCTTGTCGACCAGCGTTCAGGAAATCATCGATTTCGACAAGATCGATGCGCCCAAGGTCATGAACGCCGTCGACGAAGAAATCCGCAACACCGCTGCGCTTTTCAACTTCAAAGTCCCGGATGTCGGCAGCTACCGCGACGCTCTTCAGCGAGCCAATCTCGAACTCGGGAGAATCAACTCCCTTTACCATCAGGTGAAGAGGCAGCTCGAGGGACAGGTCAAGATCATCTCTTCAATGAACGAGTTCATCAGAACCGTCCATAAGGGGCTGCGGCCTGACGAGGTCGTTGATACGGCTCTCCAGGTTGCGCGCAGCCACCTCGGCTTCGACCGGGCGATATACCTATCTGTCGATCACAAGAGAAAGATGGTCGTTGTGGAGAAAGCTCTTCCCGAAGAATACGGCAGTTCCGACGAGGCAGCCAAAATATCAATTGGAGACGACGGGGGAGGGTTGAGTCGCTGCGTTTACGAGCAACTTACGATGAATTTGACCACCAAGGATGAAAGAGATCGAACTTTCCTCGACCTCTTCGCCTCGCCGGAAATGGCTGTAGCGCCCCTTGTCGCTACCAAGCAAACCCACGGCATCATCGCGGTCGACAACAACCTCAGCGGAAGGGAAATCACCGAGACATTCCTGCATTCGTTGAGAATGTTGGCCCACGAGGCAGGCATGGCTCTCGACAACGCCATCCTTTACGAGAGGACCCGGCAACAGGCTATTACTGACGAATTGACCAAGCTCTACAACAGACGGCACGTCATGTCCATTCTGGACATGGAGATCAAGAAGGCTCAGCGATACAAACGCCCCCTTTCCGTTGTCATGATGGACATCGATAGGTTCAAGGGATTCAATGACAACTACGGACACCAGTCCGGCGATACAGTGCTTGGCCAGGTAGGCGCTCTCCTAAGAGCCGCAACCAGACGCACCGACATCGTCGGCAGGTACGGCGGCGAGGAGTTCCTCATGATCCTGCCTGAAACTCCCGCGGAAAATGCCGGCATCTTCGCCGAAAAGCTGCGCAAGCTGATAGAGTCTTTTGGCATACGCCTGAGCGGTTCCTACCCGAAGTGTTCCCTCAGCGCGAGCCTGGGAGTCGCTTCCGTCCTTCCCGACGATGAGGTCGATTCCCTTATCTCGCGTGCCGACAAAGCCCTCTACCAAGCCAAGGAAGAGGGCCGGAACAAAGTCAAAGTGCTTCACTAGCCGCCGTCCTCCTTGGTCATACCTAGAAGCCTTAACCTCTTTGCCGGCTCAGACTGTTCGCACGGTCTGCCGTCTCCTCGGCAAGCTTCTGCTTTGACAACAAGCCCCTTCACAGAAGGTATTCCTCTTGCATCAGCCGCTCTCGGGCTGATAATGGACTTAGTCGATTACAGACGGTGCCGCTCCGGCGCCGACGGAGCATGCGATCACGCGAGGAGGTGTGGAAAATGGGAGTGACTCTTACGTGGATTGCCCACGCGACGTTCAAGCTCAGCGATCAGGCCATTGTATACATCGACCCCTGGAAGCTCCATCTCGAGGATACCGCGGATGTTGTCCTGCTGACCCACGCCCACTACGACCATTGCTCTCCAGAAGACGTCTCTAAGATCGCAGGTGATGAGACGATCATCGTTGGCCCGGAAGAGTGCGCATCCAAATTCCTGCTTAATTTCCGTCCTGCCGTCAGCGGCGCTAAATTGACCGTCGGCAACCTCGAACTGACCCCTGTTCCGGCGTACAACGTCGAGAAGCAGTTTCATCCAAAGGAGAAGGGGTGGCTCGGATACGTGGTCGAACTCGACGGCAAGCGCATATACCATGCTGGTGACACTGATCTGATTCCGGAAATGGCAAGTCTCAAGCGCCTTGGCATAGACGTGGCCTTGCTGCCGGTCGGAGGCACCTACACAATGACCGCCGAAGAAGCCGCAGCCGCCGCCAACGAGATCGAGCCCAAGCTCGCGATACCCATGCACTTCGGAACCATCGTCGGCGGGACCTCCGACGCGGAGCAGTTCAAACAGCTCTGCCGAGTCCCGGTCGAGGTGTTGAGCCCCGGCTCGCACTTAACTCTCTAATCACCCACCGAAACTACCACTTTGATGGGCTTGCCTCGCATCTCGGCGCAGGTGAGCAACGCTTCCTCGACCTGCTCGAGCCCGAATCGGTGCGTTACCATCGGTTCTACACGCACCCGTTTCGAGGCCAGCAGCGCAATTGCAGGTGGGTACGCCCACCGGTAGCGCCATACGCCCAGAATATCCAATTCCTTCTTCATGAACTCGAAGAAGTTGAACCGCAGGGTCGTTTCCGGCGAAAGACCTATGGCCACTACTCGCCCGGCTGGGCCTGCCGCGTCTATCGCTTCGTTGAGCGTTTCTTCCGCTCCTACCGCCTCCAGTACAACATCGACACCTCTTCCCTCGGTCAGTCCCATAACCTGCCTCACTGTGCCCATCGAGGCGTCCAGAGCCTCAGTCGCCCCCAGCGATCTCGCGGCCTTCAGCCTGTCCTTGTCGAAGTCCGAGATGAAAACCTTCGAGGCTCCCGCGCCATAAGCCGCCTGCATCGTCAACAGCCCGATCGGTCCCGCACCTATTACCAGCGCGACGTCCCCCAAGCCCACTTGCCCTCGATTCACGCTGTGCACGGCAACCGCCGTCGGCTCGACAAAGGCGCCTTCTTCCAGACTCATTTCATCAGGGATCGGGAACACGAATCGTTCCGGCGCTATGACATACTCCTGGAACGCTCCATCTATTGGCGGAGAGCCGAAGAAGTCCACCTTGCGGCACACGTTGTACCTGCCTGAAAGGCAGATGTCACAAGTCCCGCACGGGAATCCCGGCTCCACCACCACCCTGTCCCCTTCCTTGACCTTACTGACTGCGCTACCCACTGCCGAAACCACACCGCTGAACTCGTGCCCCAGCACTATCGGCTCTTTAACCACAAAGTCGCCGATCTTTCCCTCCTTGTAGTAGTGCACGTCCGAGCCGCATACTCCCACCTTGCCTACTTTTATCTGGACTTGGTCTGCCCCAGGCTTCGGTACACTCCGTTCCTCGAATCTGATGTCCCTCTTGCCGAAAAGCACGGCTGCTTTCATACCAGTTCCTCCTCGCGTCGATACCTCCGGACCACCAGGATTGTACTTGTCGGATCGGGCTTGGTCAAATCTCTGCCCCTTAACACAACCGCCTCTGCGTAATAAAATGGGTCGGTACTCATTCAACATTTGTTGGGACGCATTCGTTGGTAGACTTCGACACCGCCCTAAAGCTCGTATTGTCCGCCGTTCCCAGACTTCCAGCCACTGGCCGTGACTTGGTCAACGCTCTCGGCGACGTCCTTGCTGCGGATGTCCCTTGCCCCGAAAACATCCCTCCTTTCCCGCGGTCCGCTATGGACGGCTATGCGGTCCGAAGCCGTGATTTTCGGGAGGAACGGACGGAGTTCGTGATCGTCGAGAATATCCCCGCCGGCGTCGCTCCCCGGCATGTCCTCGAAGAGGGCGAAGCCGCCCGCATCTTCACCGGCGCGATGCTGCCGCAAGGTGCCGATGCCGTCATCATGCAGGAAGAGGCCGAGTTGCTTGGCGGCAACCGCGTCCGGTTCTCCTCACGGCCGGTTGCCGGAAAGTTCGTGCTGAAGATCGGAGATGTAGCTCGCGCAGGTGACCTCATTCTTAAGCGAAACAGCGTTCTGACCCCTCCCGCACTCGCCCTCTTGGCGTCCGCAGGCATTACTGCGGCAACTGTGTACGGAAGGCCTCGTTGCTGCGTGCTTGCGACAGGTGACGAGTTGGTGGAGCCCACATGTTTCGCGCGACCGGCGCAGGTGCGCAATTCCAATGCTCCCATGCTCGTGGCCGCTCTGATGTCGGTGGGCGCACGTCCGGAATATCTGGGCATCGCCAGGGATGACCGCCCAAGCCTGCGGGCTTTGTTGGAGAGAGGCCTCCAGGGCGACATCTTGCTTGTCTCCGGCGGCGTTTCCGTTGGAGAGCACGACCTAGTGGGCGATGAGCTCATTAACCTGGGCGTCGAGCCGATCTTTACGCGGATCGCGATCAAGCCGGGCAAACCCCTCTTCTTTGGTCGTCGACAGCACGCTATTGTGTTTGGCCTCCCCGGGCATCCAGCCTCCTCGCTGGTCAGTTTCGAGCTTTTTGTCAAGCCGGCGATATACAAGATGCGCGGATTTGGGGACAGGCCGCCTGAGTTCCGCAGAGGTAAGCTCGCCGACACTGTGACTCTGATACGGGACAGGCTTACCTTCTTGCCGGCCACATTTACCGAGTCGGTTCGCGGCGTCGCGATTCGCCCCCTGGAATGGGCGGGATCCGCGGATATCAGAGCGCTAGCCCGCGCCACCTGCTTGGCCGCAATCCCCCCCGGCGAATCCCCGCTCCCAGGAGGTGCTGACGTCGATTTTCTGACATTTCGATGGGCGCGATATTGTTCTTGACCGCACCTGGACGCTATGCTAGCATTACCACCGCGGTGCAGCCGTGCGGGGATGTGTTGCCTGCGACTATCGGCAACGTACGCCTCGACGCTTACGCACTAGGGGCCGAAGCTATAGCGTGCGCATGGGGCTACAAGGAGGTTATACAATGAGGATGCCCGCAAGCAGGGTATGCCGGCTGCTTCTTTTCGCTATGGCGGCGATCTCTGTTGCCTGGCTTGCTTGTGGAGTCGCTATCGCCGCTGGGCTCGTCAACTCGCCTTGGCCTAAGTTCCATCGCGGCCAAGGAAACACTGGACTTGCCGGCAACCCGGGTACCTCCAGTAGCCAAGTTAAGTGGTCACGTTTGACGGGCGCCGACATCGAGGCCTCTCCCGTCATCGGTCCTGATGGCACCGTCTACATCGGCTCGCACGACGGGAAGCTTTACGCTCTTGATGCCGATAATGGCTCTATCAACTGGACCTTCTCCCTCTCCTCTGGCGTGGCCTCCGCCCCGGCGATAGCTGACGACGGCACAATATACGTGGCCACTCTCGACGGCAAAGTCTATGCGCTCATCGACAACGGCAGCAGCGCCGGCCAAAAGTGGCCCGCCTTCCAGAGAGGAACCGTGGGCCTGGACGAATCATACGCGTCCCCCGCCATCGCCACTGACAGCACAATATATGTTGCCGGCGAAGACGGTTTCCTCTACGCGATTGACCACACAAACGGCTCCGAGAAATGGCGATACGATTTGGGTGATTGGGCCGATTCCTGCCCGGCGTTAGGCCCCGATGGGACCGTCTACATCGGTGCAGGCGGAAACCTCCATGCCGTTACCCCTCTCGGAGCAGCCAAGCCCGGCTTTCCGGTGTCGCTTAACGGGGTGGCCGTCTCCAGCAGCCCTGTCATCGGAAGTGACAGCTACATCTACGTGGGAACGGTCAATACGGGCACCGGTTTGGGTTACCTTCACGCGATCAGCCCTGCAGGTGTGCAGCTTTGGGCATTTCAGGCAGACGGTCCCATATACTCATCGCCCGCCGTAGATGGTAGCTGGAACATCTATTTCGGCTCGGATGACTATAACCTCTATCGCGTCACGCCCGCCGGCGCGGAAGACTGGACTTTCCCGACGGGTTCGTGGGTTGACTCGTCGCCCGCGCTCGGCTCTGATGGGACCTCCTACTTCGGCTCGAACGATGGATGGTTCTATGCCGTTGACCCAACGGGTAGCGAAGCCTGGTCCTATAGGATAGGTTCAGAGGTGAGTTTTTCCTCTCCCGCCATAGCGTCCGACGGGACGGTCATCGTGGGGGCCACCGACGGCAAGGTTTACGCCTTCAAGGTGACTGGAGAGATCAGGATAGCTGCCTCCGATGCTTACGGCGCGCCGGGGCAGGCCGACGTGCCCGTGGAGGTCTCCGTAGATTCCGACGTCACGATCACTGAATTCGATTTCACTCTTAACTACGACTCAACGGTTATAGGGAATCCTCTTGCCACCGACGTGAGTACCACCCTGGCAGGATTCACTCTCACCGTGACCCCCGGTTCCGGCCAGATACGAGTGGTCGGCCAGTCTGCGTCTCCGTTGGCTCTTGTCCCAGGCGAGACTCTCGCGACCGTGAATTTCGATGTGCTTGATCCCCCCGCTTATGATACCTCGTTGCTAACGATCACCAATCCTTCCCTCGCCGATGATGTCGGCGCCCCTGTGCCCGACGTCGCGGCAGGCGCCCCGGGAGTATTCAGCATCGTTGACTTCACCATTTACCCCAACTCCCCTAACGTCACCGTCGGGTCTTATCTCAACTTCAATCTGCTGGGGCCGGGGGCGTTGGACATGTGGATCCTGACCGGCACGGGCTCCGGTCTGGACGCCGAAATTGATCCTCTCACCGGGATATATCGCGCAGGCTCACAAGCGGGTCTCGATGAGGTGACCGCGTTCATCGATGGTGGGCAGTTTGTGAGTACGGAAGTAACTGTCTCGCTTTCACCGCCTCCGCCTGGTACCCCGGCCGCGCCCACTTCGCTTGATGTGGACGGCGGCGGCGTCTCGATCACGGATGTGATTCTCATACTTCGGGCAGTGGTGGGTCTGGAAGTGCTCACGCCCGAACAGGAAGCCGCGGCTGACTTCGACGGCGGCGGCGTCGGGATCAGCGACGTCGTGTGTGCCCTCAGGATAGTAGTAGGTTTGTCGCCAATGCCTTAGGCACCACTTGTCTTGCACGACAACCGGGGGCCCGGACGATCCTCCGGGCCCCCGTCTTACCAGCATTGCCGCTATCTAAGAAGGAAGGTCTTTATCTCGAACCCGCGCAGCTCGGTCTCGAACTGGCTTCCGCTCTGCGTACGAGTTCCTTCCAGAGGTTCTTCAATCAGGTTGACCTCTTTGATCTCCCCGAAGTCCCTCGCCAAGGAGATCGTAGCCTGAGTCGGCTCACCGGTCGCCTCGTAGACCCTGACTATACCAGCTCCGCGATCCTCCTCTGAGGGCTTGCAAGCCGATACTACCACCCCTGCCGGCTTCGCGCTGATCCACGATTGCTCAGACGGTACAACTCCGTCGTGCCGATCCGTTACCATGGCTAGCAGGGGATAGTTGAATCCCTGCCCGGCCCGAAACACCAGTCCCTCCTTCCAAGTCCCCTCATAAGACGTGAGCGCGTACTCAAACCTGTGCTCTCCGTGCCCCATTGCCTTCTCACATTTGTAGGGGGAAGCCAAGTACCCCCCCTTGAGAGGCGACCTGAAAAGCGACATCGCCATCCTTCCTTCCTTCACCCGAACCCCTCCGGTCCCCCGGTTCAGCAGCGCCACCCCGTACCCCGCCCCGTCCAGACCTACCCACGTCTGCGCGGGCCAATCCCCGTCCTGTGCCAGCGGCATTGGAGCGTACGGCTTGCGCACCATCGTTCCGTACTGAATCTCGTACGCCGCTTCGTCCGTCTTGACAGTGGTAGGAAACAGCACCGAAATCCGCGTGTGGTGTCCCTTCCACTCGAATTCAGTCGCGAAATCCACCCGCTTTATCCCCGGTCGTAGCGACACCCGTTGCCTATACGCCAGGTGGCTCTCTTCGAGCCACCTCAGCTTCGGGAACGTCCCGGAGAGACTGAGCGAAGCACTCACCCCCGTTCTCTCAAACCCTTCCAGTCTTGATTTCGCGCAGTAGCCCGGCACCGAGCCGCCGGGATACGTGCCGACATAAACGTCACCCGTGTCGTGCTCGCATAGCAGCTCGTTAGCGACCCCGACCTCCGAGTCGATAAGATCCCGCTTCAGCTCCTTGTCGAAAATGCGCACAACTCCCTTGTTCGTTGCGTCGATCCTGTAGAACTCGTTCTCAATCGTGCCCTCCGCGGCCTTAAGTCGCGTCTCAGGTCTCTTGCCTTTGCTGATGAAAAACGTCTTGTGTCCCAGAGAGGGGAGGGAAGACGCCTGGAAGGTCACTTCCACGCTTCGCCCGTTCTCGGTCGCTTTTGCCTCGGTTGGGACGGCGCTGCCGTCCCGCGCGACGACCACGATTTCCCCAGCTTTCCGACTGTCTTCCGCCGGGACGCTCACCTGGGCCATCTCCGTCCGTCCCCATGCGACCGGGTTGAACACGACGACAGGCGTCCCCAAGCCCTCCTCCGCACAAGTGCTCGTGTTCGCCGCCAGAAACGCCATCGCCTTCTCCGCTTCACTTTCGGCTAGCCTTGTTACGTCCCTGTAATACCCCGTCAGCAGATCATCGACGAGGTCGATATGACAGCCGCAAATCCCGTCATGGTGGTGCGAAAAGAGGAGCTTCCTCCAACTCTCCAGGAGGGCCTTTTCAGGCAGTGCGTACCCCAGAGGAATGGCAATCGACGCCAGGCTCTCCGCCGTCAGCATGGCCGCTTCAGCGCGTCTGTTGGCCTTCTTCAGCCAGCTTCGCGTCGTGTACACTCCGGTAAACTCGGGGTTCATCTCACCTGTAGACACCGGGAGCGACTGCCCCATTTCCTTTTCAATCGCCTCAAAATATTCCCGCGGCAGTCCGAACCTGAACTCAAACTCATCCTGCTCCTCATTGAAGTCCTTTATCTTCTTGGCAACGTGCCAGCTCGGAGTCTCCTCCTCGCTTACCGGTTCATACCACAGTATCGGCAGCGTGTTCTCCTCGTCGAAGTATCGCGGCTTTGGGATGTCCCACCCCTTCTCCTCTCCCTGCAACACGAACTTGAACCTGTTCTTGAGGTTCTGGAATACGTGAAGCACGTTCTCGATCGCGAAGTATTCCCAGCCGTTGTGCGCGTAGTCCTTCGAGTGGACCAGTACGCGCGTCCCGTCCAGCCCCTCCCAGTAGCAGGGCACCTTTACGTCGGTCCTGCCGAAGCGTATCGCGTGAAGGTACTTGAGCCCGGACTTAACCAGAATCTGCGGACATTGGGCGCTCAACCCAAATGTGTCGTAGTACCACGCCGTGACCGGATCGACCCCAAACTCCTGCCGTTCGTATCGTTTCCCAAGCAGGATTGTCCTTACCATGGATTCGCTGCCGGGGATGTTGGTGTCCGGTATCACTTCCATCCCGCATACCATCTCGAATCGGTTTTCTTCGATGAGCTCAAGCAGCTCCGGCTTGCGCTCCGGATTCTCCTCGAAGTAATGCCTGAGCACATCCGCCTGACCCAACGCGAACGTGAACTCCGGGAACTTCTTGCAGATGTTCAAGAACTTCGTGATGAAATTGAACTGCCACTCCCTGTACTGGTCCGGCGGCTTGCGCCAGACCGGGTCGAAGTGCTGCTGTGGGATTGTGTACACTATCCTCTTCTTCGCCGGCATTCTCTGCTCCTTCGGGACGAATCCGCTTGAAAAATCCCCCAAGACCGTGATGGGGCGTCGCTTGTCAGAGCCTGACCTCCGACACACGCAATTCAAAAGCGTCGTCCGGTCGCGCAGCCTCGTAATAAAATAGCACCCGGTCCTCCAGGATCACGTAGTCCATGTAGCGCACCGCCCAACACTTCCCCGGCGTCGGCGACTGGATTATTGGCTCCACCGGAGTGAGATCGGTGAATGTCCGCAAGTCGGGAGAAAA
>Ga0180432_10004902_pt1 | contig 18095 bp, 14 predicted proteins | sample SS_ome_10_FD_132414 | JGI IMG/M metagenome (GOLD analysis project Ga0180432, IMG submission 132414) | Hypersaline lake sediment archaeal communities from the Salton Sea, California, USA - SS_1_MS_2 metaG | ecosystem: Environmental > Aquatic > Non-marine Saline and Alkaline > Hypersaline >...
CGGGAGTAGAAGCGAGTGGCGCCAACCAGCTTATAGGGCAAACCAGCGCGGATGAAGGCTTCCTCGAGGGCGCGGGATTGAGCGTTGGTGCGATACATCACGGCGCAGTCGCCAGGGTGTATCCCGTCTCGTGCGACCAGTTGGGCGATGGTATCCACGACGAATTGAGCCTCTTCGTCCTGGTCGTAGGCTTCTCTAGCGACGATCTTGACCCCACAGCCCCGTTGTGTGAAGAGCGCTTTGTCGGTGCGGTCGGGGTTGTGGCGGATGACGGCGCGGGCAGCGTCCAGGATGGTTTGGGTGGAACGATAATTCTGCTCCATCAGGATGGTCAGGAGGTCGGCGTTGTCCTCTCTCAGGCGGCTGATGTTGCGGTAGTCAGCGCCACGCCACGCGTAGATCGATTGATCCTCGTCAGCGACGCAGAAGAGGTTGTGATGTCGTCCCGAAAGTTGCCGCAGCAGCGCGTACTGGGCCTGATTGGTGTCCTGGAACTCGTCCACCAGGATGTGGCGGTAGCGTTCCTGGTATTTTGCCAGCACGTCTGGGTTTTGGCTGAACATGTTCACCGTCACCATCAATAGATCGTCGAAGTCCAGCCCGCTGTTGGCCACGAGCAGGGCCTGGTAGCGTTCATAGATGCGTTTCACGATCTCGCCGTAATAAGAGCCGGTGCTGTATGCTTGGGGGGGGATCAGTTCGTTCTTGGCGCGGGAGATGGCTCCGTGCACCGCTCGGGGACGGTAGAGCTTGTCATCCAGGTTCAGGTCTTGGAGGGCCTGCTTGACCAGACGAGCCTGGTCGTCGGCGTCGAAGATGACGTAGGCGCGGGGGATACCGGCGGCCTCGGCCTCGCGGCGCAGGATGCGGGCGCAGGCGGCATGGAAGGTGCCCAGCGTCAAGTTGTGGGCCCGGGAGGACCCGAGGAGTCCTTCCAGCCGTGTTCGCATCTCGCGAGCGGATCGATTGGTGAAGGTGACCGCTATGATGCGCCAGGGGGCGATGTCCTGCTCCAGCACCAGCCAGGCGACGCGGTGGGTCAGCACGCGGGTCTTGCCGCTGCCCGGCCCGGCCAATACCAGCACCGGCCCATCCGAGGCCATGATGGCTTTGCGCTGTTGGGGATTGAGTTCTTTGAGGAGATCCATGGGATCAGATTGTAACACAGTCAAGCACAGCGCGCCAGTTTGGCGTTTAGGAGAACTGTGTTATGATACCGGAGACTGGGTGCTGGATGCTGAAAGGGGGAAGTGAATGGTCATCACTCGAGAGCTCCACGTGCATACTCAAGGTCATTGTGATATTCAGGATATCACCTCCCAGATCGCCGGGGAGGTAGAGAGTTCGGGCCTGCAGGCAGGGGTCGTCACCGTCTTCTGCCCTGGTTCGACCGGGGGCTTGACCACCATCGAATATGAGAGCGGCGCGCTGGCAGATCTTCAGCAGGTGTTCGATGAGATCGCCCCGCCTGACCGTGACTACCGCCATCACCTGCGCTGGGGAGACGACAACGGCCACTCTCACGTGCGCGCTTCTCTCGTCGGTCCTTCGCTGACCGTGCCCTTCGTCGAGAGGCGTCTCACGCTGGGCACGTGGCAGCAGATCGTGTTTCTCGATTTCGATACCCGCCCCCGGTCCCGGCGACTGGTCGTACAGGTGATGGGAGAATAGGTGTCTTCCCTTTGGTGGGAAGTAGGAGCTTACGAGGGGGAAGGTGGGAACAGGAGGTGGAGATGCCCAATCTCAAGATGATGGAGATGGTGAAGGAGCGGCGCCGGCGGATGCGTCCCCGGGCAAAGCGCCTGTACAGGGAGTATAGGACCCAGGTCTGCGATCTGATCCATCAGCTAGGAGGTCCTGTCCAGGAGGATCACGACCGGGCCTTCGATCTGTTGAGTCGCATGGGCGAGTGCATCGCGTCCGAGTTGCTGGAGGCGCTGGCCGATCCGACGTTGGATCCCATCGCCGCCGACGAAGTCGTGTCCCTCTTGGGGGGCACGGGCGACGAGCGGGCGCGTGAGGTGGTGTGGCAGTTTCTACAGGCCAATTTGGACGATCCAGAGCGGGTCTCCACGGCTGCCTTGAGCCTGGCGGGTCTGGGGGATGACCGTGCCTTGCCCTACTTGCGCCAGGGTTTGGACGCTGACGACGAGGAGGATGTTGCCAACAGCGCCGCCGGTCTAATCATGTTGGGACGGATGGAGGATATCCCGCGGCTGCGACAGGCGCATCGCCTCCATCGCGCCAACCGCGAGGTCCGCTTCGGAATCGCAAACGCGATCCTCACCATCGTGGGGGAGAGCGACCAGCGCACCTTTGAGCGTACGCTGGAGGAGATACGGACCAGTTTCGCTGATCGCGATCTGTGGTCAGATATCTGGGCCATTCTGGACAGTCAGTTCGGGCCTACGCGTCACCCAGTGCATTAGCCCGCCTCCCTACGGCTTGAAGGGGGCGGAAATGAGCGCTTCAGAGCTTGGCCTGGTGCTGGTGGCTTTTCTCACGGGGCTGAGTTTTGCGGTCGTGGCTCCCATCCTTCCTCTGCAGGTGAAAGCTTTCGGCATCTCGTATGAGATGTTGGGCTTGTTCTTCTCAGCCTACTCGCTGACCTGGGGGGTGTTACAGCTCTACACTGGCTACCTCAGCGACCGCTATGGCCGCAGGCGGTTTGCGTTGATCGGGCTGGCGATCCACCCACTTGTACTCAGGTCACTTCCCCTTATAATTATGACGATTGAGGCCCATGGATACATCGACTTCCTCTTCTCCGAGCAAACTTCGTAGACCGGGCTTCCCCTTGCCGGGGGTCGTCGTGGCATTGGCAATACTGGCGGTCTTATTCTTCATCGTCGTTACGCCGGGTGGCTTTCTGACCAAGGCCGATATGGTGGGATACGCTGTGTGCCATCGTATCCCCTCCCATTCCTTCGCCATCGCTGGACGTCAGCTCCCGCTGTGTGCGCGTTGCAGTGGCACCTTCATCGGCGCGCTGTTCGGCCTTTTTGGACAGGCTGTCGTGCTGCGCCGCCGTCGCGCTGCTGAGTTTCCGTCTCCCTTTGTCCTCGTCGTCCTGACTGGTTTCATCTTGCTGTGGGCGGCCGATGGCCTGAACTCTTACCTGACTCTCTTTCCCCATGCCCCCCACCTCTACGAGCCTCGGAACTGGCTGAGGCTGTCCACGGGGGCGCTAAATGGATTGGCGATGAGCGCGCTCGTCTATTCGGTCTTCAACTTCACGCTGTGGCGGTCCCCTGCTTCGGAGCGTGCCATACGCAATCTGCGCGATCTGGGTGCGCTCGTTCTGCTCGAGGCTGGCCTAGTCGGCCTGGTGCTCACTGAGTGGTCCTTTCTTCTCTATCCATTGGCCTTGCTGAGCATGTTGGGCGTGCTGGTCCTGCTCTCTTGTGCCAATAGCATGCTGGTCGTCATGATCGTGCGGCGCGAGAACGTGGTGGATAGGTGGCGTGAGGCTGCCATCCCCCTGCTGGCCGGGTTCACGGTGAGCGTGATCCAGATCGGCGTGATCGATCTCGCCCGGTATATGATCACCGGCACACTTGAGGGTATTCCCCCGCTGGGGTAGTTGCCTCGCGCGCGTACCTGGGCTATAATTTGTACTGTTTGGTCAGGATGCCGGCGGTTGGTGATCTCGGGCGGTGGGGTCGGATATGACGGGATGCTTGGCATTGGATCCTGGATGTTGGATAAGGAGGAAGTAATGGACGTCGGGAAGGCTTTGGGTTTTGTGTTCGAAGACGAGGACTGGGTGACCAAGATTCTGCTTGGGGCTGCACTTTTGTTGATCCCTGTCTTTGGCATATTCGTGCTCTTGGGATACACGATTGCTGTGGTGCGTAATGTGAGGGCCGGTGAGCTGCGCCCTTTGCCCGCCTGGACGGATCTGGGGCATTTCTTCATGGATGGGTTGATGTTCTGGATCGCTTCCTTGGTTTACGCCCTGCCCTTGCTCGTTCTCCTCTGTCCGATCGCCCTGGTCTGGCTTCTGCCAGCCTTGGGTGGCGAACAAGAGGACTTGACAGCCCTGCTGGCTGGGGTGTCGGGGCTTCTGAGCGTGGGATTGGGTTGCCTGGCGGCTCTGTACGGGATTCTGTTGTCGCTTCTGTCACCTGTGTTGCAGATCCGGTACGCGGAGACGGCCGACATCGGAGCCTGCCTCCGCTTTGGAGAGATATTTCGCTTCTTGACCTCCAACGTCGGGGAGATCATTATCAGCCAGTTGCTCTTGTGGGTGACGGGCATGGTGGCTGGGACTCTGGTGAGCATCGCGGTTAGCCTCTTGGCCATCATCCCTATCTGTGGATGGGTGCTGGGGCCTGCGCTCAGCCTGGTGATGTTGCCCTTTGGCGTCTGGTTGAAGATCTTCGCTGCTCACCTATATGGTCAGATAAGCGGTCGGGCCGGAGTGGCGGCCCCTGCCATGTAGATCAAACGTGGCTGCGCATCTTCACTGGAAAGAGGGTGGGTGGCTTTTAAGGAGAATGTGAACATGGTAGGTCAAGCTTTTCTAAGTCTGGCGACGGCCTTTGGCCTTTCGACCTCGGCCGGCCTGAACGCCTATATCCCACTCCTCGTCGTCGCTGTGTTGGCCAGGTTTACTCCGCTGGTCACGCTCAATCAGCCGTGGGATGCGTTGAGCAGTTGGTGGGTCATTGGCACGCTGGCTGTGCTGTTGCTGGTGGAAATCCTCGTGGACAAAGTTCCCGCCGTCGACACGGCTAACGACGTTATCCAGACCTTCATCCGGCCGACGGCTGGGGCGATTCTCTTCGCTTCCACCACGAATACGATCGGCGTGCATCCCGTCCTGGCGGCCGTCTGCGGGGTGATCCTGGCTGGTGGCGTGCACGCGGTCAAAGCGGGGGGGCGCCCGGTGGTGACCAGCCTGACGGGAGGGGTGGGCAATCCGGTCGTGAGCGTGATCGAGGACACTCTCTCGCTCGCGCTGTCGGTGCTGGCGATTGTGACTCCGTACTTGGTGGTCGCTCTGATTCTGGCTGCTTTGGTGCTCTTCACCTGGTGGGCTATGCGCCGCAGGAGGGCCTGAGTTCGGGTCCTGTGTTATGTTCTTTACCGGGGCCGTCTAGACCAGTATGCGGGCTGGGTGTATGCCTTCCCGATCAGCGGGAAGTACCAGCGCAGCGGCTCTATCAGCAGCCACGTGGCCCGCTCCCATCTTCCTCCCCTTCCGTCTTCCAGCAGGGCCACGTTGTAGAGCGGGGAATGCGTGGGGAGGGTAGGGAGGGTGATGTGGTAGGTCAGCGTGATCCCTCCGCCGGCGCTCAAGGGGCCGGTCCACTGCACGGTTCCGGTCAGGGCCTCCGTGGTGCCCCCCCCCGTCCACGTCAGGGAGTCGGTGATGAGCGCCCCATCTGCCGGAAGCACGTTCGTGGCCATCGCTGCCGGGGCGTCTCCTGGGCCTGTGTTGGCGACCGTCAGCGTGCAGGTGGCCACGGTGCCCGGTCGGGGGGCGTATGGAGTGCATTGGAGGGCAGATGAGGACAGGTCTGGCATGCCGACCTGGACCGCGGCGGTACGGTGAAAGTGAATCGCCTGATCCCTTAGCTCCAGGCTGGCCGTGTTGGCGACGAGCGTGCCGGTGGGGATGTCTGTTGCCAGCGTGGCCCTGTATGAGCAGGTGATGGCCGCCCCTGGCTCAAGGGGTCCTTCCCAGGAGAGCCTTCGCGCGGAGGCCTGGTAGGTGGCAGGGCCGGTCAGGCTGCTGGGAATCAAGGTGAGGCTGAGCGGTAGGGTGTTGGACAGCGCCACGCCCGTCGTTTCCGGCCCGTCGTTGCGCAGGGCGATGGTGTAGTTCAGTGTGTCCCCGCTGGAGGCTGCCATTCGGTCGGAGGTGAACGTCGAACCGCCCAGCCAGCTCAGCCACCCAACCACGCGCTCTATGACCTGGGGTCGGTCCTCCTCCGGCAGCGCTTCATATGGGAAGGAGAAGAACGTAGTCCGGTAGCCACCGCTCTGTCGCGCCAGCGCGATGGGGCGGCGTTCCTCGTCACGAAACGGGACCGTGGTGCCAGGCGTGGGCACGAGCGCATCCGACCAGTTGTTGAATGGATAGGACAGCGAGTAGGGGCCCAACCGGTCGCCGATAGGATTCTCCCATACGCCCCGGGCCAGCGTGGGGGTGACGTCCTCGGTATAGGAGATGATGCCCAGGTAGTCCCGGCTGAAGGCGTCGCCGTGGTGGTGATAGAGGAAATCCTGAGAGGATAGGAACAGGTGTCCGCCGCCGTCAAGGTAGGTCGCCAGGGCTGTTTCCTCGTCGGCAGTCACCGGTTCATACCAGTCGTAGCCGGTGAACCAGACGACGATCGGGTAGCGCGGCAGTACGTCTGCCAGAGCGCTGCTTCCCCAGGATGCCGCTGCGCTACCCTCAGGATAGGAAGGGGCCGCTTCGCTACCCTCAGAATATGAAGGGGCCGCTTCGCTACCCTCAGAATATGAAGGGGCCGCTGCGCTACCCTTGGAGTATGAAGGGGCCGCTGCGCTACCCTCAGGATAGGAAGGGGCCGCTGTGCTACCCTCAGGATACGAAGGGGCCGCTGTGCTACCCTCAGAATATGAAGGGGCCGCTGCGTTATCCTCAGGATGTGAAGGAGCTGCTTTGCCCTGGATCTCCTCGGTGTTCCAGTAGTCGTAGGCAAGCCCGCTTTCCACCAGCGCCCTCTCGTATTTGCCCTCCTGGTCGTACCATCGGTCGTCGTCCACCAGGAGAATGGGGGCGGGGGTCTTGGTCGTGATGACGGCGGTCCGGGCCAGGGTAGGGGAGAGGGTGGAGTGGGCGGTGAGGGTGACGACGTCGCGCGCGTTCCACCCGGCAGAGGCGGGAACCGTGACGCTTATCGTGACGGTGCTTGAGGTACAGGAGGTCAGGGAGAGGGAGGAAGGGCTGAGGTGGGTGGACCATGACGCGCCGTCGAGCGACAGGCTGATGGTATCGGTGTCGGCTCCTGCTTCCCCAGCGTCCCCCCGTCCCACGTGCCGCACCCGCAGCGTGTGAGTGACGACGGAGCCGGGCGCTCCGATGTGCGTCTGGGAGGCGGGTCTGAGTTCGATCTCGACCGCCGGCGTTGGGGCAGTCAGCCAATCCAGAGCCCGCCCCAGCATCTCCCTGCGGGCGATCCGATCGTTGATCGCCTCGAAGCCGAAGGATAAATAGACCACCCGGTAGTCGAGGCACGTCCCTACCCGTATTCCCCCACAGCCAGCTTCGTGGTAGGTCAGCACCGGGGCGGCGGCGTCGGCATCGGCCACAGCGATCTCGTCGGGGTAGTACTGATTGTCAGCCCCACCCGCGCCAGCGATAGTGACGGTCAGGCCGGCGAATATGTCACCTGCCGTCCCCCGTAGGACCCGGGTTGGCGCGTTGTCCTTCACGTATCGGGCTTTGAGATAGTCCTGGTAGTAGTCGCTCCAGTAGAACAGCGTCCCTCCACCATCCAGGTAGCCCACGTCTTGACCGCTCAACAGCAGCCGTCCCCCGGCCGAGAGGTAAGAGGTGATGGCGTCTTGTGCGCCGATATAACCGGGCGCATCCGTCGGCGCGCTCCAGAGCACGAGGTCGTAGGGGGTCAGGTCGGAGGGCATCGGTGTATCCTCCGAGACATGCTTGACCGTCTGCTCCTCGTAGGCGTAGGCCAGGTCCTCCAGTGCCTGGCGAAAATAGGAGGCTTGGCTGCCGTAGTACCAGGCTCCGCTGTCTATCAGGAGGATGGAGGGAGCGCGCGGCAGGTTCAGATTGGCTGTCGTGGTCTGTCCCGCGGTGACGACGGCGGTGGTGGTGACCACCCGGTAGCCCAATCTGCGGGCGTGGATGGTGTAAGTGCCAGCGGGCAGGGCGAAGGCATAGATGCTGTCGGTGACCTGGCGGGGGGTGCCTAGAATGGTGACCGTGGCGGTGACCGGCTGACCAGTGGTGGCGTCGATGACGTTGCCGCGCAGGGTGCCAGCGTCCAGCGCGGTGAGGGAGAAGTCCTTCACACGCGTCGTCCCGTCCGTCACACTGACGCCCAGGGCGGTGGCCGACTGATAGCCGAAGGCGGAGACGGCCAGATCGTAGGTAGTGGGGGCCAGCGTCAGCCGGTAACATCCGGCCTCGTCGGTCGAGGCTGTCCCCCCACCCCCTCCCCCGCGAGGGGTGGCCACGACTGTCCCCTCGACAATGGGGGTGCCGTCGGATTGCGTGACCGTCCCGGTGATGAACCCGGCCTGGGCCAACGCGGCGACGGCGGCGAGGGCGTCCACCCGGCCCCAGCCCGTGTCGTTGTTCGGGATGGAGGTCCCCAGGGGGACGGCGGTGCTGGTGATGAGGAAGGTGGCGCGGGTGACGCTCAGCGTGGGGCTGACGGAGCGGAGGAGAGCGGCGATGCCGGAGACGTGGGGGGCGGCCATTGAGGTGCCGTTCGACGTACCGTAGACACCTCCCGGCAGGCTGGAGCGCACCTGCACCCCCGGCGCGGCCACGTGGGGCCGGATTTCGCCCCACGGGGAGGGCCCGCGGCTGGAGAAGTTCGCCACCTCGTCGTCGGAGTCGGTGGCGCCGACGGCAAAAGTCCCGGGTAGAGAGGCTGGTGAGCCAACGGTGCGCTCCTGGGGGCCGTTGTTGCCGCTGGAGAAGACGGCGATGATGCCTGCGGCACGCAGGGCTCGTACCTCAGGTTGAAAGGTTGTCTTGAAACCATTGTCGTTGCCCCAGGAACAGTTGACCACGTCGGGTGCCATGCTGGGGTCGCCGCCAGGGGCCAGGAGCCACTGAAGCCCCGTGTGAATCCAGGAGTCATAGCCGTATCCCTGGTTGTTCAGCACCTTGACCGCCATCCACCGCGCTCCCGGCGCGACGCCAATGCCGCCCTGGCCGACGGCGGTGCCCAGCGTGTGGCTGCCGTGACCGTGGTCGTCCACGGGATAAAGTGCGCCGCCGTCGGTGGCGTCGTACCAGCTGTAGGTGTGGTTGGTCGGTCCATGGGGGGCGTAGCCCCGGTAGCAGGCCTGAAGCGCCGGGTGGTGCCAATCTGCTCCCGTGTCCACCCCTGCCACGACGGCCCCGGTGCCGGAGATGTAGAGAGAGCCCCACACCTCGTCGGCTCGGACCCGGGCGATGCCCCATTCGACGGCGGCGGACGAAGGAGTCGCTTCGCTACCCTTTATAGTGGAAGGAGCCGCTTCGCTACCCTTTGTAGTAGAAGGAGCCGGGCAGCCCTCGCTCCGGCCTAACCTGTTGGTGACCCACTGCCGCCAGTGATCGAGGTGCACGGCGGCGACATCGTGGTGGGCGGCGAGCGCGCGGACGAACGAGGGGCGGGCGCGAACGGCGATGCCGTTGAAGATCCACAAGGGCGTGTAGGACTCCACCAGTCCGGCGGCCCGCGCTCCTTCCAGGTAGGCCCGGAGCGAGGTCTGGGAACGGTTGGCTGTGATCTGCAACGCCGAGACGACGCGGGCACGGGCCTCCGACGCGCTGGATGCCCCGCCGGTCGCGGCGTCGACGTCCGCTTGTTCGCGCATATGGACGATGACGGGCACGTGTGGGGTGCCCAGTGCCTCGGACTCTGCCTCCAGCAGGGCCCGCAACAGGTCGGGTTCGATGGGCGGCCCTTCTCCTGTCCCCTCATCTCTTGGCCATCCCGGTGATAGAGGTGATAAGCGGGCCGCCGTGCCCCAGGCGGGTGGTTGCCACGGCGCTGAGGGGAGAGTGGATGCCGTCCGCCCTGTGGTCCCTCCTCGGCCCCGGGCGGTCTGAGTAGCTTGGGAGAAGGCAGGGATCGGTGCTCCTGGACTTGTCAACAGGAGAAATACGAGTATCATATTTACACTGCGGTAGAACCTGCTCACGTGGTCCTCTCCCAGGTGCTCTGGGCATCACGTTGGCGCCGGATTCTTTTTCGTGTCTGGAGAGTTTCCAGGCCCGACACAGACCGTCAAGCTGCTGCTACATTATACCACCGGGCGTCGAGGAACAGAAATGGAGCCATCGGAACGGCCGGACCACGGGAGGGGTTGCGAGCTGTGTGACAACGTGTGTTCTGGGCACCTCAATGGTCAGCAACCGTATTGGCACATTCCCATGTAAAGGGAAGCGCAGCGGCACATTCCCATGTAAAGGGAAGCGCAGCGGCACATTTGCATTGAGGGTGAATCTGTGATATTCTTTTGTCGCCGGATGGACTTTCTCCTATTTTCGTGCTGAGGCGGATGGCCCGGACGGGCGGGGGTGTTAAAGTATGCCTGAATGCATTGTCTGCAAGGGGTACTACGAGGAAGGCCAGCGTTGTGGACGCTGTGGCTCGGACAACGGGCCCTGGGTTGAATGGCTGGAGACACAAGACGAGGAGCGGGGGGGGGTAGAGGGGCTGCTGGCGTTCACCGCGCCGCATTTCTACCTCCCTTTTCTTATCGTCAGCCTGGCTGTGCCGTTTGGTCTGATGGGCATAGGCGTGCTCTGGAGAGGAACTGTCCCCGCCGCCCAGTTGTTGGCGGTTGTGCTCACGATATGTGGCTGTCTCATCGCTGTGGTTGCCGGGTATAGCGTGCGTCACCAGGTACGTGAGGAGGAACTGCTGAGGCGGGTGCGCAAGGGAGGACGGGCGTTGTGGAGTGACGCTTCGTTTCGGGCTATCGTGGTGCCCGCCTTCTCGATGCTTTTGGTGATGCTGATCGCGGTCCTCCTGGTCAAGTCGGATATGTTGTGGGATCTGGTGCGGTGGTTCCTCCTGGACCCGGTCTACGTGGAGTTGGTGAGTCAGCAGGAGGCGGCAGTTGACCCGACCCCTGAGGGGGAGGGGGCTGGAGATGCGGACAGCTTTCGCCAGCGGGTCAGGCAGGTCCTTCCTTTGGTGCTGATGGGGGGGTACGTCGTCCTGATGATCTCCTTTACTTACTCCTCGTCGCTTCTGTTGGCCCTGGCTTATGCGGGCAAGTTGAACGCGAAACTGCCACAGCCGATCTTCCTGCAGGACGAGAAACTGGCCCGGATTGTGCGGCGGGAGGCTGAGATTGAGCTGGGACGGCTTGCTCCCAGCAACGTGACTGGGTTCGACCTGATGGGCTACATTCAGTTCGGGGAGGAGACCGGGCCGGACATTCTTCGCCTGGCTCCGACCGTGGACGTGTCGAGGGTGATGGGGGCCACTCCGCCATCGCCACAGGTCGAACTGTGGGGCCAGGCCGCCACCTGGGCCTGGGATGAACTGGAGCGCACCGACGATGGCGGGATCGAGATGAAGGTCGCCCGGCAGGATTTGTATCAATTGCCCCAGCAGGCTCAGGGCTCAGGGGCAGGATCTGGCTCAGGGCATCGCCCACATCCGCGGGTGCGTTACGTCGTACGGGCCGACCCCTGGGGACGTATTATCAGCATCAGGCGAGACGATGGATAGGGCGGGCTGTGGACCGCTGATGTAGTGGCCCGGCTAAGATAGTCTTTACGGATGCCAATGCGCGGGGTATAGTCTATGGACATCTTGGGTGAAGTGTTGGCCATCATGGTGCTCGCGGCCGGAGGCGCGGCGGCTGTGGTCGCGTTTCTCTGGCTGGCCACGTTCTCTTGGTTCGAGCGGCTGGTCGAGGGCGTGTTCTGGCTCATGGGGGGGATGCTGTGTGCCTCTGTGTATTTCCTGCTGGTCTGGGGGCTTGCGTTCAGGGGACCGATCTCCATGTTCTTAAGCGCTGCCCTCTCAGGGCTGGTGCAGTTCGTGCCCCCCATGATCCTCGAGGGGTCCAACAAGAATTTCCGCCGCTGGGCGCTCTACGTGGTGTGGCTCTACTTCTGGGTTACCGTTCTCGTTGGGTGGCAGGCTGGGTGGTTGGGCCTGGCATTCATCACGCTGCCAGCACTTCTGGTCACGGGGTTGGGCCTCTTTTTCGTAGCGGGGTTCATCTTGCCCTCGCCCTTCCTGGACTCGGATCTGTATCGGGGCGAGCGTCCTGCCCCCGATCCCAAAGCGGTGCCGACCTTCGACCAAGAGGTGCGCGATTTCTTTGCCCTCCTGCGCCATTCCAGGAACCGGGAGCTCCGGAAACGGTGGTTTGAACATCGCCGGAGCGCCCTCCGCTGTCTGGTGACCTACACACTGGGGACGAACTATCCCTATTACGTCGTCGTCGACGAGAAGATCAGGGAGCGCACCGAAGAGGTGCGCTCCTGGTTGGAGGAGGAGGAGAGACGGGTCCAGCGGGTCGGTGGAGACCCCTTCGGAGGCTTCCTGGCTGGCCCCGGCATCGTGCTCACCGACTGCGACCATGCGGTCGCCCTCTCCACCGGGCTCAGGTTCAAGGGAGCCAAGGGCCCCGGCGTCGTCTTCACCGGCATGTCGGCCCGTCCCGAGCACGTCGTCGATCTGCGGGTGCAGTTACGCGCGTTTCCTGTCAGGGCCTGGACGAAGGATGGCATTGAGGTCAAGGTGACGACCTTCATCCCGTTCCAGATCGGCACGGGTAAGGAGGTGCCTGCGCTGGGGAAGGGGTTCCCCTACCGTTCCAGCGACGTCTTCAAGGCGGTGTGTGCGCAACTGGTGGAACACGTGGGGCCATCACAGACCGCGGATAGCCTGGAGGAGCATGCGTGGTACGACCTGCCCCAGTTGGCTGGCGAGCGCATCGTGCGCGAGGCCATCTCCCGCTACGAGTTTGACGATCTGTATGAGCCGTTCGAGCTGCGCCAGGACGCCGGTCAGGATTCTCGGTCTCAGATCGCCAGGGAGCTGCGGGAGGGATTGGACAGGGTGCTGCCGGATTGGGGCATCCAGCGCATCGGCGGTGGCATCGGTAATCTGGAGCCGGTGGCGAAGGAGCGCGTCATCGACCAGCGTATCGAGGCCTGGAGGGCCGACTGGACGCGCAAGATTATGCGCAAGCGGGCCGAGGGCCAGTTCAGGCGCATACGCCTGGTGGAGCAGGCCCGGGCACAAGCGCAGATTGACATCATCCTGTCCATCGGCAAGCGCATCGAGTCGTTGCGGTCCTCGGGCGCGCCTGTACCGATGGATGCCGTCGTGCTCTATTTCGTCGAGGTATTGGAGCAATTGGCCGACAGGCCGGCGCTGCGCAAGCTTCTCCCCCGGGACACCGGGAATATCATCCAGCTTGCGCGCGGCACGGTTGGCAGGGGGCCTGCCGACGAGGAGGGAGAGTAGAGCGATGCTCCGTATGAAGCTCGAGTCCGAACATTTCAGGCGCCGGCTGGTGTTGGGGCTGCTGGTGGGTATGCTTCTTCTGCTCAGCGGCGTCGCGGAACTCCACCATCGTCGGGTGAGCCTGGCGGACCTGGACAGCAGCATGGCGGGTGGTCTGGTCTTGGCCATCGTGGGCAACGTGCTCCCGGCGCTCGTGGCCCTGTTTGTCATTCCCCGGCTGGCGGCGCGTTTCATCCGCGCGCTCTACGACACGAAAGATCTTCAGTAAGCGAGGGGCTTTCTGCATCGCAACATGTTCGGCATGCAGTCGCTCCGGCCTCTGTTGATCGTGAAACAGGGGCGTATAGACGTGGGCGGAGGTGATCTGAGCGACCGCGTCGGGGGGCGGGCGCTCCTGATCGTCTACAACGACAGCGCGGTGGTGTTGGAGAGGGGAGGGCGGTTGACCCGCGTCGTCGGACCCTCTATCGGATTCCTGCAGCCCTTCGAGCGCATCTGGGAGGTGGTTGACCTGCGTCATCAACGGTGGCCTCTCACCGTGAACGCGATGACCAAGGAGGGCATTCCCATCTCCTGCCAGGCCGACATCACCTTCAAGATCGACGATCGGTTCATCGGTCGGGGGGGAAGCGTGCGGACGAAGCAGCCGGTCGAGACGAAGGCGCAACGGGTGACGGATGCCGAGATCGCCGCGGAGTTGGAGAAGGCCGGGATAGGGACCCCTCTTCCCTATACCGACGACGCGGTGTTTAACGCGGCCACCGGCGTCTGGGTCCGCATCCGCCAGAAGGAGCACGACGAACAACTGAGAAAATGGACGGGGCGGGTGGTGATCGGCGAGGTGGAGGGTACCTTGCGCTCCATCCTGGCTCGCTACCGGCTTGACTGGCTCATAAAGCCGCCTCGGTCGGGGCAACCCCATCCCCGGGAGAGGATACGGGAGCAGTTGGAGCAGAGGCTGCGAGAGGCGTTGCCGCCGGGCAACAGGCTCGGCGCTCGTATCCTGCGGGTGGATCTGGGCGAGATCGACGTGAAGGACAAGAGGATCTCCGCTCAGTGGGTCGAGGCCTGGCAGGCGGAGTGGGAGCGGAGGGCCTTAGAGAGCAAAGCCGAGGGGGAGGCGGAGCTGGCGCGTCTGGACACTGCCCGGGTGCCGGCGCAGGCGGAGATGGTCCTGACGCTCACTGAGGCCGTCCGACCGTTCGTCACCAGCGAGGAGGAGCTCTCCTCGTACGTGCTCGCTATGCGCTTCATCGAGACGCTGCGGTGGATGGCCTACGACCCGTTGAGACGGGTGTTCCTGCCGCCCGAGACGTTACGGATGCTCAAGGAGTTGGACAAGACGTTGAGCGATATGGAGGAGGAGCCGATCCCGGAGGCTGAACGCTTGGTGAGAGAAAGGAGGTGGACGTCCTTATGATCAACTTACCCCCCAGACTCACCCCATCCGAGTTGCTTTGCTGCGAGGAGCTCCCTCTGTTTATTGATGAGCTGTTGCAGGGTTCCCGCGCGCGGCGCAAGGAGGGTGGATTGCGGGAGGCTGAGCGCTGTGCGTTGGACGTCATAGAGGCCAGCCAAGAGCCGGAGGCCATCGTCAGTCGGGGGATGGCGCTGCTCCATCTGGCGGACGCGCACCGCGAGATGGGCAAGCTGGGGCCGGCTCTCACGGATTGCCAGAGGGCCTATCCTATCTTCCAGCGCCAGTTGTTCCGCTGCCAGCGCCACAACGCCGCCGTGGCCGCCTACGCCCTTGGGCTGGTGCATCAGTTGCTGGGCAACGAGATGGACGCGCTGAAGTGGTATCGGGAGGCGGACCAACTGTTCGACAGGATCAGGAGCGAGTGGGCGGCCGTCAACGCCCCAGCTCACGTGGGGACCTGCGTCCGTATCCGGCGGTGGATGAAGACGCTGAGCGAGTACCTGACCGCCTTGCGCACCCGTCCGGACGTGAATCCCGTCACGCGCATCTGGGTGCCCATCATGCCCGCGGACGTTGATGCGGGTGAGTTCGCCATAGCGGAGCTGGACATCGACAAGTACACCGTGGGTCGCCAGTTGACGGTCAACGGGCGGGTGTTCGATGCCTACCGTCTCAGGGGAAACCATCTCGTCGTGATGGAGCCCGGGGCTGAGTACTACGCCCTGGAGATCCCGCGCGAGGTGTGTGAGTCCCTGGGGGCCGACGAGGGGGACTATGCGCTGGTGAGGCGAGAGAAGAATGCCAATGAGGAGGGCCCCGGCGTGCTGGAGACGCCCGGAGGGCCGACCTTCGGCGATTTCGAGCGCGATGACGACGGCAACGTCAACTTCGTTCGTCGCGATGCCCGGGTGATCGGCGGCGACGATATCGGGGAGGATCTGCAGGTTGGATACATCGCCGGGCTGCTGAAACCGACGTAAAGGCACGTTCGGCGAGGCTGGAGACTGTGTGAGGTTTTACATGCTTCAAGATTGGGTCGCCCTTATCGCTTCCTTCATCTACGTCTTCGCCGCCATCGGCGCCGCCGAGGGGCTGCGCGCCTGGCGCGGCTATTCGGTCGAGTTCACGCGCAAGTTCATCCACATCGCCGTGGGCATGTGGGCCTACGGGACGGTGTTGCTGTTCGAGCGGCGCGTCTTCGCCATCATCCCACCGCTGGCGTTCGTCGCTATCAACGCCTTCTCCTACTGGCGCGGGACGTTCAAGGCCATGGAGACCGGGGAGAAGGAGAACCTGGGCACGATCTACTTCCCCATCTCCTTCGCGGCGCTCGTCTGGCTGCTGTGGGGCCGCCCGGCCCTGATGGTGGCCAGCCTGATGCCGATGACGTGGGGGGATGCGCTGGCCGCCGTGGTGGGCCGGCGCGTGGGCCGGCGCAGGTACACCGTCGCCGGAAGCATCCGCTCCCTGGAGGGGTCGTCGGTGATGTTCTTCGCCGGGTGGGTGGCGACGCTGGTGCCGCTCCTGTTGTTGGCGACCGGGAATGTCAGCCCGGCCTCGGCGGTGGGGGCCGCCGCTGTGACCGCGCTCGGCTCGACGCTCGTCGAGGCCGCGTCGCCGTGGGGCATCGACAACCTGACCGTGCCCGCCGCTTCAGCCCTGATCCTGGTGCTCGTCCTGCGCTGATGGAGTCGCTTCCCTTCCCTTTATATGGCATGGGAGTGCGTGACGCGTGCTGCGTGAGAGGGTAAGCTGATCGCTGCACACCACGTATACGCAACACGCTCTATTCCTCTGTGATCTCAAACTGGGCGATGCCCTGCAGCCGGGTCTCGATGAAGATGCGCATCTCGTAGCTGCCCGGCTCGTAGCCTGTCGGTGGCTTGTAGTACAGGTAGGTCTTCCCCTGCTCCCCCCATTCCCATAGCTGCGCGGTTCCGTCCAGGAACTCCCCTTCCCGGTAGATGGCGAAGGTCCAGGGAACCCCGTTGCTCATGTTGTCGTAGGAGATGAACAAGTAGACCCGGTGATCGCCTGGGGGGAACTCGGTGCCCGGGTCCACGGGCTGGCCGCTGTCGTCCCGGTCGGCGGCCAGGGTGATGATGGTGATCGTGGCGTCCTCCCGGGCCGGCACGGCTGACGGGAGAGGGCTCAACGCCGGTTCGGGCAGCGGTACGCCGGGGGTGGGCGTGGGGATGAAGGGCGCGGTGGCCGTGGGCCGGCGGGTCGGGGTGGCGGTCGGCGTGCGGGTGGGGCGCGGCGTCGAGGTGGGCAGGGGTGTGCACGTCGGCGTCGCCGTCGGGGGAGGGGCGGGGGGGGAGAGGAGGGCCGTCAGGCGGGGGACCAGGATCAGCAGCACGATTCCGATCGCCTGGGTGCCCAGCGCGGTCAGCATGAGGCGTCTGGCGCGCGCAAGAGCCTCCCGTCGCGCGGCGTAATAGGGGGCGCGGCGCGCTCTGCTGAGTTGGTATATCGACAGTCCTGCCAGGATGGCGGAGGCAAGCAGCAGCGCATAGCCGATCCAACGAGACAGGACCAGAGCCAGGGCGGTCAAGCCAGGTTACCTCTCTAGTTTGCCGGTCTGCTTGTCGTGACGCACCGGCACAACTATATCACAGATCCACGATTTCAACAAAATCATGACTGCTCAGAGCCCTTATTCGAACGGCCCTTATTGATCAAAATTGATCAAATCCTGGCACGAACAACGATGAAATCCACCACAAAGACACAAGGACACGAAGAATCACAAAGTTTTCCTCGTCCATCTTGGTGGCTTTGTGCCTTCGTGGTGAGAATTCGCGATTCTACAGGTGCTCTTTGACGGCCAGGGCGACGTTGCGGGGGACGCCGGGTACGGCGGCCAGTTCCTCGAAGCTGGCCGCGCGGATGGCGTCGAGCGAGCCGAAGGCCTTGAGGAGCGCTTTGCGGCGGACCGGACCCACGCCGGGGATGCTGTCCAACCGCGACGCGATCCCCGCTCTGCGCCGGCGCTTGCGGTGATGCGTGATGGCGAAGCGGTGCGCCTCGTCCCGCGCACGCTGCACCAGGAACAGCCCCTCGGAGCGCCGGGGAAGCAGCACGGGCCTGGCCCTGCCTGGCAGGAAGATCGCCTCGCGCTGCTTGGCCAACCCCGCCACCGGCACCCTGTCGAGAAGGTCGAACTCCCTCAGCACCTCGACCGCCACGCGCAACTGTCCCCTCCCGCCGTCCACGATGAGCAGATCGGGCAGCTTGGCCCAGCCCTTGATGTCCCGGCTGCCCAGCACCTCGTCCGACGTGGCGATGCGCCAGCGGCGGAAGCGGCGCTGCAGGACCTCGCGCATACTGGCGTAGTCGTCCTGGCCCTCGACGCTGCGCACGACAAAGCGCCGGTAGTGGGACTTGCGCGGCACGGCGTGCACGAAGACGACCATGCTGCCGACGATCTGTGTCCCTTGCGTGGTGGAGATATCGTAGCACTCGATGCGCACCGGAGGCCTGGGAAGTTCCAGGGCCTCTTGAAGCTCGGC
>Ga0180432_10004904_pt1 | contig 18094 bp, 14 predicted proteins | sample SS_ome_10_FD_132414 | JGI IMG/M metagenome (GOLD analysis project Ga0180432, IMG submission 132414) | Hypersaline lake sediment archaeal communities from the Salton Sea, California, USA - SS_1_MS_2 metaG | ecosystem: Environmental > Aquatic > Non-marine Saline and Alkaline > Hypersaline >...
ATGTGCTCGCATTTGCCATACACGAACAAAAGTCCGACGACTCCGAAGCCTGGGAATCAACGTCGACCGGTTGAACTCTTGCATACCCGGTGACCTATGAATAAGTGGCGCTGCAGTACTACGTTCTGACGTTCATTGGGTTCATCGGCATGTGCGTGCCGGCGTTCCTGTTGGCGCTGATTCTGATGGTGCTGTCGGGCCGGTCGGGGCTGTTCTCCGCCCAGTACGCCACGCAGCCGGAATGGACCTGGGGCAAGTTCTGGGACCTGCTGAAGCACATCTGGATTCCGGTGGTGGTCCTGGGCGTGGGGGGCACGGCGGGGATGATCCGCATCATGCGCGCCAATCTCCTGGACGAGCTGAGAAAGCCCTACGTGATCACCGCGATGGCCAAGGGCGTCCGCCCGGGCAGGCTGCTGATGAAGTACCCGGTGCGCCTGGCGCTGAACCCGTTCGTCTCGGGGATAGGGGGGCTGTTCCCGCAACTGGTCTCCGGCGGGGCGATCGTCGCGATGGTCCTGGTCCTGCCCACCGTCGGGCCCCTCATGCTCCAGGCCCTGTTCGCCGAGGACATGTACATGGCCGGGTCGCTGCTGATGGTGCTCAGCATCCTGGGGGTGATCGGCACGCTGATCAGCGACCTGCTGCTGCTGTGGCTGGACCCGCGGATACGGTTTAAGGGGGGCACCCGATGAGCCGAAGCGAGAAAGGCATCTCGCTGGCCACGCTGTCGCAGTGGCAGTTGATCGGCCTGCGGTTCCGCCGGCACCGGCTGGCGGTGGTGGCCAAGTTCGTGCTGCTGGTGCTGTATGTCGTGGCGATCTTCGCCGGGTTCTTCGCGCCGCGCCACGCCAACAAAGAAGTGCTCGACCACAGGTACTGCCCCCCGCAGATCGTGCGGTTCAGCTTCTCCGACGGCTTCTACGTCAACGCCCTCCACGCGCACAGGGACGAGATCACCTTCAAGTTGACCTACGAGGAAGACCGCGACGACCGCATCCCGCTGGGGTTCTTCGTCCGGGGCGACACGTACACGTTCTGGGGGCTGTTCGAGACCGACCGGCACTTCTTCGGCATCGACTACGACAGGTACACCGCGTCTGCCCCTGCAAGCCGGCCCGCCGGCGCCGACCCGAGAGACGCCAGGGGCCCCACGCCGACGTTCTACCTGCTCGGGTCCGACCAGTACGGCCGCGACGTCTTCAGCCGCATCGTCTACGGGTCGCGCATCTCCCTGTCGGTCGGGCTGATCGGGATCGCCTTCACGTTCATGCTGGGCATGACGTTCGGTGGGGTGTCCGGCTACGCGGGGGGGCTGACCGACGTGCTGATCCAGCGGCTCATCGAGATACTCAACTCGCTTCCGAGGCTGCCCTTGTGGATAGCGTTGGCGGCGGTGATGCCCAAGGACTGGTCGGCGCTGACCGTGTACTTCGGGATCACGATCGTCCTGAGCCTGCTGGGCTGGACGCGCCTGGCGCGCGTGGTTCGCGGGAAGATCCTCTCGCTGCGCGAGGAGGACTACGCCACCGCCGCCAGGCTGATCGGGGCCTCGCACAGGCGGATACTCTTCAGGCACCTGCTGCCCGGCTTCACCAGCCACATTATCGTCTCGCTGACGCTCAGCATCCCCCGGATGATCCTGGGGGAGACGTCCCTGAGCTTCCTGGGCCTGGGGCTGCGCCCGCCCATCGTCAGTTGGGGCGTCATGCTCCAGGACTGCCGAGACATCAAGGCCATCAGCATTTACCCCTGGCTGCTGCTGCCTGTGGTGTTCATCGTGGCGACGGTGCTGTGCTTCAATTTCCTTGGTGACGGCCTGCGGGACGCGGCCGACCCGTATTCGGCCAGGTGAGCGGTGAGTACCATGGGCAAAACGATCGAGCGAAAGACGCCGGCGGAGATGGCCCTGGAGACCTGGGCCGGGCAGGCCGTGGCCGCGGGGGGCCAGGCCGCCCCCAAGGCCGACCTGGTCCTGAGCGTCCGGGACCTCAAGACGTACTTCACCACCGTTGAGGGCGTCCTGCCGGCCGTCGACGGGGTGACCTTCGACATGCCGCGGGGCAAGACGCTGGCGATCGTGGGCGAGAGCGGGTGCGGCAAGAGCGTGACGGCCTACTCGATTCTCAGGCTGATCCAGAAACCCGGGCGGATCGTCGGGGGGAAGATTTACCTCTATCCCAAGGGCCGCCAGCGCATCGACGTGACGGCCCTGAGCAAGAAGTCCGACCGCCTGTACGACCTGCGCGGAGGACAGGTCAGCATGATCTTCCAGGAACCCATGACCGCCCTGAGCCCCGTGCACACCATAGGCAACCAGTTGGCCGAGGCCGTCCTGCTCCACCAGGACGTCACGCGGGCCCAGGCCCGGGCCCGGGCCGCCGACATGCTCGCGAAGGTCGGCATTCCCGGCGCGGCCGATCGGCTCAGGCAGTATCCCTTCGAGATGAGCGGGGGATGAGACAGCGGGTGGTGATCGCGATGGCCATGGTCTGCGACCCCGAACTGCTGATCGCCGACGAGCCCACCACCGCCGTCGACGTGACGATACAGGCCCAGATCCTCGACCTGATGAAGCGCCTCCAGGCGGAGACGGGAACCAGCATCCTGCTGATCACGCACGACCTGGCGGTGGTGGCGCAGATGGCCCACGAGGTGGCGGTGATGTACCTCGGGCGGATCGTCGAGCAGGCCGACGTGCGCGCCGTCATGAAGGCCCCGCGCCATCCCTACACCATCGCCATGCTCGAGAGCCTCCCGGGCCTGCACCAGGCCCACGAGACGCTGGCCTCCATCCGCGGGGCCGTGCCGGCACTGACGGAGATACCGCCCGGCTGCCCGTTCCACCCGCGCTGCGACCACTGCAAGGCGGGCCTGTGCGACGTCGGCGGCCCGCCCGCGCTCGACAAGGTCAGCGAAGGTCACCTCGTCGCCTGCGTCCGGGCCGCGGAGATCCACCCATGACCGAGACGCCCACAGCCCCGGCGGACCTTGCCTTTCGGCTCCAGCAGGACCAGCCGCTGCTCAGGGTCCGCGCGCTGCGAAAGCACTTCCCGATCTACAGCAAGGGGTTCATCCAGCGCCACGTGGGGGACGTCAAGGCCGTCGACGGGGTCAGCTTCGACCTGCCGGACGGCACGATGCTCGGCCTGGTCGGCGAGAGCGGGTCGGGCAAGACGACCACGGCGCGGACCATCCTGCGGGCGCTGCGGCCCACCTCCGGGCAGGTGCTGTTCCGCGCCGACCGGGGCGTGGTGGACCTGGCTGCGCTGCCCGAAGGCAAACTCAAGCCGCTCCGCACGCGCATGCAGATGATCTTCCAGGACCCGTTCAGTTCGCTGAACCCGAGGATGACCGTGGGGGACATCGTCGGCGAGGCCCTGGCGGTCCACAAGATCGCCCGGGGCACGGAGCGCAAAGACCGCGTGGCCGAAATGCTCGTGAAGGTCGGGCTCAAGCCCGAGCACGCCGTCCGCTATCCGCACGCGTTCAGCGGGGGGCAGAGGCAGCGGATCGGAATCGCCCGGGCCCTGATCGTCAGGCCCGACCTTGTCGTCGCCGACGAACCGGTTTCCGCCCTGGACGTCTCGGTCCAGGCCCAGATCATCAACCTGCTCGACCAGCTCCAGCAGGAGATGAACCTGACGTGCCTGTTCGTCGCGCACGACCTCAGCGTGGTCAAGCACATCTGTGACCGCGTCGCCGTCATGTACGCCGGGAAGATCGTCGAGATGGCCCCGGCCGAGGATATCTTCGACGACCCGCTGCACCCGTACACGCAGGCCCTGATCTCGGCGGTGCCGAACCCCGACCCGGACGTGACGATGGACTTCGCGCTGGGCGGCGAGGTGGCCGACCCGGCCAACCTGCCGGCGGGGTGCAGCTTCAATCCGCGCTGCGGCAGGTGCATCGCGCCGTGCACGCAGGCCGTTCCGGAACTGGAAGAGGTCGCCCCCGGGCGCCTGGTGGCCTGTCACCTGCACGATGAGGATGCCGGTCAGTCGGTATGACGGGCTGAACGACGCGCGAAACCGCCCTCCTTCGCCAAGGCGTTGGAGGGTCTTCGACGAGCGGTTTCTCAATGCGAGGGATACCGATTACTGATTGCCGATTACCGATTACCGCTCCCGAATCCAGACGAGCATCTCCCCGGGGCTGCGGTTGGCCCAGAGGAAGTAGGGTATCGCCTTGATCGCTGCCGGGCGGGTCCTCGAGGCCGCCGGGCGGTACAGGCCGCCCGCCCAGTCGCCCGCATCCAGCCGAAGGGCCTTGCCCGCAATCGCGACTGCCCCGCCGAACAGCCTGCGGTCCGTCCGCGCCGTCAGCTTCGCCGAGCGCGGCAGCACGATGCCGCGAAGGGCGGGCCCGTTGTCGACCTCTTCAAGGCAGTAGACCACCGGCCCGCGCTGCAGGGCCACGCGCCCGCGATTCTGCCGGACCTTCGGGTGGGCCTCGATGCGCTCGACCGGCATCGGGAGGTTCAGTTCGACGCGGTCGCCGGGCGACCAGGGGCGCTTGATCTTCGCATAGCCCTTCGACGTGATCGCCTCGGTGCCGACCGCCTTGCCGTTGACGCGCAGCGCTGCGCGCCGGCACCAGCCGGGTATCCGCAGTGCAAGGGTGAACTGTCCCGGCCGCTCGGGCCGGACCGTGATGCGCACGCGCCCGTCCCACGGATAGCGCGTGCGGGTCCGCAGCGTGACGGTCTGCGAGCCGACGTTTACCACCGCCGAGCCGCCCACGTACAGGTGCACCCACGCCTGGTTGCGGCCCGACGAGCAGACGTACTGCCCCAGCGATGCCAGCAGCCTGGCCAGGTTCGTCGGGCAGCACGCGCAGCCGAACCATGCGCTGCGGCGGTAGTGCTCCCCCCCGGTCCGCCCGGCCGGATGGGCCGCCAGCGGGTTGCCGTAGAAGAACGTCTTCCCGTCGTACGACACGCCGGAGATCACCCCGTTGTATAGTGCCCGCTCGATGACGTCGGCGTACCTGGCGTCGCGCTCGATCTGGAGCATGCGATGGGCGAAGAACACCAGGGCGATCGCGGCGCAGGTTTCGGCGTATGCGGTCTCGTTGGGCAGGTCGTAGTCGCGGGTGAACCCTTCGTTTCGGCCGGCCGGTCCGATCCCGGCGTGGACGTACATTCGCCGCTCGGTCACGTTCTTCCACAGCCGTCGGCACGCCGCCAGCAGGTCCCGGTCGCCCGTCTCGCCGGCCACGTCGGCGAGCCCTGCGTAGAGATAGCACGCCCGCACGGCGTGGCCGACCGCCTCGCTCTGTTGGCGGACGGGCCGGTGCGACTGGTTGTACTCGTAGCCGCCGAAGTGATACCGCTTGGGGTCCTCCCCGCGCGCGCGGGCCTCGCGGTCGAAGTAATGCGGCCGCCGCCCTCGCTCGTCGACGAAGAACTCCGCCAGTGCCAGGTAGCGGCTCCGGCCGGTGGCGCGGTAGAGCCTGACCAGCGCCAGTTCGATTTCCTCGTGCCCGGGATACCCGCGTTTCTGGCCTCGGCGCGGCCCGAAGACACTGTCGATGTAATCCGCGTAGCGGCACATCACGTCCAGCAGCTTTCGCTTGCCCGTGCCCTGATAGTACGCCACCGCCGCCTCCATCAGGTGTCCCGCGCAGTACAGTTCGTGCCGGTCGCGCAGGTTGGTCCAGCGCTTGTCGGGCTCGATGAGGCGATAGTAGCAGTTCAGGTATCCCTCCGGGCCCTGCCCGGAGGCCAGAATGTCGATCGCGCGGTCGACCTTCCGCTGCAGGGCCTTGTCCGGGTGCGTGGTCAGGCTGTAGGCGGCGGCCTCGATCCACTTGGCCACGTCCGAGTCCCAGAAGATATGCGGCACGGGCTTCCTGCCGGGCGCCCACGTCATCGCGTCCAACCGACCGGTCTTCTTGCACTGGTCGTACTCGACGGGCAGGGTGACGGCTCGATTGACCTCGAGGCGCGGCGCCCAGAACGCATCGTCGATCCGGACATCCTTCAGCGGCGCGGGAGCCAACCTGGCAAGCGTCTTCATGGTGCGTTCTCCATGTTCGATCCCGGAGTTCATCGGTCCGCGAGCTGGCAGCTATACCTCAGCGTCGTTGGCGATGCACGCGGGGGCCGTCCCGATGTTTGGGCCATGGGCAAGATGCCCATGCCACCTCATCGCTGGTCATGCGGCAGCGGGGCGGTTCGGCTGCACGCGGTGGCGAACGTCGGCACCGGCCGGAAATTCGGGTGGTCCTTGTACTGGAGGTTCTTCCGGCCGTAGTACGTGCCGTAGTACTGCCCGTTGCTGTCGACCCAGGTGGTCAGCCTGATCATCTCCGCCCGCGAGAGGGTGACCTTCTCGTGCACCTTGGCCAGCTTGGCCGCCCTGGCGGCCAGGCGGGGATCCTTCAGCGTCACCTTGCCCTTGGCGTGGATCGCCACGAGCAGGCTGGCATGCGAGCCGAGACTCTTGGCCGGGAGGTAGTGCACGTTGCCGGTCTTCGGGTGATTCTCCCCGATGATCGGGAAGACCCGCCGGCGGAGCAGGTTCTCGTACGAGACGTTGAACATCCGCGTGAGGGTCCCGCTGAGGTCCAGGCCCGCCTTGGGCTTGTCGCCGGAGTGGCACTTGACGCAGTGCTTGTCCAGGACGGGCTGGACGTCGGTGATGTAGTGCAGCGTGCGTGCGCCGGACTTTTCGCCCGGCTGCGGGCCCGGCATCGACGGGGCACGCCGCAGCGCTATCGTCGTTCCGGCCAACGGATTGACCGGGGCGTCTTTCGGCATTTCGTGGCATCCGATGCAGGTGCGGCTCTCCCCGGGCCGGTAGTTCACGCACGTCCGCTCGCGCTGGACCTCCAAGTAGTCGGCGTCGAGTGCCTGGAAGAAGACGTTGGCGTCGGCGGGGACGTAGAAGTGGGCCGACCCGTCCGACTCGACCGGCACGACGCCGTGCTGGACCTTGAGCCCGAGGTGGGTGTTCAGCGAGATCGTCGAGTGCTGCTGGTCCACGCAGTCCCCGCCCCAGTACCGCCTGGCCGCCCAGGGGCGCGGGACCTGCTCGTTGATGCGGATGTACTTGATCGTCCCGCGCTCGGTGTCCTCCATGCCGTGATAGATGTCCGTCACCGCGCAGACGGCGAGGTCCTTCTTGGCCAGTTCCGGATCGATCGCGGCCTGGGGGATCGGGGGCTTGGTGCGTGGGCGAAGCGGCATGGGCTGGAAGCAGCCTATCGCCGCGTCCTTGTGGATCAAGGCGGTCTCCCCGGACGAGTCCAGCAGATACAGGCCCCAGTTGATCATGTCGTTGTACTTCTTGCCCTTGTTCATCGAGACCAGGAAGAACTTCTCCGACAGGGGGTAGGGGTCCTTGAAGTACCGCGTGGTGCCCCACTTGCTGCCGCGGTCGTGCCAGAACCCGCCCTCGCGGCGAATGTCGATGTCAGGCGTGATGTACGTCATCGGCTCGCGCGTGCGGAGGTTCTTCGTGATGTCGGCAACGATGATCGTCCCGATCGAGTTCTGCGGATAGTGCGGCGTGCCGGTGAAAACGAACTTGGTATACGTGCCCGGTATCGGCCTGCCGTGCGTGAAGGTGGGCGGCAGCGCGATGTCGTTGCCGTAGATCTCGATCTGCCCGGTCCCGTCCGGGCGGGCGGCCCAGAGGCACTTGTTGGCCACGGCGCCCTTGTCGAGATACTCCCACCGCGTGTACACGATTCGCCCGTCGTTGGTGACGGCGGGCGTGGCCTCGCTGACGGCGCTGTTGGTCAGCTTCTCCATGTTCTTCCCGTCGGCGTCCATGCGGTACAGCAGCGTGGTGGTGAAGATATCCGGCCCGTCGCAGAGGATGCCGTACTGGCACCGCGTCGAGATGAAGCAGATTCCCCCGTCCGGCAGGTAGCAGGGGTCCATGTCGTCGGTGCCGTGGTGGTAACCTCTGCGGTACTTTTCCTGCAGTTCGGCCTCGTTGTCCGGCGGGAAGGTCAGTTGGCGAAGCCCCTGCCCGTCGACGCCCACCTCCCAGATGCGGAAGCCCTCGTCCCGCGCCTTCTTCCACGCGAAGACGATTTTCCTTGCGTCGAAGGACAGGTCGTAGCGCCCGAAGATGCCCTCGTTCAGCGACGCCGCCAGGTCCGTCTGGCGCCCGGTCTTCAGGTCCACCTTGCACAGCGAGCCGCCGAACTTTCGGCAGCCGTTGATGAAGTCCGTGTAGTAGTGGTTCGACTGGTACTTGAACCGCTTGACGAACAGCAGTTCGTCGAAGTTCATCAGCGGGTTGTTGGCTACCAGCGCGTCGTGGCGGAGCGTGTGAATGGCGGCCTGCCATTTCTCGAGCGCCTCGGCCGAGGCGTCGGCATCGGCCCACGCGGCGGCCTGCGTTTCCAGTGCGTCCAGACGTTTGACGAACCGTTGGGCCTTGGGGTCCTTCTCGGCCAGGTGCTTCAGCATCGCTCGCAGGCCGGCCAGGTCGACCTGCCCGAGCCTGGCCATCGCCTCGGCGTAGCGCCGCGAACGGAGATACAGGGTGCGCACCTTGGCCAGGTCGCCGGGTGTCTTGGCATTGGCGGCAGCGGCGACCGCCTGTTTGCTCAACGGGCCCGAGCGATGGCTCGCCGCGGCGTACCGCCTGGCCAGGGCCGAAATGTCCGCGCTGCCTACCTTGCCGCTCCAGATGCCGTCGGCTCGCTCCCAGGCCATTTCCCGGCGGGCGGCTTCGTTGGCGAAGTCTCGGCTGAGCCTGGTCCACAGCGGCGCATACGGGTCGGGCGCCTGCCCGGCGGTCGGCAGGATCACGCGCCCGCTGCCGGTCAGCTTCAGCGCCTTGCCGATCTTGCCCTTGGCGAAGGCGGTCTTGATCGTCTTGACCGCGTGATTGTTGCGCCCGGATGAGTCCAGGCAGTCGCCGTCGAAGGCCCATCGGCCCTCGAGTCCGGCCGCGGGGGCCGAGTCCGGCTTTGCGAAGCACGTCTTGATTTCGTTGGCTGAAAGCGCCCGGCCGTAGAAGCGGACCTCGTCGATCTCGCCGGAAAACGCGCCGCCGAAGTTGCTGTTGGTGTAGCCGATCTTCACCACGTGGCCCTTGACGTCGGAGCTTGTGGCCATGGTGGACTTGGAGAGCAGTTGGCCGTCGAGGTGGATTTCCTGTCGGCTGCCCCCGCCCACCAGCGTCACGTGGCGCCACGTGCCGTCGGCCACGCCGCCTCGGCTCCGCGCGCAGCCGACCCACCCGATGTCGTACATGATCCTGCCGCCGCTGATAAACAGCGTCTTGCCGCCTTTGGCCCAGTTGCCTCTGGCCGGGGCCTTGGAGAAGATCGTGCCTCCGCGCTTCGTGCGGACCCAGGCCATGACCGTCCATCGCCCCTTGTCCAGCGGGCGCAGGCCCGCGGGCGCCGCCGCGGGGCCCTTGCCCGCCGCTATCGCGTCGCGCGAGGCCAGCATCGTCTCGTGCCACGTCGCCTTCTTGACGTAGGGGGCGTTGTCGGCGGCGCTGGCCCGTCCGGCGGGCACCACGGCGGCCGACGCCGCCAAGAGGCACGCCAATGCGATCACCCCCAACGCTATCTGCTCCCGGCGTGCTGATATCTCTGCACTCCTCGTTCTGCTATCCATAACCCGCCTGCTCTCGTTCATTGTCACGTCTCGCCGGCGCCGATGTAGCCTTCCCTCTCGAGGTGGAGGATGATCTGCTGGGCGCACTCCTCCGGGGTCACGTCCACGGTGTCCAGGACGATGTCGGCGTCGTCGGGCTCTTCGTACGGGTCGGAGATGCCCGTGAACTCCTTGATGATCCCGGCGCGGGCCTTGGCGTACAGGCCCTTCGTGTCGCGCTGCTCGCAGACCTCAAGCGACGTGGCCACGTGCACCAGAATGTACCCGCCACAGGCGGAAATCAGCTCGCGGTTCTCCTTGCGGATGGCATCGTACGGGGCGATCGGCGCGCAGATCGCAATGCCGCCGTTCCGGGTGTTCTGGGCGGCGACGAACCCGATCCGCCGAATGTTGATGTCCCGGTGCTCCTTCGAGAAGCCCAGCTCGCTCGATAGGTTCTTGCGGACGATGTCCCCGTCCCACAGCGTGACCGGGCGCCCGCCCATCTCCAGCAACTTGACCATCAGCACGTTGGCAATGGTGCTCTTGCCCGCGCCGCTCAGGCCGGTAAAGAACACCGTGAAGCCCTGCCTGCTCCTCGGCGGGTAGGTCCGGCGCAGCTCCTGGACGACGTCGGGGAAGCTGAACCACGGGGGGATCTCGCGCCCGGCCGACAGACGCTCGCGAAGCTGCGTACCGGATATCGACAGCGTCTTGATGCCCTCGGGCACCTCGTCGATGGGCACGTAGGCGTCGCGGTCCGGCACGTAAACCATCATCTTGAACGGCACCATGGCGATGCCGAGTTCGTCCTCGTGCTGCTGGAGCAGTTCCTGCGCGTCGTACGGGCCGTAGAACGGCGTGCCCGACGAGTCGGACCCCGGGCCGGCGTGGTCGCGCCCGACGATCAGGTGCGTGCACCCGAAGTTCTTGCGGATGATCGCGTGCCACATCGCTTCGCGCGGCCCGCCCAGCCGCATCGCCAGGGGCAGCAGGCTCATCAGGGCCGTGTGCTTCGGATAGTGCCGCAGGATGGCCTGGTAGCACCGCACCCGCGTGTAGTGGTCCACGTCGCCGGGCTTGGTCAGGCCGACCACCGGGTGGATCAGCAGGTTGGCCTCGAGTTCGGCGGCGGCGCGGAACGTCAGTTCCTGGTGGGCGCGGTGCATGGGGTTGCGCGTTTGGAAGGCGACGACCTTCCGCCAGCCCAGGCGGGCAAACTCGTCGCGCACCTGGGCCGGACCGAGGCGCAAGAGCACGAAGTCGTAGTGCTTCGGCCGTTGGAGGCCCTCGATGGTCCCCCCGACGTACCACGGGTCCGTGCTGCTGGCCAGGTACGCCACGGCCGGGTGCTCCGGGTTCGTCGTGCCGAAGACGTTTTCGGCCTCGGCGTCCAGGTCGCCCTGCCAGATGTCCTCGACGGTGAGCATGGCGAGCATGTTGCCTTCGGCGTCACGGAGGGCCAGTTTGCCGCCGGGGGCGAGGCCCTCGGCGACCTCCTCCGTCACGTCCAGCGCAATCGGGATCGGCCAGAGCGTCCCGTCGGCCAGCCGCATCGTCTGGCAGACGCCTTCGTAGTCGGCCTTGTTCATGAACCCCCTCAGCGGGGAGAACCCGCCGTTCATCAGCAGTTCCAGGTCGCAGACCTGGCGGGACGTCAAGTCCCACGACGGCCAGTCGCGGGAGTGTTCCTTCAGTTCGGCGGCGCGGTCGGAATCGGCCAGCAGGTCCACCAGCGTCCCGCCGTGCGGCCGTATCAGGTGTGTCGGCATTTCGGTTCGAGTCTTCCTTCCTGTTGGGCCCGTGCGACCACCGCATGGGTGTTAGCGCGACATTCTAGCAGGTTCAGAGCTTCTCGGTGATGATCTTCGCGATTCGCCGGGCGGCCTGCCCGTCCCAGAGATCGGGAATCGCAGGTTCGCGCGCCGTGCCGTCCATGATCCTCCGATACGCCGAGACAATCGCCTCGGTCTGTGTGCCGACCACCGTGTTCGAGCCGACCTCGGCCGTGATCGGACGCTCCGTGTTCTCCCGAAGCGTCAGGCACGGGACCTTCAGGATGGTCGTCTCCTCCTGGATGCCGCCCGAGTCGGTCAGGATCAGCCTCGCCGAGGACGTCAGCTTCAGGAAGTCCAGGTACCCTACCGGGTCCAGCAGACGAAGTGCGGTCATGCCCTCGACCCGCCCGGCCAGGCCCAGGGAGGCCAGGTTCTTCCGCGTGCGCGGGTGGATGGGGAAGACCACCGGCATGTCGCGCTGGACGACGTCGACGGCGTCCAGCAGGCGCCCCAGGACGACGGCATCGTCCACGTTCGACGGGCGGTGCAGTGTCATGGCCGCGTATCGGCCCGGCTCGAGGCCCAGATCGTCCAGGATGCCCGAGGCGTCGGCCTGGGCCTTGTTCTTCAGCAGCGTGTCGATCATCACGTTGCCCACCACGAAGATCTTCTCCTCGGGTACGCCTTCGTTCAGCAGGTTCTCGCGCCCGGACTTCTCGGTGACGAACAGCATGTCGCTTATCGCATCGGTGAGCAGGCGGTTGATCTCCTCGGGCATGGCGCGGTCGAAGCTGCGCAGACCGGCCTCGACGTGGATCAGCGTCACGCCGAGCTTGACGGCCACCAGCCCGCACGCGATCGTGCTGTTGACGTCCCCGACGACGAGGACGGCGTCGGGCTTGTGGTCCTGGACGACCGGTTCGAAGGCCCTCATGATCTCGGCGGTCTGAACGGCGTGGGTGGACGAGCCCACGCCGAGATTAACATCCGGTTCAGGGATGCCGAGCTGCCGAAAGAACAGATCGCTCATCCTCTCGTCGTAGTGCTGCCCGGTGTGAACGAGCACGGGGTCGATGTCTTGGGTATCCGCAAAGGCCTCCATGAGCGGCGCGATCTTCATGAAGTTCGGCCGGGCGCCTGCAACGTTGATGATCTTCATGGCTTGTCCTTCGATGCTTCAGCACGTACGCGCGGCCGTCAGGCCCGGACGATCTTGCGGCGCCCTCGCCTGACGTCCTTGGTGGCGTTCCGCGTATCGACGACCAGTTGCGCGTTGTCGACGATGAACGGGTAGTCGTAGCAGCTATGGTTCGTGCTTATCAGCACCACGTCGTAGCTCGCGAGCATTCGGGCGGTGAGCTTCTTCGACGTCATCTTCAGATCGTGCTCGCGCATCTTGTGCGTCTTGGGCACGTGGGGGTCGTTGTAGTCGACCTTCGCGCCGCGGTACTGGAGCAGTTCGATCAGTTCCAGGGAGGGACTCTCGCGAACGTCGTCGATGTCCGGCTTGTAGGCCAGGCCCAGCACGAGGATCTTCGAGCCCTTGATCGGCTTCTTGCGCCAGTTCAGGGCATACATCAGCTTGTTGATGACCCACTCGGGCATGGAGACGTTGACCTCGCCGGCCAGTTCGATGAATCGCGTCTGCATGCCGTACTGGCGAGCCTTCCACGACAGGTAGAACGGGTCGATCGGGATGCAGTGCCCGCCCAGGCCCGGACCCGGATAGAACGGCGTGAAGCCGAACGGCTTGGTCGACGCGGCGCGAATCACCTCCCAGACGTCGATGCCCATCCGGTCGAAGAGCTGTTTCAACTCGTTGACCAGGGCGATGTTGACGCAGCGGTAGGTGTTTTCGAGGATCTTGGAGGCTTCGGCGGCCTCGCAGCTTGAGACCGGCACCACCGTGTCCAGGGCCGTCTTGTAGCACGCCACCGCCGCGGCCAGCGAGGCCTTGTCATGACCCCCGACGACCTTCGGGATCGTCCTGGTCGTGTAGTCGGTGCGCCCGGGGTCTTCTCGCTCGGGCGAGAACGCCAGGAAGAAGTCCCGCCCGACCTTCAGGCCGGACTCGGCCAGGATCGGAAGCATCACCTCCCGTGTCGTCCCGGGATACGTTGTCGACTCGAGCACGATGAGCTGGCCCTTTCTCAGGGTCCTGGCGACGGCCCGTGCGGTGGCCTCGACGTAGCTCATGTCCGGCTCGCGCATCTTCGTCAGCGGCGTAGGGACGCAGATGAGGATGCAATCGGCTTCGCCCAGCCGGGCGAAGTCCGTGGTCGCAGAGAACAGTCCGGAAGCGACCATGTTCTTGACGGCCTCGGCGGGGATGTGCTCGATGTAGCTCCGTCCGGCCCGGAGGGCCTTGACCTTGACCGGGTCGACGTCGAAGCCCAGCACGGTCATGCCGCCCCGCGTGAACTCCCTGACCAGCGGCAGCCCGACGTAGCCCAGGCCGACCACGCCGATCAGCGCCGTGTTCGACTCGATGGCCTTGACCAGTTTCTCCACCATATCAGTCTTCCTCTAGGGGTATGGCGTCCGGGCGCAACACGCCGAGAGGCCCCGTCGGCCCGGCATGGACGGGGACTATAGCGTATCGGCGTGCGGTCGGCAAAGGGTTGAGTTCGGTCGGGTCGGCCCCCAGCGAACGCCGAGGCGCTGCCGGGAGGCCGCCGCGGCAGTTCGAACACCTGTTCACGCGGGAACGTACAACGCATCAGCGGGGCCGCCGACGGGTATTGCAGTGTAGAGGATATTCGGAAATCGCCGATGAATCTGGTGTTGTGTTCGATCCGACGTCGTGCCTGGCCGCTTGGCCGACCCGGGTGCGGCGGCGCCGGACCGAATGCCACACGCGGACGATGGAAGGGCTGTATGGCGTGTTGAAGCTGTCAGAGAATCCTCCGGCTTTGTACCCCGAGGTCGGCGGCATCAAGGACGTCCGGGGCACCTGGTGGGTAGCACACGCCAGGCCTCGCCAGGAGAAGGCCCTGGCGTGGGACGTCCTGAACTCCGGCGGGGGGTACTATCTGCCCATGTACGAGGCCGTCAGACGCAGCGCCCGGAGGTCATGGAAGACCATGCTCCTGCTGTTTCCCGGGTACGTGTTTCTCTGCGGCGATGCCGACCATCGCCAGCGCGCCCTCGAGTCCGACCGGATTGCCCACGCGATTCCGGTTCCCGACCAGACCGAACTGGTGGCCGAACTGTCGGCGATCCGGCGAGTGCTTGTCTCGAAGCGAGGCTTCGACCCGTATGACTCGCTGGCCAAGAGCACGGCGTGTCGCGTTCGCCGCGGTCCGCTGGCCGGGCTGAACGGCCGCGTTGTCCGACGCAAGAACCGCACGCGGTTCGTGCTGACAGTGACCATCCTGGGCCAGGGTGTCGCCGTGGAGATCGACGCGGACATGCTTGAGCCGTGTTGACCCGCCGGTGGTGACATGGGACCTCGGCGAGGCCAGAGGGCTGTCGGCCGGGGCTCACTGCCAGAGGGATTTCGCCATAAACCTGGATTTTGACGTGTGTTGAAAGAAGGGCCGCCCGCGCAGCCCACCGGGACGGAGTCTGCGCCGATCCATCGCTTGCTGGAAGGTCGATGGCGGCGTATAATAGAGTGGCGGCGTGGCAGGCGGCGCGCGTGCGTCGGGCCGCTGCGCTCTGTGAACGCCGTCTGACCTGACAGAAAGAGATATCCAATGACACGCCACAAGCCGGGATTCACTCTCATCGAGATCATCGTCGTGGTCGCCATTATCTCGATTCTCGTGACGATCCTCGCCCCGTCCCTTCTGGCCGGGCTCCGCTGGGCCAAGCGGGCGGTCTGTTCCTCGCGCCTGGAGACCACAGGCAAGGGCATGGTCGCCTACGCGTCGGTCAACGACGAGTACTTCCCCATCGCGCCGGCCAAGGTCGACGGCTCGACGACGTGGGGCGGGCGGATAGGCACGAATCGTACATCAGGCACCTCGTCGTCGGACACGCAGGTTTCCGGGACGCGGTCGCCCTGGCTGCTGGTCATCGGCGGACAGGTGCCCGTGCAGTCGTTTGTGTGTCCGGCCACGTACGACGAGCCCGATGCCTGCGGGGCAAGCGACTACGACTTCTCAAACGGCAACCACATCAGCTACTCTTTCCAGATGCCGTACGGCCCGAAGCTGCTGCACCTGGAGGTTCCCAGCGGTCTGGCCATCGCGGCGGACAAGAACCCGTGGTTCGACAATGCCTCGGGGGGTTACAGCGACCCCGGAATCGGGGCCCCGCAGGCCAACAACCCCTCGAACAACTCGTTCAACCACGTGGACCAGAGCGGCCAGAACGTCCTGTATCCCGACTCGCACGTCTCGTGGGAAGAGACGCCCAACGCGGGCATAGACGGCGACCACATATACTCGCGGTTCTCCGGGGCCAATCGCGAGACCGGGACCAACAACAGCAACAACCTTACCATTGTCGAGTCCGAGGACAGCTTCCTCGCACCGTGACACCAACGGGCCGTGACACGCCGGCGCGTTTCCCAGGCGTCCGGCCGCCGCCCGAGTCGACACCCCCGGAGTCCTGGCCGATGCCACAGAACCACAAAGACTACTTCGTCCATGAAAGCGCCTACGTGGATGAGGGCGCCGAGATCGGGCAAGACACCAAGATATGGCACTTTGCCCACGTCATGAGCGGCGCGACGATCGGGCAGCGATGCATCCTCGGGCAGAATGTCATGGTTGCGGGGGGAGTGACGATCGGCAGCAACGTCAAGATCCAGAACAACGTGGCGATCTACAGCGGGACGATCGTGGCCGATGACGTGTTCCTCGGACCCAGTTGCGTGCTGACCAACGTGACCAACCCGCGCAGCCAGGTCGTAAGGCGCAGCCTGTACGAGAAGACGGTTTTCCGTCGCGGCGCGACGGTCGGCGCCAACGCGACGATCGTGTGCGGCATCGTGTTGGGGCGTTACACGTTCGTGGCGGCCGGGGCCGTCGTGACCGCCAGCACCCCGGACTACGCCCTGATGGTCGGCGTGCCGGCACGCCGGGTCGGATGGATGAGCCGGCACGGACACAAACTGCCCCCCCCGGACCCGGACGGAGTCATGGTCTGTCCGGAGAGCGGATACCGTTACAAGGAGGTCGCCCCCGGCCAGGTCCGCTGCCTCGACCTGGACGAGGACGCCCCGCTGCCGGCCGAACTGGCCGCGGGGCACAAGACGTACGACGAGTTCAAGGAGGCGGCCGATCGGTAGCCTCCGCGCAGCGATCCCCCCTGACCACGAGCCCCGCAAGGAACAGAACATGAACGTGCCGCTGCTGGATCTGAAGGCCCAATACGCGACCATCAAGGACGAGATCGACCCGGCCATGCAGGCCGTCATGGACAGCCAGTACTTCATCAACGGGCCGGAGGTGAAGGAGTTGGAGCGGCGTGTGGCCGAGTACAGCCAGTGTGCCGCGGCCGTCGGGGTCTCCAGCGGCACCGACGCGCTGCTGTGCAGCCTGATGACGCTCGGGATCGGCCCCGGGGACGAGGTGATCACCACGCCGTACACGTTCTTCGCCACGGCCGGCAGCATCTGGCGCAGCGGGGCGCGGCCCGTGTTTGTCGATATCGAGCCGGACACCTTCAACATCGATCCGGCGAAGATCGCCTCGGCCGTCACCAACAAGACCAAGGCCATCATGCCGGTGCACCTGTTCGGTCAGATGGCCGACATGGACGCGATCTGTGCCGTGGCGCGGGATCGCGGGCTGTTCGTGATCGAAGACGCCGCCCAGGCCATCGGCGCGACGACCAAGGGCCGAAAGGCCGGGTCCATCGGCACGGTGGGGTGCTTCAGCTTCTTCCCCAGCAAGAACCTGGGCGGCATGGGCGACGGGGGTATGGTCACCACGCAGGATGCCGACCTCGCCGATCGGCTGGCCCAGTGCCGCAACCACGGCAGCGAGCCGAAGTACTACCACAAGTGGGTGGGGGCGAATTTCCGGCTGGACACGCTTCAGGCGGCGGGGCTGATCGTCAAGCTGCGTCATCTGGATGACTGGTCGGCGTCTCGGCGGGCGAACGCGGCACGCTATAACGAGCTGTTTGCCGACGTCGAGGAGGTCGTCACCCCGACGGTGCGCGGCGACAACGTCATGATCTACAACCAGTACGTGATACGCATCCCGCGCCGCGACGCGCTGCAGGCGTTCCTGACGGACTCGTCGATCGGCTCGGCGATCTACTACCCGCTGAGCCTGCACGAGCAGGAATGCTTCTCGCCGCTGGGCTACTCGCGAGGCGACTTCCCCGAAAGCGAGCGGGCCGCCGGCGAAACGATCGCCCTGCCGATCTACCCCGAACTGACCGACGAGCAGATCCTCCATGTCGCCTCAAAGGTCAAGGAGTTCCTGGCCACGTAACCCCGGTTTGACTGCCGAGCAGTGACCGCTCACCGTGGGGAGCCATACGATAACCGGGCGGCGACCTCGCCCCCGCAGGCCAACCGCCAGCAACGCCGAACACACCCCGACAGGACGACCCCCGCATGGCCACACTGAGAGTCATCACCATCGTCGGCGCCCGGCCGCAGTTCATCAAGGCCGCCGCCGTCAGCCGGGCCGTTGCCAAACTCAATGACACCGGCGTCGATCGCCGCATCGACGAGCAGATCGTCCACACCGGGCAGCACTACGACGAGAACATGTCCAAGGTGTTCTTCGACGAACTGAAGATCCCGCGTCCTCGGCGGAACCTGGAGGTGGGCTCCGGG
>Ga0180432_10004905_pt1 | contig 18090 bp, 17 predicted proteins | sample SS_ome_10_FD_132414 | JGI IMG/M metagenome (GOLD analysis project Ga0180432, IMG submission 132414) | Hypersaline lake sediment archaeal communities from the Salton Sea, California, USA - SS_1_MS_2 metaG | ecosystem: Environmental > Aquatic > Non-marine Saline and Alkaline > Hypersaline >...
CAAAGACTACTTAAAGGATGTGGTGGATGCCTCTGAGGGTGTGAGCTGGTATCCTCCGTTTATGCTGCAGAGGATGGTTGACTGGACTGAGGCCATGGACTGGGACTGGATTATCAGCAGGCAGCGCGTTTTCGGCACACCAATTCCCTTTTGGGTATGTGATTGCGGTCATATAATGTCGGCTGAAGATTTAGGTCTGAAGTTGCCGGTGGATCCCCGAGGTGAGGTAGTGGAATGCAGTGAATGCAAAAACAGCAAGGCTTGTGGGGTTGCAGACGTCTGTGACTGCTGGATTGATTCCTCCGTAACACCCTTGGTGATAGCTAAATGGCTAAGGGATGATGAATTCTTCAAGAGAGCTTATCCCGCATCACTTAGGCCCCAGGGTTATGAGATTATTAGGACCTGGGCTTTCTACACCATATACCGGTGTTTGATTCTAACGGGAGAAGCGTGTTTTAGGGATTTATTGGTTAACGGGATGGTTGCCGGACCAGACGGGAGGAAGATGAGCAAATCGTTGGGTAATATTATTGAGCCGGAGGAGCCGTTGAAGAAATACTGCGCTGACACCATACGACAGTGGGCTGCTGGGGGGACATTAGGTGATGATTATCCGTTTTCCTGGGAGGAATGCGATCACAGCCAGAGGTTCCTCATAAAGCTTTGGAATATCTCACGTTTTATTGGGATGCACTTGGAGGATTACAGAGAAGGAAAGAAGCCGGAGTTAAGGGATGTGGATTACTGGATTCTCGCAAGGCTCCAGAACCTTATCGGGGATTGCACGAGAAACCTGGACGGCTACGTATATAATATCCCGTTGACGGACATCAGGAGCTTCATATGGCATGATCTGGCTGATAATTATCTGGAGATGGTCAAGCACCGCCTCTACAAGCAGGAGATATACGGAGAGGGTGCGAGATATGCCGCCCAGTACACACTCAATAGGGTGTTGGAGACGATACTTCTTCTTCTTTCACCCTTCACCCCGCACATCAGCGAGGAGATATGGGGTTCTCTCTTTGAGGGAACCTGCTCCCTATCCAGCTGGCCTGAGGTGGATGAGGGTTTGAGAAGTGAGGATGCCTTAGTTAAGGGTGAGCTGTTTGTCGGGTTGATCTCTGAGATCAGGAGGTATAAGTCGGATAACAAGCTGTCGCTGGGAGCTGAACTGGAGAAGGTGGAGCTTTCGGTTGATGAGGATACGGTCTCTAAGCTTAAGGGGCTTATGGAGGATTTGAAGGCAACCGGCAGGATAAAGCAGCTTAAGGTTAAATCATCCGGTAAAGTGGAGGGTTTCAGGTTGGAGATTAGATGATGTTCACGAAAGTAGCTGAGAGGGAGGGAATTGAGGGGAACAAGCTGAGGAGGAGGGTTGAGAGAGGCTCTGTTGTTCTGGTTAAAAACGCGCTCAGAGACATTCAACCCCTGGCTATCGGCGAAGGCACCAGGGTTAAGGTTAACGCGAACCTGGGGTACTCACCGGATCGTATGGACGTTGAAAGCGAGTTAATGAAGGCGAATGTGGCCATAGAATCCGGGGCGCACACCATCATGGATTTGAGCGTTGGAGCAGGCCTGGATGATATGAGAAAAAAAATCATAAAAGAATCCACCGTTCCCGTGGGCACCGTACCCATATACCAGGCATTCATAGAAAAGAAAACAGACATGTCAAAGGAGGACATCCTCGCGGTGATAGAAAAAAACTGCCGCGACGGGGTTGATTTCGTAACACTACACTGTGGAATAACCCTAGATATCGTAGATAGACTAGGTGAGAGACTTATTCCGGTAACCAGCCGGGGCGGAAGCTTTCTGGCTGCGTGGATGATAAAAAACAAGCAAGAAAACCCCCTCTATGAATTCTTCGATGAAATCCTGGAGATCGTGAACGAATACGATGTAGTAATCAGCCTAGGTGATGCTATGAGGCCCGCATGCCTTAGGGACTCAACAGATGAGCTGCAACTGAAGGAATTATTTAATCTCGGAAGGCTAACAAAAAAAGCACGCAAAACAAAAACCCCAGTAATCATCGAAGGCCCAGGCCACATCCCACTGGATGAGATCGAATACAACGTTAGGCTGGAGAAGAAGATATGTGACAGCTCACCCTTTTATGTCCTGGGCCCTCTTGTTACGGATATAGCCCTGGGATACGATCACATAACAGGCGCCATAGGCGGTGCTATTGCAGCAATGCATGGAGCAGACTTCCTCTGCTATGTAACGCCCTCAGAGCATATGGGACTACCTGATGTGGAGGATGTGAAACAGGGAGTATTAGCCTCCAGGATTGCTGCTCACGCAGCAGACATCATCCGTCTAGGGGATAGAGGAATAGATGATGAGATGTCCAAAGCTAGAGGTGAGCTGGACTGGGAGAAAATGTTTGAGCTGGGAGTTGATGGTGATATTAAACGCAAACACCCTGAGCTGATGGATCAGCGAGAATGCTCTATGTGCGGGAAATATTGTGCGCTTAAGATTGTTAGAGAACACCTTCGAGCTCAGAGATAAAAAAAAATAAGATGACTAAAAAAGACGATTTATCCGGTTGGTATCATGAGCTGCTTGAGAAAGCGGATGTTGTGGACGGCAGGTATCCTGTTAAGGGGATGCTAATCTACAAGGGATGGGGTTTGTCCATGATCAAAAGAATGCAACAGTATCTGGAGGATATGTTGGACTTAGACGGTCACCAGCCTGTTTTATTCCCTGTGTTGATACCTGAAGAAATCCTTGGGAAGGAGACAGAGCACATAGCGGGCTTTGAGGAGGAGGTTTATTGGGTAACACATGCTGGAGGAAACGAGCTGGAAAGAAGGCTTTCGCTTAGGCCCACATCCGAGACACCAATCTATGAAATGTTCAAGCTATGGATTCGCTCCCACACTGACCTACCCTTTAAGGTACACCAGAGCTGTGCAGTATATCGTTACGAGACGAAGCACACAAGGCCGTTGATACGGGGCCGGGAGTTTCTATGGAATGAGGGTCATTCAGCCCACGCAGACGGGGATGATGTTAAATCCCATATGGAAGAGATAAAAAAAATATATCTAAGGCTGATTAACGAGCTGCTATGCATACCTTTCGTGGTAAACAGCAGACCTGAGTGGGATCGTTTCCCCGGAGCAGATGAATCCTGTGCATTCGACACACTTATGCCGGATGGCCGTACCCTGCAGGTTGCCACAGTACATGATCTGGGGCGGAATTTCTCCAAAGCCTTCGGGTTAACCTTTGAAAACGAGAGCGGCGAGCATGAGCTGGCCTACACATCATCTTACGGTCCCAGCTTCGGCCGCCTGCTTGCCGCAGTAATCTGCATACACGGGGATGATGTGGGACTTATACTGCCTCCAAAAATCGCGCCATTGCAGGTGGTTGTTATACCAATAGTCTTTAAGAAATCCCAGAGGGATGAGATACTCTCCTATGCAGGAGATATAGAACAGAAAATGAGGGATGATGGATTCAGGGTGGCTGTGGATGATAGTGATGAGCGTCCTGGATCGAAATATTTCTTTTGGGAGATGAAGGGGGTACCCTTGAGAATTGAGGTCGGCCCCAGGGATCTGAAACAGGGGAAGCTCACCATTGTGAGGCGGGATACTGGGGAGAAGAAACAAATCGGTTTAGCTGAACTGGATGTTGAATCCATGTTCGAGGAAATCACTTCATCTATCCGGGAGAGGGCCAAGAAACGCTTCAGGGATGGGTTTCATACTGTGGGGGGTCTGGATGAGATACGCGATCATGCTGGTAAAGGCATTCTCAGAGTGGGTTGGTGCGGCAACAAAGAATGTGCCAACTCCATCGAGGAATACGTTGACATCTTATCTGTTAATGAAGAGCGGGCTGTGTGCGTTGTCTGCGGATCTGAGGGGGTTGAGGTTCTTGCTGCTAAAACCTATTAGTGTCTCGATATATGGACCTCTCTAGACTTGGTTATTTAAAGGAGTACCTACAATACATTAACTTGTTAAAATGCCAGTTTTAAAGAAACGACAGTCTAGAAGCCCTGCAGGAAGTGCAGGTTTGGTGAGGTATTTTGACGTAGACGAAGGCGGTCCGAAAATGGATCCCAAGGTTGTCGTGGGTGTTGTTGTTGCCTTGATTGTTGTCGAGGTAATGGTCTCGGTTATACTATTCTGAGGACCAGAAGCAAATCCACGTTCTCTTTATGTCTATATACAGCGTATTCTCTCTTTTTTTTTTGGCAGACGTGCCCGGGGGTGGATTCATCCACATGGCACCAGCTACCTGAATCCCTTCTCACTACCGCGACCTCACCAGCATTGTACTCCGTGGTTAGGGCTGCTCCCGCCAGGGCCTGACCCGGTTCCCGCGGAGACAAATCCAGTGAGACAATAGTTCATAGTTGAAGACCCAGACCAATACCAAGGGGATAAATCGCCCCCCAGGCTTCAACCTCTCCATGAGGACGATTTGAGAGGGTAGGAGACGCCCAACCTCCCGGTCTAGTCTACCATAATAAATAATGGATTTATTGTCTAAAAATCAGCTGATCAAACAGGAAACAAAAAATCACCCCCTAACCCTGAACTATTTATATCTGAAAATACAAATTATAGTTTATCATTATCGAATAATGAAATGAAAATGGATTCCATTGTGAGCGCGGCTCTGCAGCATGGAAAGCTGGAGCGGAGAGATTTTGACGAATTTGAGGGAGTTGAGAGGCCCAAGATTGTTGTTCTCGGCTCTGGAGGAGCTGGAAACAATACCATAAACCGTCTCGAGCATATAGGCATTGATGGGGCTGAACTAATAGCATCCAACACAGACAAACAGGATTTGAAGAAAATCAGCGGGGATATAACCCGGATCCTGATTGGGGCTAAATTGATGGGCGGCTTAGGCGCCGGGGGATTCCCTGAGTTGGGGGAGAAGGCTGCTGAGGCAAGCAGGCATGAGCTGGGTGATCTATTAGCCAAAACCCATCTATTATTTCTGACGGCTGGTATGGGGGGTGGTACTGGAACCGGTTCCGCTCCTGTGATAGCGGAAATCGCTAAAGACCAGGGAGCTATTGTGGTTGCCATAGTAACTTTCCCATTCAAGCTTGAGCGATCCCGTCTGGATAAGGCGAGGATGGGTATAGAGAAACTGAAAAAGGTAGCTGATACTGTTATAATAATAGACAACAATAAACTAGTCCAGTACGTTCCCAACCTACCTATCGATAAGGCGTTTTCAGTAGCTGATGAGGTTGTTGCCAGAGCGGTTAAGGGCATAACTGAGACAATAATGGAGCCCAGTCTTGTTAACCTGGATTTTGCGGACATTAAGGCGGTGTTAAATAATGGAGCGGTTGCTGTTATATCAGTCGGTGAAGGCGAGGGGCCGGATCGGGTTGAGAGAGCTGCTAGAAATACTTTACAACAACCTCTTCTGGAGGTTGACTACTCTGATGCTACTGGAGCCCTGATTCACATAACTGGCGGTGAAGATATGACCCTTGGGGAAGCGAACGCCATAGGTGAACTGATTACTGGCGAGCTAAAACCTGATGCTTCTGTCACCTGGGGTGCGAGGATTGATCCCAAGATTAGGGAGAAAATAGAGGTGATTGCTGTAATCACTGGCGTGAAATCACCCCATATAATCGGTGATGAACGCATTAATGAGTCTACAGCAGGCGCCTTCCTCTACACGGAGGAATTCTATAAGTGGGATAAGGGGCTCAGGGAAGTGTGAGAGGGAATATAAGGTTTTCTGTAAGATGAATGTTTTACTATCTGAGCTTGAATCACGGCTCTCTGAACTCAGGGAGGGCTTATCTGCTGAAGGGCTCACTCATCTGCTGGTTTCCAAAAAAGGCAACATCTGTTATTTAACCGGCATGGAAACCGGCGTGGCGGTGGTTGGCCCGGATGAGTCGATTCTCTGGCTGAAGGATTTATATATAAATCATCACAGCAGCCTGTATCTGGATGATAAATATCCCTTTGATGTTAGGGTCTATGGGGGCGGTGAGGTTTACAATTACCTGAAGGATGAAACACAAAGGCTTGGTGTCGAGAACGTAAGCGTTAAATCCTATAGGGATCTTGCAGATAAGCTGGGTTATAATCCCTCAACCACAGAGGTTGTTGAGTCCGCAAGGAGGATTAAATCCCCCTATGAGGTTAGTATGCTTAAAAAAGCAGCTTCAATAGCGGTGAAGGGGATGAATAAAGCCTTCGAGGTTGTTCGAATGGGGCTTTCTGAGGCGGAAGCTGCTGCTGAGGTGGAATCAGAGTTAAGGCGCAACGGCTCAGAGTGCCCTCCATTCAGGCAGGGAATACTTCTGGCATCAGGCAAATCTACCGCAGACATACACGCCAACCCATCTCAGGAAAAAATAAGAGATAACTCGATGGTTATCGTAGATTTAGGTGCTAAATACAATAATTATTTCTCGGATATGACCCGGACCATCACTATAGGGTCTGCTGGTAGAGACGAGAGGGATGTTTCCGAGTTCATACATAATCTCGAGCTGGAAACAATAGACCGACTGGAGGTTGGTATGCCCATAAGGGACATACACGATTTCGTGGACGGGGAGATAACAAGGAAGGGCTACAGGTTTTACCACTCCACAGGCCACGGTGTTGGCTTGGATGTGCATGAGAAACCAAGCGTCTCATCTGATTCATCTGATGTTGTGAGGGAGGGTATGGTGTTCACCATAGAGCCTGGAATCTACATACCCCAAAGGTTTGGTGTCAGGTTTGAGGATATGGTTTATGTTGGCAAAAAAAATATTGAAGTATTAACAAGATGAGAAGGGGAAGAGATAAAAGAGAACGTAGGGAGATTGTTTTGGAAAGGATTGAGTTACTCTTTGCTGAGGCGGGTTATTCTGCATTGGAAGGAGACCTTGATTCAGCTGACAGGTATGTTTTGTATGCGAGAAAGCTGAGCTCCAGAAATAATGTACCCATCCCAAGGGAGCTGAAGAGACGATACTGTAGGTACTGCTACGGGTATCTATTAGCTGGGAAAAGCTCTAGGGTGAGAATCAACTCCGCAAAAAAGAGGGTTGAGGTAAAATGCCTTAACTGTGGGCGTGTGAACTTTTACCCCTACGTCCATGAGGTTAAGCAGAGACTGAGGATGAAATGAAAACAGATATTCCATTAATCAATATAGGGAAACAGGGAGTTACTGACTCTCTAATAGATGAACTCACAACCCAGCTGGATAAATATGGTAGGGTTAAGGTCAGAATACTTAGGTCTGCCAGGGCTAAGGAGAGAAAGATTATTGCAAGGGAGGTTTGCGGGAAAACAAACTCTTTACTTGAGGAATTGAAGGGTTACACCTTCCTGCTTGCCAAAAAGTAATCTACATAAATACATCAATTATCAATACATAACATGGCTACTAATGCAAGCGAACTGAGGCGGGTGGTTTTGGATGTCCTTAAACCACATTCTCCAGATATTGTTTCTTTTGCCAGAGAGCTTTCTATGATTGATGGAATTGATGGTGTCAACATCAGTGTATACGAGATGGATAAGGAGGTTGAGAACGTGAAAGTCACGTTAATCGGTAAATTCTCCGATCTTGAATCTGTTAAGGAGGTTGTTTCCTCCTCTGGAGGTACCATACACAGCATTGATGAAGTGGTAGCTGGAAGGCGGGAGGTAAGGGAGCATCAGACGCTCCATGATCGGTTCTCGCATGGTGTCTAGGTTTCCCCCCTATGAACATGGTTTCAGAGTGCAAAACCAAGCTGGAGAAGTATTTACGGAATGCTAAGCCCTGGTTCGATAATCTTTCGATTAATGAGACAGGCAACCAGGATATAGATAATGTTGCTAAGCACTTCCATGAGATGGCAGCCTCCTACTACAGTGATGCACGACATTTCTTTGAAAAAAAAGAGTACACTAATTCCCTGGCTGCTTTAGAATATGCGGAAGGGTGGTTGGATGCTGGTTGTGCTCTTGGAATCTTTGAGAAAAAAGATTAATCCATCGGTGCCTCAACCTTCTGGAGTATTTTGGATATCACATCATCTGATGTCATACCCATATCAGAAAAATGAGGATACAATAGTACACGATGCCTTAATATGGGGAAAGCCAGTTTTTTCACATCATCCACTGTACCATAGTCTCTACCCTCAATAAATGCTCTGGCCTTAATACCTCTCATAAACGCTATCGACGCCCTGGGACTTCCACCTGCCATGATCTCCCTCCTGCTTCTCGTCTCGTTTATGATGTTGACTGCATATTCCAGGATTGAGTCTGAGACGAAGACGTTCTCGAATATGTCTTTCTGGATAATTCTTATCTCTGCGGGATTGAATACCTCTTCGATTTTCTCTTTTTTGAGCTTGGATTTCATAATCATGATCTCTTCCTCGGGTGAGAGGTATTTCACAACAGACTTGAACATGAACCTGTCCAGTTGGGCTTCAGGTAGTGGGTATGTCCCGCTTTGTTCGATTGGGTTTTGTGTGGCAATGACTATGAAGGGTTTTGGCAGCTCGTGTGTGGTACCCCCGAGTGTTACCTCTTTCTCTGCCATAGCCTCGAGGAGTGCTGCCTGGGTCTTGGGTGGGGCACGGTTTATCTCGTCTACCAGGAGTATGTTGGTGAATACAGGGCCCTTAACCAGGTCCCACTGCTTTGTTACCTCATTGTATTTGCTCATGCCGACTATGTCGGTTGCGGAAAGATCTGGTGTGCACTGAACTCTTTTGAAAACACAATCCAGAGTGCCGGCGATGGTGTTGGTTAGGGCTGTTTTACCCATTCCCGGAACGCTTTCAAGTAGAACATGTCCTGAGGCGAAGAGGGCTATTAACACATTTTCAACAATCTCTTCATTGCCGATAATAACCTTATGGACTTCGTTATAGATGGATGCGAACTGTTGTTTTATGTCCTTGTCTCTTTCTATTCTTGAAATTTCAGCCATTTTCCCCTCTGATAATAATATTTACATCTTTTTAGGATAAATAGTTTAGGATTCCATTATTTTCATGATTTCTTTTGCTGCTCTCTTCATGCACATCAAGACCAGACCCGTGTTTGCATCCAGTTTAACCATCGTTACCAGGAAGACGTATTCACCTCCCTCAACTGCAATAACCTTGCCCTCATCGCTTTCTATGTATGCATCGTATAGGCGTACTTTTTTAAGTTCATAAACTGCTGTTTCCGTGGCACCGAAGAATGAGGCGCTGAAGCCGCCGAATGCGTTCAGGTCAACTCCTCTTGGCAGTCTGGATGCTACTATGAGGCCGTCTCTTGTGACTATGGCGGATCCCTGTATACCATCCGCCTTTAGCTCCATATTCCTCAGTATGCTATTCAGTTTATCCTTTTTTGATATCTTATCTTTTTTCTTTGGTTTCTCTTCTTTCTTCTGGTGTTTCTCTTCGGTCTGGGGTTTCCCTCCCTCAGCCTCCTCTCTAACCTTCGTTATTCCCTCCAGATCCGCTCTCTCCTTTTTCCCTATTTGTTCCCTGAGCATCTTCATAACCTGCTCAGGTTCCATTCTCCCAAGATCGGGGATATCCTCCTCAATCCACTCTAATTTATCAACACCATCTTTTATCTCGTTAACAGGTTTTCCCTCTTCTTCCACTGACTTATCTTTCTTTTCTTCATTACCACCTAAGTTTTTAGTGATCGGCTCCCCCCTGAGCTTCCTCAATATCTCATCTTTGGACATGGTCTCAACAGGGAGGGGTTTCCTTTCCTTAACGCCTTCTTTTTTCTCTGGCGGTTGTGTTCTGGTTTCTTCTGGTTTTTTCTCAGCTGATTTGATAGGTGGTTTCTTGGTTTGTTGGGGTGGTGTTCTAAACTCTTTTTTCTCCTTTATAGTGGCTGTTGATTTATCAGGGGGTTTGGTTTTTTGTTTAACTGCTTTTTCCGCCTTTGATTGAGTATTCACATTAAATAAACCCTTAACCGCACCAAATAAACCCTTCCTCTCCTCTTGTGATCTAGCTGCTGGTTTCTGGGGGGTTTTTTCCAAGGGGGTTGCAGCTAGTTTCTTCTCTTCCCTTTCTATCCTATCCCATTCTCTTTTGAGGGATTTGAAGTTATCATCTAACTCGTCAAGTTCCTTGATTTTTTCCCTGATACCCTTTATTGTTTCAGCCTTTTTTTTATCCTTTTTTTCCATTTAAGCAGTTGATCTCATTCAATTACATTAGTATATTTAAACATATATCGTTTATAATTGTATCTCTACAATCAATAAACATCGGTTGAGGATTTAATAAACTTTAACTGCGAATAACATTATAGTTGTTTGTTTATTTTTTGTAGTTTGTGAGGGCATATCTCTGATGATATGTCTGATTAGGAAAAAAAGAGAGACTAAACCTGATGTGGACTCCTGCCTATAGGAGGCAGCCAAGCGAATTAACACCAGTTGATCCTGCTGGAGACTACTGCTTTTGGGGTCCGATTAAGCCATGCAAGTCATCCTCTCTTCGGAGGGGAGGCGGAAAGCTCAGTAACACGTGGACAACCTGCCCTTGGGAGGGGGATAAACCCGGGAAACTGGGGCTAATACCCCATAGGTGAGGACCTCTGGAATGAACCTCACCTAAATGATTTGTCGCCCAAGGATGGGTCTGCGGCGGATTAGGTAGACGTTAGAGTAATGGTCTAACGTGCCCACAATCCGTACCGGCTATGAGAGTAGGAGCCGGGAGATGGATACTGAGACAACGATCCAGACCCTACGGGGTGCAGCAGGCGCGAAACCTCTGCAATGCACGAAAGTGTGACAGGGGGACCCCAAGTGTCCAAGTACTGCTTGGACTTTTATGGAGTGTAAAAAGCTCCAGGAATAAGGGCTGGGTAAGACCGGTGCCAGCCTCCGCGGTAAAACCGGCAGCTCTAGTGGTAGTCGCTTTTATTGGGCTTAAAGCATCCGTAGCCGGTTTGGAAAGTCCTCTGTGAAATCCTACCGCTTAACGGTAAGACTGGCAAAGGATACTTCCAGGCTTGGGGCCGGAAGAAGCTAGGGGCATTTCTGGGGTAGCGGTGAAATGTTATAATCCCAGGAAGGTCACCAATGGCGAAGGCACCTAGCTAGGACGGGCCCGACGGTGAGGGATGTAAGCTAGGGGAGCGAACGGGATTAGATACCCCGGTAGTCCTAGCCGTAAACGATGCGGACTAAGTGTCCCATGAGCTTCAGGCTCATGGGGTGTTGAAGGGAAACCGTTAAGTCCGCCGCCTGGGAACTACGGTCGCAAGGCTGAAACTTAAAGGAATTGGCGGGGGAGCACCACAAGGGGTGGAGTCTGCGGTTCAATCGGATACAACGCCGAAAAACTTACCAGGGGCGACGGCAGGATGATGGTCAAGCTGATGACTTTACCTGACGAGCCGAGAGGTAGTGCATGGCCGCCGTCAGCTCGTACCGTGAGACGTACCCTTAAGTGGGCTAACGAGCGAGACCCGTGCCTCTATTTGCTAATGCTCTTTTCTGAGGGTGTGCACTATAGAGGGACCGCTGGCGATGAGTCAGAGGAAGGTGCGGTCGACGGTAGGTCTGTATGCTCCGAATCTCCTGGGCTACACGTGGACTACAATGGCATGGACAATGGGTTGCAACTTCGAGAGAAGAGAGCTAATCCCTAAACCATGTCCCAGTTCGGATTGAGCCTTGAAACTCAGGCTCATGAAGCTGAAATCCCTAGTAATCGCTCTTTACCATAGAGCGATGAATATGTCCCCGCTCCTTGCACACACCGCCCGTCAAACCAACCGAGTGAATTTGGGATAAGGTTCTCCCTACGGGAAAATCGAATTCTAGGTTCGCGAGGGGGGTTAAGTCGTAACAAGGTAGCTGTAGGGGGATCTGCAGCTGGATCACCTCCAAGTTTCAAGGGATGTCTACATCAGGGGTCAATTCTCTTTATAGAAATATCATACAACCCGTGGGTTTTCGGGCCCGTAGATCAGTCTGGAAGATCGTCCGCCTTGCACGCGGGAGGCCTCGGGTTCAAATCCCGACGGGTCCATTAATTTGTTTACTTTATTTATTAAGCTCATCATCTCACTTTAGACGATATTTATATGTTTGATTCCATTAATTATTTCGTATTGTTTTTCTCGGGTAGTAGACCTTAAACGGTCGGCCTGGCAGTGGAGACTACCCATCTATTAGGTATTCAGGTTCAGTATAGATTGTTCATATGCAGTCCCCTTTTTTCGGGGGGATAAAGTTAGCACACAAGTGGCTCGCCAGAGAGGATGTGTAGGTTAAACCATGCAGTGGATGGCTTGGCTTGATTGCTGATGAAGGACGTGGCAAGCTGCGATAAGCCCCGGGTAGGTGCAAGCAGCCTTTGATCCGGGGGTTTCCGAATAATCCCTTCAAGGGAGGGGAACGCAGGGAATTGAAACATCTTAGTACCTGCAGGAAAAGAAAGCAACAGCGATCCGGTTAGTAAAGGCGATCGAAAGCCGGATAGGGCAAACTGAATCCCCAGTAGAAATACTGGGGGGATGTGGTGTGGCCTTCTCTAAAGCCTTCACTTGCTTAGACGAAGTTTCCTGGAACGGAACGCCGTAGACGGTGATAGCCCGGTAGTCGAATGCTGGAAAGGCTTGAGTTGGTTCAAGAGTAGCGGGCATTGGATATTGCTCGTGAATGTTGGAGGCATTAACTCCAAACCCTAAATACTAATCAAGACCGATAGCGCACTAGTACCGTGAGGGAAAAATGAAAAGGATCCCTGACAGGAGGTGACAAGAACCTGAAATTGCATGGTAATAGCTAGATACTGCGGTTTTACGTCCATGCGAAGGATACGAGCATGGATTTGGCTGTAGTATCGTCCGTCTTGAAACACGGGACAGGGAGTGTGTTTATGTGGTGACCCGAAAGGGATAGCGAAAGCAAAAGTCCGCATCTCCGTAAGGAGTGAGGGACGTGGTATTGCTGCCATGAATCACGTGGATACAACCTGAAACCAGGCGATCTAATCCGGGGCAGGGCGAAGTCCCACGGCTGTGGGATGGAGGCCCGCAAGAGTTTCTGGGCTCAATCCGTTCTCGTGACCCTGGAATAGAGGTGAAATGCTAATCGCGCTTGGTGATAGCAGGTTCCTCCTGAAATAGCTCTAAGGCTAGTCTGGCTGGAGATGAATCATGGGGTAGAGCACTGATTGGGTAGCCCGGGAGAGCAATCTCCCACTATCCTGTCAAACTCCGAATCCATGTTTATCTGAGAAGGCCGGAAAGAGGGTTGGGGGGTAAGCCCCTGATCCGAAAGGGAAACAACCCTGCTTGTGGTTAAGGCCCCTAAGTACAGACTAAGTGTAAGCAAGGGCGTCTTAGGTCTAAGACAACGAGAAGGTTAGCTTAGAAGCAGCTATCCTCTAAGGAGTGCGTAACAGCTCACTCGTCGAGATTTAGGGCCTCGAAAATGGACGGGACTAAGTCTGTCGCCGATACCACAACGTTCCTGTAAAAAGGAAATCGCGTAAGGAGGTGTCTTGCGGGAGCAGAAGCTTCTCCGTGAGGAGTGGTGGATCCCGCTTGAATAAGAATCCTGTCGGTAGTAGCAGCAAATCCTGGTGAGAATCCGGGACGTCTGAAGGGCCAGGGTTCCTCAACAATGATCTTCAGTTGAGGGTTAGCCGATCCTAAGGTAACTGTAACTCAGCTTATCCGAAAGGGAAACTGGTTAATATTCCAGTGCCTTACAGGTACATTCGGCAACGAAAGTTTATTTCCTGACTCTTTGAGGTAGCTTGGGTACGGTTGTCGCCGTATCTAATGGAACTAAGACTGTGGAGTACCGTAACGGTGAGAACCAGTCTAAGTCCTGAATGGTTCCCTTGAGGGAATCCAGGCAATCCTCGGAGACCATGAAAAGGGAGATGATCGAATCCTGTAAGTTCGTACCGAGAACTGACACAGGTGCCCCTAGGTGAAAAGCCTCAGACGTGGCGAGTTTAACTCTGCTTAGGGAACTCGGCAAATTAGCCCCGTAACTTTGGGATAAGGGGTGCCTGCTCTTCGCGGAGCAGGTCTCAGTAACAGAGGGGATCCGACTGTTTAATAAAAACGTAGGTCCCTGCTAGTTCGTAAGGATGTGTATAGGGGCTGATACCTGCCCAGTGTCGGTATGTTAAACTCCGGTTCAACGGAGCTAAGCACCGATAAACGGCGGGGGTAACTATGACCCTCTTAAGGTAGCGAAATGCCTTGCCGCTTAATTAGCGGCCTGCATCAATGGTTTAACGAGATCCCCACTGTCCCAAGCAGAGGCTCGGCGAACCCACCATTCTGGTGAAAAGGCCAGAGACTTCCAGTGGGACGCGAAGACCCCGTGGAGCTTTACCGCAGCCTGTTGTTGGGTTGCGATTAGTGTTGCGCAGCGTAGGTGGTAGACTTCGAAGTTCCGATTCCGGTCGGAATTGAGTCATCGATGAGACACCACCCTTCACTGATCACTTCCCTTATTCCTGAATAAGGAAGACACCTGCAGGTGGGCGGTTCGACTGGGGCGGTACACCGTTGAAAAAATATCGACGGTATCTAACGGTTGGCTCAGCCCTGTCAGAAATGGGGCGTAGAGGACAAGACCAAAAGCCAGCCTGACTGGATTTCGAGCAACAAGAAATCCTGGGACGAAAGTCTAGTCTAGCGAACCTCGATACCTCCTTAATGGGGGTTCGAGCTGATGGAAAAGCTACCCCGGGGATAACTGAGTGGTCGCGGGCTAGAGTACAAATCGACCCCGCGTCTTGCTACTTCGCTGTCGGCTCATTCCATCCTGGCTGTGCAGCAGCAGCCAAGGGTGGGGTTGTTCGCCCATTAAAGGGATACGTGAGCTGGGTTTAGAACGTCGCGAGACAGTTTGGCGGCATCTACTGGGAGTGTATCCTTCCTGAGGGGAAGGCCCATTTAGTACGAGAGGAACAATGGGCCGCAGCCTCTGGTGTACCAGTTGTCTGACAAGGCATGCTGGGTAGCTACGCTGTGGTCGATAAAGGCTGAAAGCATCTAGGCCTGAAGCGATCCCCAAATAAGAGGTAGGTTAAGGCTCTCCTATAAGAGGAGTTTGATAGGCAGGGGGTGTAAGTACTAAGCTTCGGCGAGGTATTAAGCCTACCTGTACTAATCGCTTTATGCCTGCACATCCCTAGCGATAAGCCACTTGTGTACTATCTTTTTAGGTAGTGGCTGGAGGGTTACCCCTGTGCCGTTTAGGCAGGCTTTTTATTAGGCTGAAAGGGAGGAAGTTCCATCCATCCTATCTATACTGCAGTTCCGTGAGGTGTTCCCTGAGAGGGGATTGGTTTGTTTGCAGAGACGAGATGCCTTACATCATGAGACGGTGATTCCTTTTTGGATGAGGAGTATGGTGTTGTGGCTTGTGAAACGAGACAGACCCTGCTGGGATGCAACTCCATGTTTGGAGGCTTAGACGAATACCCTCACTCCCCTAGGGGAGGGACAGAAGATGGACTACAGGCCGCTGCCTTAATCTAATCATTCTATTTATATCTATATTCCATATTTATTGTACGTAAAATGTCTGCTCACACGAAGAAGGTTGGTTCTCTCGGGCGTTACGGTCCACGCATTGGCCGCAAGCTTAGGGATGAGATGAAACAGATAGAGGACCATGCCAAGAAGAACAGGTGCCCTGGTTGTAACGGTCGGGTTAAGAGGAAGGCTGCTGGAATATATCAGTGCAGGTCCTGTGGTAAAACATTCACTGGAGGGGCTTACTGGACTTTCAAGGAGGCCCGGATTAGATTGAAACCCGAGTCCGTAAGTAAACCAACTAAATCTGATGATTCTTCTGTGGAGGAGGTTGTTGATGAGTCTTCTGTGGAGGATGAGGTTAAAATCGAGGTGGATGAGAAATGATTTATGTTTGTATTGAGTGCGGTTCTGAGTTCGACTATGATCACCTGACGAAGCACAGGATGAAGTGCACAAAGTGCAGGGAGAAGAGGTCTAATATATGGATGAAGAAGCGGATGACGGAGACGGCTCCGAAGACTGTGAAGGCTTTATGAACGAGTTGAGGGTGCATGTTAGCTTGCCCTCGGATATAGCCGAGCTCTGTCGAAGTGCGTTATCTGTTGAGTCCTCGAATGTCGGGTTAAGAAATATTGATGTTATGTTTTCATGTTCCGGTGACGGGCTTGATTTAAGGGTTTTAGCCGGTGATTACTCGTCTCTGCGGGCTGCATTGAACACTAATCTACGACTTATCAACATGTGCTCTACTATTATACCTTTAAACAAATAATATTATGTAAAAATGGACGCAATACCACAACAGATTCAGGATAAGTTAATGCAGTTTCAGGAGATGCAGAATCAGCTTCAGAGTATCGCATATCAGGGGCAGCAGATGAGGCAGCAGCTTTTGGAGATAGATCATGCTCTTGAGGTTTTGGATAAATCCGCAGATAACAGGGTTTATGAGAGGGCTGGGCCCTTGTTTATTGAGTCGGATGCGGGTGAAACAAAGAATAAGCTCGTAGATGATAAGGAGCTGAAGGAAGCTCGCCTGAAGTCTTTGGAGAAGCAGGAGTCTAAGCTTAGGGAGAAATTATCTGAGTTAGGTAAGGATATCCAGGGCCAGATGGGTGGAGTGCAATCCGGTGGCGTGGTAGCGGAATAAAAGATTTTATTTTTTTCGTTCAGATGATGACACCGACCCAGGCTGATCTGTGATGACAAGGGTAGCTGCTGATGAACTCAATGATTTAATTCTCTTCCCATTATTTTATCTATCCCCTTCTTTAGGTCTTCTATGCTTTCCGAGTTATTTATTATGTAGTCTGCTTTACCCTTCAAATCCTCAATATATCTCTCTGTCTCCCTGTTTTCCGCCTGCTTAAATTCCTCCCAGCTGACGGTTGCCTCACCCTTCTCCCCACGCCTCCTAACTCTCTCGTATCTCTCCTCCGGGCTGGAATGTATATAAACCAGTATATTGCGTGGATACCTCCTTAAAAGCATTACCTCGTTCTCGTATCTTATGCCGTCTACTACAACCGATTCAGAGTTGCACTCCCTTAAATCTCTATCGAAGGCGTTTACTACCACATCAGGGCCGAATTCCTCCCTAAGCACCCTGCCCAGCGTCTGCAGGTTTAATCTGTTTACTGGGAGATTCAGTCTCTCAAGGACGTCCATGAATATCTGCGAGAACCTTTGGTAATCTGCGTTATATTTTTTTGTGAGATGTTTAGCTGCAACAGTCTTACCTGATCCGATCCTCCCAACTAAGCCAACAACCAACTCCATTCCTGTATTTATAAGATTACACTCAAAAAAAGATATACCTTAAAATGTCGAAGCTGATTGTTACAGAGAAACCTAATGTCGCAGAGCGGATAGCTAACTCTATCGGGAATGCTGAGAGAAAAAGAAGGGGTGGTATCGCCTACTATGTTGTTGGGGATGTTATTGTCGCCCCCGCAGTGGGACACATCTACACTCTCATGGAGAAAGAGAAGGGGCTTTGGAAGTATCCTGTATTTGATATCGAGTGGGTTCCAAGCTATAAGGCCAGCAAGAGCTCTGCTTTCACCAGGAAATACCTGGACAACATTAAACACTTAAGTAGGAATTGTGATGAGTTCATCAACGCATGCGACTACGACATCGAGGGTGAGGTCATAGGATATAATGTTATAAAGCACGCCTGTGGAGTGGATCCGACTTCCAGTAAAGTCAGCAGGATGAAGTATTCATCCCTCACCTCTAAATCCATAACCGAGGCTTACCGGGGGCTGGAGAAAATAAATAGGGGGATGGTGGATGCTGGCTTAACAAGGCATGTGCTGGACTGGTACTGGGGTATTAACCTGTCCAGGGCCTTGACTCTGGCCATAAGGAGAGCGAGGGGTTATACAACCTTGAGTATCGGCAGGGTTCAGGGCCCGGCCCTGAAGTTTCTGGCCTTAAGGGATAGGAAAATAAACGCCTTCAAGCCTGAGCCCTACTGGGAGCTTGTTATGGTGTTGCTCAAGAACAAAATAAAGTTCACTGCATTACATGAGCAGGATAGGTTCACCGATGAAAAGAAGGCACTGGAGGC
>Ga0180432_10004906_pt1 | contig 18090 bp, 24 predicted proteins | sample SS_ome_10_FD_132414 | JGI IMG/M metagenome (GOLD analysis project Ga0180432, IMG submission 132414) | Hypersaline lake sediment archaeal communities from the Salton Sea, California, USA - SS_1_MS_2 metaG | ecosystem: Environmental > Aquatic > Non-marine Saline and Alkaline > Hypersaline >...
AAAACAGCATCCCGCGCCCCTTCTCCTGCTACCAGCAAAACATCCATTTCTTTTCCTCGAATAGTTGGTGGGCAGGGAGGGACTCGAACCCTCAAAATTACGCTTCTAAAGCGCACACGTAAGCCAATTCCGTCACCCGCCCATTACCACGTTTATCTATTAGGTGTAGTTATAGCTATCAACATCGTATAAAATAGCTTCAATTTTTATTTCGTCGGCATCCAAATAACAAGAAATCGCATATCCAAGCCCCTCGTTCTCAACAATATCCACAACTTCTTCTAACGTAGTCATGCCCTAACCTCACAATCGTTTTTCAAATTTGCATACACGGTTATATCTTTGGCAAAACCCACCAAAGTATCTATCTTCAATGGCATAAATCTTCTAGCAGTTTTATCATAAGCCAAATCTGGATTAAATTGCTGAACAACCACGCGATTAGCACCATATAGCCAAGGTATCAAACACGAAGTTCTCAAGTCACTTATTATTGCTGGCGGAAAAGCCGTAATACGAAACTCATGTTCGGAAAAACTCTTTTTAAGCAACAGTATTGATGCCTTAACTTCGTCAACCAGCTTAGGATCATCATACCGCGCAAGCTCTTGATACATTTCACGATTAAGACCCGTCTTAACATCCATACTTACAAAATCCACCAACTTGTTCATCGTAAGCCAACGCAACATCTGAAAGTTCGCACCATTAGTGTTTAACTTAATCGGCTTGTCGGTTTCAACCTTAATCTTTTCACAAAGTTCTGGCAAATCCTTATGAATTGTTGGCTCGCCCCCACTTATTACAACCCCATCAATCAAATTTGAATTCGAGTTTATTCGCCCAATAATATCATCTAAATCCCACCGAGGCAACTTCTTCCATTCGTGAACAAGTTCTCCAGAATGACAATACACACAATTGAAATTACACCCCGGCAAAAAAATCATAGAAACACAACGACCGGGCCAATCAATCATCGAACTTGGGATATATCCACGAATATCTATCATGCTCTTTGATACACCAAACAAAATTCCGAAGCTGAACCATTAAGCCCTTGGGTTTGATGTTTTTCTACCAACATAAAATTAGGCAAAAAATCCAAGTAGTGCATATCTATATGCTTTATGTTGACGTGCATCTCACTTTTACCAAGTTTAGCATCGCCAATAGCAAAGGGAGATTGCACCACAATTTTCCCATAGGGTTTCAAAACCTTAATTGCTTCAGTGAACAGTATTTCCAATTCCCAATCGTGCATATGTTCAGCAACATCTATGAGCAACACAAAGTCAAAATAGCGCGTAATCAATATCTTAATGAATTCAACCGCATCACCCCACACCAATACAAGACGCTCGGATTCTTCCAATATTTCACTTGCTATTGTTATTGCTGCTTTGCTGTAATCAACTGCAACCACTCTACTAGCGCCGTCGGCAAGTAGGTGCAGGGCAATTTCCCCTCTCCCACAACCCACATCTAAAAATGCCCTATCTTTAGGATCACCAACAATATCCAAAACCTTTCGAAGCCTATTAGTCAAAACATGACCTTTACTATTATTAAATTCTTTCGAGCCCTCACAGCCCAAATCACCCAAATAGTAATCCTTGTCATAAAGTTTTGCTGAAACCTTGTCCGACATTTAATCACCTAAAAAAACCATTTTTTGGCGGGAGTAGGAGGACTCGAACCCCCGATCTTTGGTTTGGAGCCAAAAGGTTTACCTGTTAGCTTATACTCCCGTAATCTTCAATAACACGGCCCTTAGTCTCTTGTACCAAGGCAACTTTTCTTTTTCTTTTGGCTCTTCTTTCTCTTCATCTGTCTTCAAAAACCACAATAGCTTTGCTATACATTCATCACACAAATCCATACGACATATATATAGACCAGAACGTGCATCAATGTCCAATGAATACCTACAGGGCTTTTGTCGGCCACAATAATCACAGTAAACGATAGCCCCACCAACTTCGATCTTACCAAGACAACTCTGCTCTCTCTTGAAGTACCACTTGTTTAAGCAGTTGAAACAAATCTGACCGTGATTAAGGTGTTCTTCGTCGTCAAAAATATAGGTTCCAGTTGTTTTGTTATAAAGCCTTAACAAGGACCCCATCAGCGAATCGGTATTTTTTAACAGCTTTGCTCGACAAAGTCTACAATAGTTTTCCGTAGTCATTTTTACCTCAAAAATATCAAAAACATTCTTATGGTGATTGGAATAAGATACAACAAGGCAAAAATTCCGACAAAAATTATAGGCAAGACACCCACTCTTAAAAGTTTCCTAACCCCAATATAATCGCAGAAATGATTGGCACACTCTCTACAAATATTTATGTCCGAACATGATACCAAGTCAGTGCCAACAATAATACAAAACTTAATCGGCCTTATTTTCTTGCAACGGTCACACCAAGTTACCAAACCACTAACTTTAGGCTTTTCAAATTCCTCATCATGTTCGCCAACAAAGCCCTCTAAACAATTTCTACACATAATTGTCGAACGGCATTCTACCCAATACCCTTCAAAATTTTTCCTTTTAAGGTGAACCAAATCAACACTAAAACCCTCCCTTTTGTCTTCTGGTAATAAACATTTCGAACAAATTTTCTTTTTCATCCCATTATCCTTAGTATTTGGCTCCAGGGGCTGGATTCGAACCAGCATAGGTCTTTCGACCACGGGTTAACAGCCCGCTGAACACCTTTGTTCCACCCTGGATTTTATATCTGGAGCGGAGAGAGGGAATTGAACCCTCAACATTCAGGTTGGAAACCTGACACTCTACCTAATTGAGCTATCCCCGCCAAATCCCTCTTCCCAACCCTCATCATTTCAACGCAACATTTGCTGGTAGTAAGTTCTTACACGTAAAGCGTAACAATGTAAGTTGTTGGCCTTCAGTCGTATCGTGTCCCTTTGGCCAATCGGGAAACTAATAGTCGCATATTTCTATGCAATATTTTGATGGTAATCTCCACCAACACAGAGTCCGGTTTTACCTCCGGACAGGCTGCAACTCTCATGCGTCAAAAGACTACACCAAATTTTTTCATTCCTCTGGTTCTGTCTCCGTTAGAATATTTGTCCTTTGAATTAGGGCATTGAGCGCCCTTGCTTTCTTAGCAGCCTCATCAGCTTTTCTCTGCATGTCTTTCACGTCAATACATGAAATAAATTTGATTTCATTTCTCGAAAAACGATCCCGCGAAACTTGGCCTTGATTAGCAAAATCGCGATATGATATCTCTCTTGCCTTCCACATTTCGCGTTCCGTAATTAGCTCAATGAGCCTAGTATGCCCAACATAAGTCTCATAATTCCAGTACGTCAAATCCCCCGTAACAACCAACAATTCCTGCTCGACCTCTTCCAGTTCCGCGATTAAATCATTCGGATTCTCGGAGGGCTCGTCCCCTTCTTGCACTTGGGAATTAGCCACTATCCGATGCTTTAAATTCCCTTTTTTGATTTGAAGGTTTTTCCTCTTGTCCAACAGATCCATTATCGTCGGCATCGCTTTTCTCCTGTTCTTCTTCCACAATTTCTTCGGTTTCTTTCTTGAACTTCTCACGATTATATTCAATATCTCCCATCGCCGATCCTGGTGGTGGGACATGACTTCGTTTTTTAGGAATCTTCTTTTTCATTTTCATTGGTGGACAGGGGAGGATTCGAACCTCCGAACCTAAAAAGGATCTGATTTACAGTCAGACGAATTTAACCACTTTTCTACCTGTCCCTATGAGGGGGGAGGTTGAAAGGATCAAAGTACCTCCCCCCAATACACGTTCCCGACTCAAAAACACAATCTAACCATGGAAAGGCACGTTTTTCCCTCCGTTTTGAGGCACAAAACAACTCTTGAACAAATCAACAATTCGCACCAACACTTCGAACGGCGTAAGCATTATATCAACAACCATAAGGAAAGGGACAAAAACCTCACTTCCAGCGCCAATAAAACACGAAGCGTAAATCATCGCTAGCCCTGAAACCCAAACCGTCCCAAAAAGCCCAATCCAAAACCACCAACCCCAAAAATAAGTACCAAAAAAACAAACAGTTGTTGCCGCATACAAAAACACAAACGCCTTGATTGCCGAAGTCAAAACCCTGCCCTTTTCGACCTTCTTAATCTCTTGTTCTATAACCTTAATTCCCTTTCTCCACTCTGGCAACAACATACCAAAACGGGAGAGTTATAATACACGCAATTATTCCACCAATTACCACTATTAGAGTATCTTGACTCACCACATCGCTCTTTTCACCAAAAACCTAAAATTTTCCAAAATGCCATACCTAAAATAAAACCAATAGGGAATCCGATCAAAACGCCTACAATCTTTTTCTTAAAATTCATGGGAACCTCCGCACGTCTTAGTGGCACACATTACTCTACCTTCGTAATATGGATACTTCTCGCAATGATGCCAACAACTGGCACAACAAATGTCCTTTGTTTTTCCTTTCTTGTGTTCCACCAGAAATTCGCAATTACACCATTTTTTACATCTATATCGTTTTCTTTTTGACATCTTGCTGGAGGCCAGCAATAAGATTCAAACTCATAAAATCATGATTTGCAATCCGGCCCATTTATCATTCTGACATACGGCTTAAGAAAAATCAACATCATAAATCCTACAAAGCTTGGCAACAATAACCCCTGTAAAAACCCAACAAGCTGCACTACTTAGTGCTAAGGACCAAATAAAGTAACAAAGTAAAAGCAAAATACAAACATGATTATCCTTTGTTTTGGAGCCGCCACCCAGGTTTGAACTGGGATTTTTCGCTTACAAGGCGAAAGTTCTACCATTGAACTATAGCGGCACTTAGTAACTTTTTCCCTCGGCGTAACGTTTCCTTCTATAGTATCTTCCGTTTCCCTTATTCTTACCCTTGTATGTTTCGGTTTGTGCATCACAATTTGGGCAAATCTGCCTCAAATTACTCAAAGCCCAATTTGTGGAATCTCCGTTAATATGATCTATTATAGTGGGTGCTGGCTGCCCGTTCCATTCTTCTATACCGCAAATTGCACAAGTATTTCCAAAGCGTAATCTAAAGTATTTTCTAGCAAAATTAGGACTCGGCCTACAAAAACCAGTTCTCTCAACCTCTTCTATATTCTTATAGAAAATAAACTGGCTACTACATAATATGCTACAAAACTTCTTACCAGATCCTTCAATTGTCTTATCGCAATAAATACATTTTCGTTGAATCTTTTCGCGACCACCATAGCCATTTGCTCTATTGTATTTTCCCAAACACGAAGCACCACAAAAATGCGTCTTATACTTTCGAGCTTGGTTAGGCTCTTTCTCAACATTCTCTCCACACCAATCACACTTAACAGTTACTAATTTCTTCTTAGGCCGCGACCTATGCCCAAACCTGGCGGCACATGACAGATTACAAAATTTATGGTTCTGTCGTCTAAGCTCGGCAGGAATCTTTTTAACCTTCCTGCCGCACTCATCACACTTGACCTCTACTAGCGTCTGCATTTCAACCTCCCATCTTGGAACTAAGTAATAGACTCTATTACCCTATACACAAAACGGGGCAAGTTGAATTAGATTTGTATCCTTATTTTGGCTACAGCCAAACTACTCCAGCGGATCTATACCTTTATTTCGGTTAGAAAAACAAACTTTTGATGTGCATCTTGTTTTGTATTTTAAACACACAACAATCCCTAAACCACAAGAACAATCAAGCGTTACGCGGTTTCCCCTTCTTTCACATTCTATCGTTTGATCTCGAAAACTTATGTACCCAAAACCTACAGTAGATTTTACCTCAGAAACCTCACAAAGAATTTCAGGATTAATTCGTATCCTTTTAGCGCAATGGGGACAATTAGTATCTACCGCATCTAAAAAGCCCAACTCGCCAGCAAAATAATCCTCAATGTGACCAATAGCTTTACCACAATACGGACAATCGTGCTTACCATCTAATAGGTCTTGTAATGCATCGCGTTTCGCCATCATCTACTCCCGCATAACATTGACGTCCTTCCACGTTGAAATTCCTTTACTTGTCTATCCGCACCATCGCGCCTTCTAGCATCTGAATTTTTCTCTGCATCCTTACTTCCCCAACCATTCATCTTCCAAAATTTGCACATCAAACATCCAGCGCGTCTGTTTTTCGGTCTGCCCCTTTTATGGTTCATTTTACCCCCTTATATTCTGGTAGGCCCACCAGGATTCGAACCTGGACACTCTTGCTTGTAAGGCAAGCGCTCTAGCCGTTGTGCCATGGGCCTTTGTTTATAAGGTCGCACGATTAATCGTCAACCAATATGAGGACACAAATGGGTTGAACAAACATGCGTGGAGGTGTTACTCAGTACCATCCGCAAGAAAATACTCGTGCGACCTAATATAATGGTGGACTCGCAGGGAATCGAACCCTGAAATTCTAGCTTGCAAAGCTAGCGCCTTTCCCAATCGGCCACAAGCCCTTATTTTTTCTCGTTAAACTCTGTTATCGAAATCCCTTGGTAACATTCAGCAATCAAATACTTGTTACCCTTTATCTCCACAAGGTACACGTTACCAAGCCTGGGTGCAGAAAAAACCAATTCGGTTTTACTGGTAACGTTCGCCCTTCGAGCCTTGTCTTTCTTTATACGTACAGCACTAAAGCCCACACATACTAACACCAAACCTAAAGCAGCTATCATCAACAAAATACTATTTCTCATTTTCTTTCCTTTACTGGTGGGAGAGGCAAGAACCGAACTTGCGCCTACGGGTTTTCAGCCCATCGCTAGGCCACTCAGCTACTCCCCCCCTTAAGCAAATATTTGTTCGAGATTGCTTTGAAACTTAGCCGACCAGCAAGTGTCTCTGAAAAACACTCCATTTGAGGACGAAAAACTAGGCCCTCTCGCCAGTTATCAGTATCGTCATACTTGCCATCAGCCATAGTCAACAATTCCTCAACAGTAAAGTCGAAATGGTCTTTCACCATTTCAATTGGAACAAGTGGAATCTCAAGTTGGCGAGTAAATTCAACTAGCTCCACGAAATTCACATTTCTTCTGTGGGCCAAGTCCCAAATATCAAATATGAACAGTCGTAGCTCAGATAGCCCCAACATATTCTTTTGAATGCTTGGTCCACAAATTTCTCCGCGAATAGCAAATCTCGGAATTCTTGCCATCTTAGTAGCCAGATCATACTTGGCGGCAATTTTCCCATATACATTGCCTTCATCAAGCGCTTTGATCATCTTCCTAGAGCAAGCACAAAATTCACCATCTTTCATAAGCGCAGTAAAGCTCGTTCCGTTCAGCTTTACAGTTGCGTAATATGGTTTCCCCCTAAACTCATCCAAACACTCAGCACAAGACTGAATTCTAGTCTCGTCTGTTATAGGCAAAAGATCAAACGGAAAATGTCCTATCGAATCACCTTGGTCAAAATTATTAGGAGGCTCATACTTCTGCACACCCAAAACCTCCGTAACATCTGCCCCCTCGACGGGATTAGTAGGACCAAGATCAAAAAATTCAATGGGCATCAAAAGCCCCTGCGAAAGATTTCCCCTAATCTTCGCGGTTTTGACCTTGAATTTCCTCTGCCTCATAAATTCAAAGCAAGGCAAATCAGGCACAATCGAATCAATCTCGAAATACACCGCCAAATCACCTGGTTGAAAATCACCCTTGCGCACCACAACTTGCCATCCATCCACATAGGCAAGCTCAAGAGCATCGGCGTTTTCTGCCGGTTTGATTTCTTTAATTTTCTTTATGGACGCTAGCTTTCTCATTAGCCGAACACTCCAAAATAGTATCAATTGGAAAATGAATCAAATCAAAAGCTCCATAAATCACAAACGAAACAACATTGCTTTTCTTCCTAACCCACACTTTCCTTTTCTGCTTTCCCCATTTCAAACAGCGAGAATGGCTGTAATGAAATATGTCGATATGCTTACCTTTTATCCCTCCCCCTACGTCCTCAGCAGAAAAGACGGTGGGAAAACCTTCAACTTTTAGTTTGCTTCGCAATCGAATTATTTTAGGATCTACTGCGACAACACCATAACGAGCAGGAGTCCCAAGAAAAGTCCTCCCATCAGCGTAACGACCACAACACTTGCCACACGCACAATATCTTGTAACACGAAAGGTTCCTTGAAAATCCCAATATCCGTCAGGTTTTGCCGTAGACGACAAAAGCACCACAAACAATAAAGTTTTCATTTTTCCCGTTCAACAATAATAAAATGCGAATCCAATAAAGGATCAATAACGGGTTTTACCTCTGTCTCCCAATCAAGACCACCGTTATTACAACCAGGCCGAACCAAATACATGGTTTCATGACCCCAAACCCTAGTAAATAATGCCCCCAAAATCCTAGCGCTTTGCTCAATCAACTTTATATCAGATTTTTCTCTCCAATTATGCTTAGTCGGAAAACTAAAAATACGATATTTGTTTGGTCTACAATGCTCTTTATTGCCCCTAAAATTAAACTGCCCAATGGCAATGGGGATATTCCCGAATCTCTTTATCTTTTGACCCAAGATTCTGTCAATTCCTGGGAACATTTCTCGCGCTTGAAGCGCGATGCCCCTACCCATCACACATTTGCCCTCTTTCGTAACACAACCATTGGTAGTTATCGCCACACAAGACGAATAACGACCAAACTCCCAAATGTTGCCAAACTTTTCGATCATTTACAAACCACCTTAGAAAGATCGGCAATGTTCCTCGTAAATAAATCAGCAACTGCCATTACAAGACTATATGTATGTATACGATTGTTGGTGACCCCAAGGGGATTCGAACCCCTGTACCCGGAGAGAAAGTCCGGTAGCCTAGGCCGCTAGCTGATGGGGTCAGAATCGTATGCATAGGACGTATCCTCATCTTGGTTCGATACTCTATTATAGCCCCCAAAGGGACAAAAGTCAAGGTGAAAATAAAATAAATCGTAAGTCGTTGTACAACAGTCACTTACGACATCCCACCCCCCATTAACCCAAAATACTATTCAATTTTCAAAGAACATTTAGTAAAAACAAAAAAACAGGGCGACAAACCTAAGCCCGCCGCCCTGCTATCATTAAATTATCATGAATCTTATATGTTAAAAGCTTCCAAAAATTATACAGCGGCCATCAAGAACACCAAAACCGACCTCTGATCTTGCGTAATAGCCCATCTTTCCTCTACGGTGCATACTCTCATCTTCAAACACTTCTAGTTCTTGCGAAACAGGCATCACGAAAGTTCCAGGATGCGTCAAGTCCATACCGACACAAAGTTCTTTATCACCACTTACAAGAGAAGCACCAAGCACATCAACAGCATATTTCTGATATTCAGCGTTTTCTCCAAACTCATCCATATCATGCAGATTCACTCCGTAAACTCTTGATATTTTTCCGTCCTCAGATGTCAAAATCTCACGTTTTGTAACTTCGTCAATTTGTGTATCGGTCCAATTTCTAATATCTTCCAAAGCTTCCGGAGAAATAAACAGGTCAGTCAATTTAAATCTTCGAGGACTTGCAGTATTACCACCACCGCGTCTACGCATAACCGTTTTCATCAAAGAAATAAGCCTTAGAGTAAACTGACCAGATGCAGCGTTAGCGTCATAAACATAAATACCACGATTTACAGCAGCAGCCAAAATAGTATGCCAACCATCGTCGTTCATTTTCTTTTGATAACCAGCCATCATACTGTTCAAAGCACGGCCAACAACATCCCAACGAGCCTGACGAGCATATTTTAGACCCCAATCAATAGATGTCGCAACATCATAGGTACTAACCAACACTCTATCAGAGATCACTTGTCTTTCAGGAATCCGAGCCAAATCCGGCATCGTATAAGCATTAAATTCGTGCTCTGAGCCAGGCACTACAAAATCAATAGGATATTCAATAACACCTTCTGGATCAACAGGATTTAACTCGAAAATACCACTAATGATATCTCCACTGAAAATACCTTCCTGAATAACATTACCGAACTCCAAAGCAAACGCTTTTTGAGCCGCCATTGCTACTTCTTTGTCTTTGCTACCAGTCGCTCTCAGAAAAGCTTTTTCTTCCTCTGTAATATTCCACAAAGCCTTTGGATCAGACAGCAATTTCTTAAGCATTCGATTCACCCCCTTGTCACTATACTATCGGGTTTTTACCTCACCTACGAAAGAAGAACTTCCAATTTAGCATATCCATTCTGATCTTTACTTGACCAAAATTTGCCAACAGTTGGAGCAGTATAAGACCCCCCACCACCATTAGTAGGACTTACATTTCCAGAACCACTTAAATAAGCCGTACTGCCAGCACTTGGAGTACCAACAATCATATTTGTCACAAACCAACCATGTTTCACCAACGCAACCTTACTGCCAAGAGCCTTTTCCTGCTTGTAAACATTCAAGCGGAATTTTGTAAGATCAACATCAACCATTTCATCCAACAGCAATCCAACAGGATTTGCACCAGAAGGATCAGCAACATAAGTTACAACAGCAACTGTATCTTGGTCTAGCGCAACACCAGAACCACCAGTTGAAAGAGATGCGATACCACCCGGCTCAGCAGCTTCATTCATTGTGAAGCCAGCTTCGGTAGCCCAAATTTCACGGTCCATTTTCAGAGCCATATTATTCACCCCCTTAATCAATACAACCTTGGGTTAACACACAGATTATTCTTCTACTTCATTCCCGGCCAATCGCGCCAACGCTTTCCTTGCAATTGCCCTCATTCCATCTTCACCCTCTTGAGCTTTAGCAGCCTGGGCAGCTTTTGCCCCTTCTACTTTTTTATTTTCTTCATCCGCTAAAACCTCAGTAGCTTCAACAGCTTTTTCTGCATCAGTTTCTCCATTTTCTTCCTCGTCATTCATACGCTCAATCTTAAGCTCATAAGCCTTGACTTTTTCCTGCTCAAACTCAACATCAGACAACTCGGCCAACCGAATTTTTTCGGCATCGGCGTCTTCAACATCAGCCTCATTAATAACAGAAATTTCTGCATACCGAGACTCGCCAGTTTTGGCTTTCTCAATCGTGTCCAACTGAGACTTCATTTCATCCATAACTTTGGCATCCTCTTCTGCCTTCTCAGTCATTTCCGCAATTTGCTGATCTTTTTCTTGAATTGCAGTTGTCATTTCCTCCGCTTGGGTTTTAACCCCATTAAGCTGAGTAGTAAGCTCAGAAATCTGAGTATCTTTTGCCGTCACAGATTCTGTCAAACCAGAAACCTGACCCTCCAATTCTTTGATACGATCTTCTAGCTCTTTGCTCATTTCGTTATCACCTCCCTTACTTTGGTTGATCTCACCCTTCTCTGCTTCGGTGTTTCCATCACCAATTCTCACAACCGACATTGCTGGATCTAATCTGTCCAGCGTTATTTCTCTCTTTAGTGCCAACGCCGCTATGGATTTCTCCACTTCATTGCCGACGCCGTAAATTATAGAGTCGGGATTTGCAGGATGTTTAACAAGGCCAATTCCATCAAATTCGATATTACGCAAAACCCTACCAATTCTCCTACCTTTGTAAACTCCATCCCCGCCGTTACAACGCAAATGACTATCTAAAAATGATGTTCGTTCGTTTCTCTTGACAATCCCAACATCCGCAATCATATAATCGTAATCAGAAAACCAGCATTCCATACTAACAAAAAGCTCATTGTTATTCGCCTGTTCCTGGATCGCCGTAATCCTATCGGCAAAACGCATTCCATAAAGAACACCGCGAACAGCGACATGAAAATCTTCTGGGACCCCTTGATCCTGTGTCCCATCAGCAACTACCGATAAATCCTTGGTAATTACAACAGTATCCTTCATGTGCCCCAGAATCTGATCTTCGACATGCTCCCAATCAATAGGCTTATCTTTAGGACTATGTCTCGCAGCCCAAGTCTCCCCACTATCAAAAACATCATCGTTACGATTCCAACCAGTACTGACCAAAACTGAATCAATAGTCAAAAGATAAGGCTCTTGAACATTGGCCTCACCAAAAATCTCATCCAAACGCGCAGTAACCTGACGATCTACATCTGGCATATTGGCAACCAAACCATTCAAACCCTCAATTGTATCTTGAGTCTCTGCTGCCAACACGTTGCCAGTAGTTACTCGAAAAGATCCGCTTTGGTCAATAAATGTATTATAAGGACTAAACGCTTTCGATATATTCTCTTGGAAAACAGCACCTATATGAGCTTTTGCATAAAGCAAAATCTTATCTTTAGGCATAAGAAAAACTCCCTAGCACATAACTCTTGCGCATCCATTACTTTATACACAAAATTAGCCTATTTTTTGAAAACGTTGATCAAAAAACCGGGAACAAAACGATCTAATTCCTCTCTAGTTATGATTTTCTCCCGCGAATCTTGAATTTCAAAAGCCATTGCGCCTTCTTCTCGCTCAACCGGATGACTAATAAATTCAGTCACTTTGTACAATACTTCGTTTGCGGTTTGCTCAGCCGTAACGTACGAAATAGTTACTCCGGCGCGTGGACTAGCTTGAAACAATATATGAACACAGTCTTGAACAGGCGCATCATCAATCGATATTACCGTGTTCAGAAATGTACCATCTGAATTAATTTTCAAAATTGGTTTAGCCATTTTTCTTACCTTTTTTAGTTTTCCTCAAAATTTTCTCAGCTTTTTCTTCTTGCTCTTTCAGAATAGAATCTATCACAATCTTTTCTGTAAACGAGAGCACAAAACCCTTTTCATTTTTCAACAACTTAGAGGCATGTCTGCGAAGGTGTCCAATAGCCCTTTTTCTTTGGGGACTTGTTACCCCCTTCATCTGTGGGGCGCGAGATAAGGCGTTACGCAAATGCGGAACATCTACCGTACTATTTTAGGTAGGGGACTTAACGGCCTTAGTATGATGGGGAAGCTTGCGCAAACTTCGAGGCTTGGTTTTACCTTCGCTGTCCTTCTTACCGCCAGAAAGAATAAGGGCAAATGCAATATCAGGAAGATTATTAATATATTTCCTATCCCAAACCTTTGAAAAACTTACATTAGCCTCTTCATCACGAAGCTCTTCAACAAACTCAAACCCCTTCTCTTTAATGAGCCTATCAAAAGCATCTAAAACCACGCTGCCACAAGCACCAGAAATACCAGCATTTACCAAGACTCTTTTCTTCATGGCCCCCTAGCCCTTCTTGTTTAGCACTTTAAGTTTCTTAATAATAATTTTTCTCTGATTTGAATTAAACCCATTGAGCTTAAGCTGAGTATCAAGTCCACCAAAAAAGTCATCAATTACACCCTCACAATATTTATTCAAAACTTCCGTAGCAATCTTATTGGCAGTTTCATGATCCACAGGAACGCCAAACTCACCCGCGCCAAGCTCAATAGCAAGAGCAATAAGACTTACAGCAGTACCTTTTGGTTCACCTGTATATTCACCATCCTCTTTAACACAAACCAGTCCTTTTAAAAGATCATCGTCTTGGTTATTATCATCTTCACAACCCAAACCAATCACCAAACCTACAATCAACAATACCGCCACTTTCCTAAACATCATATCCTCCTAACAAAAACCACAACGCCCAATTGCCAACGGGTGTGAATCATATCGCCGTCCACAATTAGAACAATAACCAAAAACACCTACCCCTGCACCCATTAAAAATTCTAATCTACTAAACGGAATGTACTTTGTGTAGCCTGTAAACCCACGTTTCTTTTTCCTTTTCTTTCCCATTTATCCTCCTATATTAGCACGCCGTTTGGTACTCAAACATTAGACAAATCGTCAACAGGTATCTTCCATAAACAACGTTTACAGCACTTAACCCCAACGTCTTTCCTAGTCATAATATCCACAGTCTATCCTCCTATAATCCCAACTGTTTCCGACAAATCGCCCAGCTTGAACTCATTAAATCGCGTCTTTCATCTTTGTTGGGCTCTCGACCTTTCTTGCTTCGGAATTTATCAACAAGTTGTTTATACACTTTTCTGACGCATCTATCTAGCTTTTCAGGCGCTTCTGTCCTTAGAATTGACTCGACAAAACCATCATCCACAACTGTATCGGGCAAAGTGTTGGCAAACACCTTAAAGATTCTATCGTCCAATTCAGCAGTTTGTTCGCCAGTCAAACTCTTAACATATTTCGCGCCAACCTCTTTCAAATATCTATCGGTAACAATAGACTCAGTATCGCTAAGAAGTCTTTTAGCCACATCCTGATACTGCACTAAGTTGTAGAACTCTCGCACCAAGGCCAACTTACTCTGGCTAGCCCCCTGCGGTTTTGTTTCGCGCTTTGTATCTTGGTCGCTAGGATCGGGATCGTTATCAGGTCTACCTGGTTTTTTTGTCTCCTGATCTTTCTTAGTATCACCCGGATTTTCAGGTTGATAATTTGGATCGGTATGCTGCATCAACATTTCTATCACTTGTGGATTCATAAACGGCCCAAGTCTTAACAACGCCTTTGGATCTTCTTCACGGTCATGTTCTTCGTCAACTAGTCGCGATTTCTCCATGAACCAAGACTGATCCACCATTCTCAGCACTCCCTCGTTACTCAACAAACCTCTATCCCACATCTGCATAGCAATCTTAAGTCTGCCGATTTCATCAGTGAAACTTGGAAGATCAAAGTGGACAATTGGTTTTTGTCGGAAATTTAGCTCTTTGCTTACATCGTTAATTACGGCGTTTAGCCAATCAAGCAAAACCTCGCGAATATAAACCAATCTTTCGATAAGTGGTTTAACCGACATTACTTGGCCAGCAAAATTAGATGGTCCACCCTCAGTCCCTAAAAGCGCAGCCATTCCAAAGTCTGCCAAAATATCACTATTCACAGCAACATACTTTTCCGCACCAAGAATCTCTCCAACAGGAGGATAATCAGTTTTATAGTCGATCAAACTATCCCAAATTACATCTAACACGCCTCCACCTGGATTAGATGCTAAAACATTGGCTAGTTTGCTAAATGCAGCAGGGCCGGGAATTATCGGCGGTGTTAGTGAGTGATCTCCCAACTTCCAAATTCTAACCGCGTTTATTACCCCATCAGCAGCGGCCTGATCCATATCGCGAAGTTTTCTTTTGTACTCAATATCATCCAATGCGGCGAAAATCAAACTGAAAGCCCAATCCTGCCAATCATCTTTCTTGTAATGACCAATAAATACTCGATCCATATTCAAAAAAACCTTGCCATTATTTTTATCATATTTCTTAATAAGATTCTCGCCCAAAAGCTTCTGAATCTCTTTATCGCCCCTTTTACTCAAAACCTTTCGAGCATTAGATGTGATATTAAGCACAAGCTCTGGATCGTCAAGATCTGTATTTCTTTCCAGATCCAATGCCAGAGGATTCAAAAGAACAAATTTGTAGGGGATATTGGCAGTCCGTTTTTTGAGAACCAAATCTGCCCGAAGATTCAGGACAACCACATTCCCCATTCGCAAAAGCGTATTAACGAACCTCTCTGATCTCTGAATCAGACGAGCTTCTGCGCCCCACCTGTTCCAAAAATCTTGCACGCTTCTATTTGGATGCATTATTCTTAAACCTTTAACCGCTATTTCTGCCATCATGTCAGTTATATTCCGCACAATACCGATAGTATAGTAGGCGGTAAGTGAATCCCTCATAATGGCTTTAGCAGTATTAGCCGTAACCTCGCCAGTTTTCGAGAACAGAGAGGTTTCGTGTTGTAAATTGTAGCCTTTTTCTCTTGTAGTGGTCGTAGCCTTGCTATGAAATCGGAAATTTCGCTTGGTCGAGGACATAATACCATCAAGACTATCGTGTGTCGGCACACGCCTTTGTTCTTTCGAGTCAAAGGAAATGGGTCGCAATAATCCATCTCGACCCACAGTACCGTAAAACATATTCTTAGCTGTGTTTTTATCGTTTTTGGCCATGCCCTCCCTACCTCAAATAGATTACAATTGTATTGCAATCTATTTATACACAAAAATCTTAGAAGATTATCTTGCCCTTACCCTTTTTCCTGTCAACGACTGTAGTGGGGCCAGTGTTTGGACCCTCATAGATAGACAAATCCGTTGATTCAGTGTCACCCCTCCTGATCGAATCAACCGTGCCCCCAAGGGCGACATACTCAAAATCACCGCCATGAATATCTTGGAAATAATGGGCAGCATCGTTGGCCAATAGCACCGAAGTGTAACGGTCCTTCAGGTTCACAGGAGTATCGTTTTCAATCTGTAGTAAAATAAACTGCTCTTTTGCTGTCCTTGTCTCTGACACAGTAATACATGAAATTTCTGTTTTAGCTGCTTGAATCTCCAAATAGATATCTTCCAGAGGATTAAACCCCAGACCCTGACCTGCAACTGGATTGGTTCTATAGCGAGGAAATAGGAGCCTTCTAATCTCGAAATCATTGAGCATCGTGTGGTTAGCTTCAGAAAGCCAAATACTACTCTGAAAATTTCTCAGAACCATAATATGAAGCCCACGGTGCAACTTGTGATCATTATCATCCACTTCCCAAATAGGAACATCGTCGGCCCTAAAAAACTCGTCAAGTTGCAGAAGACTTAAAACTGATCTTCCACCACCACCAGCATCCATACAAATCTGCACAATATTAAAACTTTTAACTAAATCTTGAATAGCCCTTGCGCCAGCATCATAAATACTCTTAGTCGTTGGGTCATTCTTTTTTAAATTCTTCAAACCCTTTACACTAATAGTAAGAATATTGACAATCCTGTTGGGAGGACCTAATTCGATAATGGCAATAGCAAAATTATCATGTTGCCCATGAGAAGGATCTACCCCCATAACATACGCCTTATTTGGATCTCCCTTGACGAGAGGTTCAAAATCGACTTCCTCACCAGCATCGTTCACAAAAGGACATGTGGCATATTCAAGAGTTGACATTCGGAAAAATCCATCAGAATCACTAGCAAACTCCGCCATATATTCCATGTTAAATAGCATCTTAGGCATAGTGGCACTAGCTTGTGCAATTAGCTTTTCATCTAAATAACCATCTGGCAAAGACGTGTAGGGCATCTTTATAATAGAAAAATCACGGTGGTCAAGATTTTCTATGTCGGTTGCAAATTCTTCGCCAAGATCCTCCATAAATTGTTGAGCATTATCTTGACAAATCTTATTTTTGATTATTGCCTCGTATCTTTTATAATCTTGATAGAAGTGCTTGAAATGAAAACCAGCAGTTCCACTCAAAACTATTTGGTTCCAGTTTTTATCGGTTGTATCCACCCTTGAGGTGTCTATACCTTGCTCCCTAAGCATATCCATAAGTCTGGTCCACTTAACAGCCTGCACAGGATCTCGTTTAACAGAACCAAAACCACGAACAACTACTTGGTAAACTTCATAGGGAACAGAGTCATATTCATCAACCAAAATATAGTGCGCACGCAAACCCCTGATCTTTGTGCCATCACCAAGCGGAATGCTCATAATAATTGATTCGCCAATTTTCAGAGTGCAACCATCGTTCTGTCTCTTGGGGCGTTCACCACCACATGAATGTTGAAGAATTAGGCTTTTTTGCCAAATTGTATCTATGTATTCAAAAATAATTTTAGATTGGCGAAAAGCACCACCGACCAATATGACTCTTGCCCCCTGAAAAAAGAGTGCCCGAAGAACGGCATAAACGGCGAGAATAAAAGAATTGTGAGAAATAAACCCGTTCGACCAAAAAGAATGCCCGTCAGGAATATGAACATCATAAGTAATACAACTAGATTCTTTTACATGTTCCACAATATCATAAAAATAATTCTTATTAACAAACTCACGAAGCTGGTCAACCTCCAGAGATGAAAAATTAGCCCAATCACAAATATCTAATACTTTACCGGCCAAACCATAGGTTAATCCGTAGTTATTAATTCTGGAATTAGTAAAAAATCTGGCATCATGATGTATTGAATTCCCACTATCGGACAAATGTTTTTTTAGTTTTTTTCTAATAGATAGCAACAACTTTTTAATCGGTATTGTATCAATATTAGTATT
>Ga0180432_10004907_pt1 | contig 18088 bp, 13 predicted proteins | sample SS_ome_10_FD_132414 | JGI IMG/M metagenome (GOLD analysis project Ga0180432, IMG submission 132414) | Hypersaline lake sediment archaeal communities from the Salton Sea, California, USA - SS_1_MS_2 metaG | ecosystem: Environmental > Aquatic > Non-marine Saline and Alkaline > Hypersaline >...
AAGGAGAACAATGATCAGATAGACAACAGTAATGATATAAAGAGGAAAGACTTATTATCAGGAGTTTATATTTTGATTATGGGATTTATGTTAAACGTTGGCGCCAAACCGGATAAATCAGAGCCGGATTTCGCAGGTAAGTTCACTCGAATGGGCAGGGTCACTTTTGATCCTGAATCAGATCAGACGTGGGTAAGTTACTTGCAAATTAAAATGGAAGCTTATGAGATCGATACTGAACGGGGACCCACGCGTGTAACATATTCCAAAGACGCTGTCCTGGTGAAATTCAAGAACTCAAAAAAATATTCCACACCGGTTGATGTGAGCGGAGGGGCGTCTGATGCCAAGCTTGACCCAAACCTGGATGCTTACGGCGGGCGGGTCTGCGTTACATGGGCCGCATGCGACAGTGATTCTGGACAATGGAGAATTTTCGCGGCCTATTCAAAAGACGGCGATTCATGGAATGAGCCGGTAGTTGTCGCCGGAAGCGCTGAAAATCCGGCACTTCACCCTTCCGTGGCGATAGACCCGGAGACCGAGGTCGCCTGGATAGCATTCGAGGACTGGAGCGACGGCTCTATACGGCTCGTTCAATTCGACGGAGCCGGCGCGACTAAACCCGTGATCATCAGCGAAAGCGGTAAAAACTTCAGACCAAAGGTTATCGTTACCAGCAAAGCCGGAAAGCATGGCGGCGCCGTGGCGGTGGCATGGGATAAATACGAAAACAAGCAATACGACATCTACCTTCGTCTTATAAATCCAGACGGGAGCTTAAGTGAAGAACATCGAGCCACCGAGTGCGCCAGGTGGGATTCCCAGGTGGATTTGATTGAAGACCTCGACTCCAACCTTTGGATCACATGGGTACGCGCTTCTACTGAACTGGGGAACATGAGCGCCGTGCGAAATGTGCACGCTAAATTTTTCGATGGCGACAAATGGTTTTATCCGTCCGTGCCAGAACATAAATATGATCTCGGTGAAATACGTACTGCATGGAAGATACTCGGGGCGAAACCGCCGGATGACGGGCTCAGGCAATCGATCATAAACAAGGGAAACGAAAACGGAGACGGGCGTATAACGTGGTTCAAGGTCAACTGGTATCCACAGCTCGCGGTAGATAAAAGGAACCGGGTATATGTGTTTTACCGTCAGGGTCACCCACTGTCCCCTCCGCTTTATTGTAATATCAGGTACCGCGTTTACGAACAGAACCGCTGGAGCAAACAGCAAACCATTAAGCTGGGGCGGGGAATCAACCTTATACGAATGATGCAGAATTTTTCGGTAGCCATGACCAACGATGGTTATGTCGAAGGCGTGTGGGATCAGTGTTATATCAATATGGGTAAGGAAGTGCTTTCTGTACAAGAGACTAAAAAGAAATCGCTTCCTCACGTTGATGGTGAGTGTTTTCGCGTTCGGGGCGAAACTTATGAGGAGACCATGCACCCGGGTTACTCGGAGCACGAAGTATTAAATCCACCTCAGACTATGACACTTGACGGAAAATCCATGACGCTTCTGTTCGGAGACACACACGCTCATTCGTTAATCAGCGTCGGTGTCGACCATCCTGATTATTACTATCACATTGCCCGCGATATCGCCAAGTTCGATTACTTTGCGCTTCCCGAAAACGATTACTTCTTCTGTGGCACTCCCGGATCCGAGGCGTACATTGCTTTCCTGGCAAGGCAATTTAACTCGGATGAATTTATTGTTTTTCATGCTCACGAATTTGTATCGAGCGCCATGGGTCACCGAGTGATGGTATTTGAAGGTGAGGGAAGTGAACTTTTTCCAATAGGCGTGTTTAACTCGCAACGAGGCAACCAGGTAAATACAACGGGGTATTTATATCATTACCTTCATCGATTCGATGTCTCACCTACCTCACGAGTAATGATTTCATCGCACAACATGACCAATTTGGGCAATGATTTCAAGGAATATGACGCGTCTCTCGAGCCTCTTTATGACGTTGGAAGCGTGCATATCGCCGGTGAAAAAACTTTCGAGGAATATAAGAGTGAAGGAAAAAACCGCAAGGAAATGCGAATACTTGAAATACTGCTCAGGCTTTCCATGATCAACACCGGAGGTAAAAGGGCGCGAACGGCCAAGAAGAAATGGTATTACAGCTGGAGGGAAAGCCTCAATGCGGGGTTTGTCCTGGGCGCATACGGCTCCTCTGACAATCACACAAGCAACGGTTTGGGATTCATATTCTCAGGGGTCTGGGTCACAGAAAAAAGCAAAAAGGCTATCTTCGACGCGCTGTTCGCTCGCCGTACTTTCGCCGTAGACAACCAACTGAGGCTGGCGGACATCTTTAATACAGACCCGGCATCGACCACGCGCGTAATGAACCAATATCCACTTCGCATGAACATCCGTTTCTGGATAGACGACCACTTCATGGGGTCAATGTGCAGTATCGATAGTCCGCCGACGGCCAGGGTTTCGGTTTTTACTCAAGAAAAGCACAACCAGGTTGAAAAGATAATTTTAGTAAAAGACGGCGAAGAAATCCACGAAATGAGCGTTTCTGGTGAAAACTTGTTCGAAGCGTCCTGGCGGGACGACGGTTGGACGAAGGGCAAAAACTACTATTATGTCAGGGTGGAATTTAAGGACGGCAATATCGGTTATTCATCGCCGGTTTTCGTTAACTACTAACCGCATTGTATTAGGCTGGTGAGTTTAGTCAAGGAGGTTATAAAATGAAGGTTATAGTCCTTGGAGGCGCGGGAGATATGGGAAGCCGCGCGGCGGAAGATTTGGTGGCCAGTGAAGGTGTAACACAGGTTACAATCGCCGACCGCAATGTTGAAGCGGCCCAAGAGATAGCGAAAAAGCTCGAAGGGAAAGGCGCTGATCTGGTTATAAAAGAGATTGACGCGAATGACCATGAGGCTCTCGTCGAGGCAATACGCGGGCATGACGTCGCCGCAAGCGCGTTGGGCCCTTTCTATATATTTGAAGCCAAACTCGTTCGCGCCGCCATCGAGGCGGGAGTTGACTACTGCAGCATTTGCGACGATTGGGACCCCGCCGAGCAAGTAATTGATAATTATAGCGAGGAGGCTAAAAAGAAGGGCGTCACAGTTATCATCGGCCTGGGAACAAGCCCTGGTCTTTCCAACGTGTCTGTTTGCCACCTTACCCGGCAGATGGACAAAGTGCGCAAAGTGGACGTGGCGGTGTACCTGCCGCTCGATATGGGAGGAGGCCCTGCGGCGCTACAACATGGGTTGCACATCATGTCCGGGAATGTGCCCGCCTGGCGCGATGGAAAACGGGTAATGGTCCGCGCGTGCAGTGATAAACGTGTAGTCGAATTCCCGAAATTCGGAAAAAAGAAGGTCTGGAACATGGGGCACAGTGAACCGGCTACAATACCTCGCTTCATGCCTGGAGTTGAAGAAGTCAACTTTCATATGGGATTGGGACTTGGGGCCAACCTCGGAGTTTATATGTCCAAGTTGGGATTCTTCGAAAAAGAGAGCCGTGTAGATACTCTGACACGCGTGATCTATTCTCTCGATAAACTTATCTCAGGGAGCGAACCGGATATGGGAGCCGTGCGCGTTGATGTGTGGGGCGAAAAAGACGGCAAAGAAGTCCACCGCATGCTTTGTGGTACCGGACAGATGCGCGAGGGCACCGGGTTGTCTTTATCGGTCGGTGCGCTGATGCTGGGCAAAAAGCAAATACTGACCGAAGAAGGTGGAGTTTACGCGCCGGAAGCGTGTCTAGAACCACATAATTTTCTGGTATATCTGAACGAAAGAGGCCTTCAGGGATTCGAGGATATCGAAATGACAAAGCCAGTAATCTGACAGATGTCTCATATCTGACTGAAAAGGATGTGGCCATTTTGTGGCTGTTTAGAGTGTAAGTGCTGTAAATAATGGAAACCCTGGAAATAATGTAATCCCGCTGAAGCGGGACTGGAATTGGTGATTTGAGGTGTTTTTAGGGCGTTTCCCTTTGTTTTTTCAGCTATTTACGTTATTCGCGAACCGTCAGGATAGGGTTTCCCGCCCTAGCGGGATCGGAGGCTGAGGGCGGAAAGCACGAAGTTCCGCTGATAAAGCGGAATTCAAATTTTACCCGCTGAAGGCAGGACTCTCGCCCCGATTTCCCACCTTCCAGTAGCCGTAGGCCACATTTGGAAGCCGTCTGACGTATCGAGGCCTCTGATTGCGGCTTATTTACTGGGAATGATGCTGACGCTAGAACAACATCCCCGACCACCTGATATAGAGTCAAAAGATCGACTGGATCTCTAGGGCAAAACATCCCCGGATTTCCTGAAGAATTCCATGCAATTATCGAATCCGAACCTGTTAATGGGGCAGATTTTTAAACAAATACCGCACCCTTCGTATTTCACGAACCATGGCCAGCATTTTGTGTCGTTGATTTTTCTCTTAAGGACACCGCGCCACCATATTCTTTCATCAGGGATTGCCTTACCGGGACATGCTTTTATGCAGAGCCTGCAGGCGTCGCAATAGGCGGCTATGCCGTAATCAACAGGCGTGTCCGGCTCGATGTCTGCATCTATGCTTATCATCGCCCATCTCTGGCGTGGGCCGAACTGCGGTGTGATGACAGCTCCATTGGCGCCTAGTTCGCCAAGACCCGCCATGATTGCATGAGGCGGATATTTGATCCATCCGTCAAATGGAATACGCGCCCAACATTTGTAACCTTTCGAGCGAATAAAGCTAGCGACATCGAAAACCTGCTCACCAGATTTGACGTAAATCTCGAAATCGAACAATTTGTCGCCCGGGCGGGGTGCCTGATCAAGTAGCTCCCTGTCCATTTCCATCCCCAATACCAGCGCAGTATCATATGGGAACTTGTCGTCCCTAGCCTCGGATATGAATCGCCGGTCTATTTTCGTAAATCCACATATATATCCGGCGTCGGCGGCATATTCCTTAATTTCGTTTTTAAGGGAATCAAGATTCGTTTCTTTCGAATTGGAGACTTTATCATGGAAAAATCGTTGCTGAAAATCCATCTTGAGTATGCCCTTGAGAACACCCCAACCGTATTCGATCTTCTTCTTTCGTTTCCCCCATTTTGGAAGCTCGATTCTGGTTACGAGCTTCATTTTGTTGCGCATAACTTCCACCAATTCGTGAAGGGGAAGTACATCCGAGTACATATCCAGCGCGAGTGGATCTATTTCGATATTGGGAAGGTTATCGGTAATATGTTTGCCGAGGTTTGGCGGTCTTAATTCGACGGTTTGCTTGTAAAAGTTGTATCGCCTGAGCAGACCATCCTTTTTATCCTGAATTTCTGAAGACATGGATTTAGATGGACTCTGCTTAAGCTTTTCCTAAAGCTTTCCCGATCTTGATGATCTTCGCTTTATTCCATAATCGTCGTTCATTTTTACCATCGTTTATTATTTACCGACGCGACGGTTTGTATCAATGCCCATCAGGCGGGCCAGGTTCTCGCCGAATATCTTCGCGCGGTCATTGTCGGTGATCTCGAGATAACCGTACTGTTCCCTCAAGTCCTCAGTGATTTGAAAGTTGCGAAATCCCTGCACAGCAGCCCTTATCTGGATGCCGAAACCGGCGTAATCCGTTCCCCAGATAATCTTATCGCTTCCCACCCACCGGATGGCCTCGCCAAGGATTTTGCCGAACTTTCGAGGCGCATTGAGCGCCCACGGCACCAACAAGCTCAAGCAAACATAAACGTTCGGGTGACCCATGGCGACCATATTGAGGTCGTCGCAATAAGGGTAGCCCATGTGGAAGGCAACGATTTTAAGCTCAGGGAAATCACGGGCTACATCGTCGATGAGAACTGGAAGCGCGTACTTGCTCTTGCCGGGAGGCACCCAGCAGAAGCCGGTATGGATGTCCAGCACGATGCCAAGCTCCTGGGCTTTCTCGTAGAAGGGCCAGATATCCGGATCGTTTATGTAGGTGTCCTCCGGGGGATAGAACTTGAATATCTTCGCCCCTTTTTCCTTGACCCAGTATTCGAGCTCCCAAATGGTGTTTTTAACTCCCTTGTATTTAATGGGTGAGACGTTTGGCTGGTACATGAATCTTTCGGGGTTGGATTCGACAACCTTTGCCATCTCGCCGTTGGTAACCCATCGCGTTGTGTAGCCGGTGGTGTCCATCATGGATTCCGGAAGCAAGCAAGCTACATCTACGCCGTATTTATCCATGCAATCAAGTATCGCTTCCGGGTCGGCGGTTTTAATTGCCTCACGGGGCTCAATACCTGCAAAAACATCCGGCGGCGTACCTGTCATCAGCGGCCTGGAAATGTTTTCGATCGCTTTCCACCACATTTGAACCCCTGGAAAATGGTTGACATGCTCCATGTCCCCAATGAGGTGCATCTCAGGATCGATTTTGAAGTAGTCGTCCTTTTCGAATTCGCCAGTCATGTGAACCTCCTTTTTATTGTTGCGATTCTATCGATGGTAAATTTTTATTCAGTAGTATCCCCATTCCTCGACCGCTTCGGTCAATGCTTTTACGTTTTCCGGTTTTGCGTTTGCCGGTATTGAACATCCGGATGAAAGTATAAATCCTCCCCCTTTACCTATCTCCCGGATGAGCCCCCTGCAGTAATCCATAACCTCATCTTTTGTGCCGCCAGCCAGCAAGGTGGCGGGAACATCGCCCATAATACACATGTAATCGCCCAATATCTCCTTGGCCTTGCGTATATCGGAGGCGCCGTCGAGTTCGAGGATGCATTTGCGAGCGGGAAATCTCCTGAAGTAATGTAAAAACCTTGTCCAGTCGGTATCGCAGTGCAGAAGCGGAGTCATTCCGGCGTCAATAATGGTGTTGATCGTATACTCGTACTCGGGTAAGGCGAATTCCTCGAACTGTTTCGGGGAAATGAATGTTGGCGAAGATCGCGCACAGCCGATGAACACCGTCGGTTCTCCTACAAACCTTGCCCCGTTAATCGCTATTCCGACCATGCCTCTTGACCATAACCTGTTCACGGACTTGATTTTCTCCGGGTGCCTGAACATGTCCATCATAAAGGGCTGCATGCTTCTTCCAAGCGAGAAGTAATCCGGCAAGATGCCCGGGTGTACAAAACCGCAAGCCATACGCGCTCCCGCTTTTTCCACCATTTTGCGGTGCTTCCGGAACTCGAGGGTGGTTGAAACCAGCGGCCACGCGGCTCCCAAACCTTTCATCTCCGGGTAGAGACGCCCCAGCACGTTCCACATGAACCTGAAAACGCCAATTCGCTTCAGAAGATCATAATCATCGAGGGTGAGGAACTCGACTTCGTGTAATTGGTGTATCTCGTTCTCATCCAGGTCTTTGCCCGGGAGGCGCAGCTTTATCGGTAATCCAAGCTTCAACAGGGTTTCAGTGGCCGTATCGGCCACGAAGGTGACATCCCACGGCCCGAGTTCGCGCATGGTCTTCAATACCGCGTCAATACGCTTATCGCCGTCCGTCATGAGCTCGGCATTGGTGATTCCCGTATAAGTCGCGGCAAAGTGATCGAGCAAGGGCCCCACCGGCACACGGTCCGGCGCCTTAAGTGATATCGCCGCCTCAATTCTTTCAAAAGAATTCATCGCTTTAAACTCCACTCAACCAAAATAACTCATACGAAAGAGTTATTTCAGAACACTCTTTGCTATATCGACCGCTTCAGTTGCGTCGCGGCCATAAAAATCCGCCCCTATCTGCTCTCTCAGTTTGTCGCTGGTCGAGCCGCCGCCGATCATAACCTTCACCCTTTCTCTCAGACCTGCATTCCTGATCGCCTCCATCGTTTCTCTCATCGAGTTGAACGCGGTCGTCAGAAGCGCGCTCAACCCGACCAACGGCGCCCCCGATTCCCTAACCGCCTCGACGAATTTCTCCGCCGGGACGTCCACGCCGAGATCAATAACTTCAAACCCCGCGCATTCGAGCAGGGTGATGACGATGTTTTTACCCAGGTCGTGTATGTCGCCCTTGGCGGTGCCGACAATCAACTTGCCGGACGATTCACGCCCGCTTCCAGTTTCTATCAGCGGCTTCACTTTCGCCATTGCGCCTTTGAAAATCTCACCTGAAAAAACCAGTTCGCTGAGAAAATACTCGCCTTCCTTGTAGAGCTTTCCCACTTCATCCATACCCGCCGACAACTCGTCGATTATCTCCAGAGGCGGCACGCTATCAGCCAGGTAGCGATCTAAAATCTCGTAAGTTTTATCTTCCTCCAAATTGGCTATGGCCTTCCCCAATTCGGTCAATTCTGAGTTACTTTCCACCGGTCCCCTCCTTTATACTTTCATTATCGCTCATTCCCATCGGATGTCAAAAACAGTGGCCTCGGCACCTTCCCAGTGTTTTTCGATTATGTTTACGCTTATGTTTTCGCCGCCTGTCATTTCAATTATCACTTCGGTCCATCCCTGAACAAAATAGTAGACCGGTTCAGTACGCGGATTATCATCAAAAATCCTTACTTGATAATGCTTCTTATCGATCTCCTTCACATCGAGTTCCAGTCCTGTAAAAAGAGCCTTGGAAGAAAGAAAACTAAATTTCTTTAGAACCTCAATAACGTTCCCTTGCCCAACAAAGATGGTATTGTATACTTCCTCGAATGTTCTTTTACCGTTGACTTTTCCCCATTGCCTGGCGACTTCCGGGTCGGAACCTCCGATCAATTCGTAGACCGCTCGGAGGCAATTCAATGCCGGTTCAGCAGGATACCACACTGAAGGCAGTATTCTTTGAACAACAAGTTTTTTAGCATCTTCGGTTAGATATTCATCCCAAGGCTTGTCCTTAAAGCCGTTAATGGCTTTTACCATATCCACCAACATCGTTCCCTTAACCAACATATTATTGATTTTTTTCATATCGAGCTCACTTTCCCTTTAGGACCGGTTTAATCACTCGACCTTCTTTTGTTGACTTTCCCAATATTTTTCCTTCACCTCACTTCTGCGTATTTTTCCGACAGTCGTTTTGGGCAAATCATCCACGAAATCGATCGATTTCGGGCTTTTATATCCAGCGATTTGTGTTTTGCAGAATGCGATAAGTTCCTCTTCGGTAGCCTTCTGACCCGGCTTAAGAACGACAACCGCTCTCACCGCCTCTCCCCATTTTTCGTCGGGGACTCCGACGACGGCGACCTCGAGCACCGACGGATGTTGATACAAAGCGTTTTCCACTTCATTGGGATAGACATTTTCTCCGCCGGATATGATCATATCGTTTTTGCGGTCGGCCAGATATATATAGCCATCTTCATCCATGTGGCCAATATCGCCTGTCCAGAGCCATCCGTCCCGAAGCGTCTGAGCGGTTTTTTCGGGGTCGCGCCAATATCCGAGCATGACGTTATCGCCAAGAACGGTAATCTCACCCATTTCCTCCGCTTCGCACTCGCTTCCATTTTCCCGTCGGATAGCGACTTTGATGCCCTGAAAAGGTTTGCCTACCGACTTCGATCGCTTTACCAGTTGCGGATCGCCTTCCAATGCATATTCGTGTCCGCTCAGGTTGGATACCGTCGGTGCGGCTTCCGTCAGTCCGTACGCCTTTCCAAATTTCATCTTGAAGATTTTCTGACATTTTTTCATGTGTTCAGGAGGCATGGGCGCTCCAGCAACGGAAAAGTGCAGGACGTGAGAAAAATCCATTTTCTCAATATCGGGCAATTGCAGCAGATATTGGTAAACAGTAGGTACCAGGTTGATCATGATGGGTTTTTCTTCCATGATGAGTTTTAATATATCTTCAGGATTAGCACCTCGGTTGATAATCACGCACCCGTTCATCATGTGGAAAAGAAAAGCCTGCCAGTTGGCGATATGAAACAAAGGCAAAGAGAGGAGAGTCCGCGCTCCCGGAAGCGACCCGGTTCCGCCGATAGCCTTAAGGGCGGCCAACAGGTTCCTGTGGGAAAGCATCACACCTTTGGGCAGGCCGGTGGTACCGCCTGTATACATGAGTACCGTCATATCGTTTTCGCTTCCCGCTTTATAGTCAGGCTCATCCGAATCGCCGCTTTCAATTATTTTCTCATAGGGAGTCATGCCTTCAGCGTCCACTTCAACGCTAACGTATTTTCCGATATTTTTTAAATTCGGCTTCATGCTGAGAGTTTTTTCGATGAAGCGTTCTCCGGTGATGAGGCATTTAGCCTCCGAATGATTGATGATATAATCCAGTTCCTTTTCCGATAAGCGATAATTCAGGGGCACGGTGACCATACCGTTTTTCGCCAGCGCATAATAGATTTCCATATACTGGTGACAATTTTCGAGCAGGACGGCGATGTGATCGCCCGGCTTGAAACCCAACTTATAAAGCCCGGCGGCCAAACGATTGATTCTTTCGTTGAATTGCTTCCAGTTCAACCGCGTCTCTTCGAAAATAACAGATTCGTGATCAGGAAATTTCTTGGCGTTTTCTATTGGAATATCCCCTAAATAATTCATGACTTGCTCCTTAGTAACTCTTTGGCAATCCAAGCATCCTTGCTATTACGTTTATTGCCATTTCATCGGTTATGGGAGCAAACACCATCTGTTTATAATCGCGGAAGTGCCGCTGCATATCGTATTCCATTGTAAAACCGTACCCGCCGAGTATTTCCATGCCTTTGATCGAGCAATATTCCGATGCTCTTGCGGCGACAATCTTGGACATCTGGGCTTGAATGGCGTTGGGTTTTCCCATCATGCTGAGTGCGACTGTGCCGTATATGAGGTTCCGGGCGTTTTCGATCTGGATGGCCATTTCCACCAGATAATTCTGTATTATCTGGAATTGCCCGATCGGCTTGCCAAATGCCTCACGCTCCAGAGCATAGTTGAAGGCATCGCGATAAGCGGCATTTGCTATGCCCAATGAAAGTAAGGCAGTAGAAACCCGCTCCATGTTTAAAATGGTCAAAGCCTGTGTGAAGCTTCCTCCTCCGGCGTCGGTACCGGCTGAATCGCCGCTTCCTTTCCTCGAACTAAAAAGCGCTGCGATGGCTTTGGCCTGAGTCTTGCCGCCCACCAGAAAACCGAACGCCAGGTTTTTCGGTCCTAAGAGGTTTTCCTTGGGGACCCGTACATCTTCGAGGAAAATTTCCGCCGTACCGCATGCATGGATGCCCAGCTTGGGGATTTTCCTGATGGTAATTCCCGGAGTTTTAGCATCCACTAAAAAAATCGACCAAGACTCTTTTTTATCCGCAGCGTTTTTGTCGGTTATTGCAATGACGACGAGATAGTCAGCGACGTGGGCGCCGGTGGCGAAAATTTTCTGGCCGTTAAGAACGTAGTCGTTACCATCTTCAACCGCAGTGGTGCGAAGACCGCCCAGAATGTCGGTTCCCCCACCCGGCTCGGTGAGCGCCATGCACATCTTCACCTCGCCTTGCTCCAGCTTGGGCAGAAATTCCTTTTTCTGGTCTTCATTGCCCAGAAATCCTATAAATCCCTGTCCGAATCTTATCGAGGCGCCGATAGATATGGCCACCGCCACTGAAGCAGTGGCCAATTCCTCCTGCACAACTATTTGTTCGTATGGTGACACACCCGCTTCCATGGAGAACAGCCCGAAATCGGCCAGCTTCTTCCATATTTCATCCGGAGGGAAATCGCAGTTTTCGTCCATCCATCTTACGTATTCCCGGGTCAGTTCCTTTTCGCAGAATTTCTGAATGGAATTGCGCACCACCGATAAATGTTCCTCATCCCAACCGAAATAAGGCATCTTTTTTCCTTCCTTTTATTTTCTTTCATCTACTCAGCTTTCTGTGAATCCTTCAGCGCGGCGAGCATTTTCTGAATGTGTTCCTGGTAGAAAAGCCATACGATGGAACTACGCTCGATAGCCAGTGCCGCATCCCATGGGCCACCCTCAAATGATCTGTTCATTACGTTTTTACCCATTCTGAGTGCCGCCGCCGTTTTGCTGCAGAGATTTGCAATCACTCCATCAACCTTCTCGTCCAATTCATCATCTTTGTAAACGCGCGTCAAAAATCCCATCTCGTATATTTCTTCCGCTGTATAATCTTTACGGCCGGTCAGAAGTACTTCCCGGGCGCGGAAAATCGGCATACTTCGGGCTATGCGAACCGTTCCACCCCATCCCGGCAGTATTCCCATGCCGATCTCGGTAACACCGAACTTGGTTTTATCGCTGGCGTAGATCAGGTCGCACGCCAGCGCCAGTTCGAGCCCACCTGCGATGCAATGACCATGAACCTTGGCGACCACCACTTTTTCATTCTCCGAGATTGCCCTCTGTACCTCATAACCCGTCCGCGCCATCCAGTCCATAAGTCCCTGATGGTCGAAGCTGGATAACACTGCCAAATCTCCACCGGTGCAGAATGATTTCCCGGCGCCTGAAAAGAGCACAACCTTGACTTCGACTTCGTCCCTGACTCTGGTAAATGCATCCAGAAGCTCATCGGCCAATTCCCTGTTAATGGCATTGCGCTTATCCGGCCTGTTCATGGTGATATAGCAAACACCATTACCCGGCCCACCGATTTCATATTTCAGAAATTGATAATCCTCACTCATGGGTTACCCCTATTTCTTATCGAAAGTAAAATCCGACCCCGCGGGCTTGAACTTGGGAAGACTGATTTCGTCTGTAACGGGATCGAAGACCACCTCAACTTCCTGGCCCGGTTTGAGTGCCCAATAATCGTCGTAACCCACCAGCATGCTGCCGATACGCACACCTTCATCAAGATTCACCAGACAGATTACATAAGGCTGCATATCTTTGAAATCGGGCGGCGCGCCTTTCTCCACAAGGCTGAATGTAAAAAGTTTACCTTTGCCCGTGGCTTTTATATATTCAAGATTACTGGATTGGCATTTAGGGCATACTTCCCGGGGATAGAAAATATTCTTGTCGCAGTCCTTGCAGTGCTGCACAAACAGTTGACCTTTTTTCGCAGCAGCCCAGAACTCTTTGGTATGGGGCCTGACCTTGGGTACGGGTTTTGTGTATGTCATGGTTTTCTCCTTATATCCTCTAGGGATTTATCCCGAAAATCTCGACGAACGAGCTATTGCCGACGCCGCCCATCGCGGTTGCAAGGGCTAATTCAGGGTTCTTTACCTGCCGCTCGCCGACCTCTCCGCGAAGCTGTCTGATCGCCTCGACGGCGAAAAGCATCCCGCCGGCTATTGCGCAGTGTCCTCTGCTTAGCATTCCTCCGTCAGTTGTCACGGGTAGTTCCCCGCCCGGCGCTCCGCCTCCTTCATGAATCCACTCGGCGGCGACCTTCATGTTTTCGCATATTCCAAGGTTGTCCAGCCATGCGAGCGTTCCCAGCGGGTACGGCTCGTAAATCGAAGCCAGATCGATATCCTTTGGCCCGATTCCGGCCATCTGATACGCGCCGTCCGCGGCGGCTTTCATTCCTTCCGCGCCGCCGGCCTGCGCCTGGCTCACGTTGGAAAAAGAAAAAGTGCTCGCCACTCCCAGCAGATAGACAGGCTGCTTGACCACTTTTTTGGCGTTCTCCGCCGAAGTCAAAATCAGTGCGGCGGCTCCGTCTGCGAGGGGAGGCGATTCGAGTGTATGTATCGGATCGGCCACGAATCCCGAGTTCAGCACTTCTTCAATAGTCAACGGATCACGGTACATTGCGTTCGGGTTCATCGCGGCCCACTTCCGGTTACTGACGGACACGGAGGCCGACTGCTCGGGCGTGACTATGCCATACAGGAAAGCCAGTTTCATAGTAAGCGCCACTGCGCCTATCTGGAAAAACCCGAACGGCCTCTCCCAGTCTTCGTGATGAAGCTTGGCGAGAGAATCGACCGCCTTTTCTCTTTTCATAGTTCCCCATTTGCTTGAAGCCACCAGGAGAACATTTTGCGACTGACCGGACATTATCAGTCCCGTAGCGACTTTAATCATGGCCGAACTCGAGGCTCCTCCGGTAAACATCTGGAACTCGAGTTTGCTCCTCATCCCTATTTCTTCGCCGAAAAGCCCGATACCCCAATCGTAAACCTCATCGGCGAATGAGCGCGTGGTTATAATCGTGTCGATTTCATTTGCGTTCAGCCCGGAGGTCTTCAGAGCCATTAACGACACCTCAACCGCCTGCTGCACCGAAGTCCTCTCCGGGTATTTCCCGACCGGACAATCTCCGTATCCTATAAAAGCAACCTTACCTTTTAAGCTCATGTAACGCCTCCTTCCTTAATCGGTTACTGTTTATCTCTTAAAAAAAAGACTATGAATCCTGCAGTTTGGGCAAATCTTCGGCTTTGGGGATCTGTGGCAATACACCGGTTCCCTTCGGGCGTTGCGGGCGCCAGTATTCCGACATATATCTTTCCCGCCCCAAGTCCTTGTTAACTCTACACTGAACCGGCAGACCGATCGCCGTTCTCATCAGGCAATCACAACATCTCAGGCATTTTTTAAAAGCTCTGCCCTTCTTCACCTTGTTCGCCCATTCCGGATCGCAAAGCATTTGCCTGCCCAGGGAAACCATGTCTATACGACCTTTTTTAATAGCTTCCGAAGCATTCTTGGGATCGTGAAGCGATACTGAAATAACCGGAACATCCTTTGGGAGGACGGATTTGAAACTTTCGGCTTCCTCAACGAGATGGAGATTCTCCTCATCCGGGAAGAAATGTTTAAGAGCTTCGTAGGAGCCATCCGACAGATGTACATAATCAACTCCCATCTCGCCCAGCCTTTTGACCACCTGTTTCAATTCGTCGTGATGTATGCCATCGGGCATATGCTCGTCGCCGGACAATCGAATACCAACCGGGATCGAATGCCCAATCGCAGCTCTGACCGCCTCGTAAATTTCTACGACAAATCGCATTCTGTTTTCCAGAGAGCCGCCGTACTCATCGGTCCGCTTGTTCGAGCGAGGCGACAGAAACTGATGCTCGAGATAGCCGTGAGGGGCATGAAGTTCGATGCCGTCAATCCCGGTTACCGCCACCAGAACACAGGATTCGGCAAACTCTTCAATCTCACTTTTAATTTCTTCCTTTGTTATTTCTCTCGGCATATCCGCTCTTGCCATGCTGGGGTATCTGCCGCTCATAAGAAGCCCCGCAAATTCCATATGCTCCGCAAAAAACTCCAGGAATCCTTTCGGCATAAGCATCGGATCGGTCTGATACGGAATGGCCGACGGCGCCGGTGGAGACTCGTGATCGGGACTGTGTCCCTGCCTTCCGAACCCGATCGACATCTGTGCGAAAACTTTGCAATCGTGGGCGTGTATCGTATCCGCAATTTCAGAAAGCCCGGGTATATGGGTCGTGTTATAACAATGGAGATTTGTGGTGTATGGAAACTTGGAGGCAAGTTTTGTTCCCAATATACACTCGGTTATGATCAAACCGGTCCCCCCTTTAGCCCGAGCCGCATAGTATGCCAGAATCTGCTCGTTTACGTATCCTTTATTGTCCATTGAAAAAAGTGTGTTCATCGGCGCCATTACGATCCTGTTCTTGATCTCGCGGTTACCTATCTTGATCGGCTTGAACAGTTCCGGGTAATACGCCTTTTTCGTTCGGGAGGCGTTGTGTTTTTTGCCCGGCGCCTTTTTTGCTATCGATCTTTTACTTTTTGGCATTTCTTATCTCCTTTTCTGCAGTTGGTTATCACACCATAGTAACGAAGTGCGGAAGTTGGATTAGTTGACGTCTTCGACCGGATAAATTTTGCACAACGCACTGCGCAGCGATTCCGATCCGGTGTCGGGATCATAATCAGTGTCTCCAAACAACAGGTTCACATTGGATTTTTTCCATCCGTACTCAGGCGGATCTTCCTCAGGGAACCACCACCCATGTTGCGCCATAATTACGTCCGGGGCGATGCCGTCGAAAAGCTTTACGCGCATCCGCACTCGTCCTTCCGGCGTTTCGATCCATACCCAATCGCCGTCGTTTATTCCAAGGGATGCCGCAGTTTCGGGATGTATCTCGACGAGCGGATCGGGGTTGGCGGCGCGAAGCGGCTTGATTTGCCGTCCCTCACTGTGAAAAAACGTCTTGATTTTAGCGCCGGTAGTCAGTATCAGCGTATATTCTTTCGCGACCTCGGGCGCAGAGACAGGTGTCAACGGTGGCTCACGATAAACCGGCAACGGGGATACACCCATCGCCTCGAGAGCTTCGCAGTAAATCTCGATTTTTTGTGAAGGAGTCGAAAAACCTCCCTCACGATACTTGTGATAACGCATTTCGCCGGTGAGTATTCCGCGCTCGCAAAACTCGTCGAAGTTAATGCCGGTGTTTTTAAGTACCCAATCGTGGTATTCGCGCAGGTCCTTCCATGGGAAAGCCTCTTCAAGCCCGAGGCGGCGACCAAGTTGAATCATGACTTCCTTGTCGTCGCGCACTTCCCCGATCTGCGCAACTTTCTTTCGGGCAAGCACGCACCATATTTTATGCAGGTTGACCACATCGTCTTGTTCGAGCCACATCGCCGCCGGAAGCACAAAGTCCGCCAGTTGCGCCGTCGGCGTCATGAAAAAATCGCTTACCACGGTAAAATCAAGCAACTTAAGCGCCTGCTCGACTTCCAGCGAGTGGGTCATGGTGACCAGCGGGTTCGATCCCACGATCCACATCGCGCGCAACCTGTAAGGATCTCCGGTGACAATCGAGCGCCAGAAGGTAGGCGGATGAATAATCGGGCAAAGCCTGTATTTACCGCCATCCAGCCTTTTTCCGGCCATCTCGAAGGGTAAAAACTGCGGACCGGTTATCATGAGGTTCATGAAAGGCGACTTCTGATAAACGCCTTCGGGAGGTACCCACAGCACATCCCCGCCGGGGGTGTCGATATTGCCGGTTAGGGCGCGCAATATCAATAGCGCTCGAGCGGTCTGGTAGTTGCACATGCTCATATCCACGGCGTTGCCCCACTGTATGCAGGCGGGTTTGGTGTCGGCGTAAGTGCGCGCGGTGGCTCGAATGTCCCGGGCATCAAGACGCGTAATAGACGCGGCCCATTCAGGGGTGAATTCCCGAACGTGCTCGACAAGTTTCTCGTAGCCTACGGTGTAGTTATCCACGAATTCGCGGTCTACCAAGTCTTCTTCGATAATGGTGTTTATCATGGCGAGTGCGAGCGCACCGTCGGTGCCGGGACGAAGTTGCAGCCAGTGATCCGCTTTATGGGCGGGCCCTATGCGGCGGGGATCGACAACAATAACGCGTTTTGCTTCCTTAATCGCCCTTTGCACCATGCCGCCGCACATTCCATCGGAAGCGGAGGTTTTAGTAACGTTACATCCCCAAATCACCACGCAAGCGGGCTTTTGATCGCCGAAGCCGTATACATCGCATATCGGCAATTGCCCCAGAGTCATGAGGCTTGCCAGCCATCGAGGCAGATAACAGAGATGCGCGACGCCGGTAAAGTTAGGTGTGCCGAAAGCGTTGGCAAAGCGGTTGGTGAAGCCCGTATAAGGCCGCCCTGTACCCTGCATCATACCGAAATACTCGGGGCCGTTTTCCTGTTTGATTGCGGTTAACCGTTCGGTTATCTCATCCAGCGCCTCGTCCCACGATACGCGCTTCCACTTGTTCTCACCACGTTCCCCGGCGCGGCGCAACGGGTGAGTCAGCCGGTCGGGGTGATAGAGCAAATCGGGCGATGCCTTGCCTTTCGGGCAAAGGTATCCGCGACTGGTGGGACTGTCCGGATCGCCGGTTATTTTAACCACTCGATCCCCATCGAGGTGCACGAGCACCTGGCATACACCATGGCACATTCGGCAGGCGGAACGGACGATGCGTTTTTTTGCGAACATTTACAATTACTTTCCTGACAGCTCCTCAATACTTTTTTAATTGGCCATGTTAGAGTTCATCGAAAAAAAATTTATAATTATTTCATCCTTGACAACGGAATATTATGTTGTATACTCTACAATGTAAACATCATGTTCATTATTTATACCGCAAAATCCATAGTGTGTCAAGAGCCTTGCAATGTTTGGGAAAACCTTATTCAGCGCCGTAACTATCCTTTATGTTTACATATTTGCAAATGGAGTGAACATGGCTTAGCAT
>Ga0180432_10004908_pt1 | contig 18085 bp, 12 predicted proteins | sample SS_ome_10_FD_132414 | JGI IMG/M metagenome (GOLD analysis project Ga0180432, IMG submission 132414) | Hypersaline lake sediment archaeal communities from the Salton Sea, California, USA - SS_1_MS_2 metaG | ecosystem: Environmental > Aquatic > Non-marine Saline and Alkaline > Hypersaline >...
AAGCCTGCCAGAAACTCGAATCGCTGTTTGATCAGACTTGCCTCTATGTTCTTTGTATCCATGCTCCAAGTATACCACGAAATGCCCTCGGATTGCAATGCTTATTTTATGACAACTACTTAGGAGGGCACTACACCCGGCCTAGCAGTTGCCGAAAGAATTGTTCAACATCCGCCTTTTCTTGCTCAATTATCTCTGTGTACCAGGGATATCTGCTCACAATGCAGTCATCCAGAACCTCGTCGGTGAGGATGATGTCCAATCGCCCATTCCCAATTATGGAGTTGATGACTCGTTGAGCCTCCCGAATCTCATCTCGGTCTCTTTCACTATTGGACCAATACGAAAACCAGAACCCGGATATGTTGTATTGGGCGCCCTGCAATTCGAACGAGTTTGCCAGAACCCAGGGGTTGAGTTTCATGTAGTTCAAGATCTGGTCCTTCGGCCCCTTTTCAGGGTACAAGGGCCAGTTCTTTGCCTCCCAGATGTAGTATTGACCATCCTTCTCGAATACTCCATCAGGTGTGCAGTGGCTGACCTTACTATTCAGTGAAAACACCATCCCAACCCGAAGCTTCTCGTGTTCACCGAAATCAAGACCCTCAGCGGACACTTCTTTCCAGTAGATTGTGGGCTTATTCACCCGTTTGTCTGGCCAGCGTCTCAAAGTGCAAAGCCTTTTCTCCTCAAGCCAACGTGCGAGTATCCTTTCGTAGAACTTCCCGAACAGTGTCGAACGGGTAGCTCCATGCTTGCTTTCCGGCTTGTCGTACTGTCTGCTAATGATATCGCGGGCCCTAGCCATGTTGCCCTCCTACGGAGAAGGGAGCTTGCCCGTCGAAGACAGGCAGTAGGGTGGGCTGTGCCCACCAATCCAGCGGGCTAGCCCGGCAGTGGCAGGGTGAAGAGGAAGGTGGAGCCTTTGCCCGGCTCCGACTCCACCCAGATGCGGCCCCCGTGGGCCTCCACCAGCCTGCGGCAGACCAGCAGGCCCAACCCCGCGCCCCGCACCCTGTCCGGTTTGTGCCCTTCCAGTCGCTGGAACGGGGCGAATATCCTGGTCTGGTCCCTCTGGGATATTCCTATACCCTGGTCACAGACACCGATGACCAGGTGGTCATCCTCGCGCCGGACGGAGACCCTTATCTCTCCCGGCTGCCGGGAGTACTTGGCCGCGTTCTCCAGCAGGTTGTACAATACCCGCTCCAGCCTCAACTCATCAGCATTCGCCATCGGCAGCCGGTCGTGAAGGTCCACCCTGAAGCGATGTGCCGGGTACTGTGCCCCCACCTTCTCCACCGCGTTGTCAATGACCCGCTCCACGCTCACGGTCTCCGTGTACAGTTGCAGCCGGTTGGCCTGTGCCCTGGAGAGCTCAAGCAGGTTCCCCAGCAGGTGGGACAGCGTCTCCGATTCCACTGCGGCATCCTGCAGAAGCTGGCGGGTCTCGTCCGCCGACAGCCGGTCCCCCTCCCTCAAGGCGGTGTGTATGGCCCCCATTATCACCGTCATGGGGCTCCTCAGCTCGTGGGAGACCAGGCCTATGAATTCGTCTTTGAGCTCATCCGCCTTCTTCCGTTCACCGATATCGCGCTGGTAGATCAGAGACCGGGTGAACCGGCCGTCGCTGTCGTGCACCCACACCATCTTGGCCCAGACAGGAATAGCACGGCCGTCGCTGTGTCTCAGCTCATACTCTTCCTCCAGTTGTCTGTCCGCCGCCAGTTGCGAGTAATAGAACTCGAGATTCTCCTGCCTGGGATTGGCCAGCAGGTCACGGAAGCGCTTCCCCAGTATGGCATCCCTACTGAGGCCCAGCAGTCGGCATATACCCTCGTTGCAGTCAATTATGTGCCCCTGGGCATCGACGGATATGATGCCGTCGGGCGATGAGTCAACCAGCGTCCGGTACCTGGCCTCCGATTGCTCCAGCGCCTCTTCCGCGCGTCTCCGCTCGGCCAGGTTGGCTATCCAGTGATCGAGCTCTACGGTTGTGCCCTCCCCCCCAACCAGCTCTTCAGGCGGGATGTAGTAGAAGTTGTCGTAGACCTCAGTTCCCACGATTGCGATGGGGTGTGTACGAAGCACGTCCAGGAGCAGGGCCGGAGCGAAGACCCGGCGATCATACTGGCAGATGGCCGAGCACTTCTTTCCCGGGAAGAAGATGTTCAGCTTGGACTCGTACTCGATGAGCCGCCCCGAACCGGGAAAGCCGCGCAACGCCCAACTCATCTCTCCGGTGACCCTCAAGGCCGAGAATCCTGCAGCCACGGCGCAGTCTGTCTCCGACTGCAGTAGAGCTATCATCGCGTCCGGGCTGAAGACCCCTTCCCTCGTGTAGGCATCGTTCGGCGTCAGAATAGAGAGCTGTCCTCCGTCCACAAACGGCGTGACATCCAGGCCGTCATCCCGCAGGTAGCCCAGGACTGTCTCTGCAGTGTGAGCATCCACGATGTACACGACCTTCTCGCCTCTTTCCAGGCCGCGACGTATAAATGCAGTCACCAAAGCCTGGTGTTCTTGTTCGGACTGATAGAGACAGCAAAGGTGGTCACCAGGTCCGATGTCGTCTATCCGCCGCGTCTTCCGCAGTCCACCGGCTACCGGCAGTGCCACCGGCTCCCCTGGTGCCGGCGCCTCTTGGCTGACCCCAATTCCGGAACGGACCCCGGCATCAATTCGGCGAACCTGCTTATCTGAGCCAACCCTGCCCCCACCCTCCCTGCGACCGCTGCTCTGTCTCCGCCTCTTCGCCATCACGTTTATGCCTCCCACAGCAGCAGACGATCACCCCCGGCCGCAATGCCTGGCAATGCCGTAATCCGACACGTCAACTGCAGGCAGCCAGCTCCTGCATGGTTTGATCGGTCAATCATTCTGCCCCAGTGGGGATACGTGTGCGACATTCTTCCACCCCGCTAATACGGAATCATACGACCGCTCCACCTGCCTGTAAAGGCGGCTGTACGTCCGAGGCGGAGGAGCGACCCATCGCCTCGATACACGACAGGTCGCGGCTTTGACAGCCGCTCCAGGCACCACTTAAGATGGAACCAAGACCCCCATAGAGTGTGAGACAGGTCCATGAAGCAGTTCCGCATACTGGTCGTCGACGACGAGGAGCGAATACTCCACTTCTTGAGATCAAAGCTCAGGGCATCTGGATACGACGTTATCGTGGCCAGCGACGGAGCGGAGGCACTGGAGAAGCTTTACACCGAGAACCCCGACCTGATTGTACTCGATTTGCTCATGCCTAGGATGGACGGGTTTGAGTTTCTCCACGAAGTGCGGACGTATTCAGCGCTGCCGGTGATCATCCTGAGCGCCAGGGACGCCGACACAGACAAGATCAAGGGACTGCGACTCGGAGCGGATGATTACCTGCCCAAGCCCTTCAACCCTGACGAGCTTGTGGCCAGGATCGAGGCCGTCCGGCGGCGGACTCGACCGGCCCCAGCAGAGAAGTCGCGTGACCTATTCACCACGGACCGCCTGACTATCGATTTCAGACGGCGCAGCGTGGTCGTGGACGGTGAGGAGACGCACCTGACACAGATGGAGTGGCTGCTGCTCAGCGAACTGGCGAACAACGCCGGCCGGCTTATGCTCTACGAGGAGCTCCTCACGCGGGTGTGGGGCGCCGAGTACCGCAACGACATGCAGATACTCAGAACATGGGTCAGCCGTCTCCGATACAAGCTGGAGGAAGACCCACGGGAACCCAGGCTGATTCGGACCATTCCCAAGGCGGGCTACATACTCGATGCAGCGTCATCCTAGAAGACTCTTGAAGGAGCCTGTTCTGCGGGAGAGGCAGTACAGAAGTGGGGGTCATGAGGCGATGGATGCCCCGTGTTCTTGGGAACAGTGCTCGATTATGCCACGTTGGGTCCAGAGGTGGAGATGCCCGTGCAATGCCCTGCAGTACGCGCTATCCGTCAGATGGGCCACAGGACCAACATCGTGGTTGGTACGGGAAATGGGGTATCTCCAACCGCAGGAGCTCTCCTCATCATACGGTGGGGGGCATCCCAACATGAAGTCGCAATTCTTGGCAACTGCTGCAGTATAGACTCCTATCACAGCGGGGGACGACACGAAAGGTTGGAAGTAGCGCACGATTGGCGGTAGACTCTCGGAGCGCGCCACAAGAGCAAGGCCAGCGTCCTCCGCACCTCAGGATGACTTGTGTTCAATCCGGGTCCGCAGGCCTGCGGGACTACACCGTTCGCTGCTGCTCAACTCAAGACTCTTACTCTTCCCAACCGCGTGAAAGCCAATCTAAGCTCGATTCGGGATGGATCAAGCTGGAGCATGTGGGACAGCGCAGCCGCGTAGAGGGATAGCTGCGGACGGTAGCGCTCCGCATGGCCGGCCAGAGTAGTATTCGGAGGCAGCTCATCGCTCTTGAAGTCGATGATGGTGGCCGCCACGGGACGGCTGCCGGCATCTCTCACAACAACGACGCGGTCGAACATGCCCGTCACCCAGCGGTTATCCAGGACCACCTGAAAGCGCCGCTCACGCCACAGTTCTACCTTGCCCTCCGGCCTCGACAGCGCCTGACGGATATCCGCCGCGTCCAGCGCCTGGTGGAACTGCTCTGCGGCAGCCCGCCTGATTCTGTCCGGAAACCTCCCTGTTTCCTCCCAGTCACGGATCAACTGCTCCACATCCGTTTCCTCATCAACCCAGACAATCTTTTGGAAGAGCTCGTGCACTGCCGCTCCAATATCCCCGCTTTCCGCCCGACCGGGGGCGAAGAGCATCTCGGCCCTCTGCTCGATATGCTGCTCCGACGGTGACACGCGGACGAGCCTGCGCCGCTGGGAAGGCTGCCTGGCGAAGTCCGCAGGCAACTCCGCCACCCCGGCAGGCTCGACTGCCCACCCCCCAACACCCCGCTCCCAGTACCAGTCGGGGTCCCCGGCCTGATAGAGACACATGAAATCCTCGCCGGCCAACTCCATGGTCCCACCTGCCGTGGGCTTGTGGTCCCCAACCAGTTGACGCTTCACCAGGGCGCCCGGCGTCAGGGCCGCGGACGACTTCCCAGGAAAGCTGGTGACGATGTAGAGTCCCTGCTTCGCCCTGGTCATGGCCACGTATAGCACGCACAGTTGCTCGAAGCACTCCCTGTCGTCGGCGTCCGCCACTTCCCTGGCCAGCACGGAGTCCCTCTCGGCAATAAGGCGGCGCGGCATCTCCAGCGCCCACGCCGGCAGACCCGTTTCCGGTTCTCTGCCCACGGTGAGGCCGAGCCTGCCCCCACCGTTGAGGTTCCCCGATTGCAGGTCAGGCAGTATCACGATATCGAATCCCAGCCCCTTGGACTGGTGCACCGTCATCACCCGGACGGCTTCCTCAGCAGCCAGTTGGCGGGCCTGGTAGTTTTCGATGAACCGCAGGAAGGCGTTGCAGTCATGCCCCTCGGTGCGATCGAACTCTCCGGCAGCGGCCGCCAGGTCGTTCAGCCTCTTCCTGCCGAAGTCGTCCAGGGGCTGCGCTCTCTCCAGCCTCTCTCCCCAAAGCCGCACAAGCGTCCGAAATCCGTCCGTCTGTATCTGCCTCAGGAGCGCTGGCGACAGGCTGTCCCGGTCAAGCCCCCGTTCGGCGATGTAATGCCGGAGCGGGCTCATCTGAAGGTGTCGCCACGCCAGGCTGTCGCCCGGGTGCGCCGCAAACTGCACCAGCGACAGCATGAGGGCCACAACCGGGTTGTCCCCGATCGGCGCATTGCCCTCGTGCACCACGTTCATATCAGGACACTGCCCCCGCAAGAAGTCGACTATGTCTCCGCCGCTCTCGTTTCTGCGGACCAGCACTCCCACGGACAGCCCCCGCTTGAGGGGCTCGATCTCTCGCAGCAGGTGGGCGACCAGCCGGTACCGGTCCTGGTCCTCCGGCTTGAAGTCTCCCCCCTGGCATTCCGGCTCCAGCAGGGCAACGAAGCCGGTATCGGGCACCATCCCCCTCTCGCACCGGTGCTCCTGCCAGGCCCTCCGCCACTCGTCGATGGTCGCCCGCCGCAGACCGCTTTCCTCAAGCTGCCCGAACACCAGGTTCACCGTATCGATGACCGGCTGGCAGGAACGGAAGGACGTGCTGAGCGGGACATCTTCGATCACGGAGTCGTACTGCTCCAGTATGCTGCCGAGAAGCCTGGCGTTGCCGCCGCGCCAGCCGTAGATCGCCTGCTTGACGTCGCCCACACAAAAGAAGCTCCGCTCGCCGCTGCTGTCCTGGACTATCTCGTCCACCAGATTGCGGAGTACCTCCCACTGGAGATCGCTGGTGTCCTGGAACTCGTCCAGCAGCCAGTGGTCCAACTTGCAGTCCAGGCGGTAGTCGATGTAGAGGCGGGACTCCTGCGACGGGGCCCGGCTGATGGAAACGCCCCCACCCCGGTAGCCGTTGGCCCCGGTCAGAAGGTACTGGGCATCCGTGAAGGTGAGAACGCCCTTGCGCCTCATGACTCGATCGTACAACTGCTCGTATCGGCTGAGCACCCGGTACAGGCCCTGGGTCTTGTGCATGGCCGCGCCGAGCTCCTTTTTCATCACATGGGTGACCAGGGCCAGGGCCGGACGACACCACTCCGGCGACAGCTCGATCCTGGCCCGGTCTATCCCTATGACGGCGCTGCCCCGGCGAAGCCCCTCCACATCCTCGGTCAGCTTCTTGAACAGGTACTCGATCTCCCCGGATACGGGAGACCCCGGCCCGAAGGCGCAAACCCCAGCGATGAAGTCCCGCCACCGCTGGATGACGCGATCGGACAGTGACTCCCTCTCGAGCAGGGACTCCAACTCCCTGGCTGCCTCGTCCATGTCGTCAACCGCCGCGGCCGCGTCGTCACTCGACCCGAGCCACGGGGAGCCATCAGGCCAGATCACCTCCCGCCGGCCCCAGGCCCGCTCCTCGGCCAGCGCCTGGTAGACAGCCTCGTATTCACCCAGGAAAATATCCAGGCTGCGCTCCAGGCCCTTCTCCTCCCTGCCGAAGGTCGCCTGCCGGAAGGCCTCCAGGAACTCCCTCTGCGTTCCGGTGTCCAGGTGCCGTGGATCGAGTATACGTCCCAGCACCTGTTGGCGGGCCGCCAGCGCTTCAGGGCTGGCGTTCTCCATCAGCCGGAGGTTGGCGGAGATGCCCAGCTCCATGGGAAAGGTGCCGATCACCCCCACGATGAAGCTGTCGAGAGTGCCCACGTGGAGCAGGGGAAGGCTGTCCAGCACCTGGCGGAGCATTCGCACGAAGTCCTGCCGAACGAGCCCCGGCATGCCCAGGCGCTCGGCAGTCCTGGCCGCCTCGTCGGACGACAGTGCGGCCTGGCACAGGTAATTGATGATGGAATCGAATATCTCTCCGGCTGCTTTTCGGGAGAAGGTCAGGGCAATGATCCTGTCCGGACCGACACCGGCCGCCAGAAGCCGTAGATACCGATGGGCGAGCTGAAAGGTCTTGCCGGAGCCAGCGGAGGCAGCTATGGCCTGGTGGCCAATGACCGGGGGGCCCCTCATTCCCGCGCCCCCGTGACAGACCGGTTCAATGCAGCAGCGTTCACGCACCTGGCGGCATCCACAGGGAACAGCCTGCCGAAACTGTCGTTCCTTGGTTTGGCCGCCGGGGGCCAGAATCTCCGTTCCCTGATGTCCTGCACAACGCCCTCCGCACACACCCTCGCGGAGTCCATCACGTTCTCGTCCAGCGTTTCCCAGATGCTCACGCCGGTATGGCCGGCAGCCTTGGGCAGGTCAAAATAGCCCACCTCTATCGCACCGGCAGGCCCCAGTCGACTCGCCACCAGCAGACGGTACAGCGGCAACTGGAGGTCTGCCCAGCGCCGCTCCTTTCTGTTCACTACGAGGTTGGCGTAGCCGGGTGCATCCGGGGACGCCGTGGCCAGGTGGGCCTGTTCCGGCGCTACTGCGTTGTCCGAGGTCTTGTAGTCCAGGACGCGGACCGCTCCGGTGTCGCGGTGGCGGTCGATGCGGTCTATCCTGCCTCTCAGCCGGATGCCCGCCAACTCGATCTCCAACTCCTCTTCGTCGTGGAGTATCTCCCAGCCCTGTTCGACAAGCGTCGTTTGGACACGGGCAGCCGCCGCCAGCCTCTGCTTGGCCGCCTCGAGCTGGATCACGATTTGGAGCGGGGGCGGGGCCCCGAAGCGCGCCTCTATCCATTTCTCCGCCTCGGCCCACAGGAAGTCACGCAGGCCGGCTTCATCCCGGCAGTCCCGCATGGCGGGGTCCCGGGCCACCCGGTGCAGGGCATCGTGGACCAGGGAACCGAAGTCGAGGGCATCCATTTCCCTTTTCTCGTCGCTCATCTCCTCCATGCCCAGCACGTGAGCCAGGTAGAAGCGGAAGGGGCATGCCAGGTAGTCCCGGAATTCGGTGACCCGGACGGTCCGTATGTCGAGGCGGCCGGGCGGGAGGTCGGGGGGCGGCGAGGCGTCAAGCAGGAAGCTCATGGTGGCGGGATAGTTGTCGCGCCTCTCCTGCGGTTCGCCGAACAGCCGCTGGGCACGCTGGGGCAAATCATCATTGTCGCAGTGGAACAGTAGCCTCGACGGCTTGGCCGGGTCGCCGTCGGCGGTGGTCTTGCCGACCACGAAGCAGGCCCGCCCGGCGGCGCGACGCGACTCGATCATAGCGGTCATCAGGTAGGCGTCTCTGGCCAGCCGGTCGGCATCGTGTCTCAGCCCGAGTTGCCTCCTCAAGGTGTCCGGCAGGAAGACGTCGCCTATCCGGCTGTCGGGCACCGAGCCGTCGTTCATGCCGGTCACGATCAGGAAGGGAGCGTCATCCCAGTGAAGCTCCAGCCAGCCTTCGAGGTCTATCCTTGTCCCCTCGTGTTTGGGGGTACAGCTCTCCGTGCCCTCTGTGTCTCTGTGGTGATCGTGTTCCAGAGCGTAGCTCTCCGTGCCCTCTGTGTCTCTGTGGTGAGCCCGTATCCCCTCGTGCTCCGGGGTATAGCGCTGCTCGCCCAGCCTGTGCAGCAGGAGTGTCATGGTGTCGGCTGGCCCGAGTCGCAGCGCGGACATGGCCTCGGTGGAGAGTTCGGCGAGCACGGTATTGATAGCCTCGGCCACCTCCACGAAGTCCCGGTCGGCCGGGTTGTTGGGATTCAGCATGTGCTCCTCGTACACCGTCTGGAGGAAGGTCCGCACGGCGCTCTGGACGTCCCCGGCACGGTAGACCTCCACCTGCTGCCGAAGTACATTCACCGCCGCGGCCAGAGGGGGGAACGCTTCCGCGCCGTTCGACTGTGGCAGGAGACGGAGGTCTATGTCCTCCCACCCCGTGGGGAGGTGGCGGTTCTGGAAGGTATCCAGTTCCTCCAGGAGGCGCTGGGAGGACAGGGCATTTCTCCTGCGGAGATGCTCCAGGAGGTCGGCGTGGCGCAGAAGGGCGCTGAGGGACGAATAAGAGCCCTCACCGACAAGGCCGGCGTAGGCCTCCAGGAGCTGGTACAGGGGATGGCGGGTCAGGGGCTTGCCGGACGGATCGAAGGAGGGTATACCCCTGTCAGCGAGGTCGGCTTCCAGGAAGGGCACGATGCCGGTGTCGGGCACGCCGATGGCGATGTCATTGGGACCGAAACGATGGACCTCCCCGGCTATGAGCCCCAGCACCTTGCTGCTCTGTGAGGCCGGTGAGCCGGCCAGGATGATGTTGGCTTCCGGCTCGGGGACATCTATGGGAATCTGACACCATTTCTCCGGGATGGGCCGTCCCCAGTCGTCGAAACGCTCTGCCAGGGACTCCGGGGCGTGAATAAGGATGACGATGGGGACCTGCCGGGCGAGGTTCTCCATGGCACGGACCAGCAGCGGCGTGGGGTCGGGGACGGCGGCCACAACTATCCGCTGGACGCCTGTCGGTAGCACCGGGTCCAGGGCCCGGTTGATCATGATGTCGAGCTTGTCCTTGAGCCCGAGCTGTGCCAGCCGTTCCAGGTAATCGGTTTCGAGCCGGGCCAGGTCCTGCCAGCGATCACTCTCTTCCAGAGTATCGGCGAACCGGCTGACAACGTCGGCGATTCGATAGCCGCCGTCGGCCAGGGTATTCCTCAGGCCCTGGATCATGGAGCCTGTGTAGAGGGCCCAGTTGAAGTCGCGGTCCGGCGTCATGGAGGGGAAGAGCCCCTTGAGCCGGCTGATGTCGGTGCGAAGGAGCACGTCGGCCCAGATGGCGGCCGTCTGGGTGGGATTGGCGGCCGCAGCCCGGTCGTCTTCCGATAGCAGGAGGAAGGGTGGGGTGACCACGCGGGGCGGCAGCAGCGCCGACTCCTGCCCGGCATAGTGCAGCGCCAGGGCCTCCCCCAACCGCCTCCCCGCCTCTTGGGTGGGAACGACAATAAGGTCCGTAGCGAGTCCGACAGGCCCTGTGACCTCCGGAGCCGACAGGAACTCTGCAGCCCTGGTATTGACCGCCTCATCCCATTCGAGATAGTGCTTCTCTCTTATGGACATTCGTCTTCAGCCGGTGAGCCATCTAGTGCATGCGGTCGGCACCACTCGGGACTCTACCCACCTATACAGTAGACCCAGGCTGCAGGGGTATGATGCTTGATGAGAGGGGAACGTGGGAAAGCGCTACCACCTCACTGTGGCACTGACCACCTTGTAGGGAATGCGCTTCCCCAGTGCCCTACAGAACAAATGGCCTAAGGAAGACGTGCTGCGAGCACCGCTATAGGTAGGCCTTATTCTGTAACCCTCTCACATTATACATTATACATGGCTGCAGGGGGGCGCGAACTTCTACGGAACGGATCTACGTAGGCATCGACTGGGCTGATGATCATCACAACGCTTATGTCACCGATGATACGGCAGCCAGGCTGGATGGGTTCAGTATCGGGCATTCCTCAGTTGGCCTGGAGGAACTGAAGAATCGCCTGTCCCGTTTCTGCCCAGATGCAGAGCCTGTAGGGTGGGTAGAGTTGCGAGGTCATCACCAGGCGACACAATCGCGATCACAGCTTCAGCGTCCCTTCACTGTGCGGCATTCTACCCACGCTACACACTCTTGGGAAATAACAAGGACCAAATCACAAATCACAAACAAACTCCAATGACCAAATCCAAAACAGGGAATCGGGCGTGCTCGACCTTCGGTCTGACCACAGCCGCACCCCGTTTGGAATTTGCAGCTTCAGTATTGTTTGTGATTTGGAGCTTGTGATTCGTGATTTCCCCTAATGGAGCCAGGGGCATGTCAATCAAATGACATGCCCCTGCATGGTAGGGTGGCTCTCGATTATGGCGGGCTTACATGGCCACTATCAGGTCTACCAGGGACGGTGGCAGGTTGCCCGGCTCGTCGCAGCGGGCCGGCTGGATGTATGGCTGGCCGTTGTCCACCTCAAACACCTGGAATCCCGCGTCAGAAAGCAGAAAGGCAATGAACTGGGCGGCGACGCTGGCGTTCGGGGCGTTCTTCATGATCGTGACACCGTAGACGATGGCTTTCCCGGTACTAGTGGAGTACTCGCCGGGGGATGTCTGCAGCTTCACGGAAGCCTCCTTGTAGAAGTCTGCATATGTGATCCCCGAGTCCCCTATGTTCCCTTTCTGCGACAGGTTGACTGCGTCATCGAGTTCAATGTACTTGAGGCCGTGCTGGACTGCCACGGAGCTGTACTCAAAGGCATAGTCCAGATCGCCTGACTGCAGCAGGGAGACCAGGCCTACGGACTTGGACCTCACCACCTGCTTTCCCTCGCTCACCCTGCCGCGCTCCTCGTCGGTCCCAGGGATGCAGGCATCGTACAGGCCGTCGGCGTTGGCATCGGGCGTGTTGCCGAAGGTAGCAGCCTGGTCGAAGTAAAACTTCTGGGCCAGTTGGAATACCATCAGCGTCCTGTAACCGCAGGGGTCATCGTCGGGGTTGCTGTGCCCCCAGGTTACATTCTCGTTGCGAAGGACGTCATACCATGTCCTGGAGCCATTAGCTATCTCATTCGCCAGGGGGGCTCCATCCCGGTAGCATAGGACCATCTTGTTCTTGGCGAAGATGATGGTCCAGTTAGCATAGCCGGGGCTATAGAGCCTGCTGGGTATCAGGGTGTAGTCCGCGGATGCTATGATGTCGGGCGGTGCCTCACCGGCTTCTTCACGGGTTATGGCCTTGTTTATTAGAGCGGCGCTGCCGCCGGACTCTCTCAACACATCAACGTTGGGGTGGTCCGCCTCAAACAACGCCTCCAGTTGCTCCAGCGGTACGGCGAGGCTGCCTGCATGATAGATGGTCAGCGTCTTCGGCTGGTCTCCGTTGTCCCCACAGCCTGGCATCAACACAGACACCAAGATCAAAGCCATCGCTATGACGGGGACGAGCCTAGCAATCCTCTTACTCACTATTACCTCCTGCTAACGTTTTGCATGCCTGTGGCGGCCCCTTCACCGTCCTGCGAAGTTGAGGGCAACGACTTCGCTGGTTTCCGTATCGGTAAGGTTGACTCCCTTCCTGCCCCTCGGCCGGTGCCTGGACCGAAACCAGGCGGGTACGGCGTCAAGACCGCCGCTTCGGCTGCCTTGAAGTGCTGGGCATGCCCACCGCGCAGGCTTCGGTCCGCGGGTAGCCACCTGAAGGCACTGTGCCGCCTTTGGTTTTCATGACCTGTCAGAATACGTGAACTGCCGATGCCTTAAAGGTTATCCAGACTTCCACCCCCTTTCTGAGTTCCAGTTCAGCGAACGACTGCCGCGTCACCAGGCATATGAACTCGGGCGGCACACTGACGGTGACATGCACAACCGCCCCGCGGTCGCCGACGTCGGTTATGGTGCCCTGGAAAGAGTTCCTGGCCGTGGACTGCAGCGGTGACGCGGAGATGAATATGTCCTCGGGACGGAGTGACACGTGCACAGGGCCATGTGCCTGGGATATCGCTTCCACAGATACGTGTCCAATGTCGACCGTGACGTGGCCGTTGCTGGCTTCCATCGCCTGTCCGGTGAATACGTTGCGGGACAGGGCGAACCTGGCCACGAACTCTGAGTTGGGTCGTCGCAGTACGTCCTCCGGGGTGCCGACCTGGGCGATGCGCCCCTCGTTGATCACGGCCACCCGGTCCCCCACCGCTATGGCCTCTTCGAAGTCGTGGGTAACATGGATCATGGTCACCTTGAGACGCCGGTGGACCTCTGCCAGCTCGTGCTGCAGGTTCTCCTTGGTCTCGGGGTCCAGGGCGCTCAGCGGCTCGTCCAGCATGAGTACCCTGGGCTCGGTGACCAGGGCCCTGGCCAGGGCCACCTTCTGTTTCTCGCCCCCGCTCAATGTGGTCGGGTCCCTTGCCAGGAGGTCGGTGATGCCGATCAGCTCGGCCATCCTGCGCACCCGCGTTGCTATCTCCTCCCGGGGACACTTCGTGGACTTGAGGCCGAAGGCGATGTTCTGCTCCACAGACATGTGAGGGAATAGCACCTGGTCCTGGTACACGATGCCGATGCCCCTCTTCTCCGGCTTGAGACGGGTGACCTCCGCGCCATCCACACTGATGCTGCCGTCCAGCAAGGGATGCAGCCCGGCTATGGCCTCCAGGAGCACCGTCTTCCCCGCGCCCGTGGGTCCGAGGAGGATGAAGTACTCCCCGGGCTCGACCGAGAGGTTGATGTCCTGGAGCAGGAAACCGCCCAGGTCGACCTTGAGACCCCGTATGGCTATCAAGTCTTCTCACCCCTCAAGGCAACTGATCTCAGGACCACGAAGGCGACCAGGGATATGAGGATGACCAGCACGGCCACCGGCCCGGCGTAGTCCAGTCCGAAACAGGCGAACCGGTCCGCGACCAGTATGGGCGCTACAGTGGGATGCTCGCCGAAGAAGGGCACATGGTAGGCCAGGATCAGGACCGCTCCGAACTCGCTGACCGCCCGCGCCCACATCATCACGGAGCCGGAGAATATGCTTCTCCAGGCCAGGGGCAGCGTGATGCGGAAGAACACCCGCCATGGGGATGCCCCCAGCGTCCTGGCCACCTTCTCCAACCTGACGTCCACCGCCTTGAAGCCGTCCCTGGCCGAGTCTATGAGGAAGGGCACGCTGACGAACATCATGGCTATGACTACTCCGGCCAGCGTGTCGACGAAGGTGATTCCCATGTGGCCGAAGAGCTTGCCGAAGAAGAACTGCCTGCCGAATACGAAGAGAAGGGCTATGCCTGCCGCGGAGTGTGGGATCACGATGGGAACGTCGATGAGGCCCTCGAATATGCGTTTGCCGCGGAAGTCGTGACGTGCCAGCAGGTAGGCCAGCGGCACCCCCAGGACCAGGCCCACACCGGTGGCGATCAACCCGGCGCACATGGTGAGCAGGATCGAGGTGTAGACTTCGCTCTCGCGGAGGGTGTCCCACAGGGTGGTCGGCGATGAGGATGTCGCCGTTTTGATTACCGGCACGAAGATGAACAGGACGATGAGCAGGGCCAGCAACCCGAAAACCACGCTCATGCTGTTCGGTCTTGCCCATGTGCGGACTCTGGTCATGGTTCTCCTCCGTTGTGGCCTTCGCTGTGGTCACGGTGCTCGAAGGGGCGGTGCAGTCCCCCAGCGTGGCGTCTCAGTGGCCATGCTTGAAGAACGTGGTAGTGCCTGTTTGAGAGGTGTCATAGCCCCCGGCGCCAGCCACTACCCTGCTGAACTCCTGGCTGGCGATGATTTCCAGCAGAGGGGCCAGCAGCCTGCTCCTGTAGTTGGCGATAGGGATCACCAGGTCATATCGCTCCTTGAACAGGGGGATGAAGTCAAGATCGCAGGCATTGGCGGCGGCCTGAATACCCAGGCCCGTATCCGCTTGGCCGTTGGCGATGGCCGCGGCCACGTCAATATGGGTGTTCACCTCTTGCCCGTAGCCTCTGACGTCGGCGGTCTCTATGGCGCGCTGGCGCAGCTTTGAGTCCAGCAGGACTCTCGTGCCCGAACCGTTCTGCCTGTTGACGATGGAGATGTCCGAACGGGCCAGGTCATCCAGGTCCTTGATAGCCTTGGGGTTGCTCCTCTGGAGCATGAGCCCCTGGATGCGATAGGCCAGGTGGACGATGGCGACCTCCCTGCCGGGAAGGAGGTACTTCACGTAAGGGGAGTTGTATTCGCCTGTCTCTTCGTCAAGAAGGTGGATTCCGGCCAGGTCTGCACGTTCTTCCTGCAGAGCGATAAGGCCCCCCAGGCTTCCCGTATTGTTGACCTCGACACTGATTTCCGGGTGCCTGTCTCTCAACTGTCCTACCAACAGGAATAGCGCCATGTCGTGGCTGCCCGATATGACGATGGTGCTGCGGGTGTCGATGCTGTTGAGCCTGGCATCAGGCGCTTGCGTCCTGTCCTTCTGCTCTTCGCGCCACTGGGCCAGATGCAGGAAGAAGGCGGTCTCCAGCTCCTCGGGGCTGTAGCCGAGGCTGAGGGCCTCGAGGACACTGCGACTGACCATGTCGGCAAGGCGTTTCCGTCTCAGCGCCATGATGCCGGGGTCCTGGGCTCCGGCAGCTACCATGGTGCCACCGCCGCGCCGCGACACCACAATCCGGTCCTGCTCCAGCTCCAGGTAGGCCCTGACGACGGTTCCCGGGCTTATGCCCAGGGAGGTGGCCAACTGCCGCACGGTGGGCAGGCGCTCGCCGGGCTCGAGGCGGCTGGTGGCAACATGCTGCCTCACCTGCTCCACGATCTGCTTGTAGATGGGGACCTGTGTCGCATCCCCGAGGTGGATGTCCAGCATCGTGCAGGCTCCTTGTAACAATTGAACTACTTGCATTATAACAACAGGCCTGTGCGGGGGCAAGCGCCCCTTGGCGGTCCAGCCGCGGTGGCGGGGCGCGGGAAACAGCAGGCACCAAATCCCGCCGTCAGGAGTTCTACCGCTGCAATCCGACCGGCGCGGCGGCGGGAAATAACAAGCACCAAGTCCGAAATCACAGACAGGTTCCAATGACCAGTCAAAACGCCCCCTTCAAGGGTGCTCCCGCTTGACCAGGCCGCACCCCGTCTCGAATTTGGAGCTTGGATATTGTTTGCGATTTGCTGCTTATAATTTGGAGTTTGCCCCAACCCTTCTTGCTTCGCCCGCTCTCTGGCTTGGGGCCGCCCGCAGGTGATACAATTATGTAGCCGACCCCATAGGCAACGTCGGCCAGGGAGCAGGAATTGAACCAAGTTTGGCTCTACGACACCACACTCAGGGATGGGGCCCAGCAGCAGGGCATCTCTTTCTCTGTAGAGGACAAGCTCAAGATCGCCCGGAAGCTGGATGAACTGGGTATCCACTACATAGAGGGCGGCTGGCCCGGGTCTAATCCCAAGGACGTCGAGTTCTTCGCCAGGGCAAGCCGGCTCCGGCTGGCCCACTCTGTCTTGTGCGCCTTCGGCAGCACCAGGAGGCCGAACACGTTGGCGGCGGAGGACCGCAACCTGCTGGCCCTCGTCGAGGCAGGCACACCCGTGGTGACGCTGGTGGGGAAAAGCTCCGAACTGCAGGTGACCCGGGTCCTGGAGACCACCCTGGAAGAGAACCTGGCCATGATCCGGGACTCCATTGGCTTCCTCAAGTCCAAAGGACTGACAGTCTTCTTCGATGCGGAGCATTTCTTTGACGGCTACAGGGCGAACCCTGACTACTCCATGCTCACAGCCAGGGCGGCTGCCGAGGCTGGAGCGGACTGCATCGTGCTCTGCGATACCAACGGCGGGACGTTGCCCTACGATGTAGCTGCCATCATTGAGGAGGTGGGCAGGGGGGTGGACGTGCCTCTGGGCATTCACGCCCACAACGACGCCGAGGTCGCCGTTGCCTGCTCCCTGATGGCCGTCCGGGCCGGGGCCGTCCAGGTCCAGGGCACCATCAATGGGTACGGCGAGCGCTGTGGTAACGCCAATCTCTGCTCCATCATCCCCGCTCTAAAGCTGAAGATGGGGGTGGACTGCATATCGGACGAGCGACTGGCCCGGTTGACCGACGTGGCCCATTACGTCAGCGAGCTGGCCAATCTGGCCGTGGGTGCCCGCAAGCCCTACGTGGGAAGCGGGGCCTTTGCCCACAAGGGAGGGCTGCACGTCTCGGCCATGGCCAAGTGGGACGCGAGCTACCAGCACATCGATCCCGAGCTGGTGGGCAACAGGAGTGGCGTCCTGGTGTCGGAGCTGTCCGGCGTCAGCAACATCGTCTACAAGGCCAGGGAGAGAGGACTCCAGCTCGCTCCTGGAGAGGAGGCCCGCGTCATCCTGGAGCAGGTGAAGTTGATGGAGAGCCGCGGCTTCCAGTACGAGGGTGCCGAGGCGTCCTTCGACCTGCTGGTCTACCGTGCCCAGCCCGGTTACCGTCCGCCCTTCGAGCTTGTGGACTTCCTGGTGATGGTGGAGAAGAGGCGACGGCCGGCTGCCACCGGCGATGAGACGTTGGCCGAGGCCATGGTGAAGGTCAGGGTGGACGGTAATGTGGTACATACCGCCGCCGAAGGCAACGGGCCGGTGGACTCGCTGGACAAGGCGCTGCGCAAAGCGCTGACGGAGTTCTACCCCAGTCTGGCCCAGGTGAGGTTGTCGGACTACAAGGTGCGCATTCTGGACGAGAGCGCCGGCACGGAAGCGCAGGTCAGGGTGCTTATCGAGTGCACCGATGGAGAGCATGACTGGAGCACCGTGGGCAGCTCCGCGAACATCATCGAGGCCAGTTGGCTGGCCTTGGCCGACAGTCTGGAGTACTGGCTGCTGAAGAACCCGGCCTACGGAAATGCTAAATCCTAAGCACTAAATCCTGAACAATATCAAAGCTCCAAATGCCAAACGGGACCGTGGCGACGGAAATCTCAAATCACAAGCACCAAATCGCAAACAATATCGAAGCTCGAAATACCAAACGGGACCGTGGTGCTGGAAACGACGAATCGCAAGCGACATCCTGCACCTGTTTTGAATTTGGGTCATTGGAATTTGTTTGTGATTTGTGATTTGGAACCACTCTTGTCCAAAATAGGTTTTCAGGCTGATTGCCAGGAAGAGAGTCCATATGCAAGCTGCCCCTCTGCGGCCCGGTGGTTGTGCTTCGCATCAGCCCGTCTTGTTCCCGCAAAGTCTGCC
>Ga0180432_10004909_pt1 | contig 18084 bp, 16 predicted proteins | sample SS_ome_10_FD_132414 | JGI IMG/M metagenome (GOLD analysis project Ga0180432, IMG submission 132414) | Hypersaline lake sediment archaeal communities from the Salton Sea, California, USA - SS_1_MS_2 metaG | ecosystem: Environmental > Aquatic > Non-marine Saline and Alkaline > Hypersaline >...
ACGCGCTCAGACCTCCGAGGTCTTGCAAAACCCGTTCAGGCGTGAAATCCCGGCCTTTTTCGACGGTCGCAGTGGGCAGAATGCCTGTCGCAGACCTCGGAGGTCTTGACCTGAGTAGTAACGTGAAAGCATAGTCGCGCTTTCTACGTCAGCGCAGAAAAGAAAAAACAGGAGGACAATGCAGCAATGAGAAATAAATGGGAGGAACATCGGGCCACCGCGTTGTCCGTACCGGACAATGAAATCGTGCCCCTCGACGCCTTGCGCGCTGGCGAGCACGGCGTGGTGGTCGAGATGAACGGCGGCCGGGGAGTGCTGTGTCGAATGACGTCGTTGGGATTCACACCGGGGGTGGAGCTCGCCGTCGTGCAAAACTTTGGCCGGGGGCCGCTGATCGCCCTGGTGCGGGACGCCCGGGTCGCCTTGGGGCGCGGCGAGGCTGGGCGCATCTACGTCCGCCGGAAACCGTAGCGGTTTCTGGATTCTTCAGGAGAGCGGATTATGAGATCAGAGTCGCAGGATGGCGAGATACTGGTGGCGCTGGCCGGGCAGCCCAACGTGGGCAAATCCACCATCTTTAACCTTTTCACCGGACTCAGCCAGCACGTGGGCAACTGGCCGGGCAAGACGGTCGAGCGGAAGGAGGGCACGTTAGCTCACAACGGCACGACCTACCGGCTGGTGGACCTGCCCGGCACCTATAGCCTGACCGCCAACTCGACTGAGGAGGTCATCACCCGCGAGTTTATCATCCGCGAGCAACCGGACGTGGTGGTGGCGCTGGTGGACGCGGCGATATTGGAGCGCAGTCTCTACCTGGTGGCGGAGCTTCTCACCCTACCCGCGCCCGTCATCGTGGCGTTGAATATGATGGATGTGGCGGAGCAAGAGGGATTCCGCATTGAGCCGGAAGTGCTAGAGGCGGCGCTGGGCGTCAAGGTGGTGCCGATGGTGGCGTCCAAGAACATCGGTGTGCGTGAACTGCTGGACGATATTGACGAGGTGGCGCACAATAGCAACGCCTACAAGCCCAAGCGGCCAGAGATTCGGGCCGACCACAGGGAGGTGCTGGAGGAGATCGAAAAGCTGGTCGCCGGATGCGTGCCGGCCCCCTACCCACAGGATTGGGTTGCGCTCAAGCTGCTGGAAGGAGATCACGAGATCACCGAGATGATGCGCGGGTGTCTCTCGGACGGGCAGTGGGAGGCGGTCCACGACGTCCTGCGCGCCCACGACGACGCGCTGGTGGCCGTGGCCAGCGGGCGGTACGAGTGGATCGGGCGCATGATCCGCGCCGCCGTGACCCGTCCCAAAGCCGGGCAGATCGGCCTGACGGAGCGGCTCGACCGTTGGGCCACCCATCCCTTCTGGGGACTGCTGATCCTGGCCGGTATCCTGGGGTTGACCTTTTGGCTCACCTATGCGGTGGGCGCGCCGCTCCAGGGCGCTCTGGACACGTACGTGGTGGGAGGTCTTGCCGGTGTAGCCCACACCTGGTTGGCCGGCGGGCCGGGCTGGCTCGATGACCTGGTGGTGAACGGGATCATCGGTGGCGTTGGCTCTGTCCTCACCTTTCTGCCTATTCTGGTGATCTTTTTTGGCGTGATGGGCGCGCTGGAGGACGTCGGCTATATGGCGCGCGCGGCTTACGTCATGGACGGCTTTATGCACCTGATGGGATTGCACGGCAAGTCCTTCCTGCCGCTGTTTCTGGGTTTTGGCTGCAACGTCCCGGCGGTGCTCGGTGCGCGTGTGATCGAATCCCGCCGCGCCCGCCTGCTGACCATTCTCCTGGCTCCGTTGATGCCTTGCACGGCCAGAATGACGGTGATCGCCTTCCTGGCTCCGGCCTTTTTTGGCCCGGCAGCCACTTTGGTCTCTTGGGGCATGATCCTTTTGGCGCTGGTAGTGTTGGCCCTCTCCGGCGTGCTCATCAACAAGACCATTTTCAGGGGGCAGCGGGCGGCCTTTATTATGGAACTGCCGCTCTATCACGTCCCGAACCCGCGCACCATCGGGCTGCTGGTGTGGCAACGCAGCCTCTCCTTCGTCAAAAAGGCCGGCACGTTGATCCTGGCAGTCTCGGTGGCAGTGTGGGCGCTCTCGACGTTGCCCCACGGAGAGATCGAGACCAGTTTCCTGGCCCGCGTTGGGCGGTGGTTGGAGCCGGGCGGGCGGTTGATGGGCTTTGATTGGCGGCTGATGGTGGCATTGTTGACCAGCTTTATCGCCAAGGAGAACTCGATCGCTGTGCTGGGCGTCCTGTTTGGAACTGGCGAAGGGGTCGGGCTGGCAAAGACGCTGGCGACCATTTTCCCCCTCTCCACGGCGCTGGCTTTCCTGGTGGTGCAGATGCTCTTTATACCCTGCGTGGCGACGGTCGCCGTGGTGAAGCAGGAGACTAATTCCTGGCGCTGGACGTTCTTTAACTTGGGGTTCTTACTGCTGGTGTCGTGGGGAGTGGGGATAGCCGTTTACTGGATCGCCCGTTTGGTCGGATTGTGAATGAAGTGTAGCACGGGCGCTTTGCCCGTGCTACGGAGCAGTGCCCGATAAATCGGGCTTTTCCTCCGTTCGCCCTGAATGACGAAATTGTAGGCGCGATTTCCCAATCGCGCGAATGGAATTCGCGGCTAGAGTTATTTTCCGAGCAGCAGCGCCGATAAATCTGGCTTCTCCCGTCGTCAAATGAGCACAATAGACCACAGACTTTTGCTCGCCAATTGGGCGATTCGATTCGGGTCCGTTGTTCTGAAAGGACTGCTATGCAGAAATTTGAACGGTTGCTGATCGTGGCTCTCGGCGTATTGGTCCTGCTGGCGGCCGCCGTCATCGTCATCGGGCCGCGGCTGGTGAACCCATCCTCTCCGTCCGAGCAACCCCTCGCGCCGGGTGAGACGGAGACGATGGTCGCCCGCGTGATCGAGGTGCTGGAAGAAGGCTCACTCGACCTGGGCGACGGAATGGAGCACCCCTACCAGCGCCTGTTACTGCGCATCGAGGGCGGCTCTTTGGAGGGTGAGGAGGTCGTCGTCGAGGAAGGGACGGCCAACATCGTCAGCCAGGAGCGGTTGTTCGGCCCTGGAGACCGCGTTTACGTGGAGCGCGTAGCCGGACTGGACGGCGACCGTTTCTACATCTCGGACCCGGTGCGCACCAGCCCGCTGTTCCTGGTCGCGGCATTGTTCGTGGGGCTGGTGATACTGGTAGGGCGGGGGCGGGGGCTGCGGTCGTTGGCGGGCACGCTTTTCAGCCTGTTAGTGTTGTTTCTCTTTGTCCTGCCCCAGATCGTCGCCGGTCGGGATCCGGTGCTGGTCAGCATCGTCGGCTCTGTCGTGTTGTTAGCCATCTCTACCTACCTGATCTATGGCTGGAATTTCAAGGCCCACGCCGCGGTGATCGGCATGATGCTCAGCCTGGTGCTGACCGGTCTGCTGGCCTGGCTGTTCGTGGGGTGGACGCGCCTGACCGGCCTGGGCGAAGAGGGCGGCTTTTTGATTTCGGCGCTGGGGCCGGACATTGACTTGCGGGGGTTGGTGCTGGGTGGGATCATCATCGGCTCGCTGGGCGTGCTGGACGACATCTGCGTGGGGCAAGCCTCGGCGATCTTTGAGCTGGTCAACGCCAACCGTGACTTGAGCTGGCGTGAGCTTTTCCGCAGCAGTCTCAACATCGGGCGAGATCACATCGCGGCGATGGTCAACACGCTGCTTCTGGCCTACGTGGGCGCTTCGATGCCGCTGATGCTGGCCTTTATGGTCTATCAGGAGCCGATCTGGCGGCGCATCAACCGCGAGCCGGTCGCCGAGGAGATCGTGCGCACCTTGGTCGGGAGCGTGGGGTTGGTACTGGCGGTACCTATCACGGGGATGATCGCCAGCTTGATGGCGCGCTGGGCGGTGCGGCGGGTGGAGGCAGAGGAGCAGGAATAATGTTGCATCAGTTGCTTGAATTGTTGCGGGCTGGCGGTACTCATCGAATAACTGACCTGTCCCGCGAGTTGGAGACGACGCCCGAACTGGTCGAGGTGATGCTGGAAGATCTAGGCCGGATGGGGTACCTGAAACGAGTGGGGGGAAAGTGCAGCGGCAGGTGCGGCGGGTGCTCGCTGGCGGGGCTGTGTTCCGCAGGATCTGGCGGGCAGGTATGGACGTTGACGGAGAAAGAGTGACGATTTCCATTACTGGACACTTGCAATCGCGAGTATCACGAGTGAACAAATGACACGAAGCACGCGGATAAACGCCGATAACTCGCGAAGAATCGGTCTTTTCATCGGCGTCAATCGGCGTTCATCGGCGGTTGGAAAGATTTGTCAGCCAATCAGGTCATTTGTGATAGAGAAGATACATCGTAACTATCCGGCCGGGTGGTCGTAACAGAGATCACGGAGAAGACAGAGATTCGCAGAGAAACGAGGGTGTGAGCTTGCGACAGTTATCGAAAGGGTACGTACAAGTCTATACTGGCGACGGCAAGGGTAAGACGACGGCCGCGCTAGGGCTGGCGCTGCGGGCGGCAGGACACGGGATGCGCATCTACTTCGGCCAGTTCATGAAGGGTCAACCCTACGGCGAGTTGGAAGCGCTGCGCGACCACCCCTACATCACCATCGAGCAGTACGGGGACGTGCGCTGCATCCACCGCGAGGAGGTCACGCCGGAGCACGTGGCCCAGGCCCGGCGCGGGCTGGCGCGGGCGCGAGAGGCGATGCTTTCGGACAATTACGACATCGTGGTGCTGGACGAGGTCAACGTGAGCATCTGGTTCGGACTGCTGAGCGTGGAGGAAGTGCTGGCGTTCCTGGACGAAAAGCCCGCGCGCGTCGAGGTGATCCTCACCGGCCGCCGCGCCCCGCGGGAGCTGATCGAGCACGGCGACTTGGTGACAGAGATGCGGGAGGTGAAGCACTACTACGAGCAGGGAGTGTCGGCGCGTAAAGGAATTGAGCGGTAGGTGGAACGCGCCCGAGTGGCGACGAGTCACTTCCTCCCCGATGTTTGACACTCCCGTGACGGCGCTTGCCCATTTGCCCACTTCTCCCGTATAATTAGGCCACTATGCTCTTCCTCGACCTGCGTTGGGTAGTCTTTCTCCTCCTGCTGGCAGCGGTCGTCATCGTTCTGCTGACCATCCGGCTGGCGCGGTGGCGGCGCGGAGAGCGCCAGGTCTTGCCCCTCCCCCCGGAGGGCGTGCATACCGTACTGGAGCGCGCCTCTTTCGGTTGGTTGGTGCTGGACGGCCCGCGCTCCTATTGCTACGCCAACCCTTACGCCCGTCGCCTGCTGGCATTGACCTCGCCCGCCGGTTCTCTCCCGGAAGCGACCTGGGTCTCCCTCATGGAAGAAGACCGGCGGGCTGCTCGAGGCGAGGCGGGCGCGATGGGCCACTATCGCAGCGTCTCGCTCTCCGAGGAGCAGGTCGTCCGGTGGTGGGTCACTCCCTGGAAAGAGATGGACGTCGTCGTCTCGATGGAGGCCACTGCCCAGCGCCGGGCCGAGCAGGCCGCCAGTTATCTGCTCAGCGCGCTCTCCCACGAACTGCGCACCCCCATCGGCACTATTCTAACCCACCTGGAGATCTTGCTCCTGCCAGATATCTCGGAGGAAATCCGCCGGCAGTCGCTTCACTTGCTGCAAACAGAGATCAGGCGCATGGCGCGCCTGGTCAACCAGATGCTAGAGCTGGGCCGCCTGGAGACCGACGCCGAGACCGAGCGGCGGCCAGTGGATCTCCTGGCGTTGGTGGAACAGGCCATCGCCCAAAGCGCGCCCCAGGCGGAAGGGGGAGAGATCGCTCTCTCCTTGCAGGCCGAGACGCCCCTGCCCCTCGTCGTGGGACAAGAGGATCGTCTGTTGCAGGTCTTTATCAACCTCTTGGATAACGGCATCAAGTACTCCCGCCCCGGCGACCGGGTGGTCGTCTCGCTGGGACGGGTGGAGGAGGGGATCGAGTGCGTCGTGCGCGATACCGGGCCGGGCATCTCGGTCGAGCACTTGCCGCACGTGACCCGTCGCTTCTACCGGGCCGCCCCGCGCAAGATAGAGGGGAGCGGCCTGGGACTGGCGCTGGTGGAAGAGATTCTGCGCCGTCACCAGAGCCGCCTGGAGTTGCAAAGCCGCGCTGATGGAGGGGAGACGGGCACGCGCGCGCGCTTTGTCTTGCCGATCTTGCCGGAGTAGGCGCCAATGTAGGGCGGGTTTCTTACTCGCCGTCTGGCTCTTCCAAAGTGGTCCAGTCCCCGTCGCAGCCGCTCGGAGCCGGCCAGTGACCGGTTATGGCGGCTTCCGTCGAGGGTGGCCGGCAACTCGCCCACGGATACGTCGTCAGGTTCCGCCGTCTCAAATCAAACCCACAACCGTCCGTTACGGCTTCTAGCGACAGACTGCCGCCCTCTAACTTCCACGTGTAGATTCCAACGTCCCAGATACAGTGCGGGTCATTGAAAAACTCGATCCGATCCCCCTGCACGGTGAACGATCCCAGAGTGGCCCACCCAGTGCCGTCGTGATACACCCGAAAGACGCCCTCGTCCAGGCTCAAGCGCCATATCCCGCCTTCGGGAGGGTAAGGCGGACAGCGCCGACACGGGGCGCGCTCGCCTGGCCGGGGGTCAAACTTGACGTAGATGCCATCCAGAACCGTGGGGACGGCCGGTGGAAGCGGTGTGGTGTATGGATAGGGCGTCCGTTGCAGTGTTCCAGCCCGAACATCGGCCGGCGTGGGGGTCATCCCTGCTGTTTCGGGCGCGTCTTGTGGTGCGGAGGAGCAGGCAACTGTTATGACGAGAACTGTGAGAACGGCTATGCCCCCCACTACAGAGGCGCTCAGTTTTTCCGAGTATCTCTCGACTACCATCTGTGCGAGTGGGTGTGTGCGACTTTTATCCTGACGCTGAAAACGCCCTCACACGTCCAGGTTGCGCACCTCTTTGGCGTGGGTCTGTATGAATTTGCGCCGGGGCGGGACGTTGGCGCCCATCAACATGTCAAAGGTGCGGTCGGCCGCCGCTGCGTCCTCGACGGTCACCTGTAGGAGTGTGCGCTGCTCCGGGTTCATCGTCGTCTCCCAGAGCTGGGCCGGGTTCATCTCGCCCAGGCCCTTGTACCGCTGGAGGGAGACCTTTTTGCCCCCCAGTTCTTTTAGCGCCTCTTCCCTTTCCGCCTCGGTGTAGACGTAGCGCGCCTGTTTGCCAGCGCTGATGCGGTACAGGGGCGGCTGCGCGATGAAGAGGTGCCCCTCCTCGATGAGAGGTTGCATATAGCGGAAGAAAAAGGTAAGCAGGAGGGTGCGGATGTGAGCGCCGTCCACGTCGGCATCCATCAGGAGCACCACGCGATTGTAGCGCAGGTTCTCCAGGTCGAACTGGTCGCCGATGCCGACGCCCAGGGCTGAGATGAGCGCCTGCACCTCCTTGTTGTTCAGGATCTTGTTCAGCCGCGCCCGCTCGGTGTTGAGTATCTTGCCTCGCAGCGGTAGGATGGCCTGAAAGTGCCGGTCGCGGCCTTGTTTGGCCGAGCCGCCGGCCGAATCGCCCTCCACGACGAATAACTCGGTCTTGTTCGAATCCCGTTCGGAGCAATCGGCCAGTTTGCCGGGCAGGGTCAGGCTTTCCAGCGCGCTCTTGCGGATTACCAGGTCGCGTGCCTTGCGCGCCGCCGCCCGCGCGCGGGAGGAGGTGAGGCATTTATCAACGATGCGCCGCGCCGCCCGCGAATCCTGCTCCAGGAACTCGGAGAGCGCCGTCGCCACCACCGACTCTACCGCCGCCTTGACCTCGGCGTTCATCAGTTTGACCTTGGTTTGGCTTTCGAACTGGGGGTCGGGGTGCTTGATGCTGACGATGGCGGTCAGGCCCTCGCGCACGTCGTCGCCGGAAAAGTTGGGGTCTTTTTCTTTGAGCAAGTTGGCCTTGCGGGCATAGTCGTTGATGGTGCGCGTCAGCCCGGAGCGCAAGCCGGTTAGGTGCGTGCCGCCGTCAACGGTGTGGATGGTATTGGCGAAAGAGTAGGTGGACTCGGCGTAAGCGTCGGAATACTGGAGCGCCACCTCGAGCCCCAGGCCGTTTAACTGTTGCTCGGCGTACACCACGTCGTGGAGAGTATCCCGGTTGCGGTTGAGGTAACGCACAAAGGATTCGATGCCGCCCTCAAAGTAAAACGTCATCTGCTGGGGGAAAGGCTGCTCTCGCTCGTCCACCAGCTTGATGGTGACGCCCCGGGTGACGAACGCCATCTCCCGCATGCGCTGTGCCAGCGTATTGAAGCGAAAGTCCACTTCCTCAAAGATGGTGGGATCAAAGCGAAAGGTAACGCAAGTACCCTGCCCCTGTGCTTTACACACGTCCTTCACCGGCGCGACCGGTACGCCTCGCTCGTATCTCTGAAAGTGCTGCCGGCCGTCGCGGGGATCATTCACCACAACCTCCATCCACTCGGAGAGAGCGTTGACCGCCGACACGCCCACGCCGTGCAGCCCGCCGGAGACCTTGTAGCCGCCGCCGCCGAACTTGGCCCCAGAGTGGAGCACCGTCATGACCAGCTCCAGGGTCGAGATCTTTTTCTCGGGATGCGGGGCGGTGGGGATGCCGCGCCCGTTGTCCGTCACCGTCACGCTGGAATCGGGGTGGATGGTGATCTCGATCCTATCGCAAGAGCCGGCCAGCGCCTCGTCTACGGCGTTATCCACCACCTCGTAGACCAGGTGGTGCAGCGCCTTGATGTCCGTGCCACCGACGTACATCCCCGGCCGGCGGCGGACCGCTTCCAGTCCCTCCAAGACCTGGACGTCCGCTGCGCCGTATTGCTCGACTCCATTAACTGTTTGGTCTTTCTTCTTGGCCATCCTTTACTCCACTCTTTGCCGCAGTCTCAATCGCCGCCGTAAATTGCCCGATCCGCTCCCGGTAAAATACGAACCCCGCTGCCGTCAGTCCCGTGGCGATGCAGCCGTTGCCCACGATGCCGACCAGCAGTGTCCAAGAATCGGTGGGAGGAAGCAGCCAGACGTAGCTCAATCCGCCATAGATCACCGCCGTGAGCACGAGCAGCCCCATCACGGAAAAAAGCTGGGTGTGCATCAGCCCGATGCTCTCCCAGGTGGCCCGCCACAGCCCGCGCCCGCCCACCATCACGCCGGGGATGACGAACAGCAGGTGCATACCCAGGTAGGCGGCCAGCCCCAGGCTGAATATCAAGAGCCAAAAGCCTAATCCCGGGGTCAGCGCCTCGACCAGGCCGACCAGCAATAACCAGGGGGGCGTGATCATCGCCCCGGCCGCCAGCAGACCGGCGGCAAAGAGGAGCACACGGACGAATTTCCACAGCCCACTCCTCTCTACTTGGGCCTTGTCTGGAGCCGGCTCTCGTTTATCTGAGGAGCGCACGTCACGAACGTGGCGGGCCAGGCCGTTCAGGTACAGGAAACCCAACACCAGGCCAACAGGGATCAACAGGATTCCCCAACCCACGAGCGATAGCAGGCCGGTGATCAAAATCTCACGCGGTTCTCCCAAGGGGGAGGTGGGCATACGCCAGGCCAGCAGGCTCGGCACGTTGAGCAGCGGCAGCCGGCTGAGGAGCGCCAGCAGGTTAACGTGCTCGCTGATCTGTTCCAGGTACCCGGTCGCCTCCGCCAGCTGGCGCGCCGTCGCCGAATCGGGAGCGGGCCGCGTCCGCAAAAAGGCGACAAATCCCCTCAAGAGCGGGGCCACCGAAAGGCGCGGCCCCATCCACAGGAACATGTCGAGCAGCACCGGCAGCGCGATCAGCCCCAGCCGGCGGCTGACCAAGTCGAAACCGGCCATCAGGCAACCGATCACTCCCAGCGGGCGCGGGGGTTCTTTTTGTGTCGTCGCGTTCATAGCCCGCATATTCTACCACAGGTTGGGGGAGGGGGAAAGATTGGAGATGGAGAGACGTTAGATGGGGTGATCTGAGATGGGGAATAGAGCCTGGGTTCATCCAGACGGAATGTCATCTCGCGCGTCCTCGAAGGCTGGGTTGGACGACCCAGGCCGGGCGGCTGAGAACGGCGCCATTGCAAAAAGGGGCAGGATGTCCTGCCCCCTATGCCCCAGACTGGATTCGAACCAGCACGCCTAAAAAGGCACAGGCCCTCAACCTGCCGCGTATGCCTATTCCGCCACTGGGGCTCGAAATTATTATACCCTCCCCGTCCCACTTGTCAACTTGTTCAGGTGAGCGTTCTCGACGAGGGTCCTGTTCCTCACCTACCTGCACGATGTCATGTAGTTGTGCCTTCTTCGCGTCCTTCGCGTCTTGGCGATTCAGATTGTTGCCTCCACGGTTAACCAACACTCAAGGGGGGCACTACCAGGGAACGGAACATACGACTGCGTACACATCACGGACACATCAGCTTGTATCCCACCCCCAGCACCGTCTCGATCTCGACGCTGGAGCCGGCCAGCCGCTTGCGCAGGTTGGCGACGTGGACGTCCACGGTGCGGGTCTCGCCGTAGAAATCATAGCCCCACACCAGGTTGAGCAATTGCTCGCGGCTGAGGACCAGCCCGCGATGCTCGGCCAGCGTCAGGAGCAGATCGAACTCTTTGGGGCGCAGCTCGACCGGCTGCCCTCCGATCGTCACCTCGTGGCGGGCCGGGTCCACGGTGACGTCGCCCACGTGGAGAGGAGCCTCGGGCCGGACGGCGCGGGCGGAGCGGCGCAGAATGGCCTTGACGCGGGCGACCAACTCGCGAGGATTGAAGGGCTTGGTCACGTAATCGTCGGCCCCCAGCTCTAGCCCCACGATCTTGTCCACGTCGTCGTCGCGGGCGGTGAGCACGACGATGGGCAGGTCGGGCGCGACCTTGCCGGCTCGCACGCGACGGCACACCTCCCAGCCGTCCACCTCAGGCAGCATCAGGTCGAGCACCATCAGCGCCGGCGGTTGGCGGGCGATCAACTCCAGGGCGGCGGCCCCGTCCCTGGCCGATTGCACGCGGAACCCACCCTGCTCCAGGTACATCTGCGCCAGCTCAATGATGTTGGCCTCGTCGTCAACGACCAGGATAGTTTCCCCTGCTGCCACTCGTTCCTCCGGGTTTAGCCATTTGGTGTATCTCGTCAATAAAGCGGCGAGTAATTCGACAACGGCGGATTCAGCGCCAAGACGACAAAGACGTCAACACGTGGCGCAACTGACAAGTTGCCGACTTGCCCCATCTCTGGTCCTCCCACCTACCCATTGTAGCCAACTTGGCTCTAAAAGGCAAGCGCTACGCGCTTGGTGATTGCCCACATCTCACCACAGAGACACAGAGAGCACAGAGAAAACACAAGAATACCCTGTCTCAGTCTCCTCCGTGCCTCTGTGGTGAAAAAAACGATCACCTCGAACAGACATCTGCATACTTGTGGGTAATCACCAGCTACGCGCACCCCGCCCGCGCGTGGCTTGACGAAAGGCCTGTTTCGGCATAAAATTCAACCCGCGAGAGGAAACGCCAAACAGAACAACCGATGAGTACACTCAGACTGGACCCCCAAGACCGAACTGGCCTGGTAGCCTTTCTGCGCGACCTGGTACAGATTCCCAGCCCTTCGACCGAGGAGCGGGCCGTGGCGCAGCGCATCGTCGCGGAAATGGAGCGCCTGGGCCTCCGTGAGGTGCGCGTGGATCGTGTCGGCAACGTCGTCGGTCAGGTCGGGCCGGGGCGCGGCCCCGTGCTCATGCTCAACGGTCACATGGATACAGTGCGGGTCAGCGATCCCGAGGCGTGGAGCCGCGAGCCTTTCGGCGCCGAGAGTGAGGGCGGCGTGCTCTACGGCCTGGGCGCTTGTGATATGAAGAGCGGGCTGGCAGCAATGATCTATGGAGCCAAACTCTTGCACGACGCCGGGGTCAGCCTGAAGCGGAGCGTCGTCGTGGCCTGCGTGGTGCAGGAGGAACCGTGCGAGGGATTGGGGTCGCGGGTGCTGATCGAGGAGGAGGGAATACGTCCAGACTGGGTGGTGCTGGGCGAGCCGACCGATCTGAATATCTGCCGGGGACAGCGAGGGCGGTTGGAGATGCAACTCGTCGTTCACGGACGCTCGGCCCACGCCGCCAGCCCCGACCTAGGGGACAACGCCATCTATACCGCCGCCCGCCTGGTGTTCGGCCTGGAACTCTTGGCCGGTCAGTTGGGAGACGACGATTTCCTTGGCCCCGGCACACTGGCGGTCACCCAGATCACTTCCAGCGCCGGCAGCCGCAACGCTGTGCCCGACCATTGCGAACTGATCGTTGATCGTCGTCTGACGCTGGGGGAAAACGAGACCAGGGCCCTGGCCGAAGTGCAGCGGGTCATTGCCCGCGAGGGGGTGCGGGCGGAGGTGGAGGTGACAGAGTACCAGGCCGTCAGTTACACCGGCCACCCGTGCCGCGCCCGCGAATTCTACCCGGCCTGGGTGATGGCGGAGGATCATCCCTTGGTGACGGCCGCCGTGGCCGCCGTACGGGCGCAGTTGAAGCGCAGACCTCAGATAACGCGCTGGGACTTTTCGACCGAAGGGGTCTACACGGCGGGCGTGGCAGGCATTCCCAGTATCGGCTTTGGCCCAGGCGACCCTCGTCACGCTCACACCGCCGACGAGCACGTGCGGCTATCCGACGTCTACGCCGCCGCGGAGGTGTACGCGCGGTTGGCAATAGAGTTGCTGGGGTAATTACGCCCCAGGACAGGAATGAGGCGCAATGGAACAGAAAAACATTCCCACCGAGACGACACAAGACGAACGCATCATGGCGGCGCTGGCTCACGCCAGTATCATTCTTCCCCTCTGGGGACTCATCGGCGCCATCGTCGTATGGGCCACGCAGCGAGAAAAGTCGCGTTTCGTCGCTTTTCAGGCGCTGCAGGTGATGACCTACCAGATCAGTCTCGTCCTGGTCGGCTTTCTTGGCCTTGCTTGCTACCTCTGTTCATTCTTTGGAACGTTCCTGCTGATGCCCATCGGGGTCGTCGCTGCCGAGGGAGCTTCTGAAGTCGAGGGCGTCGTCGGTATGTTGGTGGCTATGCTGACCGCTTTTTTTCCATTTTGCATCATGGGGATATTTATCCTGATCGGCGTCGTCCTGGTCGGCTACGGCCTGTACGGCGCGGCGCGAGTGCTGCAAGGGCACGACTTTCGCTATGCCATCATCGGTCGCCGGTTAGAACAGTACCTGAACCAGGAAGAGGAGGCGGCGTGATGCGCGTCGCCCCCCCGGTTGCTCAGGCCATAGCTGCGGGCAGACCGGTAGTGGCGCTGGAATCGGCGCTCGTCACTCACGGATTTGCGCCCCCGGCCAACCTGGAGATCGCCCAACGGATGGAGGCGGCGGTGCGCCAGGAGAGCGCGCTTCCGGCCACCATCGCCGTGTTGGAAGGGGAGCCTCGAGTGGGGCTTGCCGCCGCGGAGCTGGCTGCACTGGCCTCCGACCGGACGGCTCGCAAGGTCAGCCTGCGCGATTTTCCGCTCGTGCTGGCCCAGGGTGCGAGCGGCGGCACGACCGTCGCTGCCACGATGCATCTGGCTCACCGCGCCGGTATCCGTATCTTTGCCACCGGCGGCATCGGCGGTGTCCATCGGGGCCATCCCGAAGACGTCTCGGCCGACCTGCCCGCGCTGGCCTCTATCCCTGTCATCGTCGTCTGTGCGGGAGCCAAGGCCATCCTCGATCTGCCACGCACGCTCGAGTACCTGGAGACTCGCGGCGTGACGGTGATCGGCTATGGCACGGACGAGTTCCCCGCTTTCTACAGCCGTCACTCGGGCCTGGGAGTGGACGCACGGGTCGAGACGGAGGAGGAGGTGGCGCGGATGGCGCGGGCGCGGACGGATCTGGGTCTCTCCTCGGCGCTCCTGGTTTGCGCGCCCGTCCCCCAGGCCGACGCGCTCCCGGCTGGCGAGGCAGAGGATGCAATCGGGCGAGCGGTGGCCGAGGCTGAAGCGGCCGGTGTAAGCGGCAAAGCTTTGACGCCGTTCCTGTTGAGCCGAGTGGTCGAACTGACCGGCGGGCTCGCTCGCTGCGCCAACGAATCGCTGCTGCTCAACAATGCCCGCCTGGCGGCTCGCATCGCGCGGGCTTTGGGCCGGTTACAGTAAGCCGCCATGTATCTTTTCCGTAACCGTCTAACAAAGCTGCGCCTCAAACCGACGAGGAATTCACCGCAGGGAACGCCGAGTGCGCCGAGATTTTTCATCTTTGCTCTGCGTGCTCAGCGGTGAAATCTTGCTCTGTTAAGAACTTTTACCCTCAAGGATTTCAGGGGGTTGCCTATTTACCACACAGTTGGAGGTTGGGACCTGGTCTCTCCGGCACATGCGTGATGCGTCCCTCTTCGCCGTACTACTGCTCCTCGCTGTGGCGGTGCTGCCCCCCCGCGTCATCCGGGCCGGCATCGTCGAGCCAACTCATGCCGAGAAGGATGCCCAGTTCACCTTCGCCGTCACTGCCGATATGAGATATTACTCCGGCCCAGGCGATTACGATACCTCGCAGTACTTTAGAGGAGCCTGTGAATCAATCACCGGACTGGGCGGCGGCGCTTTTATGGTCAGCCCAGGAGACATTGATCCTCCGACCGGCGTCAACTGGACAATCACGCAAACCCTGGGGATAACCTACACCTGGTACCCCGTGGTGGGGAATCACGAACTCCCCGACGAGGGGCGCGAACCCTACGAGGGCCACAATATGGAGTGGCTGCGTAGCTACGACTATGGCCTGGTGAACCCCGGCCCCTCGGGTTGCCCGGAGACCACCTACTCGTTCGACTATGAGAACGCCCACTTTGTGATGCTGAACGAGTACTGCGACACAGCGGGTGACACGGTCACGGATGGCGACGTGACCGATCATCTTTACGACTGGTTGGTCGCCGACCTGGATAGCACGGACCGGGAGCACATTTTTGTCTTTGGTCACGAGCCCGCTTACCCCCAACCCGATGCCGATACCGGTAGAATACATTGTTTGGGCGATAGCCTGGACAAATATCCGTGGCGCCGCGATCCTTTCTGGCATCTGTTGCGGGAGCGAGGTGTCGCCGCCTACATCTGCGGTCACACCCACAACTATAGCGCCGTCAAGATAAACGGCGTCCGGCAATTGGATGCCGGCCACTCCGGCGGGCTACGCGATCCTGGAGCGCCGAGCACCTTTATATTGATTCACGTGGACGGCGACATAGTCACTTTCGATACCTATCGCGACGACGCCAACGGCGGCGCATACACCCTGGCGCACAGCGGGGTACTGAAAGGGATAGAGACCTATTTGCCGTTGGTAGTATTCGGGTCAGACGTTGAATAACCGAGACAATAAGCGATTGCTCTTTCTATTCTCTGACACGGGCGGGGGGCATCGCAGCACGGCCAGCGCGGTGGCCCAGACGCTGCGGGATCTGCACGGTGAACGCGCTCAGATTGAACTGGTGGATGCGCTGGCCGACTATGCCCCCTGGCCCTTTAACCGACTGGGGCGGATTTACCCTGCTATGGTTCGGTTGGGCGGATGGGGCTGGGCGGTCGGCTATCACCTGTCCGACGGGCCGGAGCGGGTCAAATTGCTCACGGCCGTCTGCTGGCCGTTGGTGCGGACTGGTCTGCGCCGCCTACTCTGCGACCATCCGGCCGACCTGGTCGTCTCCTTCCACCCTCTCTTCAACCACTTGCTCCTGCGCGCTCTCGAGGAAAAGCTCCCGCTGGTCACACTGGTGACCGACCTGAATACCGCTCACGCCTTCTGGACCGCGCCCGGGGTCGCTCTCTGCCTCGCGCCGACCGAAAGGGTCCGGCAGTGCGCGCTGGCCTACAAGCTCCCGGCCGAGCGAGTTCGGGTGACCGGCCTGCCGGTGAGTCCCGTTTTTGTCGCGGCTGCGCAGGAGGATCGGCTGGCTGTGCGTCGGCGGCTCGGACTGGTCCCCGATTTGCCGGTGGCGCTCGTGGTTAACGGAGCGGAGGGAATGGGAGCGGTTAGGGGGCTGTGTAGGGCGATAGCTGGCAGTAGTGTGCCAGTTCAGTTGGTAGTGGTCGCCGGGCGCAACGAGCGGCTGCGGGATGGGCTGCGCTCTGAGGCGTGGCCCTCGCCGGTGCGGGTGGAGGGCTTTGTGGACAACATGCACGAGTGGATGCGGGCGGCCGACTTGCTGGTGACCAAGGCCGGGCCCAGCACCATCAGTGAGGCGCTGGTGGTGGGACTGCCGCTGGTGTTGAGCGGCGCGCTGCCGGGCCAGGAGCGCCCCAGCGTGGATTACGTCGTGCGGGCTGGCGCCGGGGTTTGGGCGCCGACGCCCGGACAGGCGGCAGCGGCTGTGCGAGAGCTGCTTGCCCCCGGCAGCCGGCGGCTCGCTCAGATGGCCGCCTGTGCCCGATTGCTGGCGCAACCCGACGCCGCTCGGCGCGTGGCCGAGATCGTATGGGCCGCCGTTACCTGCCGTTCGTCACTCGCTATTGGCGAATCGCCTGCTCTCGCTCCGGCCCCACGCCGATAAAGGTCACCGGCACCCCAACTAATTCCTCGATCCGTGCCACGTACTCTTGCGCGGCGGCGGGCAGGTCTGCGCGGTCGCGCACGCCGGTGATGTCGTCCGCCCAACCGGGCAACTCCTCGTAGACTGGCCGCCACTCGGCCAGCGCTTTTACGCCGAACTCGGCGGGAAAGTACTCGGCAACCGAAGGTTGCACGCGCTCACCGTCCCGCTCGTAGGCCACTGCTATCTTGAGCTGCTCTAGCCCACTCAATACGTCCAGCTTGGTCAGCGCCAACTCGTCCAGGCCGTTGACGCGGACGGCGTAGCGCAGTATGACCAGGTCGAGCCAGCCGCACCGGCGCGGTCGTCCCGTCGTCGTGCCGTACTCGTTTCCGACCTTGCGTATCTGCTCTCCGGTTTCATCCAACAGCTCGGTCAGGAACGGGCCGGCGCCCACCCGGGTGGTGTAGGCTTTGACGACGCCGATGATACGGGAGACCTGCTGAGGTCCAAAGCCCAGCCCGGCCAGAGCGCCGCCGCTCACGACCGAGGAGCTGGTGACGTAGGGATAGGTGCCGTGATCCAGGTCGAGCAGCAATCCCTGTGCTCCCTCACAGAGCACTGTCTTGCCGGCTGCCAGCGCCCTTCCCACCAGCGCCGATCCGTCAACGAGGTGAGGGATCAACCGCCGGGCGTACTCATAGTACTGGGCCGCTATCGGCTGCGGCGAGAGCGTCTCTGCGCCGTATTGCTCCTTCAGGCGGCGGTTGTGGGCCTGGACGGACTCGGCCACGCGCTCGGCAAAATGCTCGGGTCGGGCCATGTCGCCGGCGCGCAGGTTGACGCGGGCCGCCTTGTCGGCATAGACCGGGCCGATGCCCCGTTTCGTCGTGCCGAGAGCGGTTTGGCCTCGCGCCTCCTCCCGCGCCCCATCGAGGGCGCGATGCGTGGGTAGGATGATGTGAGCGGCCGCGCTGAGCTTTAGGTGCGCCGGGCTCGTGTCCACGCCCAGCGCAGCCAGTTCGTCCATCTCTGAGATCAATCGTTCTGGATTGACCACCACCCCTGCGCCGATGAGACAGGTGGCGGTTGGGTAAAGGATGCCCGAGGGCGTCAGATGTAGTTTGAGCGTGTGGCCCTCGGCGACCACTGTGTGACCGGCGTTATCGCCGCCGTTGAAGCGGGCGACGAGTTGAGCCTCCCGCGCCAGCCCGTCCACCACCCGCCCTTTTCCTTCGTCACCCCACTGGGTGCCAACCACGATTATCGCGGACATACCGCCTCCTCCTGACACAATGTGAGGCGATGCCGGGAACCCGGCGCCGCCTTCTCTGCTAATGATACACGAGAATGGGGACGCTGTCAATCAGATGTGTTTGGTGATTGCCCACATCTCACCACAGAGAAAACACAAAAATGTTCTATCTCGGTGTCCTCCGCGCCCCTGTGGTGAAAAAACGATCACCTCGAACAGACATCTGCATACTTGTGAGTAACTCGACAATGTTAGATTTCGTATCTTGAGAGAAAGTGATGTTCGTAGTGCGCCACGAAACGCAGTGGAGTGGCGCAAAACCGCACTCCGTTACACTCCGTGCGTGACTACGAGCCGAATGTAA
>Ga0180432_10004910_pt1 | contig 18082 bp, 23 predicted proteins | sample SS_ome_10_FD_132414 | JGI IMG/M metagenome (GOLD analysis project Ga0180432, IMG submission 132414) | Hypersaline lake sediment archaeal communities from the Salton Sea, California, USA - SS_1_MS_2 metaG | ecosystem: Environmental > Aquatic > Non-marine Saline and Alkaline > Hypersaline >...
GGAGGGGTACCTGGAATGCGACGGATCCGCGATATTGAGGGCGACTTATGCCGATCTGTTCGAAGTGATTGGAGACGATTACGGCGATGGTGACGGGAGCACCACGTTCAATGTGCCGGATTACCGGGGGCGTTTCCTGCGCGGATGGGACCACGGTGCCGGCACGGATCCGGATGCCGCAAGCCGCACGGATCGCGGGGACGGCACCACGGGTGATTTCGTGGGAACAGAACAGGCGGATGAGTATAAGGATCACAAGCACGGGAGAGGAACGATCAAAACAAATACTTCGCCGTCAAACCCGGGTGATTACATCGCTTCTGCAAGTGGGTCTGTATTCTATGCAGACAGCGGAACTGGATATACAACAGATGGAAAAGGCACGGATTACAGTGGAGGCAATGAGACCAGGGGAAAGAATATCAATGTCATGGTCTGCATAAAATATTGAGAGCGGGAGATTGTAATGCTGCTATACGATTACGACGAAATGACCGGAGAGCTCCTTGACCCCTGTGGGAGGCAGGCACGTCCGGATCCGGAGGAGAATCCGGATGCCCGGGAGGACGGCAGGTTCCTTCTCCCCAGGCTGGCAACCTTCTCGAGGCCTCCGAAGCTGAAGAAGAATGTAACTGCCGTCTGGGGATTTGCTAAGAATCGCTGGACGGTGGTGGCGGACTACCGAAAGGAGCGGTACTGGGACAAGAGGACGAAGGAGCGGATTGTCTTCATACTCGCCCAGGTCCCCGACGATTCAATTACGGATCTGGAGCCGCCCGGGCAGGATCCCTGGATCGTATTCGATGAGGTCAGTGAAGCATGGATCGAGGACCTGGAGAAGCTGAAAGAGGCCAGGCTCTTGGATCTGGAGGCTGAAAAAGAGCGCCAATTGAGCGGGATTAATCCTCTCGACGTGCAGATGGCGATCCTGAAGGGGGATACCGCGAAGCAGGAAGAGTATAGGGAGAAATATGACCGGATCAATTCAGAGTACGAGATCAGAATTGAGGCGCTGCAAAAAGCTGATGATGCTGCATCGATAAAGGCCGTTTCAATGGAGCCGGCTGGATAATGATATTCAAAGATAACCTCTACGGCATTGCACTTTACGATGGCATCCATTATGCCGGCACATGGAAGAAATCGATTACGATCAATTACCAGGTCGGTATGGGAATTATAGTCAATGCGCAGTGGTCGGCCGATGTGCTTGAAAATACAACCTTGAAGGTCGAAGTGAGCTTTGGGGACGAGAACGATTACCAGGAACTGGAGAACGGCGTCGATCATGACGGCTGGATAGATGTGGCGGTGAGTGGAAACCAGGATATTTATTTCAAAGTCACAATGACGACCACGGATATGACAAAATCACCGGAAATGGGCAGTCTTGATATCACAATTTCCCAGCGGGTTACACTTTACACCCTGGCCCTTGATGTAATGCTCGATTATGGCCTTTCTTCCGGGGATTACTACATCGATCCGGAGCTGCTCGAATACAAGATCCCCTATGCCTGGCTGGACAAGATGAGCCACAGGGCGGCGCTGCGGCTCATCGCGGAAGCTGGTCTTGCCGTCATCTACAGCGATCGGGAAGGAATCATCAGGATCGAGGGTCCATCCTACCTCGAGGAGCAGAAGCAGGACTCAGTTCTCAGTATTTCTAATTCAGAAGTATTCATTAAAAACAATCCCGCCATATATGAGAACATCAAGAACCAGATCATTGTGAGAACCCAGCCCCTGAAACCGCCGGAAGCGAATGAGGAAGTATATCGATCGACAGAGGATATTCTCGTTGGTGCGCATGATCTTGAATCGCTGACCGTGTTCTATGACGAGGCTCCTGTTATCGATGCGGTCGCCAGTCTCGATTCCCCGCCGTCAGGTCTGAGCATCGAAAGCGCCACCTATTACTCATGGGGGGCCTATGTGACCATTGAAAACACCACCGGCAGCGATGAGGAAGTGACACTCGTGGTAAACGGAAAGCCTTTGGCGGTCCGCGGCTCCAATAAGATAGTGGGTCAGGATAATGAGAGTATACGGGACAACGGGGTCCTGACATACGAGTTCCCGGACAATCCTCTGGTCCAGACGGATGAGATGGCACAGAAGATCGCGGACAAGCTGGTGTCAGTATACGGCGGCGCCAGGCGCGATATCGATATGGATTGGAGGGGGAACCCGTCCCTCGAGCTCGGGGACCGGATAACGGCCTACGACTACAAGGACGTCACTCAGGCGGATTTTCATGTCATTCGGCAGCAGATTGAGTTCGATGGCACGATGAGGTCGAGCCTGAAGGGGAGGAGAGTCTCATGAGCACACCGCCCGATGGATGGCAGGCTCCCAAAATGAACTGGAACAGCGGTAACAATCCGAACCCCACGGACTTCAACCGCATAGAGGGGAATCCGAATGCAATAGAGAACGGGAACAGGACGCTCGACGATTCACAGGTCCCAGGGTCAGACGAAGGCACGCTGAGGGAAATACTCGACTGGATGTGCAACCGTATAAAGGAAATAACCGGAGAAACGAACTGGTACGATAATCCATCTAAAACACTGCAGCAGTTGAAGCTGATTGACGATCTGGACGACATCGGAGACGGGTCCCAATATGGCAGAGTCCTCAAATCCGCTCTGAACTCAGGTTTGCCCAAGCTTGATGCATGTGTCAATGGTAATAACAGGAAGGTCATCAGCGATTGTGTGGACGGCGACGGGATGATCAGAATGATCACTGCCGACTGCCAGTTTAAGGAAGCAATAACGAGACATTATGCCGTACCTTTAGTAGGATGGTCTTCTGGTGGTGTTAACCATTTTGGCCATTCGTTGGTGATAGACGATGGCAAAACCGCCCAGCTTCCTGTCGCACTACCTCATCAGGCAATAGTAACCCGTTTTAACATTTGGATAAATGGATCTCTCGGTACCGGCCATATAAAGCTCAATAGAGCGGATCATCTCGGAACCGTCGGTGTGCAGACGATGGCATCTCTCATAGATACAGGATACACGGATTCAATATCCTATGCTCAAATCGATAACGATGCCTATCATTATTATGTATTTGTTGTAAACGGTTCGGGTTCTACAAGGATAGTAAAGGGAATTCTTATCTCCTACACAGTTATTTTACCGAGGCCCTGAAATGAACCTGAAGGAGTTCGACAGAGCCGTGAACTTCTGCTCGGATGAGCCGGACTGGTTCGGCGTACCCCTGCGGGAATCCCAGGACATAGAGCTCATTGATCCGGTAATGTGGTTCACACACGATTATTTTATCTCGCTCTGCAAGCAGACGTACCCGGACCGGCAGGTATTTTCCCGGATCCTGCATATTACCTCGGGCCGGCACACTGAAAACAGCGCTCATCCTCGAGGCCTCGCGATCGATGAGGTGATAGTTGGATTGACGTTCCTCGAGGCCTCACTCCTGGCTCTCGGTACCAGGATGAACCATGGCCCGATCGGGTTCGGTTTCTACCCGTTCTCGAGGCCTCCGTTTATCCACTACGATTTCAAGGACTGGGACCGGGAAGTGAACCGCTGCCTGCTCTGGTACCGGGATGTGGAGGGAGAATACAAGAATAATGCGCGGGATCCCGATCTCGTAACGCAGAAGCTTCATGAGTGGGAAGGGATCCCCATGCGCGGGAGGTGATTATGGAACTGGTAAAGTATCTCGGCCGGAAGTTTATCCTGGCTCTCATTTTTCTGCTGTTTCTGGTACTCGGAATGCTGCTGCTGAAGTGGCTAGACATGGAGGTCCAGGTATATATCACGTTCGCCTCGGGCGCCGGGACCCTGTACGGCTCGTTCTGCGCCGTAAACAGCGTCAACAACAAGCAGTATCTCAAACATAAGGGAGGCGAGCCGTGAAAATAGACTGGAAGAAGGTCCTGAAGTGGCTGAAAATCGCCGGCGCCGCGATCGTCGGCATTCTGACCGCGGTCCTGGCTGTTAAAACAGGAAAGGCGATACGACGGGCGGTCCTGGGCAAGGTAAACAAGTCGACGGACTTCTACCCGGATCCGGATGATCCGCATATCATAACGGTACGTAATGAAGAAGGTGACTGGGAGAATTTCGAGCTTCCGCCAGGCGTGAAATACAGGAATGTCGCAGCAGCGGAAATCTCCCCTACGGGGGTAACAGTCGAGGTGATCCATGAAAAAGGTGTTTTTAATTCTGATGGCGATGTTGATCCTGATGGTGACAGTGCCCTGGATGTGCTCCGCCGGCGATGCCGCCCTCAGCAGGGAGGAGACTGAGGACCTCCTGGATAGTATGTCCTTTCCCCAGCTGGTGGAGGGCATGAGCCTGGTGTACCGGCTGCCGCCGGCGGAGATGGAATGGTATCTCGTTGAACAGACGACGGACCAGGTGATCGGCATGGTGCAGATGCTTTATGCGATGTCCCATCTGCAGCCAGAGGTGCGGGAGCCTCAGAAATTGATTGTGCTCGAAAAGCGGGACCTGCATATCGATTACCAGTCTCCCCTTATAATAACTATCGGGCCGTTCAGGTACCAGGTCTCCCTGCACGATGAGGAGTATACGGACTTTGTGCCGCGAAAAAGCAAGAAACCTCTCCTGCTCTTCGGGGCGGGAGGGATCGTTCTGGGGCTTATCGTTGGGGCCGCGATCGGAGGGTGAATACTTTGGCGAACGGGAACGGAAAATCGATTGCACTTATAGTGTCTGTTATCATAGCTGCCAGCGGTATCAGCTTCGGCGTGATCCAGAGTGCCGCGAAAGATGATATTTCGGAGTTCAGAGAGAAGATCGAACGTCATGATGAGATGATCGATGAGCTCCGGATCCAGAAGGAATCCGATCGTAAAGATATCGAATACATTAAACGTGACCTCGAGGAGATCAAGGCCGACATCAAGGATATCAAGTCACTCCTGCAGGATTAATCTACCCCAACTTTATTCTTCCGATAGTATCCATTTTTTTGCTTCTTTGAATGTTTTAAAAACACATATCTCAAATGGAAAATCTTTACTTTCAGATCTCATTTGGAACATCCTTGAGAAGCCGTATTCAAGATCTCCCGTTGCAATCACTGCGGTCTTGCCTTTCCTATCACTACTGATTGCCAGTCTACTGACAAACGAAGAGAGTTCTTCAATAAATGAGGCAGTGGTACCATTAAGAGAGGCTTCTGAAAAGTCCCATATCAGATTTGCTGTTGGATGACTTTTATAGAAGGCACGATTTGCCTTTACATATTTTTCTTTAGTAGATTTTCCAATACATTTTTGGATTGTTAAATCGTGCTGGGGATCAAGAATTGTCTTAATCATATATTAAAATGATCGACCACTTGATTCAATTTTACGATTGATAATCAAAAATAATTTGTGCGACGTCGCACAAAAAACACCATTAAATGACAGTCAAAATGCCAAGAATTGAAATATAAGGAAACGCTGATTCACCATTTGTTCACCACTAAGATCTGGGGAGGGGGTATTGCAGGTATATAAGGGAAACTTTATGTCTATATATATCAATACCTTACGGGACCGGTAGATTCCACTTTACCCAGGTACAAGTCCAGTACCGCCCATATAATAATAACCCAGGCCCTTATATTTAAAGGCTTGGGCTTTTATTATTTTTATCATACCCCGACCCCCTCATTCGAGGACAAATCCTCTCATTCGAGGGCAAGCCCTTCAGACAAACTTTCCCTCCGACTAGATCGGGGGGCTGGAGGGTAAATTTATCCGGGGTATCCATCTTCCTGTCCTCTATTGAGCCGGTTTACCACCGATTAAGAGAAGCTTCCCGTAAAGTACGCATGTTGTTATAGGCCAAGGACGGAGTCTTGTTCCGTATGCAGTGGTTCTGTAACTTACTCGGTACAGATAACAACCTGCCGGCAGTTATGCTCGGTTAAGGTTTTGGAGGAAGCGGAATCAGGTGCGTGATTCCTCCCGGATCCTTTTTATTGCATTCTGGTTTCATCATATCATACAGATATTTTTCCGCACCCGAACGCTCAGCTTCGGGTTTGATTTTAATATAACAGAACGCGCATTTGTATTTTACGTACTTCTTGATGCATGGATTCTTTTCATTCTTGCTCAAGTGATCTAAAAGTTGAGACTCAATATTGTCAGCTTTACCGACATAGTAACATACCCATTTTCCGTTTTTATATTTGACCCAGAGAGTATATAAACCTGCTCTCTTGGGAGCATACTCACATACCTCTGTTTTGTTATACGGAGTATGTATAAAGGACCACATTCCGACTTCCATGAGCACGCCTTTTTCGCTTCATTCCAAATAAATATTTTATTGCTAGCCGATTTATTTCATTTAAAGAGTCTCTATTTGTGACACGCAGATGCGGGAGGAGGGTGTAAAACAAAGAAGAGAATCGATTATCCGGAACGCACTGTTGTATATCCCACATTCCTGCTTATAAGTCGACCCTGCGTTAAAAAGGGAGAAAAAAACGCAGTAGCTTTCTTCATTTATAAAGCTACAGCCATTAAAATACCATATTAATCAGTAAGGTGCAACTTATTTATTATTCTATCCTTGCTGGATAGTAATAAATAGTACATTTATCTTCCCGTATGTAAGAACAGTATCGCCCAAAGACGAAGACCTAAGTTCTTGTATGCAACGACTTGAGTTTTTTTCGCGTACGTTCTTTGTCAGACAGATGATACGTATTCCCCTCAAGGACGAGTTTGCCTTTTTTCAAAAAATTTTCTAGGTATCGGTGCAGGTTCTCGCTGTCCCGGGGACTGTACCCGAATCCGGAAAGGGTGAATATCTTCGGCACGCGTTTACAGTATTTTTCCGTATAGAGAACTTCCAGCTCCTCCCCGGTTAAGGGATTTTCTTTCAGGGTATCGGCAAGCCAGGTGAAGAGAAGTCTTCTCTTCATCCTCTCCTGGGACTTCTGTAAAAAGTGGCCGACGGTCTCCGGTTCTCCTCCGGGTTTCAGGATTTCAACGAGAAGCTCGACAGCGGATTTTAGTATGAGGCAGCCGATGATGATCGATGCTCCAGCGTCCGCGTAGTACAGCCAGAAGGCATCCCGCTTTTCCGCGACGATGGAAAGGACGATCCCGAAACACACGAGGATAGAGGTAAGAAAGTGGTTGCGTGAGTCGACTGACTGGCACATGATTGCGAAGATCGAGGTTCTTTTTCCGGTTAAAAACTGGTAGATGGAGAGAAAAAGCATCAGGATTCCGCATGCACCGGAAACAATGAAGACGACCGGGCCCTTCATTACGGGACCCGGGTCCACGATCTTATTGATGCTCGTTATCGCGATTCCTATGAGAGAAACGAACATCATGATGATGATGAGGAAACTCGAGAGCCTCTCCCGGTCGAACTTGATTCCCAGCCATACGAGCACGGAAGAGATAGTGTCCACGCCGTTGTCGATCCCGTCGGAGAGAAGGCCGGCGGAATGAAAAAGTGCCCCGACACCGCATTTGATAGCGGTAAGGAGTATATGAATAGCGATGGTAATGGTTGAAACCATTTTTGGTGAGAAAACATTCCCGATGAATACGGGAATCGCCTCCTGCATGTGGGCGGCCATTTCGAGACCCTTGGGAGTGAGAGCGTATTTTCCATCCTTGCAGGAAAAAACCTCCTGCTCCACGGCCCGGTCAAGGTCCTTTTTTATGTCCGTTCGTACATGCTCACGGCTCTTCACTCTCCTGGTTTTCATTTCAAATTTCGGGAACCGCTTGAGGTATTCCAGGATCTCATCGAAGGTGAACGGCCTCTCGGTCATCTCGAATACCAACGCCTTGACATATCCGGAAATGTTGTGCATAACCCGGTGCATCTCATCCATGTTTCTCCAGTGCTCTGGTTTCTTCTTCTCATGGATACTCCTCCACTCGGATACACCGGGTGCCGCGAGCCTGCCGAAAATCCTGTGGAGCTTATCATGAGCGGTCTTTTCTTTTTTACGCATGCGTGACAATCCCCATTCTTTTACAGGTCGATCAGGAGGAAAATAAGCTGGTCAGTACTGTATTCCTCAACACTTTATTTTTTTACCGGGACATATTGCATTGACATGTTATTAGTATACTATTCTATACTAATAACCAGCATTATTGTTTTACTGGAAATATAATTATTCGAACGTCAGAAAAAGGGCATGCGATGAAGCGCTTTATTTTCATGGCGGTACTCATGGCCGTTCCCGTAGCCGGAATGGCGGAAGGGTTCGTAATTTCCGGCTCGGTTCTGGTCAGGCAAGCGGGTGTTCTCCACATATATCTTACTGATGAGGAGCAGTTTTCCATTCCCCTCAGCGGTATCATGGAAATAAGAAAAGACCTCGAAGAAAACCGAAAACAGGAAATCCCGTTCTCTTTTACCGATGTTCCGGAAGGTGCATATGGAATCAGGCTTTATGTGGATACAAACGGCAATGGTAAACTGGACCGCGGGCTCTTCGGTCCGTCCGAGCCCTGGGGGATGTCCTGGCAGGGAGAACCGGGGAAGGGGATACCGCGCTTTGAGGATATCGCTTTTTTTGTTAAACGGAATATAGAGAACATCCTCATCGACGCGCGCTGAGAAAATAAATACATCTTGTATTCATCGTGAATCAGGGAATATCTCTGACTTCAGTTCCCTGATGGTTTCATCCAGCTCGTCGTGTGTTTTGATGAGGCGCACTATATGCCCGGGATTTGCTGTTTCATGCAGGGACTCAAGCATGCGGCCGATACCGTAATGCGATTCAGCTGTGCAGATGAAGATAGTAGCCGGTATACGCTTGGCGGACTTGGCGAATTGATATTCCCTGGTTATTCTGGATAACCTGGGATAATCAAATTCGAACCGGGAGACCCCGGAGAAATCCACGATTTCAATGCCGGAATCCGGACAGTCGGGGTCTGAAACCAGACGCGAGAAATACTCCAGCGTTTCTTCTGTGGTAAGCGTGCCGGTGGGCCTGGCCATGATGAGGCCCGCGTCAGCATCAATTGTATAGGTTATGGGCAAGAATAATCCTTTTTTTAATTTTTAGTATCATTCTTGCGTTAAAAGGGGAGAAAAAACGCAACAGCTTCGATTATCGAAGCTGTAACAACCACTAAGATACCATTAATAATTGTGCGGCGCTACATGTTTATTATTCTTTCCTGAAGATCTTATTCAAGCCAAATCCTTTACTATCTCCTGTATCTAATCTATAATCTTTCAAATAAATACAGCGGACCTATTTAATAAACCGGTAGACAGTTAATATTTTAGGGATTGACTCTTGAGAACTCGGAATGTGTGGATTACCGTCATAAGTACACTGCTGCTGTTTCCGGGAATGCTCATGGCGGAGGATGAAGAGGGTGATGTAAAAGCCGGGGAGAGGAAGGGGAAATTCTTGCCCTTTCCGGTTGTTTTCTATACCCCGGAAACCGGTATGGGGTTCGGCGCGGGAGCGCTGTACCTGGCGGAGCCCTTGCCCGGGGCGGTGGTACAGGAGCCGGATACCGTGAACGGCATCGCGTTCTACACCGTGAAGAACCAGCTCCTCGTCGCCGCCATCGTGAACAAGTACCTCGTGAAGACGGGCGACAAACTGAACCTGCAGGGCATCGTTCAGAAATTTCCCGATGAATTCTGGGGAATCGGGCCGGACACACCGGATACGGCCGAGGAATCTTATACACCGCAGGAATTTGCGTTCACGCTCGGGTATCAGTGGATGCTTACACAGAGTGTCTACCTGGGGCCCGAATACACCTTTTCATCAATCAAGATAAAGGAGGTGGAGGAGGGGGGGCTGCTCGATGCAGGGGGCATCACCGGGAGCGATAGTACACTGGTATCCGTCATCGGAGGTCGCATGACCCTCGATAATCGGGACAGCAGGATCTACGCGCGAAGGGGCTGTTTCTTTGAAGCGGCACTCGCGGCCGCGGGGCGGTTCATCGGAAGCACGGAGAACTTCGGTCAAGCGGATTTCGATTACAGACGGTACTTTCCTCTTTTCCGGGACCACGTGTTCGCCCTTCAGTATATCCTTCAGCTGCGCACGGGTACCGTGCCTTTCGAGTTTCTGCCCAAACTCGGCGGGCAGAACATCATGCGGGGCTATCTCGACGGGCGCTACCGGGACAGACACTATACGGCCCTGCAGGGAGAGTATCGACTCCCCCTGTTTTGGAGGCTGGGGGGAGTGGTGTTCGGATCCGTCGGCAAGGTCGGCCCGGATATTTCCTCACTCATTTCCGCACAGTACCTGCGGGCTTCGGGCGGCCTGGGACTCCGCCTCCTCCTCGATGAGGAGGATTACATAAACTTTCGTTTCGATACCGCCTACAACGGTGACGGGCTTTCCTTCTATTTTAACGTTCTCGAGGCGTTTTAAAGGCAATTCTTCAGTCCATGTTTCACGGGTTTGTTGGATTTGCATTTTAAGCAGGCGGTACCCGTTCGGATGAACGGGAGCTTCTCTTTCCCCTTGCAACGGACCTTCCCATGGGGTAACATTTCAGGGACCTTGAAAAATGATCAGCGGAGAATAATTCAAACATGTCGCCGTCCGTTCGATTTCTTATCGCGGTTTTCAGCATCATCCTGCTCGTGTGCGTCGGGACAATAGGATATAACCTCATAGAGGAGTGGTCCCTAGGCGACAGCCTGTACATGACCTTCATTACGCTCACCACGGTAGGATTCGGCGAGGTCAGGCCCCTGTCGGACGCGGGCAAGAACTTCACCATCATTTTCCTCATCTTCAGCATACTGACGGTCGGTTATTCCTTTACCACCTTGATCACGTATATATTCGAAGGCATTTTACTAAAGACCATGCGGGAGCGCCGTATGACAAAAAACATAAGACGTGTAAAGGACCACTATATAATATGCGGGTGCGGCAATACGGGAAGAGAGGTGGCCCACGAGTTCAAGCGCTCGGGTGTCAGGTTTGTCATGATCGATATTGACCCGGAGCGGTCTGAAATCGCGCGCGACGAGGACGTCCTCTTCATACAGGGCGACGCGGTTGACGACGAGGTACTGCTGGATGCGAATATCGAGCAGGCGCGGGGGCTCGTATCCGTACTTCCCGAGGACGAGGCGAACGTGTTCGTGGTGCTGACCGCACGCCAGCTCAATCCCGGTCTCATGATCGTGTCGCAGGCGACCGAGAAGCGCACCATCGGGAAACTGATGAAGGCCGGTGCGAATCGTGTTATATCGCCGAAGAGCATAGCGGGCCGCCGGCTCGCGTCGATTGTTCTCAGGCCTTCGGTCGTGAATTTTCTCGACGTATTCGTGGAGAGCGTTGAGGGGGTCGAGGTGCCCATGCGTCTGGAAGAGGTAAAGGTCGCGGAGAATTCCCCCCTGATCGGCAAGTCGATCAGCGAATCCGGGCTGGGGCAGAGCACCGGAGCGCTCATCGTGGGAATACACGGACCCATGGGCCGGACGAGGGTGAATCCAACGGCTACCAGCTTCATCGCATCCGTGGAGCTGCAGGAAAACGATACGCTCATCGCGCTGGGAAGCCAGGGGCAGATCGACAAGCTGAAAGGATTCGTGAAGCGCGGCAGATGATTTGACGTCGGCATTCCGGTCATGGGCCGAACGTCATTCGTATGAATAGAATCAGAAAAATATCTCTTATAGGAGGTCGAGATGGCAGAAGCAAAAGTTATTCTCACGGCTCGGTTCAAGGCAAAGGCCGGCAAGGAGGAGGAGGTCGAACAGATTCTTATGTCACTTCTTGAACCCACCAACAAGGAGGAGGGGTGTCTCTTCTATTATCTTCACAAGATAAAGGACGATACGGGGCATTTCTTTTTTTATGAAGGGTACAACGACCAGGCGGCATTCGACGCGCATGTTGCGAAGCCGTACGTCCAGGCATTTTTAAGCAGAACGGACGAGCTCTGCGCCGAACCGCCCGACATCAAGTTCCTTGACAGGGTAGGATGATTACAGAGCAACGGAGGACTCCCAGTTCCCCCGTTTTTTTCACCGGTAATCTGAAATAGCGGCACCGGCCTGGACTGCGAACGCATCTATCGGTAAATGCCGGTCTATTTGCGTAAACCATCTCGTCCATGCCGGGGCCGCTGGAATACCCCCTGTTTTTCCATTCGGATGGGACTTTTTTGATACACCCTCTTATTAACTTATTGTTTCATTCTGACACAGAACCTGATTTTTAGAATGAATAAAAATCACGTACGTGTAATTTATTATATTCTAATATTTAGGCCTGCCACTTTATTTATTTATGGCACGGGAATTGCAATATATACAGTGAATAACATTTTTAAAGGGGATTCAAATGAATTACAAAAGGAGTGCGGTAATTTTACAGGAAAGGAAAAAGACCTTCGATCCCTATCGTCTGGTGTCCGACGAGGAGTTCAATACAAACCTGAACGCCATCATTGCCTACTATCAGATGACGAAGGGAGAGGCTCGACAGCGTTTTGTAAGCGCGCGCTGATATTGACTGAGAAATTACTCACATCATGATGAGCAGGGGCCGATCACAGGCCGGTCCCTGTTTATTTTTTTCCCCCGCGGCTTCCCTAAAAGGTATAATGAGACACTTTCCATCCTGATTGTGACGATTCGAAGTTCATCCTCACAGTATATCCGGGGAGGATAGAGGTCATGCATCTATCGAACAGAAAGGCCCTCGTAACCGGCGGCGGGAGGGGGATCGGCAGATCGATTTCACTTCGACTTGCTTGCGAGGGCTGTAGTGTCGTTATTAATTATGTGAAGAACAGGCAAAAGGCCGAAGAAACTGCGAAGGAAATTAAAAAAAGCGGGCACCCGGTACACGTAGTACGGGCCGATGTCGCAAAAACCGGGGATGCGAAAAGGCTCATAGAAACCGCGTACGAGAAGCTCGGAGGTCTGGATCTGCTTGTAAACAACGCTGCCGTTTCCTTCTTCCAGGCATGGGACGAGATCAGCGAGGAAACGTGGGACAGGACCATTGACACGAACCTCAAGGGCGCCTTTTTCTGCTCGAAGTACACGGCCGAAAAAATGATAGCCTCGGGAAACGGGGGAAGTATCGTCAATATTTCGTCAACCAACGGCAGGGTCGCTGAGACGGATGTGCTTCACTATAACGCGAGCAAGGGCGGGCTCGAGATGCTGACCAAATCGCTGGCCATCGAGCTTGCTCCATACGGAATACGGGTGAATGCCGTGTCGCCCGGGCTCATCGAAACCGAGCACGCCATGGCGTTCCTGAAGGACCCCGCCTTCAGGGAGCATTACTCTCATCACATACCGCTGGGCAGGTTCGGCTCTCCTGATGAATGCACGGGAGCCGTTGTGTTCTTTGCTTCCGAGGACTCATCCTACATAACGGGGCAATCACTTGTCATAGACGGGGGACTCATCGCCGACCAGTGCCCGAAGCTGGGTACGGAATAAAATAATCTTGGCATTCACCGGGCTGATTTCTATATTATAGCGAATGCCGGGGTCGAGTTACAGGAAATTGAAGGGCATGTGACGGAAAGAGAGATTCCTTTGGAGACCATCACACTGGTACTTGGTGGCAAAGAAATAACAGCCCGCAAGGGGGAGAGCTTCGCATCCCTGCCCGAAGAAAATACGGGGAGCGGTTTGAAGAATATCGTGGGCGTGATCATCAACGATAAAATCCAGGACGTTCACGCGCCGATCAACGAATCGGGCAGGGTCAATCCCGTAACGATCGATTCGAAAGCGGCGCTCGACATACTGAGGCACAGCGCGTCGCACGTGCTCGCGCAGGCGGTTCGCCGTCTCTATCCGGGCGTCAAGCTCGGTATCGGCCCCGCGATCAAGGACGGGTTCTACTACGATTTCGAGTTTCCGGAGCCCATTTCAGCGGACGATCTTGAAAAGATCGAAGCCGAGATGCGGAAGATCGTCGAGGAAAACCAGCATTTCAAGCGGTTTTCCAAGAGCAGGGACGAGGCGATCGGCTTCTTTGAGGAGCGGGAAGAGGATTACAAGATCGACCTCATACGCGGCCTTGAAGAGGGGCAGGAGATATCGTTCTATCAGAACGGAGACTTCGTTGACCTGTGCAGGGGACCGCATGTGCCGTCCACGGGGTTCATCAAGGCCGTCAAGGTGCTCAACCTCGCCGGGGCGTACTGGCACGGCGACGAGCGGAATCCCATGCTTACCCGCATATACGGGACCGCCTTCCCGAACGAGAAGGAGCTTCGGATCCACCTGGGGCGCATCGAAGAGGCGAAGAAGCGGGACCACCGGAAGCTCGGACGCGAGCTCGAGCTGTACTCCCTGCACGATGAGGGACCGGGATTCGCTTTCTGGCTGCCGAAGGGCATGGTCCTCAAGAACGCGTTGCTCGATTACTGGCGGGAGGAGCATTCGAAAGCCGGTTACGTGGAGATCAGTACCCCGATCATACTGCGGAAGGACCTCTGGGTGCAGTCGGGCCACTGGGACAACTACCGCGAAAACATGTACACTACGGAGATAGACGAAAATCCTTATGCAATCAAGCCCATGAACTGCCCGGGCGGTATGCTCGTATACAAGGAGAAAAAGCATTCATACCGGGAGTTCCCGATGCGGGTTGCTGAGCTCGGCACCGTGCACAGGCACGAGAAGTCGGGTGTTCTGCAGGGCCTGTTTCGGGTAAGGAGCTTCACGCAGGATGACGCGCACATATTCATGCTGCCGGAGCAGATCGAGGACGAGATCATCAGGGTCATCGAGCTGACCGACAGGATGTACTCCGTGTTCGGATTCACCTATCACCTTGAGCTTTCCACCCGGCCGGAAAAATCCATCGGCACTGACGAGCAGTGGGAGACGGCCACCATCGGGCTCGAGAACGCGCTGAAGAAGACGGGCAAGGAGTATGAGGTGAGCCCCGGTGAAGGCGCTTTTTACGGGCCGAAAATCGACTTTCATCTCGAGGACTGCCTGGGGAGGCTCCACCAGTGCGCGACCATACAGCTCGACATGGCGCTCCCCGAACGGTTCGACCTGACCTACATAAACAACGAGGGCGCTGAGGTTAGGCCGGTGGTTATACACAGGACCGTGCTGGGTAGCCTGGAGCGGTTCATCGGTATTCTCATCGAGCATTACGCGGGAAGGTTCCCCCTTTGGCTTGCGCCCGTGCAGGTCACGGTCATGTCGATAACAAGTAATCACGCGCAAAGGGCGTCCGGGGTCTACAAGGCGATCGCGGACGCGGGATTCAGAGCCGAGCTGGACGACCGGAACGAGAAGCTCGGGTTCAAGATGCGCGAGGCCGAGGTGAACAAGGTCCCCTACATGGCCGTTATCGGAGACAGGGAGGTGGAGGACGGTACCGTTTCCGTGCGCGGAGGAGGAAGAAAGAATATCGGGTCACTCGAGATCGACGCGTTCATCGAACGGCTGGTCCGGGAGGTGGATGAAAAGGGGATCGAAAATGGGGATATGAAGCCAAATATTTCTTGATTTTTAGAGGGTATTTGCTATTTTATTTTAAACCCATTGGGAGCGAGGTGGAAAAATCAACAAATACACAAGGGTCAACGAAGCCATAAGGGCTCGCGAAGTGAGGCTGATCGATACTGACGGTACACAGCTCGGCATCATGGAGGTGGACAAGGCGCGTTCTATTGCGGAAACCAAAGACCTCGATCTTGTTGAAGTTTCTCCCAACGCAAATCCTCCCGTTTGTAAAATCCTGGATTTCGGTAAGTACCGGTTCGAACAATCCAAGAAGATCAAGGAATCCAAGAAGAAACAGAAAGTCGTGCTCACCAAGGAGATTCGTCTCCGCCCGAAGATAGAGGATCACGACTATCAGACGAAGCTCAAGCAGACGATCGGGTTTCTCGAAAAGGGAAATAAGGTCAAGATAACGCTCCGGTTCAGGGGGCGGGAGATGGCCCATACCGATCTCGGCCGCGAGCTCTTGAATAAAATGATAAGCGATATTGGCGAAGCCGGAAACGTGGAAAACAGGCCGAAGTTCGAGGGAAGGGTCATCGTTACCATACTGGCTCCCAAGGCACATTAATCCGAATCAGAGGAATGTAGAGCATATGCCGAAGTTGAAGACAAAGAAGGGCGCACAGAAGAGGATCAGTGTTACGGAGAGTGGGAAATTCAAGAGAAGCAAGGCTTATAAAAGCCATATACTGACAAAGAAGAGCCCGAAGAGGGGCCGGCATTTGAGGAAACCGGCGTACGTGGCTAAGGGAGAGAAGAAGTCAGTCAGGAGAATGCTTCCCTACGCATAAGCCGCGGAGTATGACCGCGTCTTTTAACGGCGTTCTTTAACGCCGGCTTACTATGAATGGAGATGAAGAATGCCAAGAGCAGGTTCAGGCACGGTAAAACATAATAGAACCAAGAAGATACTGAAGAGCGCCAAGGGTTACCGGGGCGCCAAGAGCAAGCTTTACAGGACGGCCCGCGAAGCGGTTATGAAGTCGGGCCAGTACGCCTACAGGGACAGGAAGGCGAAGAAGCGCGATTTCAGAAACCTCTGGATTTCGCGTATAAACGCCCGCGCCCGTATGGCCGGCATGAACTACAGCACCTTTATCAACGGCCTCAATAAGGCGGGTGTAACGATAAACAGGAAATTCCTGAGCGATATTGCGGTTCACGACGATGCGGCCTTCGACAAGCTCGTCGAGATAGCGAAGAAGACGTAAAATCAGGAAAGCGTGAACAGTGCTGAAAGCGGTACAGTTCGCAGACAAGCTTCGTTTATCGACCGTCATAATATCCTATTCCGGTCCGAAGGTACTCCCGCACAAAACGGATACAAACTTCGCGATACCAGGAGCGGGGAGAATACCCCGATATTCTTTCACATATTTTTCCGCACCGGGCTATAATGTACGAGGATTCTCTGCCGTCTCCACAGCGGCGGATAATAAATGATGTCGTTGTATCCAGTCAAATCCCATTAACGGAGTAACGGTTATGGAAGAGAATCACCTGAATCTTCTCGAGCAGCGAATTAACCGCGCCATAAGCTTTATTGAAACCTTGAAATCAAGGGAGAAGACACTCACCGAGGAGAAAGACGGGCTCCAGGGTAAAATCAGCTCACTCGAAGAATCGGTGCGGGAGAAGGACCTGAAGATTGAGGCATTGAAGGAGAACCAGCTCTTTCTCAAGGAAAAGATCGAAGCCGTTTTGAGCAAGCTTGAAAGCCTGGCCAACCTGGAGGAACAATCGAACGACGACAATCCGGAGCCTCCCGAGGAAGACGAATCCGTGGATGATGATTCCACCGAGAGCGAGATCATAATCGAAGAGAACATCGTGGATTTGAAGGAAGAGGAAGTGGAGCACATAGGCGATGCCGAGGTGGAGGAGGAATCCTCCGACGACGAAGACGATGAAGGCGGGTTATATAATGTGGCGCCGGATGATACCGCTGAATACGATGAGGATGAAGAACTACCTGGAGAGGAAAGCGGAGAGGACCAGATAACGGAGAACACCCTCTTCAAATCCGAAGATTTCGGTATGGCTGATGAAGGAGAAGCGGAGCAGAAGAGAGTGGACGAAAATCCGTTTGTAGAAATGTAGGACTTAAAGGGGCCGGCATGCTATGAACGAAGATAACTTCATTTCGTTTGAGATTCTGGACGAGCGGTTCACGATCAAGTCAACCGTAGACAAGGATTACTATCTCAGCCTCGTCAGTCTTGTGAAGGGCAAGATCAATAAGATCAGGAACAGGATCCCGAACCTCAGCAATTACAAGCTCGCCTGCTTCGCGGCCCTCGACATCGCGGACGAGCTCATGAAGCTGAAGGATACAGCCCTGGACGACGAAGAGGTCAAGCTGATCAGCGATCTCTCGGACACACTCGCCGCTGTCATGGAGGAGGACGATGATGATGGGGAGATGTGGGCGGGCTACGATCAGGACGTTTGAGCGGCTTTTCGGGACGGCGATTCTCGTTGAACCTGGGAGCGTGCTTTAGTATATTGATGATTCAGGGCCCTTAGCTCAGTTGGTTAGAGCAGCTGACTCATAATCAGCGGGTCGCAGGTTCAAGTCCTGCAGGGCCCAA
>Ga0180432_10004911_pt1 | contig 18079 bp, 17 predicted proteins | sample SS_ome_10_FD_132414 | JGI IMG/M metagenome (GOLD analysis project Ga0180432, IMG submission 132414) | Hypersaline lake sediment archaeal communities from the Salton Sea, California, USA - SS_1_MS_2 metaG | ecosystem: Environmental > Aquatic > Non-marine Saline and Alkaline > Hypersaline >...
GCCTCGGTGTCGGGCCCAGCCTCCCGCTGTATACGCTGGCCGTGCAGAACGCGGTGCCACTCCAAAAACTTGGGCAAGCGACGAGTGCATCGCAGTTCTTCCGCCAGATTGGTGGCACACTCGGCACGGCGGTACTCGGTGGCGTGCTCGCCGCCAGCCTTTCCGTATCCTTCGCGGAACTCACGGACAGCTTATCTGGATCGTCCGGCGCGACCAGCGCGCAAGAATTGGTCAGCTTGCCCTCGCTCGAGTCGTTGCGCGCCACGGGCGGCGCCGGGTTCGACGAGTCCGTCCGTCAGGGTGTGCTGGATGCATTCGACGCTGTCGCCAGCGACATCGAGGAAGGTGAATTGGAGCGCGCGATCGATGTACTCCAGGTTCTGCCCCTTCCTGAGGACCTTAAGCGGTTGGAGGTCGACCGCATCCGTTCGCTTGCGCCCGAGCAGGTTGACGCTCTACAAACGCAGGCCACTATCCTTCGGACCATCGGTGTAACGGCAGCGGACGAGGCAGCAGGACGCGTCCAGGCGATTCTCAGGGGCGGCTTTCACGAGGCCATTACGGGTATTTTCCGGCTTCTGCTCATGACCGTGGCTTTGGGCTTCATTGCGACACTCTTTGTGCCCGCGCTGGAACTGGCGTCCGAAGCACCCAGGCCAGCATCGACCTCGAGGCGTTGAACCGCCGATGGTAGGTCCTGAACCGCGAACTCGCGTGACACCGTGCTAGCATCGAACCTGTGAAAAGCCGCCTCGTACAGCGTTTCTCACGCCGTTTCTCGCTCGTTCTTGCGTCGTTGGCGTGCCTTCTGCCGGTGGCATGGGCGCAGGACGCCGATGCTGTGTGGATCATTCCCATTGATACCCAAATCACGCCTGCTACGGCTTCATTCGTGACCAGCCGCATCGAACTTGCGAATGAGGGTCAACCCCTCGCCCTCCTGCTTCAGATCGACACGCCCGGTGGGCGTGTGGACAGCATGCAGGTCATCGTCGATGCGCTCCTCAATGATGCGCAGGTGCCTGTGGTCGCCGTCGTCCAAAACGCCTTTAGCGCAGGTGCACTCATCGCCATGGCCGGAGAGCAACTCGCGATGCTGCCAGGTTCCTCCATTGGTGCGGCATTACCGATCACCATCGGGCTGACGGGCTCGAACCCAACCGATGAGAAAACCATTTCTGCGCTACGTGGCCAATTCCGAAGCGTGGCGGAGGCCCGAGGACGCAACGTAGCCGTCGCCGAAGCAATGGTGGATCCTGCCAAGGAGGTTCCTGGCCTCGCAACCAACGAGGAGCTCGTGACCCTCAGCGCTGAGGAGGCCGTCTCCTACGACATTGCTGATGTCGTGGCCACGGACCTGCAAGACGCCCTCGCGCAATTCGGGTACGCGGGCGCAGCGACGGAAGTGCTTGAACGCAACCTCCGCGAGAACCTCGGCACCTGGCTCTCCGGTCCCATCGTGGCAGGCATCCTGCTGATCCTCGGGATTGGTGGATTGCTTCTCGAGTTCTTTACACCCGGATTCGGTATCCCGGGCGCGATCGGCATCGTGGCCCTGTTCCTGTTTGCGACCAGCACACTCATCGCCACACCTACGGGCACACTCGACGTGCTCCTGATCATCGTCGGAATCGTCCTCCTCGCCATCGAGGCTTTCGTGACGCCAGGCTTCGGTGTGGCGGGAATTCTGGGTATTTCCGCCATCATTTGGGCGGTGGTGCGAATTTTCCAGGGCGAAGCCGTGACCGTCCTTGCCACCACGACCATTGGGGGCGGCATCCTTCTCGGTGTTCTTCTGTGGCTGCTCCCGACCACTGGACTCGGTAAACGGTTGACACTCTCGACTCGGCTTGGCCGTAGCGATGGTTCGCTGGCGACTGCTGGCGCGGGTCTCGGGTCCAGCTCGGTGGGAGATGCCACGGGCTATCTCGTCGCTGACCGCAGTGATCTTCATGGCAAGACGGGCACCGCCATGTCGGATTTGCGTCCGGCGGGAATCGCGCGGATTGGCGACGAGCGCGTGGACGTGGTCAGCGATGGTGACTACATCCCCTCAGGTGCCACCATCCTGGTACGGCACGTCGAAGGAAACCGGGTCACAGTCCGGGAGGTAACCCAGGATCGCTCGAACCAAGCCTCATCCGAGGATGCCGACAATTCACGTGACACGCGCTAACGTCATCTCAGAACGCAGTAACTCATTGGAGGTTTCATGATTTTCGATCTTCCGTTCCTCATCCTTGCCGGCGCCATCGTACTTTTCTTTCTTGTTCTGTTCACCTTCATTCCGGTGGGTCTCTGGATTGCGGCCATCAGTGCTGGCGTGCGCGTCAGCCTCATCAGCCTCGTGGCGATGCGGCTGCGACGTGTCCCACCCGCCAAGATCATCAATCCCCTCATCAAAGCTGAGAAGGCAGGCCTCGACGTCGAGCAAAACCAGCTCGAGGCTCACTTCCTCGCAGGAGGAAACGTGGACCGCGTCGTGGACGCCCTGATTGCGGCTGACAAGGCCCGCATCGCGCTTCCCTTCGATCGCGCAGCCGCCATCGACCTCGCAGGACGGGACGTACTCGATGCCGTGAAGGTGTCGGTCAACCCGCGCGTCATCCAAACGCCGAACGTGAGCGCGGTATCAAAAGATGGAATCGAACTGATCAGTACCGCACGCGTCACGGTTCGAGCGAACCTCGAGCGTCTCGTTGGGGGCGCCGGTGAGGAAACGATCATCGCGCGCGTTGGCGAGGGCATCGTCTCCTCCATCGGAAGTAGCTCGGCACACAAGCAAGTTCTCGAGAACCCCGACAGCATCAGTAAGACCGTGCTGCAAAAAGGGCTTGACTCGGGCACTGCGTTCGAAATCCTCTCGATCGACATCGCGGACGTCAACGTGGGTCGAAACATCGGTGCGCAACTCCAGACCGATCAGGCGGAAGCCGACAAGCGTGTAGCTCAGGCGAAAGCTGAGGAACGACGCGCCATGGCCGTTGCGGCTGAGCAGGAGAACCGAGCCCACGTGGAGGCCATGCGCGCCAAGGTCGTCGAGGCTGAAGCCGAAGTGCCCCTCGCGATCGCGGACGCCTTCCGCAAGGGCAATCTCGGCGTGATGGACTACTACACCCTGAGGAACATCGAATCCGACACCGAAATGCGTCGCGGCATTGCGGGCGCAAGTAGCGCGACAGCGGAAGAAGAAGACGAAATCCGTTGAGCCTAGACGATCTCCTTCCCCTGCTGTTTGGCGTCTTTTTTCTGGTGAGCCTCGCTCGCCGAAGATCCCGCAATTCTGGTGCGCCGCGACGCGGCACACAGGTGCCAACCTTTGGGCGAGGCGAGCAGAAGGCGCAACGCGAAACGCCGCCTGAGGCGACGGTGACAAGCGAAGTAGATGAGCGATCCGCGCCAAGTGCATCGGGGCCGAGTTCGCCCGATACGCCGCTCGACGATATGGAACGCAGGTTGCTCGAGGCGCAGCGCCGTGTTGCTGAAGCACTACGCGGCGAGCGCACGCCATCCGCTACGACTTCAGCGCCGCAATCCTCAGCTGAACCACCCCCTACGCCTACCTCCGGCCCCGTACGCACGCCCTTCCCACAAGGAAGCCAATCGGTGCCCCAATCGAGCCCTCAGCGCCCGGCGACGGTATCGAGTTCGCCTACCCCGACAGGCTTTCTAGGGCGTGAAGGCGGTTCAGTCGCCTCGCAGCCTTATCCCGCAGGGTCAGGATTTCTAGGTCGCGAGGGCCCGCCTATGCGGAAATCACCGAAAGTCAAGTCCAACGCCCGCACGGCAACGAAGGAGCACGATTCGGACCACGCCTTGCTGCGATTCGGTGACCAAGACCTCGTACGCGCCTTCATTTGGCGTGCGGTGCTGGACGAACCTGTGGGCGTTAAGCGCTTGAGGAGGCTTCAATCACAACGTCGGTAACACTCAAGCTTCTCAACCCGACCGAAGCGATTTCGTTGTTCGGGCGCAATGACGAGAACCTCAAAGCTCTCCGAAAAAGGTTGAGTGCGCAAATCATCGCCCGTGGTGACGAGGTACGGTTGTCCGGTGAAGCTCCTGCAGTGGACGAGGCTGAGCGCACCTTCCGCTCTCTGCTCGACACCATACGAGGGGGAGGTTCGGTGACCCTGACCGAAATCGAGCATACCGATCTCGACGTTCTTTCGAGCCCAGAGATGGAACGCGAGGATACCGAGGGTGCGCGCGACGTCAAACTGCCCGGCCGCCATAAGCCTAAGACGCGCGGGCAACGCCGTTACGTAAGCGCAATCGCGCAGCACGCCATTACCTTCGGCATTGGCCCTGCGGGTACCGGCAAGACGTACCTTGCGGTCGCCATGGCTGTGCAAGCGCTGCTGGACAAGCGGGTCAAGCGAATCATCCTCACCCGACCCGCCGTCGAGGCAGGTGAGAAACTCGGTTTCCTGCCAGGTGATCTGCAAGCAAAGATCGATCCCTACCTCCGTCCGCTCTACGACGCGCTCTACGACATGCTTCCCAACGATCGCGCCGAACAATTCCTGGAGGCCGGCGTCGTCGAGGTGGCGCCCCTGGCCTTCATGCGCGGCCGCACGCTCAATGATGCGTTCATCATTCTCGATGAGGCCCAGAACACGACCGCAGAACAGATGAAAATGTTCCTGACCCGTATGGGCTTTGGAAGCACGGTGGTCGTGACCGGCGACGTCACCCAAACCGACCTACCGCAAGGGGCTGCGAGTGGCCTTCGCGTCGCCCGCGACCTGCTTGCCCACATCGACGGAATCGCGTTCGTGGCATTCGACAAAGGTGACGTCGTGCGGCATCCCCTCGTCGCCGCAATTCTTCGCGCGTACGAAGAGGAAGGCAATTGACCATGGCCCGGGCCAAGAGTGCACGCCGACGGTCACGGCCCGGTCCAGGCCAAGTCGTTCCCTATCTCGCAACGTTCGCCGTATTGGCTGCGCTCTTCTACAGCGTGTATGGGTTTCAACAGACGGTGACGCTCCGCGTGGGCGAACCCAGCCCGCAACGTTTCGTTGCCACCTCCAACGTTGCCGTACCCGACGCCGTGGCAACCGAACGTCAGCGCCAGGCTGCAAGAGCCCAGATTCCTTCGATCACGAGCGTCGATGCCGATGCGAAGGAACTTGTTCTCTCCTCGATCACCACAACTGTGCTTCCCCCTGCGACGGTTTCGTGGCTGATTGGCCAGTATGAGCAACCGCAGGGCATTCGTCCGGCCGATCTTCCCGGGCTCATCGATGAAGCTGTGATGCGAAGCGGTGAGCGGGCACGCGAGGTTCGCCTCATTCTCGAGCAAAGGCTCATGCCTACTGCGTTCGAGGATCCTGGTCTCACGGAGGCTGCGCGAGTCGCGGCCGCGAGTGCCGTGAATCCGGTTCTTCGCACCGTGGCACGTGGCGAGGTGATTCTCGAGCTCAATGAAACGGTGACGCAGGAAAGCGTGCTCGTGCTGCAGGCGCTCGGCATTTACGACCCCGCTGCGCAGCGTGCGCGACAGCTCGCGCGCGTCGCCGTCAGCGTATTGCTGGCAGCCGCACTTCTGGCGTTACCCGCCGCGTATGCCGCCCGCTCGCTCCGCAGCGTGACGCGCCGGCAATTCGCCTTCCTGATGGGTCTGACGCTCGTGACGCTGGTGTTGCAGCGCTTCGCTCTCGATGTGTCTGCGGTCGTGTACTTCATCGTGCTCGTACCCCTCCTCGTAGCTACCCTGGTGGATGAAACGGCCGCTTTCCTTTGGGCAGCATGGCTTGCCGTTGTGGTGGGGCTGCTCGCGCCCGGCGGCGCAATCGCCGCCATGGTAGCGACGCTCGTTGCTGGCGTGGTGGTAGCCCGCATCGCGGCGAACGCCAAGAATCGCCTTCTTCTCCTCGTTGCCGGCCTTGCCGGAGGCTTCGTGGGAGGTGCTTCACTCGTCGTGCTCGAGGCTGCGGCCGGTACGCTTGGGTTCTGGACGACACTCCTGACCTTCACGACCTATCTGGCTGGCGGAGCAGTAGCCGGAATCCTGGCCCTTGGCCTTTTGCCTCTTGCGGAGGGGGTCTTCGAGTTCCTGACCGACTTTCGGCTTGCCGAACTTGCTTCACCCCAAAGCCCGCTCCTGCAGCGGCTGGTGCTCCAGGCTCCTGGCACCTTTCAGCACAGCCAGATCATTGCCAACCTGGTCGAGCAGTCCGTGGCACAAATCGGGGGAAACGCCCTGCTTGCGCGTGTGGGAGCCCTGTATCACGATGTTGGAAAACTCAGGCGCCCACAATTCTTTGCTGAGAACCTGTCGACCGGCGAGAATCCGCACGACAAGATCAGTCCCCACCTCAGCTACCTCATCATCACCAACCACGTCCGTGATGGCGTCGAGTTGCTCCGCGAGCATGGGCTTCCCCCCGCACTCGAGCCGTTCGTGACCGAACACCACGGCACGACCGTCCTCGCCTATTTTTACAAGCGCGCCCTCGAGGACACCGAGAAGCTGAGTGAGTTGAACTTCCGTTATCCCGGTCCCAAGCCACAAACGAAGGAGACGGCGGTCCTCATGCTTGCGGACGCCGTGGAATCCGCCTCAAGATCCTTAGGTGATCCAACACAGGGCGCGATTCGCGCATTGATCGATCGACTCTTCGATCAGCGTCAGCAGGATGACCAACTCTCAGAAAGTCCCCTCACCTTCCGTGATCTTGATGTCATCGCATCTACGTTCGAGCGGGTACTCACCGCCTCGATGCACCGCAGGGTTCGTTATCCGACAGCTGAGGAGATCAAGGGGCTGCAACGTGGTGGAGATTCTCGACGAGACCTCCCGCTTCCGAGCGGTTGAGCGCCTCACCTCAGGTCTCGAGGCGCTTCTCCTCGAACTTGACCTGGCGGGACGCGAGGTGACGGTCATCCTGATCGAGGATGAAGCCATGGCGGAACGGAACCTCATGGACAGAGGCGTCGAGGGGCCTACCGACGTGCTCTCCTACCCCACGCTGGAACCCGATGATGCGGGTATGCCTCTCATTCCGCATTTGGGCGATATTTTCATCGGTCTCGATGTGGCGGAGCGCCAGGCACTTCAGCACGGCCACACGCTGGAGGACGAGGTTCTCGTTCTCGCAGCACATGGTCTCACCCATCTGCGGGGTTTGGATCACACGAACGACGAGGAGTGGAGACCCTTCCTTTCCGCTCAGGAGCGCATCCTGCAGGTCGCCGACTCGTGAATTCGCAGGGCAGCCACCGCGACCCCATTGGATTTCGCCACGCCTTGAGGGGAATGGCACTCGCGTGGCGTAGAGACCGAAATCTGAGGATTGAAACCCTGATTGGCTTCCCCGCCCTTGCCCTCGCTTGGGCGCTTGACGTATCGCTCGTTCCCGTACTGGTCTGCGTCGTACTCGTGCTGTCCCTCGAACTCGTCAACAGTGCCCTGGAGCGCATCGTCGATCTCGCCTCCCCCAACGAGCACCCTCTCGCCCGGGACGCCAAGGACCTCGCGGCCGGCGCGGTCTTGATGGCCTCGATGGGCTCTCTGGTGGTGGGTCTCATCTACCTTGGGCCACCCCTATGGGGCCTGCTTCAGAAAGGATTGTAATCATGAAGGATAGCCAGCCCCCCGCCGATCTTCTTGCCGCTGCGTGGCGTGTGTACAAGAACGCCTACGTTCCCTACTCCGGATTCCACGTGGGTGCAGCCCTTCGAACGGACTCGGGAGCGACCTTTGCGGGCGCGAACGTCGAGAACGCCTCGTATGGCTTGAGTCGCTGCGCGGAACAGTCCGCCATCCAGACCATGGCATCGGCAGGTGAGCGGGTCGTGACCGAAGTCGTCGTCGTGAGTGGTTCGGCGACGCCGGCGTCCCCCTGCGGTGCATGCCGTCAAATCCTCCACGAGTTTGGGCCCAAGGCGCGCGTATGGCTTGTCAACGAGGCAGGGACGACCGTAGCGACCTCCGTACCTGAACTCTTGCCAGGCGCATTCGACTTGAATGATTAGGCAAGCTCAGTACGCCACACGAAACGTGATCAGCCTCGAAATCTACTCCGAGTAACCCGTGACCGCTGGGTCCGAAGGGCACATCGCGCTACACTGTGAGGCAATGAAGAAACCCCGTCGCACTCATAACCTACTCATCCTCGTGGCCGTCTTTTTTGGATGGTTCGCAGGCCTCACCCAGGCACAAGCTCAGACGCAAGGCACGCCCATCCGAATCGTCGTTGCCCCATTTCAGTCCGCGCCTGAACTCGGGCCCTGGCAGATTGGGTTCGCTGCTTCTCTGCAGCGGACGCTGAACATCATCCCCGGTGTTTTCGTTCCGCCCGTCGGTGATCCTGTCGTGCTTGCAGACCAGGCAAACCGCGTCGGTGCTGACATCCCCACCGAGATTTTGCAGCGATTTTCGGCCAGTGCCTTTCTCGCCGGCACCATCGAGACCGCGCCTGACGGGCTTCAGGTGGTCCTCAATGCCTTCCGGTCCGACGCGACTGCGGCCACCATCACGCTGAGTGTTCCGACCGATCCCAGCATTGCGTTCCCTGCCATTACCGGCGCGGCCCTCGATCTACTTGGGCTCACCGTCGATCAGGCCACCCGCGCGGTTGCGCTCGATGTCGCCTCACAGGCGCCGACGGTCGAAGGCCTCCAGCCCGTCGCCGTTGCGTCCTCACGGCTTGCGGCACCCGACACGACGGGGCTCCGCGCTGCAAGCGAACTCGCGCCGGACCAAAGTTGGATCCTCGCTGAACTTGCGCGTGCATCGTCCCTTCGTGCGAATCATGACGACGCCCGCGCTCAGGCCGCTGCGGCTACCGAGCTCGCGCCCGGCGACGTCGAGGCATGGACGATTCGTGGTGTCGTCGAGGCGCGCGCTGGCAACGCTGCTGAGGCCGAGCGAGCCTTCGGTGAAGCGCTGGCCCTAAATCCCGTGCATGCGGTCGCTCTGGCTGGGATCGCCTCGCTGCAAGAGGGCGACAACGCCATCGCGACGTACGAGCAGGCGCTCGAGGCGTACCCACGATTGGTCGAGGCTCACCTTGGGGTTGCCAACGTCGTTGGAGGCGCACGAGCGTTACAGCGACTTCGTTCGGCCACGAATGCCCTTCCGGAGTCGACCGTCCTGCACGCCTCCATTCTGACGCGCGTCATTGCGGCGGGCGATCCCGCGGGTGCAGTTGCGTATCTCACGCAGACGCTCGAGAATCCGATGTCTCAGTCGCCGGCAATTTACGCGCTTGCCACGGAACTCCCGGTAGAGCGCCGCGATGATGCCTTGGTGTTGCTGGCTACAGGTGCTGAGCAGTATCCGGATGACGCTCGAATTGCGACGGCGCGAGCGCGGCTACTGCGCCTGACCGGAAATGCGGAGGCGGCGGCCACGATTCTTGAGCCCTTCTTCGCTGTCGACCCGACCGACCCATCGATTGCAAATGCGTATGCGTTGGCCCTCGTGAGCCTCGAGCGAATTGATGAGGCCCGAGGAGTGCTCGAGGCGGCATCCGGCCAGAGTGCGACGGTTCGCTTCAATCTCGCAACCGCGCTGCTCGAGTCGGGACTCGCACGGCAGGCTGCTGAGGAAATCGAGAATGACATCTCGGCTGAGCAGCGTGATCCAGAAGTCTGGGCTTTGTACGGAGCAGCCCTTGCGGGCAGCGGAAGGCTCGACGAGGCGCGAACCGCACTCGATCAGGCGCTCGCCCTGAATCCAGATCAGGCCCTCGCGCGCCAGACCCTCAGACGGCTCGATGAGCGCGAGTCGATTTCGGGTGACGCCGTCGATCCTCTCGTTCCCGAGGCGCGTGCTGCGTTCGATCGAGGCATGAGTCTGCTGGAGCAAGGTAGAAACGAAGAAGCTGCCGCCGAACTTCAGTTCGCCTACGATCTCAACGCTGAGACGGCTCCCCTGTTGGGTTTCTACCTCGCCAACGCCCTGCAGCGTAGTGGTCAGGCTCGCGCAGCCATCGCGCTGTACGAGGAGGCTCGTGACGTCTTCCCTGAGAGCGCGACCATTCACAACAATCTTGGGTTCGCATGGTTGCAGCTCGGGCGATACGACCAGGCACTCCCTGCACTCCGCGAGGCCGTTCGACTCGATCCCAGCAACGCTCGCGCACTCCTGAACCTTGGGCTGACCTACTACGGTCTTTCACGTTTTGCGGACGCCATTGAAGCGTGGGACCAAGCCGTCGCGCTTGACCCCTCCATCGCGCCCGCCATCGAGGCATCTAGGCAACGAGCGCAACGCCAACTCGACGCAACCACCCCATGATCATTCGCGACGAAGTTCGTGCGACCCCTGCGTACGTCTTCCAGGATGATGCGTGCGAAGTCAAACTCGACCAGAACGAGGCCCCTGAGGATCTTCCCATCTCATTACGTGAACGCGTCGAGGAACGTCTCCGTGCCACCGAATGGCACCGGTATCCCGAGCTCAGAGCTATGCGTGCCGCACAGGCCATTGCGGAGCGAGACGGTTGGGACGCTGACGGTGTGCTTCTCGGGCCCGGATCGAATGTTCTCATTCAGGCTGCCGTCATCGCGGCGGGGTTGCAACGCTCGGTCCTCACCGTGTCGCCCACCTTCGCGGTGTACGGCCAACAGGCACGAATTCTAGGTGCTGATCTCGAGGAGGTTCCTTTGGTCGGTTCCTCGTTTGCCCTGGATGTCGAGCAGCTTGAGTCGAAACTCGAGCGTTCCACTGGTGTTTTTTTCCTCACTGACCCGGCTGCACCCACGGGAAACCGGCATGATGACGATCAGGTGCAGGTGCTGTTGCAGACAGCGTCGCGCAACGGGTGGCTCACGGTGATCGATGAGGCCTACTGGGCCTACGACGGTCGACATCGTTTGGATGACGTTCGTGGGCACGAGGATCGAATCTCGCTGCGAACCTTCAGTAAGGCGGACGCGCTTGGAGGCGTCCGGCTTGGCTACATGTTGGGTCATCCCGACACCATTCGGGAGATCGGTAAGGTACTGCTTCCCTTCAATGTGTCGGGCATGCAGAGCGTCATCGCCGAATTCGCTGCCTCGGACGCGGAAGCGCTTTCTCTCCGGGACGCCAGAATCGCCTCTACGCTGAGTGAACGTGAACGCGTGTATCGGGCTCTCGATGCCATGCCGAATGTGCGCATCCACCCGTCGTCAACCAACTTTCTTCTGTTCAGCGTGCCGGACGCGACTTTGGTTCATCAACGATTGTTGACAAAGGGCATTCGCATTCGCCGGCAGGACCACCTACCCCAACTCGCTGGACATCTGCGCGTATCCATCGGTGGACCTTCGGATAACCAACGGTTTCTAGACGCTATGGCGAGTATCTTCGATCAGGAGGCCTCATGACACGATCAGCAACCGCTTCACGGGTAACGAGTGAGACGCAGATCGAGATGCAACTCGATCTGGACGGTGAAGGCCGGGCGATCGAGGTTTCCCATGGTTTCCTGGCGCACCTACTGGACGCATTCGCCCGACATGCCCGCGTCGATCTATCGGTGAAAGCGACAGGCGACCAGGACGAGGTGGACGTCCATCACCTCGCCGAGGATACGGGCATCGTGCTCGGCACCGTCGTTCACCAGGCGCTCGGTGACCGGAAAGGCATCGAACGATATGGGTCCGCGTTCGTACCCATGGATGAGACGTTGGCGCACGTCACTCTCGACTTCAGCGGTCGCCCTTACCTTGCGTTCGACCCTTCGGGATTCGAAGGGGACGCGCTTGGCTTCAATGTCCATCACGTGAGTGAGTTCCTCAGGGGTTTCGTCAATCACGCTGGAGCAACCCTCCACGTCCGTGTCCTTGCGGGCGTCGAGGTGCACCACGTCAGTGAAGCCATCATCAAGGCTTTTGCCCGCGCTCTGCGCGACGCAGTTCGCGTGACAGGGCACGACATTCCGAGCACGAAGGGTGTCCTCTAGGGTGCGCACCGTCCTCATCGACTATGGGGCAGGCAATCTCCATAGCGTGGCCAAGGCACTGGTCACGGCGGACCTGCCGATAGAGATTGTTCGGCAACCGCGTGAGGACGAGCAGGCAGATGTATTGATTCTGCCAGGGCAAGGCCATTTCGGTCAGGTTGCTCATGATTTTGCGCAAAGCGGGTTCGAGCCCTGGGTACGTCGACATCTTTCTGAGGACCGTCCGTTTCTGGGGATCTGTGTGGGGCTTCAACTCCTCATGGAGGGCTCGGACGAGGCGCCCGGCGTCAAGGGCCTTGGCGTCCTTCCAGGCTGGGTCAAACGGTTTCCCGCTGGGGGTCCAAGTGTGCCGCACATGGGATGGAACCAAGTACACAAGGTAGGTGACCCTCCCCTTCTTCGAGGCATTCAGGAGGGAGGCCACGCTTACTTTGCGCATTCGTACTACGTGGAGTTCGGTGGTGATGACTTCGCGGGTGGTTGGACGGAATACGGGGATGTCCGGTTCCTCAGTGCAGTGAGTCGCGGTGCCTTGCACGCCACGCAGTTCCATCCCGAGAAAAGTCAACGAATGGGAATTTCTCTGCTGCGCAACTTTGGTGCACTTGCGCGTGATGGGGTTCCCGCATGAGCGCTCTCCGCTGGCTCGCGTTTTCCCTCTTCGTCGCAATGTCGGGCACCGTACTCGCGTATGAGTACTCCATCCAGGTGGTCGCTGTCCGAGAGGTGAGTACGGCCAATGAGATTGTGAACGCGCTGACCGATGCCGGATTCGACGCGCATACCGAGTCCGTGGTGCGCGATGGCGTGACGTGGCTGAGGGTACGGGTTGGCTGCTTTACTTCTGCTGCCGATGCAGCCCTCGTTGCGGCGGCTCTACTGCAAGGCCATACACGGGAGGCGGTCGTTGTGGAACGCACCGAGGCAGCTCCACACGAGGCTTGCGTGGTTCGCGACGTGGGATTCGTGGTGCCCGAAGTGTGGCAGCAACGCGCGCCGGGTTTGCCTTCCTTCGATGTGCAGGTGGCCGGTGTCGATGGCATCGTCCGTTTCGTCTCGGGGCGCTGGCAGGTGGTCCAGTCCGATGCGCGACCGCAAGCCGTTGATCTTCCGCAGATCACGGGCCAGTTCGAGCAGTCGGAAGGCGAGTTGGGTCCTTACGTCGTGCGTCGGCTCGGTCAGAGTTCAACGCCACTTTGCCTCGGCACGCTTCTAGCGGAGGCGGAAGATGCAGCCGTGGTCCTCCATGAAGGTACGGTCGCCGCCTGCAGGCTCGCGTCGCCGGAGGCGATGCCATGAACGTCGTCATCGTCACCGGCATGAGTGGAGCCGGCAAAACGACGGCGTTGCATGGTCTCGAGGACGCGGGCTACCTCGCGATTGACAACGTCCCGCCCGTACTCTGGCCAAGCCTCGCGGATCATGTTCAGTCGGCTGGCATCACGTTGCTGGCAATCGCAATCGACGTTCGGGGTGAGCGTTTTCTTGACGAGGTTGCACCAGCGCTCGCGACCATGCGGAGTGGCGGGTATGCCCCGCAGATGGTGTATCTCGACGCGCCTACGGAAACCCTGGTGCGACGCTTCTCGTTCACCCGTAGGACCCATCCTCTGCAAAGAGGTGCCTTGAGTGAGGACTTAGCGAGCGAGCGATCCATGCTAGCGCCACTTCGCTCTCTTGCAGATCTAGTGATCGATACCAGCATGCTGAGCGCCAAAGATTTAAGAAGCCGTATGCAGCGCCTCTCGGGCGACGATCGCTTTCGGCTTCGGATCGTCTCCTTTGGATACAAGCGAGGGCTGCCCACCGATGTCGACGCAATCCTGGACGTGCGCGGCATGCGCAACCCCTACTACGACGAAGGGCTACGCCCTCTGCCCGGCACGCATGCGGCCGTTCAGGGCTATGTGTTTGCAGATGGTGGACTTGATGCGTATACACGCCTGAGGGAGACCTCGCGGGAGCTCGCCGAAGCTGCCCGCACGACCGGTCGCGGTGCGTACGCGATTGCGATCGGGTGTACCGGAGGACAGCATCGTTCGGTCGCGGTGTCGGAACGAATGATCCATGACCTTGCGGATGCGTTTGACGTCTCCGTCGTCCACCGTGACCTCGCCGCCGCTCTAGATGAGTACGCGGGCCACGATGCGGAGGACGTAGCGCCCTCGGCCGCTCCCGAGGAAGACTCCGAGGAGCTCGAAGGGTGAGCCAGCCCAAGCCCACGCGGCCCAAGGGGCCGTCCTGGACGCGTCGCATGCGACTCTGGCTGGAGCCCGGAATGGGCGTCAAGCGGTTCGTGTTCGCCGCGATTGCCGCTGCCCTGTTTGGCACGGTCGCGTTGGTTGCTGGCGCTCTGTGGGTACTTGCGGACGCTCGAGCTGCAATTGCGCTTCCTCTCGAGGCCATTCTCGTCAGTGACGGCTGGCGACGTTGGGGAGGTTGGATTACTGGGACGGGCGCATTCCTTGGGGTGCTGGGAAGTGTGGTGGCCATCGCTGGACTGAATCGGTCCCTGCTCTCGAACTGGATGCGCCGACCCAGCGAGGCAGCGGTCGTACTTCACCGCAGGCTTCAGTTGTCTCGGGGACCCAAGATCGTTGCGTTTGGTGGAGGCACCGGCTTGTCGACGCTGTTGCGTGGTCTTCGGACCCGCAGCAGCAACCTTACAGCGGTCGTGACCGTGGCCGATGATGGAGGTTCCTCAGGCCGTCTCAGGGAGGCCTTCGGGATGCCCGCCCCGGGTGACCTGTCGGATTGCCTTGCCGCCTTATCGGATGATGAGCAGGAAGTGGGGCGGTTGATGGAGTATCGCTTCACGCGGGGCGATCTACTCGAGGGCCACACCTTTGGCAATCTCCTCATCACCACGCTCAGTGAGGTCGAGGGCGACATCGCGCGTGCCTCGCGCGCTCTCAACCGTCTGCTTGACATTGCCGGGGCCGTGTGGCCCGTGACTTCCGAGCCCGTCGCCCTGATTGCAGAAAAAGCGGAGGGCGTGACGGTGCGGGGCGAGAGTCACATCGCCACCGCTCCAGGGCGCGTACAGCGCTTGAGAATCGAGCCTAAGGACCCTCCGGTCGTACCCGAGGTTCTCGAGGCGATCGAGAACGCTGACTTGATCGTCCTGGGTCCTGGAAGCCTTTACACCTCCGTGGTGGCTCCCCTATTGCTTCCCGACGTGCAGGTTGCACTGCGTGAGACAACGACCCCCATCGTGTTCGTCTGCAACATCATGACGGAGGCAGGTGAGACCGACACGATGAACGTCGAGGATCACGTCACCGCCATCCGTGAGCACCTTGGTCGGAGTCCCGACGTGGTCATCGTCAATGACGAGGCGATCGACGCCTTGATACTCGACTCGTACCGCGGTGAGGAGGCCGAGGTCGTGACCTTCGATCGTAAGGCCCTGAAGGAGTTGGATGTCGAGGCACTCACCGCATCGATGCTGGGGGTGGGTCCCTACGCTCAGCACGATCCCGAACGATTGGCCGAGGTCGTGACGAGTCTTGCGCGCCGGATTCGCAGTGGTGAGGGCATGGCGTGATTGCCGAACTGTTGGTGCTGGCAGCATTGCTTAAGCTGGACCCGAGTGGGGACGCTCATGGCGCGGGTGAATTGCAGCCCCCAACCGCTGCACTGTATGCCTCGGTCGCGCCCTTCGATCTCATCCAGGTCGAAGTTCTCGACGCGCCCACACTCACGGTCCGCGTGACATTCGCTGAACGTGCGAACCCGCTTGGGTTGCCGAACGGCATCAGCCTTCCCATCCTCGAGGTCTATCTCGACGTCGCGGACGGAGGGCACACCGATCTGCTTCCAGGATCGGGTCTCGTGATGCCATCCCCGCATGGATGGGACGTTGCGTTTCGCGTTGACGGGGACGATGCATTCGTCGTCATTGCCGGCGCAGAGGGCGACGACGTCTTCCCTATCGAAGTGCGCGTTCAGGGAGACGCACTCGAGCTCGTGACGATGCTGGCCCCAGCGGCGAACATCCGACGTGTCGACGCCATCACAGGTGTGTATGACCCCTTCTCGCTCGATGGTTGGCGGGGTGTCACGGTAGGCCCGTCACCCTGGGCCTTCTCCAGCACAAGCCCGGCGCCGCCCGTCATCGACGTCCTCGCGCCCGATGCAGAGCGGCAAAACGCAGCACTCGAGCGATTCGAGTTGCCCCGCGAGGGAACTGCGATTCCCCCATCGACGTGGTTGACGCTCTCGATGATCGGTGTCGTTCTGGTGATCGCGGGGTACGGATCACGAGGAAGAACCGGACGTGGGACGTTGGTAGATGCGAGCCATGAGGATGCCTCCGTGATGGATAGCCTGTTGATTGGAGATGATGATCTTTCCGGCCTGGCGGATGAGCCTGGTCCGGAAGTGGATGAGGATGCGCTGATCGATGTTGAGTCGATCAGCCCCGATGAAATGGCGGCTTCTACAGCCGACGTATGGTCGTTTCCTGTGACTGTGGCGTCCCAGGATGACCGTGTGGATGCAGTCGAAAGCTCGGAAGATGCGTCATTGGGGGAGGAACGTGTCCAGGATCCCAGCATTCCTGCGAAGGATTCGCAACACTAGCAACGTGATGATAGGACGCTCGACACCCGTTCGCGTCACGCTTCTGGCGCTTGGTGCCTGGCTCGCCGTCACGTTGGTGTCCAGGATTGGTTTTGGCATCGTATCTCCCGTCGAGGTCGTGTTCGAGGGGGTGACTCGGTTCCTGGGTGTGCCGTGGGTTTTCAATCTGATTCACGCGGCGCCTTGGGACTTCGATCGCTACGTGAAGTTCATTGCGTTTGGCGTGATCGTCCTCGCTTGGCTCATCGTGATGTGGTGGGTGACCCGTCGACTGTGGATCTGGCGCAGCGCGTGGGGTACGTTCGCGACCCTCGCAGCCGTCGTCGTCATTCCATTGCTGCTTCTTGGCCTTGGGGTACTCCCGCTGATGGGTCTCGGGGTGTTTGGGACAGCAACCTTAAATCGCGCCTGGCCCCCCGTGCCACTGTTTTCCGCGTCCGTGGCCGCGTTGCTGGCGTGGTCGAGTCTCGTTCTGATGTGGCCAGACCGTGCTGCTCGGACGGACGTCAGCCGACGAGCCTGGTTCAACGTCATGTCACGGACCGTTCTTGGCCTTGCGCTGGGGGCGTCTGCCTTGTCGCGTGCCTTCATCGCGCGCGCGCAGGCGCTGCAGGGTGCACTATTCGACGCCGTACGCGGTATTTCGCCAGCCATCACGCCTCTTGGTGGGCACTACGTCGTCTCGAAGAACTTCGTGTCTCCACGGGTTCGCGAGGGTCAGTGGCGTCTGGAGATCGCAGGCCTCGTCGATACGCCTTTGACGCTCGATCTCGATGCGCTTCGTGCGCTTCCATCTGTCACGAGGCCCACGACGCTGATGTGCGTATCCAATCAGGTAGGCGGTGACCTCATCGGAACCTATGAGTGGACGGGAGTTCGACTCGCAGACCTTCTCGAGCTCACTGGAATACGACATGGCGCGTCTGAGATTGTGCTGTACGGAGCGGACAACTACACCGATTCATTTCCGTTGGATGTGGGGTTGCGTGACGGAACCATCGTTGCCTATCTGCACAACGGCGAATCTCTCACCCGTGATCATGGTTTTCCGGCCCGCGTGCTGGTGCCGGGCATCTACGGCATGAAGAACGTGAAGTGGGTTGAACGCATCGAACTTGCGGAGGACGACCACATTGGCTACTGGCAGGCGCGAGGCTGGAGCGACGAGGCCATCATCAAGACATTGAGTCGAATTGACATGGACCAGGCCACACGAATCAGCGAAGGCCGCTGGGCAATAGGCGGCGTGGCATTCGCTGGAATACGAGGCATTCGGAGCGTTGAGATATCCATTGACGGTGGTGATTCTTGGCAAGACGCCGTGCTCGAGGATGCCCGGGGTCCATATGCGTGGTCACGCTGGACTGCCGTACTGGATGAGCCGACCTTGCTGCAAGGGGTGATCGTGATGGTGCGGGCGACCGATGGAACGGGAGACGTTCAAACCGAGATCGTTGCGCCTCCCCTGCCGGATGGTGCAAGCGGCTACCACCGGCGTCTCGTGACGCCATCAGCTTGACGGAAGGAAAGTCCAGTTTGTTCCGTGTGAACGGCGCGCTCAGGTAGGTAACTGCAGGAAGTGCGCAGCTTCA
>Ga0180432_10004912_pt1 | contig 18076 bp, 4 predicted proteins | sample SS_ome_10_FD_132414 | JGI IMG/M metagenome (GOLD analysis project Ga0180432, IMG submission 132414) | Hypersaline lake sediment archaeal communities from the Salton Sea, California, USA - SS_1_MS_2 metaG | ecosystem: Environmental > Aquatic > Non-marine Saline and Alkaline > Hypersaline >...
CGGCGGCTTGTCGCTCGATCTTTACGACAGCGACGGGACAACCCCCCTGGCCGCCGGTGTAGCCGCGGACAACCTCGACCAGGTGATCAACAACTACCTCGACACTACCACTGACGGCAACCCCAACACATACTATGCACACATATCGGGCAACGCCGACTACAGCCTGGTCGTCACCCGAAATGCCGACTTCGACACCGAGACCAACGACGATCTGGCCACGGCGCAGCAGCTTGTCGGAACGGGCACGGCATTGGGGCACCTGACCGCGCCGCCGCCACAGCCGATCAGTGGCGGCGAATCGACCAGCGAGGGGGCCGCCACGGAAAACAACCCGGCGGCAATTGACGCCGGCCGCGCAAACGTCCCAGACGCGGATTACCTGCCGGGCCGGCTGATCGTCCGGTTTGCCGATTCGGTCGACGATACGGCCAGGGCAGCCACGGTGGCGGCCTATAATGGGACGCTGGTCGGCGAGCTTCCGCTGATCAATGCAGCCGTGATCGAACTGGCCGACGCGGACGCCGACGTGATCCGGGCTGCCGCCGCCTGGGCAGCCGATCCCTCGGTCTTGTACGCCGAGCCCGACTACTTGCTCTACGCCTGCGACACCTTCCCCAACGACCCGTCGTTCTCAGACCTCTGGGGGCTGCACAACACGGGCCAAACCGGCGGGACGCCGGACGCCGACATCGACGCCCCGGAGGCCTGGGACCTCCTCACCGGCTCGTCCACCGTGGTGGTGGCCGATATCGACACCGGCGTCGACTACAACCACGTCGACCTGGCGGCCAATATGTGGAAGAACATGGCCGAGTTCAACGGTGACGCCGGGGTGGACGACGACGGCAACGGCTACGTGGACGACATCTACGGGATCGATGCGGCCTACGACGATTCGGACCCCTACGACGGCGCCGGACACGGCACGCACACTGTCGGGACGATCGGAGCGGTGGGCGACAACGGTGTCGGCGTGGCCGGGGTGAACTGGGACGTCCAGATCATGGCCCTGAAGTTCCTCAACGACGGCGGTAGCGGATACAGCTCCGACGCAATCGAGTGCATCCAGTACATGGTCGACATGAAGACTACCTACGGCGTGAACGTGGTGGCCAGCAACAACAGTTGGGGCGGCGGCGGATACGAGCAGGCGTTGTACGACGCCATCGAGGCCAGCAACAACGCGGGGATCATGTTCGTGGCCGCGGCCGGCAACGACTACACTAACAACGACACCACCCCGCACTACCCGTCGAGCTACGACCTGGACGGCATCATTGCCGTGACCGCCACGGACCACAACGACAATCAGTATTACAACTACGGTGCCACGTCGGTCGACCTTGGCGCCCCCGGCCGGGCGATCTACAGCACGCTACCGGGCGACAGCTACGGAAGCTACAACGGCACCTCGATGGCCACCCCGCACGTGACCGGAGCAGTGGCGCTGCTAAACGCCTACAGTCCCGGCGCCACGCTGGCCGATATCAAGGCGGCCATCATGGACGGCACGGATCAGATCCCCTCGCTTGCCGGACTCTGCGTCAGCGAAGGCCGGCTCAACCTGCCCGGCGCGCTTGCCCTGATGCAGCCGCCGGGTGATCCGGGCGACTACTACCAGGTCGAGGTCCGGGCGGGCGACAACCTGGTGATCACCACCAGCACGCCCGCCGACGGACCATACGAGTTCGTAAACCTGCTCGATCCGGCGATAGAACTCTACGATCCGACCGGAACGCTCGTGGCTGCCGACGACAACAGCGCCCCGGACGGCCGCAATGCGCATCTGGGCCACACGGCCACGCTTGACGGCAGCTACACGGTTCGGGTGATCTCCGCGGCCGGAGGAGGCGAGTACGTATTGGAGATCAGCGGGAATACCGGCGCGCTGCCACCTTTCGAGGTCACGGCCACCGACCCGGCCGACGGCGAGCGGTTGCCGGCCAGTCCGCCCACGTTCACCGTCGATTTCAACGACGCTATCTTGCTTTCCAGCCTGGACGCGGCGGACCTGTTGATCGACGGCAGTCCCGTGGCGACGGGCGTCACCGTGATCGACGGCGACACCGTGGCCTTCGACCTGCCCCCATCGTTGCCGGAAGGCATGCGGACCGCAGAGATCCTTGCCGCATCGATCGAGGACGTGCAAGGCGCGCCGCTCGAGTACTTCTCCAGCACGTTTATCATCGATCTGACCGGACCGAGCGTAGTCGCCAGCTCGATACTGGAAGACGACGTAGTGACGATCCCGACGAGCGACAAGCTGGTCTACACGGCGGATCTCGACGAAGAGCTGCTACCGCCCGATCCGAGCGGTGTATCGCTCGTTGGCGTGCTGAGCGGGGCTCACACACCTTCGGCGCTCAGCTACAGTTACGATCCCACTCCCGGTGTTCCCGATTTGACCCTCGAATTCGAGAACCTGCCTGAGGACGACTACACCTTGACGCTTTACAGCGGCGACGGGCAGTTTGAGGACCTGGTGGGCAACGACCTGGACGGCGAGCCCGACCCGGCTACCACGGTTCCCTCCGGCGACGGCACCCCCGGCGGCGATTTCTTCGTGAACTTCACCTACGACGCCGTCCAATCCGAGGCGAACGACTTTGAGCGTCTCGCCCCGCTGGGCGGGCTGATGTCGGGTAGTACGGGCAACACGGGACTGATCAACTTCGCCGGCGATCAGGACGAATTCACGTTCTTCGCAGAAGCGGGCCAGACGATCGCCGCGGTGGTCTACCCCGACGACCCGGGGGCAATGATGTCGATCCAACTGGTCGGCCTGGCGGGACCGTTCACAGCACCGGCTCCCGGCGAGCCGGCCGTCGTCCCGCCGATGTTGACCCCGGCCGACGGTACATACACGGTCCGCGTCTCGGCCGATATCGCGGGAACCTACGAGCTGAGAATCGGTAAGAACCTCATCGGCGAGATCTTCGACACCGATCGCGGTAACCCGCTGCCCATCGACTACTCGCTGGTCGACCTCGGATCGGGCCGATTCGGTGTGCTGGGCACGAGCCAACAGCAAGACGTGGCGCTCGAAAGCCTGGTCTGGGGCGTGCAGCCGACCAGCGGGCAGATCGTGCTGATCGACCCGACCACCGGAGATGTCCTCTACAGCTTCGACGCCCCCGATGCCCTCTCGCCCGGCGACACGCAGATCGGCCTGAGCATCGCCGAAGGCGGCGATTCGCTGCTGTACGTCAACTCGGATGTCGACCCGACTACTTTGTATCGCCTCGATCCACTCACCGGCCAGGTCCTTTCCACGGAGACCACCGGCGGCCTGACCTACGACGGCCTGGGATTCGAGACGTTCACCGTGCCCGACGCCGTCATCTACCAGGAAGACCTGGACACCGATCCCGGCTGGTCGACGGAGGGCGAATGGGCGTTTGGCCAGCCCACCGGGCAAGGTGGCACTTCGGGTGGCTATCCCGACCCGACCAGCGGATACACGGGCAACAATGTGTACGGCGTTAACCTCGGCGGCGATTACAGCACGACCGTCGGCGGGCCGTATTACGTGACCACTGGAGCCATCGATTGCAGCAGTTATGAAAACGTGACCTTGGAATTCCAGCGATGGCTGAACACGGATTACCCACCGTACGTGATGGCAACAATCGACGTCTACGATGGAAGCGTGTGGCAGAATATCTACACCAATCCGGCCAGTAACGTTGTAGATGGCTCGTGGCAACATATGGAGTACGACATAAGTGCGTATGCCGACGGCAACTCCAATGTCGCCATTCGCTGGGGATACCAGATAGGGTCCGGGGCAATTCCATACTCCGGCTGGAACATCGACGACGTGCTGATCACCGGCACGCTGGTGCTTCCGCCCGGAATCTACCTCAACCAAGACATGGTCGAGGTCCGCCGCCAGGACGGGTTTTCCGGCCCGGAATCGACTCATTTGTCGGCGGTTGTGCCCTCGGGTGCAGTGGGCGGCGACGACGCGGAGCGGCAGTTTGCCTACGTGCCCGGCACAGGCAACGGCAACATTGTCGAATTCGATCCCACGGCAACGGAGACCATCATCAACACTTTCGCCGCGCCGGCCGCCGGCATCGAGGGCCTCGCCTTCGACGGCACCAATCTCTTCGCCTGCGACCCGGCCGGCAATCTCTATACCTTGGACCCGGCCGACGGCACGGTGCTTGACACCGTGAGCGTAGCGGGCGGAGAACTCTACGGCCTGGGGGCCCTAAAGCCGGGAGGCGGCGGTAGTCAGATTACAACCATGTTCGCGTCGAACAACGGCCAGGACGGAAACATGTTTGACGTGACGACATTCGACAACCAACTCACGGTTACCAGCCTGGACGTCAACATTGATTCGGGTACGGTCACACTCGAACTGTATACCAAGCCCGAAACTTACGTGGGCTTCGAGACAGATCCTTCGCCCTGGACGTTGGTCTCTTCGGCCACGGTTACCTCCAACGGCGCGGATATCCCAACACCGTTCGATGTCACCGACTTCGTACTGCCGGCAAACTCCGTTACGGCCTTTTATGTAACCACGACGACCGGCGGCATAAACTACACCGACGGAAGCAACACCTTCAGCAACGCCGATCTTCGACTGGACCTTGGGGTGGGAAAGGGGTATCCGTTCGGAGGAACTTATTCCCCACGCACCTGGAACGGCACTATCAACTATGATTTGGGTGGCTTAGTGGTGCTTCCCGATCAGGATGTATATACCGTCGACTTGACGGGCAAGGCGGGCCAGCCGATAGACGTTGTGCTGGCCGGCCAGGGCGAAGTCGACTTCTCCGGCCAGCTACTGGAGTTGTACGGCGGGTCGGGCAACCTGCTGGCCACGGCCCGGCCCGATCCGCTGCCGCCGGGCAGCCCGCCGGGCGGCGGTGTGCCGGCGGAAAACTACGACCTGGCTATCCTCGATTTCATCGTCCCGGCCGACGGCCTCTATACGCTCCGCTTCACTTCGACCGTCGACGGCGACTACGGCATCGTGGTTACCGACCCGCTCGTCTTCGACAGCGAGCCCAATAATGCGCTGGACGATCCGGAGCAACCGCTCCGCAGTCTTGACGCCGCGGGCACAGCGATTGGTTACCTCAGTGGGCCCGAAAGTGCCCAAGAGGCACTCAGCATTCCCCCCAGCAACGGCAACTTCCCCCGCGGCACCGATCCGCCGTCGATCGGTTTCGCACCCGTACAGGAGTTGAGCGGCCCTGCGGCACCCGGCCAGCCGGCCGTCCTGGCCGACTACCCGGCCTACGGCTGGGAGGCGTTCAACAACATCCTGGCCGAGTTCGACGTGGATGCGCCGGAGACTCTCAACACGGCCGCGCCCTTGAGCGTGACCACCTACGCCGGTGATTTCGACACCAGCGGTGATTTCTCCGTGGTTTACGCGATTAACAATGACACGAACACGCTGGTCTCGATAGATACGGCCACCGGGGTGGTGACCTCGATCGGTCCGACCACGCCGTACGGCGGCGAGAACTGGAGCGGCATGGCCGCCGATCCGACCAGCGGCCTGATGTACGCCTGTAGCACCGATGTTTATGCCTCCTCGCTGTATACCATTGATCTCGGCACCGGTGCGGCCACCCGCATCGGCCAGATCACCAACTCGCCCGGCATGATCGCCATGGCGGTGGACGACACCGGCCAGGCCTACGGCCACGACATTGTCAACGACAGTCTGATCGCGATCGACAAGGCGACCGGAGCGGGCACGATCGTCGGTTCGTTGGGCTTCGATGCCAACTACGCCCAAGGTATGGACTTCGACGAAGAGAGCGGCCAGCTCTACCTGGCGGCGTTCAACAATTCGGTGCAGCAGGCCGAGTTGCGCGTGGCCGACCGGACCACCGGCGCCACCACGCTGGTCGGCGTGCTGGGCTCGACGATTCCCGGCGGCACCACGGAAGTCTGCTGGATGGGCGTCGCCGCCGGCGGCGGCGGTGGCTCGGACATCGGCGACCTCTACGAAATCACGCTGGCCGCCGGCGAACAGTTGGTCGTCCACACCGAAACCCCCTTCGACAATTCGAACAACACGCCGCTTGACAGTCTCAATCCGGCCCTGTCCCTGTATGATCCCTCCGACACGCTGGTCGACTCCGACAGCAATACCCAGGACGGCAAGAATGCGCGGATCGTCTTCACGGCGACCAGCGGCGGTGTCTACACGATCGAGGTGTCGGCCGAAGAGGGCACTGGTGAGTACCTGTTGAAAACCGAGATCCTGCCCGCACCGCTGCCCTTGCTGAGCATCGACGACGTCGAGATCGTCGAGGGTGACGGTGGCCAGACCATGGCCGAATTCACCGTGAGCCTCTCGGAAGATCCCCCAAGTGCGGCGACAGTGCAGTTTGACACCTACGACGGTACGGAATTCGCAACCTCCAACGGTGCCGCTACGGTGGCTGACAATGATTACGGTCCGGTGGGCGGTCTGCAGATCACCTTCAACCCCGGCGACCCGCTGACCCAAACGGTGAGTGTCCCCGTCTACGGCGACACGGCCATCGAGCCCAACGAGGATTTCTTTGCCGCGCTTTCTGGTGCCGCGGGCGCGATCATTGCCGATCCGCTCGGCGCGTGCACAATTCTCAACGACGACACGAAGATCTCGATCGGCGACGTGGAGCAACTGGAAGGTGACGGCGGCGTCACCGAGCTGGTGTTCACCGTCACCCTGGTAGCTGACGACGGTGTTACGCCCGCTCCGCTCGGTGTGCCGCTGACGGTCGATTACGCAACGGCCGACGGCGCAGCCACGTTGTCCGACCCGGACTACGTCGACACCAGCGGAACGCTGACGATCAACCCCGGCGAGACGGAGACGGCGATCACGGTCGAGGTACTCGGGGACACCCAAATCGAGCCGGACGAGGAGTTCTACGTCCACCTGAGCAGCCCCGACCCCAATGAGCCGATCATCAACAGCCCGGGCGTGGGCACGATCCTCAATGACGACACGGAGATCTCCATCGACGACGTGAGTTTGCCGGAGGGCGACAGCGGGCACACGGCCTTTGAATTCACGGTCAGCCTGGCCGCACCCGTACATCTGCCGGTATTCGTCGCGGTCAGCACGGCCGACGGCTCCGCCACCGTCAACGACAACGACTACCTGCCGATCAGCGGCACGGCGCTGACGTTCGACCCGGGCGAAATGACGAAGACGGTAACCGTGAACGTGGTGGGCGATACGAAGGTTGAGTCCGACGAGACCTTTCGGGTAAACCTCAACAACGCCAGCCAGCCGCTGGCTGACGCCCAAGGCATTGGCACCATCTTGAATGACGACATCGAACCCCAGGACTTCGGCGACGCGCCGGATCCCACGTATCCCACGCTCTTGGCCAGCAACGGGGCCAGGCACGTGATCGGCGGACCCTGGCTGGGCGACCTCACCAACGCCCCTGACGCCGAACCGGATGGTTTGCAAGACCCCAATGCCTTGGGTGACGACAATGATACGGGCGACGACGAAAACGGTGTGCAGATCCCCTCGCTCGTTGAGGGTCAGCCGGCCAACATCACCGTGGAGGTCAACGGCGGCGGCGGTGTGGTCGAGGCCTGGATCGATTTCGACGCCAGTGGCTCGTGGGACGCCGGTGAGCAGATCCACAACGCCTTTCTGCCCGATGGAATCCATACCATCACCGTGCCGGTTCCCGCAAACGCGGTCCCCGGTCAGACGTTCGCCCGGTTCCGGATCAGCAGCAGCGGGGGATTGCTCCCGGACGGCCCCGCACCGGACGGCGAGGTGGAGGATCACCCGGTCGATATAATCCCCGCAAACGTCGAGCTTGCGATTGATCTTTACACCGACGACGGCGGCTCCCCGGGTACGCTGATTACCGACGATACGGTTTTCGTCGGACAGAGCTTCTTCGTGGTGGTCACCGCGGCCGACCGGCGGGGCCTGCCGAACCCCGGGTTCATCAGTCTGGCCGTCGACCTGGGTTGGACAGCCGACCTGCTCGAAGAAATTGACGACCCGTTCGATCCGACCGATCCGGCCAGCCCGCTGGTGACCGCCAAGTTCCCGCTATTCCGCGGCGGCACGCTGGACAACGCCACGGGGTTCGTCGACGAGCTGCAAGGCGGCAGTCTGCCCGGCGGCGGGGTGGGTGAAGAGATCGGGGCCGGCGATTTCGAGACCTTCTCGATCATGCACTTCCTGGCGGAAGAGGCAGCGATCGATACGCTGCTGGAGTTGGAGCTGGGCAGCGGGCTGTTTGCCATGCTCGATACGTCGCTTCCCCCGATGGACATCGAGGACCAGACGCTGACCATCCTCCCGGCGGATCACGAAATCAGCGTTCTCGACAGCTCCGGCCCGGCCGACGACGACAGCGTCCAGTTCAGCACGGCCCTGACGCAGTATCGGCTTTCGGCAACGGCCGACAGTCCACTGGTCCGGTCGAATTTCCCCGACACCGAGCAGTACATCGACGTGACCAACGACGGGCTGTACTCGCCGCTGACGCTCTACGAGATCCAGTTGGGTGCCCCCAGCGTGACGATAGATCCTCCGCTAACGAGTGATCCGGGCGACGACATCGTGCTTCTGCCCGGCCAGACACAGCGGTTCCAACTGACGTATGCCCCGACCACACCAAGTTATTTCCCCTTTGACCCGACGAACGAGAATTTCTGCCTGACCGACGGGTTGGTTATCCTCAGCAACGCGACCAACGATCCCAACTACGAGGTCGGCCTTCGCGGCGTTTCCACGTTCAACTCCGATATCAGTTACGACGGCCGGGTCAACCTTGGAGAGCTGGGTGTATTGAACGGCAACTGGGGTCGGCAAATCGGCGATCCGGATTGGGACCCAACCGCCGATATCAATGGCGACGGCAAGATCGACCTCAGCGACTTGAGTCCGCTGACGGCGGAATTCGGCTCGAGCCTGCCCCTGGTGCTGGTGGTCGAGAGCGACGATTCCACCACGGTTGTTGAAGGGGGAGCCACCGATACCTACACCCTGGAGCTTGGCCGGGAGCCGACGGGCAACGTGGACGTGGTCATCACGCCGGACGCCCAGACGCAAGTCGACATCGTCCTGGCAACGTTCACTCCCGCCGACTGGGACGTGCCGCAAACGATCACGGTGGAAGCTATCGACGACGCGGTTTCGGAAGGGACGCACCTTTCGTACGTCGTGCACACCACCAGCAGCAGCGATCCGAATTACGACGGCGTGCCGGTGACGTTTGCGTCTGCCACTACTCATTACCCCGTCCCGCGACTTTCCGATTCGTGCGACCTGGTGGTAACAGTCGAGGACAACGATCCGCCGTCTCCCGGCTTCGGCGACCGGGCGGCGCCGGCAACCCTTCAGGGCAGCACTCTGGAGACGACGCCGCTGCCCGCCGGGGCCAGGGCAGACGCGGTGTTCGCCCTGGAGAACGATACCGTCACCGGGTCCGACAACGCCGAGCGCGAAGCAGACAAGCCGGACCTGCTGCGTTGGGATGAAGCCGCCGCGAGTCCGGCGCAGCTTGTCCAACGGCAGCGGTCCCCCTGGACCGACGACCTGGCATGGGCCGAAGCGGCCTGCTCGGCTCATAAGGCAAACGCCGACAGCGATACCAAGGACGACGAAAAGGCCGTCGACCTGGTAATGCAAGGTGAAGACCTCTGGCCCATGTCCTGACAAGTGTTGTTGCGGCTGTTCGGTCTACCCGACGCAAGTGTGGCCTACACGAATTCGGCCCGCGCTGCGTCAGGTCGTCGTCTCACCGTAGACAAGGTCGTCTAAACCGTGCGTGGGTCTTGGCAAACCGACCGCGACGCTGATGACAGCCTGATATAGTCATACCCTCTTGCGGCGATCGAAGTCCCACGCGCAGAGTGGTTCGCTTGACATGGCCCGGCGCTCTGCCGACAATCAACGCTCTGTTGTCGGGCGAGGATTTCTCTGAACCGCCTCGCCACACGGCGCAAGAGCACACAAACGACCATTGGAGAGACAGACCGGCCATGCGATTTCCGTTCATCACCGCATCCATTGTGGGACTGATTGTCGCAACAGCGACCGCGGCGGACGATTGGCCCGAGTTTCGCGGCCCCGGCGGGCAAGGTCACAGCGACGCGGTCGGGTTGCCCGTGGTTTGGAGCGAAACCGAGAACGTCGCCTGGAAAATCCCTGTCGAAGGCCGCGCCTGGTCGTCGCCCGTGGTGCTCGGCAACCAGATCTGGATGACCACGGCCTTATCGACGATTGCCTCGCCCGAAGAGACGAAGAAAGAGTTGGCGCGCCTTCCCGTTAAGGTCGATATTCCCATGGTCGCCCGTCGCGTGATTCTGAAAGCCGTGTGCGTGGATCGTGCCACCGGCAGACGGTTGCAAACGATCACGCTGTTCGACCTCGACGAACTCCGGCATCTCTGCTCGGTAAACAGCTTTGCTTCGCCGACCCCCGTCGTCGAACCGGGGCGTTTATATTGCGACTTCGGCGCGATGGGCACCGCCTGCGTCGACACCATAACCGGCAAGGTCTTGTGGAAACGCCGACTGCCGATCGAACACCAGGTTGGGCCGGGCAGCTCGCCGATCCTGCACGGCGACCTGCTCGTGCTGGTCCGCGACGGCTGCGACGCGCAGTACGTCACCGCATTGAACAAACGCACCGGCCAAACCATGTGGAAAACCAATCGGCCGCCGATCGACACCGACTATACGCCATATAAGAAGGCGTTCAGCACGCCCCTGGTGATCGGCCCTCCCGGCAAGCAGCAAATGGTAGTGCCGGGTGCCAAGTGGATCGTCTCCTATGAGCCCGATTCCGGAAAGCCGATCTGGTGGGTAGATACGGGCAAGTCGTTCTCAAACGCATCGCGGCCCGTATTCGGCCACGGCATGGTGTTTATCTGCACGGCCTACGGTGGATCCCAACTGCTGGCCATCGCCGTCGACGGAAAAGGCAACGTGACCGACACGCACGTTGTCTGGAAAGCGCAGAAGCAGATTCCCAAGAGGTCCTCGCCGCTTCTGGTCGGCGACGAGCTCTACATCGTCTCCGATCGGGGCGTGGCGACTTGTCTCGACGCAAAGACGGGCGAGTCCCACTGGGCCAAGCGGATTCTCGGTAGCTGCTCCGCCTCACCCCTTTTGGCCGACGGCCGCATCCATTTCTTCGACGAAGACGGCAAGACGGCCGTTCTGCACCCGGGAAAACAGTTCGTCGCGCTCGCCGAAAACCAGCTCGACGGCCGCATCATGGCCTCTGTCGCTATTGCCGGCAAGGCGTTTTTGCTGCGGACCGACACGCACCTGTATCGCATCGAACAGAAGTAGCGTGCAAACGTGTTTCCTCGCCCGGTACCCCTTTCGGAAAAAGGTGTCAGAACTATTTTTCGTCGGTTGGTTGTGAGCGTTCTTTGCGTGGACGGCCGCGCGGGAGAATGGTCAACTCGGAGGAATTAAAGCTGCCACAAACTAAATGAGAATAGAGACTCCCGACCCCTGCCGTGCCATTCTGAAACGCCTGCAATTATGCAAACCTTGCCGCCCTGAGGGCAGGGCGGCTCTGTTGCAGTCTGCGAACCGTACCATCTCCCAGCGGCCTAGCGTACGCCATCCAACAGAGGACGCTAGGGGCAAGAACGAGGGCCAGGGGCGAGGGAACCGCAGGATGGCCAATTCTGCGGGTGGACAACCGGCCGGCGGTTTGGTACATTTGTTCACTATGCCGTGTTGTACCGTGACACGGCGTTGCTCTTTCTCAAGTCGAAGACGCCTTGCGTTGTAGTGCTTTGTCAGACGTAAGAATTAGGGCGGCCGGGTGTGATAGTAACCCGAAGCGTAAGCGAGGAGGAAGCTGCAATATTGGGCATCCCTCGCTAACGCTTCGGGTTACGATGTCGCGCCACCGTCGCAGAACTCAGATTCATCTGGTTCCCAGGCTCCCGCCTGGGAACGAGAGTTCTATTGTTGGACTTTGGGCCGTCCAAACCGTCCAACAATTCGGGCGTTTGGAAGTCGTTGTGGCGTGGAGAGTTAGAGCGGCGGATGACGCGGGAAAATTCTCTTGACAAGTGTTTCAAGAAGGTAAGACGGCCAATGAGCCGGCGATGTAAGTTGACGGTGGATAGTAACTTGCGGCCGCACATGACGGTCGATGGGAATTGTTGGACGGCCAACGCATGCGTCCAACAATGCAACAATTCAAAAAACCTCGAGAAAACGGCACTTGCCGGCGGACGTACATCGAGGATTTGGCATCTATTGGGCCGAATGAAGCAAACCACGGATTTCACGGATGAACACGGATGTTGTGGGAAGCTGAGGATCATGGTGCTAACGTCGTTTTCTGCGTATGGCAAAGGTGTAAAAGGTTGTCTTTCTGGAGAGCTTTTTGATTGGCGCGCCGGGCAAGGCCGGCGGCTAAGCTATGGTTTGCTGCCCACTGCCTCACTGTCCACCGCCCACTGCTTCCTTGCGGCTAAAACCGCGTGACGGCATGCCACTCAGCCGGGCAGGTCTTCTCCCATAGTAAAGCCCACTCCCCATGATCATCGCTGCCACACACGGCCAACGCGCCAATCAATCCGTAGCCGGCGGCTCGGCGGCGGGTGCCAGAAAGTGCAGCAGACGGGCGGTGGACGGTTGACCATGTCAGGGTTCTGGGGGAAGATGTTGGGTGTATTTCAGACGCGTGCCGTCCGACCGCGTGCTGATGGAAGCCGCGCGGTCAGTCTAGCGCCAAGAAAGGTTCATACCAAAAGGACTGCGGATCATGAGTAGAAAAGCCGAATTCAGAGCCGTGTTTGCCGCCGTCCTGGTGGTGATCGGCGTGTTGCCGGCGGTCGCGGCCGAGGGGCCGACGCCCGAGCAGCAGGCGGGGCAAATCATGCAAGCTTGTGATGTGAAGGGTGGGCTGGTAGTCCACGTCGGATGCGGCGACGGTAAACTCACCGCCGCGCTCCGCGCTTCCGATAGTTTTTTGGTGCACGGGCTGGACAGGCGAAACGCCAATGTCGACCGGGCCCGTCAGCACGTCCGGTCGCTGGGGCTTCTCGGCAAAGTAACCGTGGACAGTCTCGCGGCTGGTCGCCTGCCATACACTGATAACCTGGTGAATCTGGTGGTGTCGGAAGACCTTGGCGACGTGTCGCTGGGCGAGGTCATGCGGGTTCTCTGTCCGGGCGGGGTCGCCTACGTCAAGACGGGCGGCAAGTGGACCAAAAGCGTTAAGCCCCGCCCCGAGCAGCTCGACGAGTGGACCCATTTTCTCTACGACGCGACAAACAACGCCGTTTGTCACGATACGGCCGTGGGTTTGCCGTATCACATCCAGTGGATCGGTGGGCCGAAGTGGGCGCGGAGCCACGATCATTTGGCCAGCGTGAGTGCGGCCGTGTCGGCCGGGGGACGGATTTTTTGCATTGTCGACGAAGGACCCACTGCGGCCGTCGCCCTGCCGCCAAAATGGGTCCTCGTGGCACGCGATGCCTTCAACGGCGTAGTGCTCTGGAAAAAGCCGATCGGGCTGTGGGAGGGGCATCTGCGGGGTTTTCGCAGCGGCCCTCCCGAGTTGCCCCGTCGGCTCGTCGCCGTAGACGATCGCGTCTACGTCACACTCGGCTACGGCAAGCCGTTGAGTTGCCTGGATGCGGCGACCGGCAAGCTAATCAAAACCTATCAGGGCACCGACGGAACCCTCGAGATCGTGCACCATGACGGCGTGCTTTTTCTGGTAACGGGCGACATGGACCTGGCGGAGGTTGCCAGGCGGCGCGGTGCCGCTCCTCCGCCGCGGCGAAGACGGCTGCTGGTCCTCAATGCAAACACCGGGGCCAGGCTCTGGGAGAAATCCGACGCCGACACCGACGAACTCATGCCCCTGACACTGGCCGCCGCACAGCACCGAGTGTTCTTCCAGAATCCTGATGCCATACTGTGCCTCGACGCCCGAACCGGCCGCGAGCATTGGCGCACCGCGCGTCCCATCCGCAAAAACCGCTGGGCATGGTCGACGCCCACGCTGGTGGTTCAGGGCGATGTCGTCTTGTCGGCCGACCGGGCAGCGCGCGACCAGTCGCAGGAAACCGTCCGCCCAAAACAGCTTGAGTGGGATCCGAGCAGCGGTAGCGATACCGGCCAGCCGTCTCGCGGAGAACTGATCGCTCTGTCCGCCGAGACGGGCCGCGAGCTCTGGAGGTGCCCGTGCCGCGAAACCTTCAATTCGCCGCCAGACGTTCTGGTGGCCGGAGGGCTGGTGTGGACCGGCGATCTGATTTCGGCACGCAACCCGGGCGTCACGGCGGCAAGAGACCTGGTCACCGGAGAAATCAAAATTCAGCGGCCAAAGGACCAGGATTTCTTCGCGGTCGGCATGAGCCACCACCGTTGCTATCGAAACAAGGCAACCGACAAATATCTGCTGTTGGGCAGGTCCGGGGTGGAGTTCATCGATCTTGCCACGGGCCGGGCGGTGGCCAACCATTATGTGCGAGGAACCTGCCAATACGGGATTCTGGCGTGCAACGGGTTGCTTTACGCGCCACCCCATTCGTGTGCCTGCTTCATCCAGGCGAAACTCAACGGATTCAATGCCCTGGCCCCCAAACGCAAATCGGAAACTCGGGAAAAACAGGATCGGGACGACACTCGGCTGGAGCGCGGCCCCGCGTACGCACAAGTCCAAAACCCAGAATCCTCGGTCCAAAATGCCCACGACTGGCCGACCTATCGGCACGACGCTGCCCGTAGCGGATTCACCCGGCAAACCGTGCCCAAAAACCTGGCACGCAAGTGGTCAAGCCGGCCGGGCGGCAAGCTGACCAGCCCGGTGGTGGCGGAGGGAATGGTCTTCGTGGCGGACGTCGACACCCATACCGTTCACGCCGTCGATGCGGGCGACGGCAAACACCGCTGGAGCTACACGGCTGGCGGCCGCGTGGACAGTCCACCCACGATCTTTCAAGGCCTGGCCTTGTTTGGCTCCGCGGACGGTTATGTTTACTGTCTGCGTGCTTCCGACGGTGATCTTGCGTGGCGGTTTCGCGCCGCACCGGAAGATCGTCGTATCGTGGCCTACGGGCAGCTCGAATCGGTGTGGCCGGTGCCCGGCAACGTGTTGGTTCTGGAAGAGATCGTGACGGGCTCGGCCAGCCGGGCCGTGGCCTATGCAGTGGCGGGAAGATCGTCCTACGTGGACGGGGGCATCTATCTCTACCGGCTCGACGCGCGAACGGGCAAGAAACTCTCCCAAACCCGAATCAACAGTCGAGATCCCCAAACGGATCTCCCGCCGCAGAAGACGGCTCGCGGGGTGAATATGCCGGGTGCTCTTCCGGACGTGCTTTCCAGCGACGGCCGGTTCGTTTACATGCGACACACGCGGTTTGACCGGCAGGGCGCCGAGCAGGAGCCCGACGTCACCCACCTGTTCAGCCCGGCCGGTTTCGTCGACGACTCCTGGTGGCACCGCACGTATTGGATCTACGGAACCAAGATGAACAGCGGTTGGGGTGGGTGGACGACGATGGGCTACCAGGTGCCCGCCGGTCGGCTGCTGGTCGTCGACGACACGTCGGTCTACGGCTTCGGTCGGCTGAGTCAATACGCCCTGCACGGGGCCCACGTAGGTCTGCCCAAACCGTTGATCCCCTGGCCTCCCGAAGACCGCGACATGCGCGGTAGAGGAACCACCCACTACCGCCTCTTCGCTTGCGACAAGAGTCCCGAGCTGATCGAGATGCCGCCCGCGGCCAAACAAAAACCGGGCAAGAAGCGCCGCCGTCGACCCCGCGTGGCAAAACAAATCAAGTGCCGGTGGTCGGAACGCCTGGACCTGATCGCGCGTGTAATGGTCCTGGCAGACAAAACGCTCTACCTGGCGGGACCGCCGGAGCTGCTTGCCCTGGGCGGAGGGAGTTCCAGCCGACAGGACCTGGCCGGAGCCCAGGCGGCCTACGAGGGCAAGAAAGGTTCGCTGCTGTGGGCCGTGTCGACCGGCGACGGAAGCAAGCTGGCCGAATATCGTCTCGATTCGGCCCCGGTCTTCGACGGTCTGGTTGCGGCAAATGGACGCCTGTATCTTTCCACGCTTGACGGTCGCATACTCTGTATGGGAGAGCAATAGTGGTCGTTTCCCGGCTTCTCACCCCTCACGCCGTCCGGAGGAACTCATGCCTGGCCCCGCCGTTCGTTACTTGGTGTTCGACGTCGAGAGCGTCGCCGACGGTCAGTTAGTTGCGAAGCTTCGCTACCCGGGCGAGTCGCTCGAGCCGGCGGAGGCGGTGCGGCGGTACCGCGACGAGCTGATGGCCAAATACGAGAGCGATTTCATCCCCTACCCGTTCCAGGTGCCCATCTCGGTGGCGGCTGCCAAGGTGGGTGCCGATTTCCGCCTTCTCGACCTGGTGGTGCTCGACGAGCCGGAGTTTCGGCCTCACGTAATCACCGAATACTTCTGGCGGGGCTGGGACAAATACCGGCGGCCGACCCTGGTCAGCTTCAACGGCCGAAGCTTCGACATCCCGCTGCTGGAATTGGCCACGTTGCGCTACGGCCTGAGTGTGCCCGCGTGGTTCAGTGCCACGGGAAAGAGCTTCGATCAGCCGCGGAACCGCTATAACTTGCGGTCGCACATCGACCTGTGCGAACTGCTTACCAACTTCGGCTCCACCCGCTTCACCGGCGGATTGAACCTGGCCGCCAATCTCTTGGGGAAACCCGGCAAGATGGAGGTCCAAGGCGACATGGTCCAGGACATGTACGACGCGGGACGGCTGGCCGAAATCAACGACTACTGCCGCTGCGACGTGCTAGATACATACTTCGTCTTCCTGCGAACCAGGGTGATGTTGGGACAACTCCGGCTCGACGCGGAGCAGACAATAGTCGCCGACACCAAACAGTGGCTCGAAGAAAGGGCCGAACAGTGCCCCGCCTACCGCATGTACCTGGATCGCTGGGGCGACTGGCCGAATCCGTGGCAGACCACCGGTTAACATGCGTACCGGGGCCGACTATCCTCCGACTACCCGCGGCCTCACGGCAAAGCGGTCCAGCGGTTGACCCGGCTGCAGATCACCGTGGTAGTGAATCGTGACGGGCACGGCGACCGCCCAAACCCTCGGGCGACCGGCCGTGGCGGCCCGATTGAAAGCGTCGACGTAGCGCCGCGCTTCCGCGGCCGACATGCTGCCTTCCTCAGCCGGCTCCAAGGCCACCGCCTCCGCCGGCGTTGAGCGGCAGTCTTCCGGCCGCCGGCCTGCGTAGGTAACGATCCACACCCGATACCGGGCCGGCCGGTTGTGCTGGCGATTGCCCATCAGTATATTCTCCTGCCCACATTCGATCGGCCGGACCACCGCCCCGATAGCCTCGACCCGGCCGACTCGTCCCCAATGGGGTATTGCCCGGAAAACTCGAAAAAATCGAGTCTGTGGCAACAGAATCGGGTTGCACTACGAAGGAACCACAGATTGCCCGGATGTCACGGATAGAACAGATGGCACAGGGCATTTCCCCGTATCCCATCCGTGTTATCCGTGTAATCGGTGGTTGGATTTGCTGCTTTCGGCATTCACAACGCGATATTGATGCTACAGTGTCAAAAAATCCGACGATTTCGACGTATCTCACCTTGACGGGAGACGCTCCCGTGTAGTATACATTTGTATATTTGCATGTCAAGAGGCCTTTTGGCCATTACCGCGTCCTTGGGACCGGTTTTTTTCGGGGGGCCGTTCCGATGGCCGAATACACGGGGCATAACCTTCGGCGCGTGATGGCCGAACAGGGCCTTTCGCTCAAACAGGTTGTCGAGAAGACCGGCCTGGACCAGCGAACCGTCAAGGGAATTCTCCAGGGCAACAACAAGCCGCATCCGCGAACGATCCACCGATTGGCCCAAGGACTCGGAATCTCCCCGAGCGAGTTCTTCGTCAGTCCCTCGCAATTGCTCTATCAGCATTTCGATCGCCACACCAACCCGGTGGTCGAAGAAGTGATCCGCGCCCGGCCCGAACTCTTTGCCGGGTGGAGCGGGGCCGATTTCGATGAGCTTCACAGCCGCTTCGGTGCCGGGGGCGCGTTGACCACCGAA
>Ga0180432_10004913_pt1 | contig 18074 bp, 18 predicted proteins | sample SS_ome_10_FD_132414 | JGI IMG/M metagenome (GOLD analysis project Ga0180432, IMG submission 132414) | Hypersaline lake sediment archaeal communities from the Salton Sea, California, USA - SS_1_MS_2 metaG | ecosystem: Environmental > Aquatic > Non-marine Saline and Alkaline > Hypersaline >...
AAAGAAGGATCAATATCATCAAGGGGGGTATGATGTGGCCTCCAGAGAGTTTAGACCCTGTTGCTAAGAGTCATGATGTTGTTATGGTCAACGCCATAATCGTGGTGTTGATCGATGTGGCGCGGGTAGAACGCAAATAAGTTCCCCTTTTTAAACTTTAGATATGTATCAATATGCTTGTTACATGAAAGTAGTATAAAATTTATGCGAATGTAATAAGTTATGCTGGATTTGTTATGATGATAAAATGCGCGCGCTAATCATAGTTCTGACGGGCGTAATCTCCCTTGATGGGCTTCTGGCCAAGAATCATGACCTCCAGGAACATCTTAGCTGAGAATCGAATATAATTGAACAAACCCATCTTCCTCATCCTACGGACACTATAATCCACCATCATACCCCGGTTAAGCCTAACTTGCCCCTTTTTCTTAACTCTATGGAATATCTCAATATCATCACCATAAACCAAAGGCAGGTACCCCCCTATCTCAAGCAATATATCTTTCCTGAACGCAGTGTTCGCTCCACATAGATGATAATGATTTATCTTGGAAACAGCTATATACGCCACATTCGCGAACTTGATCATCCTGTCGTACACGAATATCTCGAACCTATTCATGTTGTCCCAATCAATACCATTTTGGAGCCCAGTTACAGCAACAACTTCTGGGTCCATGAACTCTTCCTGAATCGAGGCAACCCAGTCCCTCCATGGCTCACAATCCGCATCAGTCGTGGCCACAATGGAGCCTTTTGCTATCTTGAAGCCATCGTTACGTGCTCCACCCACACCCATGCTCTCCTGCTGTATGACTTTGTCTGCCTGTTTTTCCGCTAACATACACGTGCGGTCGCTGCTGCCACCGTCTACTACTATTATCTCTATCTGGTCTCTGGGTATTGATTGGTTTGATATTGCCGTGAGGCATCGTTCGATGTTCTTTTCCTCGTTATAGGTGGGTATTATAACTGATATCACGTCAGAGTTGCGTGGCATCGCGATTCGTGGTAATATACTTGGTACGATGATTAAGGTTCTTCGGGTACGCGCACTAGAACAATTAAATTGAACCCAAAAACTTTGTTACTCTGCGGGAAATTCAAACGCATTGTTACATGAGACTAGGTCTTTGGTTATATTCTAATCTGCGGAATTGGAATAAGGAGCATTTTATTTTACAAATCTAATAGCGTAGAGTCAGTAATTTGTTATTTTTTATTGTATAGTTCGATTATCCTTTTTTGTAGGTTTTTTCTCATTTCTGAAACAAATGCCTCATGAAGTTCTAGTTTATTCTCCAGCTCCCTGAGATTGCTAATATTTGAATCATCTAAACTCTGTAAATATTCATGCCTCAATGGACATTCATCGCGAAAGGTACATCCATCACAGGACATATTTCTTCATATTCAGCACTTTATTTAAGGAGAAAAACCCGCGGACATAATATATTCCATGAAGGAAACAATGATTATCAATTCATTGATATTTCTGAGAAACTAATGCATAGGCTACTTGTTACTAGCTTTTTTTCCATTTGACCGCAAACTTTTATCATATCTCTAGCGTAATATCTTGGTATGAGTCAGATAGTAAGCCGAATCTGGAAACCAGTAAGAAGACGAGGCGCAGAAAGATACCTCCAACTCACAGTACTAAGCTTCGCAGCATCAGTAAGCCTAACAAGACTCATCCTAGAACTCACAGGCTACCCCCAGCTAGGCAACAGTACACTCCACATCGCCCACGTACTATACGGGGGAGTGATCCTATACGTAGCTAGCCTGCTACCACTGCTATACGCAAATCGCTGGACATATACATGGACAGCCATACTATCCGGGGTCGGGGTCGGCTTATTCATCGACGAGGTAGGTAAATTCATTACCCAGACCAATGACTACTTCTTCCCAGCAGCAGCCCCAATAATATACGCCTTCTTCCTCCTCACCGTACTACTATACCAGAGGATAAGCAGAGAACCTGAACAAGATGTAAGAGGCTCACTCTACTCAGTAGTAGAAGTCCTCCAAGAAGTACTCGACCACGACCTAGAACCAGCCGAAAAAGAAGAGATGCGCACAAGACTCAACTACATCATGGAGAATGCGAAAAACCCACACTTCATCTCACTAGCCAATGAACTCTATGACTTCGTTGAGAGTGATGCACTCCAACCAACCGAGGGAAACCTCAACTTATTTGATAAGGTAATCGCAAAATGGGAGTGGTTCGAAAACACATATCTGACCGAGAACAGGGTGATGACTTGTATTATCATAAGCCTTGTCCTATTGGGAGTGCCTAGTTTTCTACAATTAATGGACTTCAGCAAAGTAGCATTCACCACAGCCCCAAGGGAAGCGTATCTAATGACGATAGCCAATGAGCTGCCCCATATCTCGAATAAGGGAGTTATGTGGGTGTTTGTCATAATCATGTTGGATGGTTTCCTTGGTTTCATGTTATCTCTAGGGGGTGCATTGATGGGGATTGGGCGTAAAAACTGGGGAACCGAAACCGCCTCAATAGCGCTCGTAGTAAAACTAGTTGCACTAAACCTCGTAATGTTCTATATACATCAGTTCGCGACAATAATCACAGCGGGATATCAGTTCATCATATTACAGGGAATATACTTTTATCAACGAAAATACATCAAAAACAAATAACATAAAAAATGAAAAGGAGTAACTACTCCAGCTTATGGCCGCAGTTATTACAGAACTTTCCAGGAGGCGCTGGCTGACCACAATTAGGACAGAACCGGGTACCTTCAGTGTCAGGTGCCGTTTGAGGAGCCTGATATGGCTGAGGAGCTTGATTGGTTTGTTGCTTTTCTCGTCTCTCCTCGATGGTATCCTTAGCAACCTCGATTCCTTGACTGGCTAATTCAGCTCCCTTGCTGAGCCCCTTCCTCGCCAATCTCCATGCTGCTCCGAGGCCCTTCTTTGCCTTCTCGGCTACCTCATCTATGTCTTCCTGATCGATATCCACTCTTCCAAGTATACCTTGTTTTGGCGGGGGGATATCGCTCTGGCTTCCTGCGGGAGGTGGCGGTGGTACGTTATTGTATTGTTGTGGAGGCGTTGTTATTACGTCTTCACCGGGTGGTGGGGGTGGGGGCGGTGATACTGAGGTCTGTTCTGTTTTCAATCTCATCCCGCACTCTGGACAGAACTTTTGGTCGTCCTCAACATCCGCTCCACAGTTACTGCAAAACGTCATGATATTCCAAACTATGCGTATCCAGGCGTGATAAAAAATTATCTATCACTAAGAAACACCACGGAACAGGTTAATTATGATAAAACAGAAACAATACAAGAGAGGGTTTACCTTGATACCTGAATCCCATAAACACCTGCTTGAAGGATCAATCGATGTAATCCTGACAACAATCTCCAAGAAAGGTAATCCTCATAGCTCGATGATATGGTCCAGCTTCGACGGAGAAAACATACTCCTCAATACAGGAGTAGGGTATCAAAAAGAGCTCAACATGAGACGAAACCAAAATGTATCAGTCTTCACATACGATCCAAAAACCCCGGAAAAATGGATATCAGTAAGTGGCACAGCAGAGCTAGTTTCTGAAGGAGCACTTGAGCATCTGAATATGTTATGCTACAAATATACGGGCTCAGAGGATTTTTACAGGGACCTGATGCCTGAACTGACTGGGGAAAAGAGAGTAATTGTCAAGATTTCTCCAAAAAGAGTGAGATATGGTGGCTAAAATGAGAATCCCAGAGAGTCACAAAGATATGGTATATGAGAAACCCCGGGCAATAATATCCACAATCAACAAATCAGAAGTATACTCAGCGTTTTGTTTCATCCAAGTTGAGGATGAAGATATATTCCTAGAGAAGATAGAAGAAGAACAAATCAAACATATTCTGGAAAATGAGAGAATCGCCATTATGACTATTGACCCCTCAAATATGGGTAGATGGTTATGCATCCAAGGAACAATTGAGCCCAAAGAAACTCAAGACCCCAGTTTCAAAGTGAAAATTAGGAAATTAATATTATTCCCAAAAGAAGGCTAGACTAGATTATACTCGAAGCACCCGCATAAAATAATCGACAATCAGCTTGTGGATCGGTATACCAGTGGTCTCCATCAACGCCTTGTACCCGGGATAACAATTAGCCTCCAAAACTATAGGCTCCCCATCCTCACGGGGAAGAATATCAAGCCCAGTAATATTGAGCCCAACAGCCTCTGCCACCTGTACCGCTAACTCATCATAAACATCATCCTCAAAGGGCTCAGCATGCCCCCCTGCAGCCACATTATACCTGAAATCCTCGGGGTTAGAACGCGCCTCACGACCAACAACCTCACCATCTATGACAAAACACCTTACATCATAGCCCTTGTTGGGAATATACTCCTGAAGATAGAAGACCCCCTCCCCGAAGCTACGGGTATACCACAAGAGGTACTGGGTAAGATCATCTTGACTTCTAATCCTGCTCAGCTTCGTAACACCCGTGCCCCTACTCAAACAAATAGGCTTCAAGACCACCTCACGACCCTCAGAGAGAAGCCTAGACGCAAAACCCGCGGCAGCCTGAATATTCTCAGTGATAAGCGTCTCTGGGTGAGAGACACCAAGCTTGTTTAACTGGAGAGTCAGATGCTCCTTACTATAATTCAACATAGAAGGTACAGGGTTAACCACCACCCCAGTCTCTTCAAGCTGCCGAAGGATCAACAACCGATGAACAAGCTCAAAGGTACTGCCCCTATGCAGCATATTACTGGGAACATAACTCAACATGTACTTGGGCTCAAACCCGGGAAGGCTGATATCCCAAGGAGCAAGATAATCAACATCAATACCCCGATCACGTAGCTCTCTGAGCACTAGACCGGTCTCCCCTGTTGCTGGATTATCGGTAAATATGAGTACACTCATCTGCACATACTGGATGAGGCTCACCTAGATTAACCCTTTTCATCAAATTATGGATCAATTATGAAAAACGTTTAAGAATAATGACCGTCCTTCTGTAGCAAACTACTAGGTAGAGGTCAACTCATGTCCTTGAGCATAAACAGTCAAAACCCCATACGGATGCCGGTCAGCCCACTACAGATGCTGCTGCTCATCCAACTAGATCAGGGACCAAAATATGGCTACGAGATGCTCAAAACCCTCAAAGAGGAATTTGAAGGAACATGGGAACCCAAAACCGGCACCGTCTACCCAGCGCTCAAGAGTCTCACAAAGAAAGGATACATCGAGACCCAGACAAGAGAGGAAACAGATTACTATCTGATAACCGAAGAAGGCTTGAAGATATTCGAGTTAATGCTCAACCACATTGAGTCCTCAATCGACTTTAGCATCAAATACATCTCAGTAGTCTTCAAATGGCTCACAAGCGAACGAAAGCAAGGCGCACTCGAGCTATTGAACAAACTAGCAAACAAGGAACAACTTATGTCTCAATCGTTACTTGGAGAATTCACACAAAACATCGATACGGATATTAGAGAACCTATCCTCAAACAAATTAAACAGATCTCCCAGAACCGTCTCGAGATGATAAACAAACTAATGGAGAAATAAAAATGAATGAGTACATCGTAGAGACAAAAAACGTGACAAAAACATACATGTCAGGAGGCAGACCACTTCAGGTACTCAAAGGAGTAGACCTCAAGGTTGAGCACGGGGAATTCATGGCAATAATGGGGCCCAGCGGCTCAGGGAAGAGCACATTACTCAACATGATAGGCGCGCTAGACAGGCCTACTTCGGGTGATGTCTTAATCAACGGGGTAAACATCAACTCGCTCAATGATAATCAGGTAGCAGATCTGAGAAACCGTGAGGTCGGGTTCATCTTCCAGTTTTTCAACCTTATCCCAAGGATGGATGCCCAAGGCAACATAGAGTTACCCATGGCCATCGCGGGAAAAAGTAGAAACGATCGACACAAACGAGCCAAAGAGCTGCTAGAGCTTGTTGGACTCGAAGATAGAGCAGACCACAAGCCAAGCCAGCTCAGCGGCGGAGAACAACAAAGAGTAGCCATAGCCAGAGCCTTGGCAAATGAGCCAAACATTCTTCTCGCAGACGAGTTGACTGGGAACCTAGACAGCAGGACAGGTGAAGAGATAATGCACCTGCTTAGAAACCTCAACAAGGAGGAAGGAAAGACCTTCATCCTGATCACCCACGACCCAGCAGTGGGTCAACAAACTGACCGTCTCGTCAGCTTCAAAGACGGTGTAATTGAAGGAGAAAAAAGAATCCGGGACTTGTTATAATATGAACACAAGAAAGAGAACACAAACCATCGTAATTCTACTAGCCCTAGTAATAATGGCTAGTTCCTCATCACTAAGCCTTGTAAAGGCAGACAGCCTGCAGGTAACAACCACCAATAAATACCTGACCGCAGGAAAAGAAAATCAGATTACAATTAACATCAGAAACATTGGAGACAGGAGTGTTGTCGGGGTACAAGCCGTATTATCATCAGCGACCCCTGGAATAAGCATACTAGAGGGCTCTCAAAAAGTATACACAGTTATTGAGGAGAGTAAGACTAAGAGCTATTCGGCTACGCTTTACGTGGATAAATCACTGCCCTTGGGCTCTTACACTCTAACCTTGACGGTGACTTATCAGAAGATTACATTCGAGTATGTTACTTCAGTAGTATCTGTTGGGGTGGTAGTCAGCGAGGCATATACGCCCAAACTTGGATTCGTAGTAGACCAGGATAATATCTCTGCGATAGCAGGTGACAACAGCCTTGTTTCCTATGTTTTCGAGAATATCGCGGGGGAGACACTTAGCGATCTGGAGTTTGTTGTCTCATCAACTTCACCCTATGTCTCGGTTGTGGCTGATGATACTTTTTCAGCTGAGAGTTTGCAGAGTAATGGCACTATTGTGATAAGCCCGATGGTTTCAGTGCTAGAAGGTACACCATTAACAACATACTCACTACAGGCAACAGTATCCTTCACAGATGAAGAGGAAAACACGCACTTTGAGACATTCGTACTACCTATCAACGTGAACAGCGCCAAGATATCCAAGACTACAACAGTCACAATACAAGACATCCAAATAGTGCCCGACACGGTATATCCTGGAGATATTTTCGATTTAGACATCGATATCGATTGCTCTGGCGCAAACGCATACGATCTAATGAGTATAATCAGTTTCCCACAGATGAGCCCAATCTCACCCCTCAGCCCATCAACGAGAAACCTGGGCGACCTTATCGCGGGGGAAAACGCCGAAGTATCCTATAGACTTCTAGCATCAGGCGGAGCCTCAGCTGGACAATACATGACAACTATCACCATAAGCTACACCACAAGCAAAGGAGTACCCAAAGTACTCACAGAAACAGTCACGATTCTAATAGATGGATTGATCGATTTCGAGCTACTGGACATCCCGAGCGAGGTTGTCGCAGCTGGCGAGACCAAAGAGCTTGAGGCAGACCTACTTCTCATCGGCACGGAGAGCGTGGACTTTGTGTCAATCGGAGTCGTAGAGGATGAAATTATAAAGCGTGTGGGTGGGAGCGAGGAGTACATAGGAGCAGTTGATCCAGATAGCCCCATACCCTTCGATGTCTACTACAGAGTTGATGATGATGCCCCTGAAGGCAAACACGAGTTAAAAATTAATGTCAAGTACAGGGACCACCTCAACAGGGAGCACGAGGAGGAGATAGGGTTAAGCGTAGAGATAGGGGAGCCTGTTGATGATGAGCCTCAGCCGCAGCAGGGCGGTTTCTGGGTCTGGATCAGGAGACTTCTGGGATTGGGTCCATAGGGATGAATATTGAATCCTCTCGATATCTTTTTCATGGCCATTAACGGTCTGAAGGAACGCAAGTTCAGGTTCGCATTGAACCTAGTCGGGATACTGATAGGATGCGCAGCGATAACAGGACTCATAAGCGTCACAGAAGGCTTGCAGACCAGCGTAACCGGGCAATTGAATGTTTTTGGGCCCAGCAACTTGATCATCATACCAGGGGAGCTCACTCAAGGTCCTACAGTTGCGGGAATTACGTTGAACTGGAGAGATGTGGATATCATTGATAAGGTCAAGTATGTCAAGGGAGTCACTCCGATTATAGCTAATAATTTTGCGGAGTTCACGGCTGGTGGTAGATATTTCCGCATGGATGTTTACGGGGTTGAGAGAGAGTATAAGGAACTCAATCCTAACACAGAGCTGGCGCAGGGAAGAAACTTTGTTGACTCGGACTCAGCCGTAGTCGCGATAGGAGCACACATCGCACATCCCCTCGATCTTGATGAACCTATAATTGATCTGGGGGACCGTATAAAGATCAAGGCATCTGTGGAGGGGGTAGAGAAAGAGCTAACGCTGAGGGTAATAGCCATACTGAAGGAGACTGGGAGCAGCTTTGGGGCAAACCTAGATGACTCAATAACCATACCGCTCAAGACTGCCCAACAGTTTTTCGAGGTAGGGAGCGAATTCAGCTACCTTATAGCACAAGCAGACAGCATCGAGGTTGTTGAATTAGCCGCAGAAGGAATAGAGGAAAAACTGGGGGACCGTGTGACTGTGGTTACATCAGAATCCGCCCAAGATCAGGTAGAATCAATCCTAGGAACAATCCAATCAGTACTAGGGGGAATAGCGGGGATAAGCCTCGTTGTGGCGGGGGTAGGTATAGTCAATACCATGACTGTAAGCGTCATGGAGCGAACCAAGGAGATTGGCACCATGAAGGCAATTGGAGCCAAGAGTCTGGAGGTCTTGATGATGTTTTTGTCTGAGGCATTTATGACTGGGTTGATCGGTGGGGCAATCGGGGCTGGTTTCGGTTTCCTTTTGGCTACGTTGATAGGAAGATTCATAGACTTACCCACATCTAGCTCATTGGTACTAGGTGTAGAAGTGATCTTGTTCGCAGTGTTTACCAGTGTAGCATCGGGTTTATACCCGGCGTACAGGGCTTCTAATATGAATCCCGTGGAGGCGTTGAGGCATGAGTAATGAGAAAACTGGGTTTTTAGGACAATTCACCGGGGTATTGTACAAGCCCCGGGCGATATTCAGCACCATGGATGAAGGCGACCTAATCAAGGGCATCATAGTGATGCTAATCATGGTGGTCTTGGCAGCGTACAGTAGCATGGTCTATATGAGCAAGATACCGTTATCGGTCCTCACACCCATGCTAGAAGGCGTGGATGTAGGCCAGTTCGAGGGTACGATGGGGATAATGGCAGGAGTTGGCTCAGCAGTAACCATTATTATTGGATGGGTAGCTGGAACGCTGCTAATCCATGGACTGGGAAGGCTCAGTGGAGGAGATGGCCCAATGAAGGCTTTCTTTGCTATGCATGGGTTTGCATCTGTCCCCAGCCTGCTTAACCAGTTGTTGAGGGTTGTAGATGCAAGTATAATGGACTCTGCTTCTCTGGCTGGCTACTTTGTGGCTTATCGAGACACGGGTAGTAAGTTATTGAAGGCGCTTATTGGCACTAACCTTGTGAATATTTGGGGGCTGGCAACGATGGCGTTGCTAGTGATTGCCGCTGAGGAGAACTATGGTTTGAGCAGGACTCGTGCAGTGATGATTGTCTTGTTGCCTAGCTTGGTCTATTTCTTGCTCAACTATTTCACAGGTTGACCCATAATTCTATTTTGTCTGAATCAAATATTAATGCATGAGACCCGTTGAACGAGTTTTAGGAGATATCCATAGCAGTACCGAGCCACTGGACTTGGTTGTTGAGTTATGTGATGAGTATGATTCACGTTGGCCCGGTAGTGGCTTGGATAAGGCTAGTTGTGAGTATATGGCTGAGAAGCTCAGAGGATATGGAGTAGATGATGTTCATCTAGAGAAATTCACTATCCCGGGATGGATACGAGGCTCAAGCAGTCTGAGTGTGACTGAGCCCAAGAGCAAGGAGACTGACTGTATAGCTCTTCCCATGAGTAGCGAGGGCGTGGTTGAGGCAGAGCTTGTCTATCTTGGCGCAGGACCCATTGAGGTCTATGAGCAACAACGCGATAAGATAGAAGGCAAGATAGTCATGGTGAACAGTGGCAACCCAAGGGGGATGACGCGGTATCTGCACCGTAGTGAAAAGTATCAGAGGAGTGTCTTGGCGGGTGCTGCTGGATGGATATTTATGAATCATTATCCGGCTTATGGACCTCCAACAGGAGGTATCAGTCCTATTGTTCCTGCGGTGGGTGTGAGTTATGAGGATGGCATGCATCTCGTCAGAATGCTTGAACGGAAAGGCAGGGTAAAGCTCAGGCTTGAGACCCGATGCAAGAATCTTGATGTAGATACATGGAACGTTATCGCTGATCTTAAGGGGACCGCTGGGAGTGATAAGTGGCTGGTGTATGGTGCTCATTATGAGGGGCATGATATCGCTGTCGGTGCATTGGATGATGCTACTGGAGCAGCAATCGTAATGGAGCTGGCTAGGACTCTAGTTAAAGAACGGGAACATCTGAAGCATAACCTCAGGTTCATGCTCTTCGGCGCAGAAGAGATTGGGTTATTCGGTAGCAGGGCTTACTGTGAAGCTCACCCAGAATTCATGGAGAAGATAAGATTCATGATGAACTTCGACGCAGCCGGGAGGGCGGGTAGGCAGGGATTCTGTCTCCATGGCTGGCCAAGCTTAGAACCTTTATTCGATGAGGTGATCAAGGAGATTGGTATTAATTTGCCCCTCTGGCAGAATGTAGGACCTTACAGTGATCACTGGCCTTTCGTGCTTCAGGGTGTTCCTACAGCTACGATGGGTGACCCGGATGAAGCTGCTAAGCGTGCTGGCAGGGGATTCGGTCACACCAAGTATGATACAGTTGATAAGATTGATCTTCGTGCTATGAGGGAGTGTGCAGGTAACGCCGCTGTTCTCGCCTTCAAGATTCTGAATATGGATGATTGGCCTGTAGAGCATAGGAGTCAAGAGGAGATCAATAAGCTAGTTTCTTCCCAAAGTCTTGAAGAGACTGTGAGGCTTGGTAATAAGATGAAGGAGTACCTTTCAGCTAAGAGGGACTTTTTGAGACCTGAAACCTTGGTATATCTTGACCGCATCTCCGGGGACTGGGACGAGGTCCTCTAGTCCATATCTTTTTATCGCTACTTGAATAACCTCATAGATCATGTCGGGGTACTTTTTACCTAGGGCATACCACATCATCGGGTAGAAACTGAGTTCATCTCGCTGAACATCGTAATCTATTCCAGGGAGAGTGTTAACCTCTAAGAAATATAACTCGCCATCATCGTCCATCCTATAGTCCATTCTCGCCCAATCCAAACAGTTGAGTGCTTTGAAGCTCGCAAGGGCATGGTCCTCTATGCGATTTCTCAGATCGTCATCTATCCTCGCCGGACACTTATAGTTGCTGCTGTCGTCGAAGACGCTCTTGGCTTTCTGTCCAAGGACTCTTCCAAGTTCTTCCGGGAAGCCACTATAGTCTATTTCTAGTATTGGTAGGATTATTGGCGTAGAGCCTTTGAAATAATTACCTACCAACCCTACGCTGAACTCTCGTCCATCCAAGTACTTCTCGGCGAGTATAGGCTGCTGGTAGGTCTCAATCATCTCTGCCAGCTTATTCCTTAGTTCACTTTCATTGTGTACCACGTTGTCCCAGTTTATCCCGATACTGCTACCCTCGTGGCTTGGCTTGAGTATTAATGGGTATTTGAGGTTACGTTTGAGCGGGCTGTCGGGTTTTGTGAGTACGATGAATGGGGCTGTCTTTAATCCTTGGTGCTCTAGGATTATCTTGGTCGTGGGCTTATCGAGTCCAATGGCGTTTGTCATTATCCCGCTCCCCACGTAGGGGATACCCAACATCTCGCAAAAGGCAGGTATCTGGCTCTCTCGGCTTTCTCCTCTGACACCCTCTGCCCTGTTGAAGACGATGTCTGGATGTATCTTTTTGAGAGTCTCGTAGCAGGTCTCGTCTGCCTCTATCTGGAGGTACTCCCATCCTGCAACCAGTATAGCATTCTTGACGTGCTCGATGGTCTCCTCTGGCTCGTACTCAATGTTGAACTCGTCATTTGTTTGCCTTGTGTTGCAGCAAAATGCTACTCTTAGTTTACGGGACATCGCTGAGGGTCTCCTTGTAGATGCTTTGAACTTTTGATTTGAGGTGTTTGGGCATGGTGATGCTCTCGTGTATATCGAAAAAGGTCTTGTAGAGTTCGTCCTCTCTGTCCTTTGCCTGGTCTAGGAAACGTAGGGCGAACTCTTGGGTTAATGGGCTTCTGTCACCGTTCTTGTACGCCAGATAAAACGCGAATAGTTGCTCATCTCTTCCTCTTCCAGTTAATGCGTATGTGTTCACGTCGCTTCCTCCGAATAAACTGAAATAGTCCCTCATTTCTATGTCCAGCATGTTCCGGGTTAGCCCCACCTCCTTAGGGTCAAACCCGGATGCCTTGATGAGTAGGTACATCTTGCAGCATACGCTGCAGTCCATGCACCACCTATGGTTTTTACCTGCCTCTGTCTCAACGAAACAGCTCATGTGGTACTTGGCGACCTCTGGGTACCGTTTGTAAAGGGAGTAGACGACGGCGATATCGTTCAGGGGCTCGATGACGCTGATTGTTCTGACACCTTCCCCTGTCATCTGCCTTGTCATGAGGTCGATCTGCTTTGTCCACCTATGGCTCTGGTCGTACGCTGGGTAGCAGATGAAGCCCTCTTGGTCAAAATAATACTCGCTGCAACTCTGCTCGTTTCCAAATAATACGTATCTGCTCTGGAACTTGTTGGCGATTGGTAGAGTAATTAACGCGTATTGGGTTGATTGTAGGCCCCAACCAAGCTCGGTTTTGCCTACTCCTAGCCTCATTCCGTCTCTTAGGTTGCCAACTGAGTGCTCGACTTTCTGGAGCTCGACACCAAACTTGTCTTGGAATTTTTTCGCTAATATGTCTTTGTGCTTTTCCTCGTATAGTAGAGCTGGTTCTACGATGTAGCATGCCTGAGGGTTTAATCCTAGTTCATCGCATACTGCCCAAGTCAGTAGACTGTCCTTTCCGAAGCTTAACAGGACGACTGATGAGTCCTCTCGGGTCTCCATCTTGTGACTTGGGTATTTGATCTCGTTGTCTGCGAAGTGTTCCTTCATGTTAATGTATTCTTTCACCATCTGGCTGGTGAGGGTTCCATCTACGTCAGCGCAGCTTGGTATATCCATTATAAAGTTCTGGAAAAACTGTGTTTGGAAGAAAGGCGGAGATGTGTTGAATTTTATCTCCGGTCTTCTGTGGGTCAAAGGAAGGTGGATTGTCTCGGAGTATACGAGGTTGTCGAAGAGTATGTCTCTTGATTCCTGCGGGTATGCCTGCCATATCTCATCAGGGTAGTTCAATACATATGTAGAGCCTCTAAAAACGATCTCAAACCCGGTGGCTGTTTGCCTTGCTTTGATTACTAGACTTTGCACCAAGTTCTACCTTTTTAATATGATTAAAATGCTCACAGCTTACTGTATAATATCCGTTTCTAGCATGAAGTGAATGTAAAACGCTCTCTGGTTGCTTTTTTTATGTTATACTTTATCAGGAATATGTAAGATTTTAACACGGTTTTTTTTCACGAGTAAATTGCGTAAAATAAAGCAATTTAATATATTTTTTCTAGAAAGACATTTTTCTTTGGGTAATATATTTCATTTGAGCATGTCGATATTATCATTTCAGGACGCTATCTGCACCGTGGAACAGATTCTAAGCCTTTCTCTTGGAGGTGAAGTAAAGGTGACTCATCATACTGAGGTTGATGAATTCGTTATTGATGCTATTCATCGGATAGATAACCTACTTTTCAGGGAAGAACTGAGGTATAGTCGCGATGAGGTGTCGGATATGTGTAATAAGGGCGGGTTCTTTTGTCTCTTGGTCTATTTGGATAACGATGTAGTTGCCTATGATTTTGGTTTTGATACATCAACTGGGGTTTTTTTCTCTGATAGCACAGCTACGCTTATTGAGAGAAAGGGCATTGGGACGTTTCTTGCTGTCCTTGAGCTTGTTTTCTTGTATGAGAGGGGTTATCAGAAGATCAGTTTTAAGACCGAGGAGCTTGATCAGGCGGGAAGACCTCTGAGGGAGATATGGGAAAAGAGGGGGTATAAACCAGTGTCCAGTGATGAGCAGGGGATAACAATGGAGCTGGAGATCACAAAATTAGTGGTTAAAGATAGGATTAATCGTTACATTTTAGATAATCATTGAGTCACAAGGTTCCATGTTTCCAGTTATCGATCTTAAGGAGAATATATAGAGCATAGGGATGTCTAGGAGCCTAAATTATCTTACTAATATTAAGAGTAGAGGAGATATATTATTACAGATTTGATTGAAGGGTTTATATCAGTAATTGATGGCGTATTCTGCGGAGAATGTTTTGAAGAACCCATACTTAGATGTTGATAAAAAGATCATGGCGGAGGTCTACACCAGCTCCGAGCCCATGGACAACCTAGAAGTACTCTGTGATGTTCACGGAAGCAGGTTCCCCGGACTCCCCGGAGACAGGGGATCAGTGGACTATATCATTGAGAAACTCAAATCGTATGGCTGTGAGAATGTTCACGCAGAGGAGTTAACTATCGCTGGGTGGAAACGAGGTCCAGCAACTTTGGAGATAGTGAGTCCAATCAAGAAGAGCTTTGATGTCATTAGCCTACCCCACAGTATCGGGCAAGAGGTTGAAGCCGAGCTTATCTTTATCGGTCCCGGAGCTATCGCGGACTATGAGGAGGAGAAGATCAAGGACAAGATACTGATGGTGACATCAGCCAGTCCACCGGATATGAAGCGGTTCCTTCACCGTAGTGAGAAGTATATGCGCAGCGTAATGGCGGGAGCAGTTGGCTGGATATTCATGAACCATTACCCAGCTTATGGTCCACCAACAGGAGGCATCAACCCCGTGATTCCTGCAATCGGTATCTCATACGAGGATGGTACATTCCTCACAAGGCTCTTGAGGCGTGAGGGAAAGGTGGTGGTGAAGATCAAGACCACGGATAGGAACTATGATCTGCCTACATGGAACATCATCGCAGACGTGGTGCCTGATAACCCTGTGGATGATGAGTACTTGATTGTGGGAAGCCACCTTGATGGCCACGATATCAGTCAGGGCGCTGTTGACCCAGCCAGCGGAGCAGTAACCGTAATGGAGATCGCCCGTAACCTATGCAAGGTAAAGGATAAGCTCAAGCGACGCGTCAGGTGTATGACTTTCGGCGCTGAGGAGATTGGTCTCTATGGTAGCTATGCTTATTCCGCGAAGCATGAGGCTGAGCTTGACAAGTGCAGATTTATGCTAAACTTGGACGCTGCAGGAGGAGCAGGTAAGAAGGGACTGAACATCCACGACTTCCCTGCCATCGATAAACTTGTGAAGAAATGGGAGAAGGAGATGGTGGCAGAGATACCCACCAAGCAGGGGGTAAGCCCCTACAGTGACCACTGGCCATTCTTCCTCAAGAGCGTGCCATGCGCAAGCAACTCAGACCCAACAGCAGTCAGGACAGGCAGGGGATATGGTCACACCAGATACGATACCTTGGATAAGGTGGAGATGAAGAACCTGCATCTTGCTGCCGCAAACCATACCCGTATTCTCTTCAGGGTCGCCAATGAGGAGAACTGGAATCCGCGTAGGAAGACTAAGCAGGAGATCGAGGATTTCATCAAGGAACAAGGCTATGATAGAACTGTTGCTTTGGCGGATGAGGTGCGTGAGTACATCAAGAAGAACTATTCGAAGATTCACCCTGAGACCAAGGAGTGGATGAGTCGCGGCGGAGCCTGGTAGGCTCTCCCTTATTTTTTATTTATTTTTGGTCTGTATTGTTTTTCTCTGTTCTTTGGACTGGATTGGTATAGCTATAACTTTTATCTCATCAAAGATGCATGTACCTAGGAGCATCATTGAGCACTTCAAATCATTACGATGTAGTCGTAGTAGGCGCAGGGGTAAGCGGATTACTGTCAGCCCTAGCGCTCTCTAAAGAGGGAAAAAAGGTACTCGTCTTGGAGAAAGAAGACTATGTCGGTGGGGTATGCAGATCTTACAAGCATCAGGGATATACGGTTGATACTGGTCCACATATCATAACCCGGCTTGACAGCGGTCCTTTGAAGGTGCTCATAGACAGATACTTTAATTTTGTACCCTATTTTGTGCCTTTTGGGCGTTATTATCTTCGGATTAATGGGCAGTTGAAGGCGTTCCCTTGGAGCGTCAAGGATTGGATGACATTTGATCTGCTGCCTATAGAGGATAGATCCCTCTTGATGAAGGCGGTGTTTGATATCGCCTATATGATCAACACTGGGGCAGATATGACAAAGGTTAGTGTCCAAGACATAATGCCCAAGAGCCTATCACCACCATCAGTTGCTTTCCTTGACTATCTTTCATATTTCATGTTGGGCACTGGACCGGAGAATGCGCCAGTGAGCCGGTTTATAGACAGGAAGAAATACAAGACCGAGAAGCCCAAGGAGGAGAATGGGTTAAGCATCCCATATGTTGGGAGGGTCTACAATATGCTCATTGGGGGTAGACCAACAGATCAATATTATCCAAGGGGTGGGGTTCAGAAGATCACTGATTCCCTTTTCTATTCCCTGCCCAAGAGCGTTGATGTAAATCTTGGGGAGGAGCTTGTTGAGGTTAAGACCAAGAAGTCTCGTCAACGGCATGAGATAGTGGACAAGGTTACTGGGGTTGTCACTAGGAAGGCAGATTATGATGCTGATGTGGTTATCTACTCGGGTTTCGCCACTGAGATACCTAATCTTGTGAAGACAGAGTTACCCAAGGATTATGTTGATAATTTGGGCAGGATAGAGAAGGTTAGGAGCCTTACTGTATGGCTTGGGTTGAATGAGCCCATCTTCAGGGATGAGGGAAGCGAGATGTGGATATCAACAAACAAAGACACATTCCACACATGGCTGATTCCCACCAGTAACTATGACTCAACTCTAGCCCCAGAAGGAAAACACCTTGTGGGTTTCGCATTCTTAGTTCCACAGGACTTGAGCTCAGAGGAGACAAAAGAGAAGGCGCTTCACACTATATTAAGCACTATTCCTGCGTTGGAGAAGAATATAGACATGATCCATTATCAGGAGCTTGTGCCAGAGAAGGCGACTTGGAGTATAAACGCTGGTTTCGGTGATGTTGTGACGCCTATCGAGAACATGTATTGTGTTGGCAGTGATTCCTTTAAGCGGAGCATGGGGCTAACAAGGGCAAGCTACTCTGTATTGAAGATGCTTGAAACCATGAAGATCTAATAGGGATCTCGAATCAGAAGGTTATGGTAACCGATTTTAGGTGCTGTGAGGACAAAACTCTATGGATATCATACAGTTGGCTACAGGAATATTGATCACAGGGGAGAGCCTTTTTCTCTATGCTTTGATGCGTTCGAGGGATTCGTCTTGGGTAAATCCAATTAATACGGCTTATGTGGTGATTGATGTCATAGTTGGGTTGATACTCGTTGTATCTGGATATGGTTTGATCCCGGCACAAGGCATGATACTCATAACATCAGCACTCATCCATATTTATCGGGACTATGAGGCTTATCAGAGACTAGAGAACAGTTACGCGTTCAATACCCCGCTACTGCTGTTGCTTAACATCAGGTTATTGGCTCTTGGTTATATTATACTAAACAATTAAAACCAGCCAAATGGCGCTTACCAGTATGGAGAAGTGCGATAAGATCAACCTACTGAAGCTACAGGGACAGTATCTAGGGTTTATCGTTGAGAACCACGCAGAACTCAATATACTGGAACACATCGAGCAATGCACAGAATGTAAGAATCAGATCAAAGAAGCCGTCGAGAAAGACCAGCCACTACCAGACTATGGGAACCTTTTCCAACGTGAATTCGATGACGCGACAGTCCCACAGTACAGCGACTACAATAACCCATTGAATTTCATCAACGCCCGGATACAGTGGAGAAAAAGAAAACTCAAGGA
>Ga0180432_10004914_pt1 | contig 18074 bp, 10 predicted proteins | sample SS_ome_10_FD_132414 | JGI IMG/M metagenome (GOLD analysis project Ga0180432, IMG submission 132414) | Hypersaline lake sediment archaeal communities from the Salton Sea, California, USA - SS_1_MS_2 metaG | ecosystem: Environmental > Aquatic > Non-marine Saline and Alkaline > Hypersaline >...
CGTGCGTGAAGAAGTCCAGCGAGAATCCCGGAAAGTAGTCCCATGGATCGGCGGAATCCTTCTCCTCGTCAGAGTTGGGATTGTTCATCACGAACTCGGAGACGGTCAAGGTACCCTCAAGTTCGTGTTTGGCATCATTCGATGTTCCCATCGGCATGAAGTAGTGGTTGTCGAGAGGCGCCGCGCTTTGATACTCGGACCCCATGAGCTCCGCCAACATCAGCCTGTCCCTGGGCTCTGCAGGAGGAGGATCGCCATATCCTCGTTCTTGAAAACCCTGCAGCATCAGGGTAAGCACCACAGTCAACACCATCAGTAGACACGTTGTCGTTGTACGCATCTGTCTGTACCTCCCCGCCGGCTTGGCCCGGGCAAGTCACATCTGCCCCGTGAAGACTATTGCTAATCCTGGTTTTATTGAAAGGGTTTCTCAGCACAATGAAGACGATTTCCCTTATGAGCCTTCCCCCTGGGGATGGATTTTCCCGAAACACGGAAATCTGCACGCGGTGCGGCCCTCACCTGTGTCCGACGCCACGAAGGTGGCAAATGTTTCGCCAGGACTGTCCTCCTGATATGGGATTGCGGCCACGTGTACCGGTAGCGCGCGGCCAAAGCGAAACGGAAAAACGTAGTCGGATCTATGCGATCCGCGGATTGTCTTACTTGAGCAGCACCATCCGCGTGGTCCGGCTCTCCCGATTCCACCGGAGATGGCAGAAGTAAACGCCGGAAGCGACAGGCAGACCTTTCTCGTCTCTCCCGTCCCAGCCAACGACATAATCCCCGCCGGACTGATTCGTCTCCACCAGTGTCTTCACCCGCCGGCCAAGCGAGTTGTACACGACGAGAGTCACGCCGGAAGGTTCGGACCCCGCCGGAATCGAGTACCCAATCTCTGTCGTCGGATTGAAGGGGTTCGGAACGTTGGGCGCGAGGTAGAAGCCTTCCGCATCCCCGTCATTGACCTCGGCGACGGAGGCTGTCAGACACCCCACACTATCGGCGCCGATCAGCCCGCATCCGGGCGGGGAATTCGCAGGCGCACACGGGGACGGCTGCGCGATGGAGTAATCCCCGGCCCAAGGCCCGCAAAACAGAGGATCCCCGCAAATGTTGCCGTTCACGCCGTACTGGCTGGCAATGCAGCCCACCCAATCGCCGCCTGAATTTCCGTACACGTCGCAGCAGGACAACGTGGCCACGCCGTCCCCTTCGCAATACACTGCAACGCCCGAGCTGCCAAAGGCAACGATGGTGTTCACCAACGTCACAGAGCAGTTGGGGTAGGACGCCAGGCTGCCGTCACTCGCCGAGTTGCCGGAAAGCGTGCAGTGAGTCAGGGTCGGACGGCCGTCCGCCCAGGTGGAAATCGCCCCCCCGTAGATCGCCGAGTTGTCGTAGAATCCGCACCTCTCAAGCTCAGGATAGGAAGAGGACTGGCACAGTATTCCGCCCCCATGCTCGGTTGCGGAGTTCCCCTCGAATACGCAAGAGACAAGCACGGGCGAAGATATACTGCAGTACATGCCTCCCCCGTTGGCATAGTTGCCCGTGGGCGCGCGGTTCTCCAGGAACACGCAATCGGTCAGCGTCGGTGACGAGGACGAGCGGCACGCCATGCCCCCCCCGTAAAGACCGGCAGTGTTGCCGATGAACCTACAGCGGGTGAGCGTTGGAAAGGATTCGTACCAACAGTCCATTCCTCCACCATGCGTTATGGCCTCATTCTCCAGGAAGACGCAGTCGATCAGCTCGGGCGACGCCTCCTGGACCCACATTCCACCTCCCAGGGCGTACTGGGATGACCAAGAGTCCGCCCAATTATACGAGAACACACAGTTGATGAACGTGGGAGACGACCTCCAGCACAATGCGCCCGCACCGCCATCGGCTACTTCACCTACAGACGCCGAATAGCCACGCGTGACGGTCACCGCTTCAAGGACAGACCCTCCCCCCTCCTCGGAGTCAAACGTGACCCCCCGATCTTCGTATTCGCAATCGATGATGCATGAGTCGGGGTTTCCTGCTTCGGAACAGACTCTGATGGCTTTCCCCCCATAGTTCAGATCCCGGTTCCCAACGCCGGTGTAGGTTCCAGAGGCAACGAGTACCGTGTCCCCCGCCGACGCCGAGTCGATCCCGGCCTGGATCGTGGGGCACTGCCAAGGGACACACCAGGTAGCGGCGAGAGCCATGGATGGAGCCGAAAGCACAGTAGACGCGACCAGCAGAGTGACTCTGAATCTCATGGCGACAGCCCCCTTTCAGTTCGGAGTAAATATCGACCCTAAGAATCAGAGTCTAGTTTAGCACAAATCTGGCGTTATTTCAACCTCTAAATATCAATTCTAGTTTGAAAAATCAAGGGATTTCCCTGCTTCCCAGGGACAATAGACCGACTTTTGACTTGTGTGCCACGCTCTCGGGTGTCACGTGGGATCCGATTGAGCCAACGGATGTTAACCGCTCGGCGGGGATGGGAAATTCGGCCAGGTTGATGCATTCCAGCCGTCTGTTGAAGGTAAGACCCGGGGAGTCACGATCGACTTCCTGATTGCCAAGGAACCGCCGCATGGGTATCCTGCTCCAGCAATGCCCTGCCGTGGACAAGCCGGCCAACCGGAGACACCGCAGCCGTGACTTTGTTGGTTGCACGGGAGCCGGCCCGCTGGATGACCGGGTAGGGAATCATGGTTGATGGCGAGCCCGGGATGTGAACCTAGGGACCGGACAAGGAGGAAGATATGCGATTCGTCATTATGATGATGGTCCTGGCAGCACTCTTCGCCCATTCCCCCGGCGCGGCGGCGGTGGATGAGGTCGAGAAGAAGGCGGCGGCGGATGACATCGAGAAGGAAAAAGAGGCGGTGAAGAAGGTCATCCTTGACTCGTACATCCGTGGCGGGCATCAGCAGTGGGACGCCGGAAAGATGGCAAAGGGATTCCATCCCGATTTCGTACTGCCGATTCTCAGCGACGGCGAGATTCGCAATCTGCCGATCGCGGAGTGGCTGGAGGGCCTGGAGAAACGCAAGCTGGAGAATCCCGAAGGGCCGGAGTACACGGTAACCTACGAGTTCAGCTGGGTCGACGTCGTGGGGTCAGCCGCCGTGGTCCGATTGGAGCTCTATCGCGACGGCAAACATATCTTCTCGGATTTCCTGTCGCTCTATAAGTTCCCGGACGGCTGGAAGATCGTGGGCAAGATCTTCTATCATCATCCGTAGGCGACACGCGCGCGAGCCCGGGGGAAACTTCGAGATGCCGGCGCCGGACCTCAGTGGCGATTCCGTTCGCGAGAGGGGGGCACCGTTTCCCGCGGGGGAGGTTCCGCCCCACCGGCGCGCGACCGGAATACATGAAGGACCGCTCTTCCACGGAGATCGCCGATGGGCCGGGCATCCAGTTCCGTCCGACAACACGCCTCGACTCGGGTAAGATCTTCCTGCATGAGAAAGATTCTCATCGAGTCCGGCGTCGTTCGCTCCAGAGCGCTCCGAATCCTCGCCCGGAATCTCGCCTCTTCGTCCGCCCGACCTTCCGTTGGCGGCGGGAACACTTCGACCCCGACGAAGAATGGGATTGCGGCCATTCCCAGATCCGACACGAACAGGTCCCCGGATTTGAAATGACCGCTCGCAAATTGGACCAGGTCCCGGTACGAGGCGTTGTCCGGTTGGCGAGCCGGCAGCGCTTCGAGGTGAAGGTTGCCCAGGCCCACGATCGACACGACGATGACGGATGCCCACAGATAGTACTTTCTCCCCCGCGACGCGGCTTGCGGCGCGCGGCCTACGGGAATGTGCAGGCCGATCGCACCCCACACCAAGGGGAGAAGGTAGACCCAATAATCCGTGTTCCACGGCTGGAACCAGATAACGAAGGCCGCGATAACGGCGACCCCCAGGATGATTCCCCAGGTGATGAGATCACGCCGTCGGAGCGCTCGGATGGTGCCCGGCAGGCTGGCGAGCCAGAGGAAGGCCATGCCCGCCGCCGGAACGGCCATGGCAAGCAGATCGAGAATTCTTGACCTCGAGAGCAGACCCACTCCCCGCGTATCGAACAGAGGATCCAGAGAGACGAAGGCCTGCGGCAGCACCTTTGCCGTCGTGTACAGGGACTGCGGCAGGAACATCCCCGAGAACGAGCTCCTCGATCGAACGGTGAGGAGCCAACGCATGACGTCGCCGACCGACGTGGCGCCCTGGTCCCAGAACGCAACGGCGAGGTAGGCGAAACCCGTGGCGCCGACCCAGGACCCTGCGAAGACAAACACGTTTCTCGGTCGGACCCGTGAGCGGAGCAGACCCAGGAGAAGAACGAAAGTGAGCACCCCTGCGATCAGGACGCTGATCTGGTGAAGCAAAATGGAAGCGGAGAACGCCAGGCCGGCGGCAGCCCACCCGATCAGTGCCCGAGTGGACATCAGGATGAACAGACCCAGCAGCGCGAAGAACATTGCCGGGACCATGACTTCTACGCTCGTGGAGTAGCACCACAAGCCGTTGCTGACCCCGATCCCGGCAGCCGTCATAAGGCTGGGAAGAAAGTCTCCCGTCACGCGCAGGACCAGGAGACCCGTCAGGAATACACAACCGCCCCCCAGCAAGCTGTTGGCGAACTGAAGGGGCAGAAACGGGTCTTCCCCGATTCCAAGCCCCTTGAACAACAGATAGAATCCCTTGGCAAACGGCACGTAGAACAGGTGATGGGGATGGAAGTAGCACGTGGACAGGTAGCGGTCGCATAGCAGTGGGTCGTCCACGACTCTGGCAACGTACGCGATGGCGTCCCACAGGTGTGACTGGCTCCTCGTGAGAAGGTAGATCCCGAAGAGAGCCAGGCCGACCGCGGCGAGCCACAGGACCGGGCTTGCGCCACGCTGCGGTTCCGATCGAGGGAGGTTTCGCCCATTCATCGCGTTCCGCGGGGATGGAGATGCCCCGCTATCACAGGCGGTTCTGGACCTGGGGTCATTCGGCTTCCGCACGTTTCATCCTCTCGCAGTGGGCGTTCGACTGGTTTCCGAGCTCGGGGGATGGTGAGGACAGAGGGGCGGCTGAAAAACCCCCTCCTCCCGGAGCCATGCGGACCAGTCGGGAATGACTCCCACGCACGGGAATCGCTGAAAAGGCGACCGGCAGAGAACCACTCCGGACGCCGGGACTCGGAATCCTGCCGGTCGCTCGCTGACTTGCTTACGTGCACTTCACAGTAACCAGAATGTCCGGTCCGGTCAAGGTCTTGCTCGTCAATCTGCGTGCATTGCCGAGGACATAATGTCAATGCGAATAAGTAGTTACCGAATTGAGTAGTCTGTGGGGCTGTTGAAAAAGGTCCCTTTGCCCGTTGAGCGGGGTCGAAGCCCCCGCTGCCCCTTCGATACACGGCGGTCTCTGGGCCTCTGGCCTGGCTTGCCGCACTCAGGGCGAACGGGCATGGTGCCACAGAGGGGTTTTTCAACAGCCCCCCTTTCCCCAAATACCGTCCCCAAATACCTGGTTCCCTTCCACTCCACCCGGGGCTTCACTCACGGGACTGTGTTGACTTGTTGTTAGATCTGCCGCCCGCCCTCGTTTTACAGGTGGAATCTCTCAAGAGGAGGTGTGCTCATGAAACGCCCAATGGCAGTCGCGGCAGCCGCCATGGTTCTGGCGGCCATGTCGTTTGCTCCGAGCGGAGCAATTGCGGCACCACAAGTGGGGTCCACCTCACCGCTCCGCAACGCATCCAACATAGCACCCGGCACCGACATCATCGTCACTTTCGATCAGGCGATGAACGCGGCCAGTATCAACGACACGACGATTGTCGCACAGGGAAGCGTCACGGGCCTTCATGCGGGCACGATCACATACAACGCCGCCGACTTCACCGCGACACTGAACCCAGCCGCCGACTTCGATCACGGAGAGGTCGTCACCGTGGTCCTTACAACCGTGATTCAGTCCTCGGGGGGCACTCCGCTCGAACACAGCTACATCTGGTCGTTTGCCACTGAAGCCGTCAACGGAACGGCCATCTTCGATTCCCCGACAACCTACGCAGTCGGCGCCACGCCCTACGCAGTCTGCGCCGCCAAATTAACGATCGGCTCGGCGCCTGATCTTGCTGTCACCTGCGCCGACTCCATCTACATTCTTCGAAACAACGGACACGGAGCCTTCTCTGTCAACGGAGTCTACTCCATCGGGTCCAACGGCGGACGGATCGCAGCAGCCGACCTCGACCGCGACGGAGATGTGGACCTGGCCACCGCAACGTTCAACGCGGTCTCGGTCTTACTAAACAACGGCGACGCCACCTTCGCCCCCTATGCGAGTTACACGGTAGGCGAATACGGCCTCGGTGAGGATGCCCGGTCGGTTCATGCGGCCGATTTCAACGGTGACGGCCACCTGGACCTGGCGACGGCGAATCACAACTCGGACAGTGTGTCCGTCCTCATCAACAACGGAGACGGCACCTTTGGCCCGTACGACTGGGCGGACCGCACTAGGGCAGACACCGGCGTCTACGCGCTGTGTACGGGCGATCTGGACAGTGACGGAGATCTGGACGTGGCTACGGCCAGCATCTTTTCCAACATCGTCGCGATTCTGAAAAACTACGGCGACGGGAAACTCGTGAGAAGCACAGGCCACGGGCTCCTCGACACACCCACCTCCATTCTCACAGCGGATCTCAACGGAGACCGGCATCTCGACCTGGCGACATCCAACGGCTACGAACCGACCGGGGCCACGGTGTCCGTTCTTCTGAACTCGGGAAGCGGCTTCGGCGCCGTAGAGGATTACGGGATGGGCGGCTACGGACCAATCGAAGCCGCTGCAGGGGACTTCGATGCGGACGGGGATCTGGACCTAGCTACGGCGAACGCAACTTCCAACGATCTTTCGGTCCTCGTCAACAACGGGAGCGGTGGATTCTCCTTGGAGGCAATCCGCGGCATCGCCGCCTACGCCCCCAACGGTATCTGTGCCGTGGACGTAGATAACGACGGCGCGCTCGATCTCATCACGGCCAATTACGACTCCGACAACATCTCGGTCCTTACGAACTTACCACAGGCGAATGTGACGTCCGTAATCCCGGCCCCGAACGAACGATCCGTGAGCATCCAAAACAACCTCACGGCCAACTTCGACGTAACGATGGACGCAAGCACAATCAACGGTTCCACCTTCGTCGTCAACGGGAGCTCGTCGGGATTACACTCCGGCTCGTTCACCTTCTACGGCGAGTCCGTGAAATTCGACCCTGACGAGGACTTCATCGAAGGAGAAACCATCTCCGTAACGCTCACGGATGGGGTCAAGTCCTCTCAAGGGGTATCTATCGAGGGCTACGCCTGGGCCTTTACGATCGAGGTAGACGGCGGCAGCGGCACCTTCGTGTTCGACTCGGAGTATGAGGCGGGTCCCACTCCCAAGTGTGTCTGTGCCCCCGACGTGGACGGCGACGACGATGCGGATCTGGTCGTGGCAAACGGGGCGCCCGGCTCCAGCAGTGTGTCGGTCTTTCTGAACCTCGGCGGGGTCGGGTTCTTCGCCGATTCGACCTATTCGGTGGGCACGGGCCCACATGCTGTAGTGGCGGCCGACATCGACAGAGACGGCCGTGCGGATATCGTGACCGCAAACGAGTTCGACAACAACGTCTCGGTTCTCTTTTGCGTGGACTCCTACGGCAATTTCGGGCCGGTGTCCAACTACCCCGTGGGGAGTTCTCCTCAGTCCGTCTGCGCGGCTGATTTCAACAGAGATGGTTATCTGGATCTCGCAACCGCGAATTTCAGCTCCGGCGACGTCTCCATTTTGCTCAACGATAGAACAGGAGGCTTCGACCCTCCTGCAACGTACCCCGTGGGCGGCGAGATGGAAATCCCCCGCCCAGTGTCCCTCCTGTCCGCCGATCTCGACGGGGACGGTAGTTTCGACCTCGCAGTGGCCAACAGAGACAACAACAGCGTCTCGGTCTTGCTCAACAAAGGAAACGGCACGTTCGCCGCCGATGTGGAGTACCCCGTCTCCGGAATTTGCCCCTCCTGCGTCGTCGCCGCGGACCTGGACGATGATGGAGACCTCGATCTGGTGACTTCCAACGGGGACTCGGAAGACCTCTCCGTCCTGCTGAACAACGCAGACGGCACCTTCACGTTCGATTCGAACTACGCGGTATCCGGGGGACCGATCTCTGTTTTTGCCGGGGATGTCGACGACGACGGTGATTTTGATCTGGCCGTCGCAAAATCGTCGTCCGATAGAGTCGCGATCCGAGCGAACAACGGGAGCGGTGTTTTCCTTCCCGCGGGCGGCTACGACGCTGGCGACCATCCCCTCTCCATCTGTATGGCTGATCTGACGGACGACGGGAGCCTGGACCTCGTGGTCGTCAACATGAACAGCAACACGCTCACGATTCTGGCCAACGGGGGCACTCGCGTCCGCTCCACATCCGTGCATCAGAACGAGCTCGACGTCGAGGACAGCACCAGCATCTCCGTGACCTTCAACACGGACCTGGACCCGGCCACCGTCCACGACACGACGTTCGTCGTTCACGCCCGGTCCTCGGGTCTGCACCAGGGCATGATCTCGTACAACAGCGACACTCGAACCGCAACGTTGGATCCTTGGGAGGATTTCGAGAAGGGGGAGCTGGTGACGGAGGCCCTCACGACGCACATCGAGGCGACCACCGGGAGCCCTATGGCGAACAGCTATCTCTGGTCATTCATGGTGGCTGCCGAGGAAGGCGAAGCTGTTTTCGATCCCGATTCCACCTACGGAGCCAAGAGGAGTGCGGCAGGCATCTTCGCCGCCGATTTCAACAGCGATGGCGATCTTGACCTTGCAGTCGCCAACTCAGAATCAGCCAGCGTCTCCGTCATTCTGAACTACGGGAATGGGACTTTCGGCCCTGAGGAAACCTATCCCGTAGGCAGAGGCCCAAGATCCATCTGTGCCGCCGATTTCGATGGAGACGGTAGGGTCGACCTAGCCACCCCCGACGGCAACTGCGACAGCGTCTCCGTTCTTCTGAACAACGGGGACGGGACCTTCGCCCCACATTCCCTCTATGAAGTCGGGCGCCTTCCGATTTCAATCCTTGCCGCGGACCTGAACGGGGACGGGCACGTCGACCTGGCGACGGCCAACTATTCCGCCTCCGGTCTTTCCATCCTGATGAACAACGGAGACGGGACCTTCGCCTCACACACGGAGTATGGAATCAACGGAGCGGCCTGGTCTGCCTTCGCCGCGGACCTCGACGGCGACGCGGATCTGGACCTGGCCGCCACCGTTCTCATGGAGGACAGTGTCGTCGTCCTGTTCAACGAAGGGGGCGGCACCTTCGTCCTGGACGGCGCCTACGGCGTGGGCAATCACCCCAGAAAGGTTATGGCCATTGACGTCGAGGGGGACGGCTACCTGGACCTGCTCACAATCAACCAGTACTCCAATGACGTGTCGGTTCTCTTGAACAACGCGGATGGAACGTTCACGGAGCCCTGGGACCAGCCCGTCGCTGACGGCCCCACGTCAGGCTTTGCTGCGGATCTCGATGGGGATGGTGATCTCGATCTGGCAATCGTTCGCGAAGATTTCAACGACGTTCAGGTCCTTCTCAACGAGGGCGACGGGTCTTTCTGGGATCATTGCGAGTGTCTCGTGGATAGCCTGCCTATCTCGGTTTTCGCCGCGGATCTGGATGGCGACGGCACCCTGGATCTGGCGACCGCAAACTATCTGGGTGGCAACATCTCGGTCCTCCTCAATCGGGGCACGACGGCTGTTGACGAATCTCGCGCTGGGGCGCCGCCGAGCTTCTCGCTGTCCCAGAACTGGCCCAATCCGTTCAATCCGGTGACGAATATCGCGTACACCCTGCCCATGGAGTGCCATGTGAAGCTGACGATCTACAATGTCCTCGGCCAGGAGATCGTGACCCTGGTAAACGAAACTCAGGCGCCCGGGCACAGAATGGTCCGGTGGGACGGGAGCGACCACAGAGGCGAACAGGTGGCGGGAGGCGTGTACTTCTATCGTTTCAAAGCAGGCGACAACCTCGCCGGAAGGAAAATGGTGTTGCTGAAGTAGCCGCGGCATTCCGGGGACAGCATTCTGGTTTGCCGCGACCGAGTCGGCGGCCGCTCAGTACGAACGGTATGTCCTGCGCATCGTGCGGACGTTCTTCAACAGCCCCACACATCACTCATTCCGGAAACGTGTGGGGCCGGGTACCCCGGGTTCCCAGGGAGATCTGTACTGACCCTTCGGGTCAACGCGGGAATCGGTGTTGTGTCCCCAGATATCCCAGATATCCCCGAGATTTGAACGCATCTACAAATCGGTCTTCCTCGCTCATCGCAGAATGACCATCTTTCGCGTCTCACGAAGCCCGGGCGCCACCAGTCTGCAGAAATACACTCCCGACGGAAGAGACGTACCTCTGTCGTCGCATCCGTCCCAGAAGACGGCGTGTTCTCCGGCCTCTTTCCTTTCCTCCACAAGCACGCGCACTTGCCGGCCGGCCACATCGTAGATGCGCAGTACCACTTCTCCGGGCCGAGCGATGGAGAACGAGATGCAGGTCCGAGGATTGAACGGGTTCGGGTAGTTCTGGGCGAGCGCCGAAACAGGGGAGCGTCTCCCGGCGTGCTCCTCCAAATCCGTCAACAGGGTACACGCGTGTTCGTAATGAAACGCGAAAATAGCGTAGTCCGTCGCGTTCACCAGACCGCTGCAGTCGAAGTCGGTCCGGCAGGCGTCGGTCATCCAGTCCGTGTAGAGAATGACGAAATCGTCCGCCACGCCCACTTCGCAGTCCGCATCCATATCCGGCGACAGCCACTCCCTCGTGTCCGTGAGGGATCCTCCCGTACCCTTCCAGGGCAGGGTATCCCCCAGACACGTGACCACCGTCGTAACAACACAACAGGCGGGACCCGCGGTGACATCGAGTCCGGCATGAATCGGAAGAATCGCCACGCCGTTGGTATCGGTGACGGCTGTATCGGGCGGACACGTGCACACCCGGCACGTTGCGTCGGGGTGCCACCGGACGACAACGCCCCGGAAAGGTTCACCATACTGATCCCGGGTCGTTACACGGAGCGAACTCCCGCCGCCGCAGGGACAGACAAACGCCTTCGTGGAATCACAGACCAGCTCGTTCCACTCGACACTGGAATTCGCCGGGTCCAGAGCCGGGATCCAGAGATCGTAGGCGCCCATATCCACGATTTCCGGATAGTCCGGCGGATCGGCAACGCCCGTACCCCCGGGAGACGGGGGATCGACAAAGCGCGGCAAGGAATCCAGATCCAGCGGTGTCCGTTCGGTCGTGTTACTGTCCTCATCCAGGTCGGCCGCGTCGGGGGGGACCTCCGTGTCGTCACCTGCATCGACGCACAGGGAGGCGGCCGTCAGGCGGAAGTCACCCGTTCCGGGGTTACAGAAAAGTGGATCCGAGTCGATGTTCCCGTCCCCCGCCCAGCCTCCCTCAACATCGGAATAGCATACGACCGGCGTCCCGGACAGGGAGTGGATCTCATCGGGCGTGTCGCCCCAGAGAATGCAGTTCGCAACTACGGGACTGCAGTCGTAACAGCTCAGGGCGCCGCCATACTCGCTCGCGCCGTTTTCCGTGATCGTACAGTTCGTGATGATCGGATTCCGGAGTCCGGCGTAGATTCCACCACCCGGATCGCCCTCGGCCGTATTGCCCGTGATCAGACAGTTGGTAATGACCTCCTCACTGCTACAGTGGATACCGCCGCCGGTGTGCGTGGCCGTGTTTCCGAAGATCCGGCAATTGGTGATGGTCCCACAGGTGTCTCGATCGCAGTTGATGCCCCCGCCCAGCGTCGCCACATTCTCCGTAATGGCGCACTTCGTGATCGTCGGCGTGCTGAATTTGCTACATACGCCTCCTCCCCATTCGGCTTCATTCTCTGTGATCGTGCAGTTGACCATCGTCGCAGAGCTGTGATCGAGGCGGATCCCGCCTCCGCTGGAGGCGGCTGTGGCCTGCGCCACGTTTCCTTGTATCGTGCATCCGCCGATCATCACGGTGTCGCACCAGCCGCAGTAGATCCCGACTCCCGAACACGCTTCCGCCACAAGTACGTTCCCACTAATCGTGCAACCGGTGATCACCGGGTTTCCCTCGCTGCAGCAGATGCCACCGCCGATGGAGAAACCGGTTCCGGTTCCGGCCGTGTCGCCGCTGATCGTACAGTTGGTGATCGTGGGGCTGCTCTCCCAGCAGTAGATGCCGCCTCCGTATTCAGACGCTTTGTTGGCCGTCATGATGCAGTTGGCGATGGTCGGGTTGCTGTTGGTTTTGAGATACAGGGCGCCGCCGCGTAGGGTGTCCCCATGAGTAACCGTGAAACCGTCTACAACCAAGTCGCCGGTCTCACCGGAACCGAAGTAGAATCCTCGGCCGCCTCTCTCGCAATCGATGATACAGGCCGTGGGACCGTTCTCGCTAAGAAGCAGGACATCCTTGCCGCCGAAGTCGAGGTTCTTGTTGCCCGGACCGGTATAGGTGCCGTCCGCCACCAGGACCGTATCCCCCACGCTCGCCGTGTCAATTCCCGCTTGAATCGTCGGGCATTCCGACGGGACAAACCATGTCACCCCCCACGCCGGAGGGACGGTAACGAGGGTGAGCGCGCACATCGAAACAGTGACCAGAAGCGCTTTCATGGACACAACCTCCTCCTGAGGGGTGAGATCAAAACGAGGGTGTCAAATGAAGATACGGAAGCACCGACCACAGGGGATGACCCGAGCCCTACTTCAAGAGAATCATCCTCCGCGTGCGGCTCTCGCCGTCGCAGAGGAGACGACAGAAGTAGACGCCGGAGGCGACGGCGATCCCGTCGTCATCCTTTCCATCCCAGGTGACCGAATGGAAACCCGGTACCTCACGACGATCGACCAGTGTTCTCACCCGTTGCCCCAGACAGTTGTAGATCTTCAGGGTCACGCGGGATGGTTTGGCACTACCCGGGACAGCGTATGAAATCTCGGTCACGGGATTGAAAGGGTTCGGCACGTTCGGTGCCAAAACCAGCGCTGCCGGCTTCGCGGCGTGGACCTCTTCATGGACGGGCGTCCAGTCGCACCCGGCGCCGTGCGCGCCAATCAGGCCACAGTCGTACCCGTCCGGATGGTTGCCGGGCGCGCAGGGAGAATCCACCTCAAGGTGATAGTCATCCGCGCTCGCATCACAGAAGAGCGGGGCCATGCAGAAATTCCCTCTCAACCCCTCCTGTCCCGTAAGGCAGCCGACCCAATCGCCGGTCCCGCCGTCATTGCCGTGAACGTCCGAGCAGCCGAAGGTCGCGCTGCCTGTGCCGTCGCAGTAGGCGGCTTCGCCCTGGGGCCCGAAGGCGATGATCGTATTGTTCGCCGTCAGAGCGTACCCCTGCTCGCAGGCAATTCCGCCGCCCTGATCGGCCGAGTTGCCGGAGAAGGTGCACGAGAGCAACACGGCCAAAGAGTCTCCGATGCCGTACAACCCGCCGCCCCGACTGGACCCCACCATGGCCGAGGTCGAGTTTCCCAAGAACGTGGAGAAGGCGATCGTCACGCTGGAGATCCCACAGTACATCCCACCACCATAGCCGAAGAGTCCTGCGGCCGAGTTGTCGGAGAACACAGAGTGCGTAAGCACCGGTGTGCCTCCGGACCAGTAGATACCGCCCCCGTAGCACACGGCACTTGACCCTGTGGCCGAGTTGTCCGAGAAAGTGCAGCAGGCAAGTTTGGGTGAGTATCCATCGCAGAACATCGCCCCGCCAGAGGGCGCACTTCCTCCTCCGGCCGAGTTGCCCGAGAACCTGCAGCCGATCAGCGTCACCCGAGTGGCCCAGCCATAGATCGCGCCGCCGCGCTGGGCAGAGTTGTTGGAAAACACGCAATCCAAGAAAGTGGGAGAAATCTCGACGGGAGGCATGACACCGATCAGAACCGCCCCCCCATCGGTCGCGGACCCGTTGCGGATGGTCATCCCTTCCAGCACGGATCCCGGAGTCTCGCCCGAGTGACAGTAGAGCCCGCGACCTATGCCCTCACAGTCGATGACGCACAAATCGGGGTTTCCGCTTTGGGAGCGAATCGTGAGCGGCTTGCCCGCGAAGTCAAGATCCCGATTGCCGGCGCCCGTGTAGATATCATCCGCCACCTCGACGACGTCGCCGGCCTGCGCGCCACTAATCGCCGCCTGGATCGTAGCAAACTCGGCCGCGCGCACGGCACTGACCTGGTGAACGGTGAAGGGCTTCGGCATGATGTATCGGATGAGTTCCTCTACCGGCGTGTTGACACCGGGCCAATCCGGAGGCCACGGATCCGGCGGGTTCGGAGCATCCAGGGCATACCAGCCGATCCAACGCCCCTCTTCGATCCATCCCCACCCGAAGTTGATGTGGACCCCCAGCTCGTACGGGGCAATGTGCTCCGGATTGTCGGTCCAACCGTCGACGACGACGGCGTGGGGATCGCCAATCCCGGGAGGGATGAGCGAATAGAGCACCGGGCGTCCGGCGTTGATCTCCTGCACCATCATCATCCACCACGCAAAGTTGCCGTAGCTCGACCGATTCTCCAGAATGAGCGATGGGTCATAGCGGAAGTACATGGGCAGGATGGTCAGCGTTCGGCTGAAAAACGCCCCCGACCGAAGGACTCCGTAGTCCATCTGAAATGCAACACCGACTTCGTAGCACAGCTCGGCCACCGCGTATTCCTGCGCCAGATTGCACCCGTACACGCAACTGTCCGGCATGTGGGACCAGTCGTAGGGATCGGAGAAACGGGCCCACAATGGGCGGGCACCGACGGGCGACCCCACCGTATTGTCGCCGTCCCAATCGTATACGAGTCCTCCTGTGCCGTAGAGAGGCCACTCGTGGTAATTCATGATCTGTGCCACGGCGGTCGCCATGCAGCCCACGATGCACCGGTCACCGTCGCCGAGGGGGCAGAGCATGTTGTACGGATCGCCCTGGTCCCAGGCGGTTGTCAGAAGCGGCCCCACCTCGCCGCACGATTGGGCCTTGCCTCTACGGAGACCCGCCTTGAAATCCAGCGGATCGACCGAAAGACGCTCCCACCGGCCGAGGTTCGCCCGGTCGAAAGCCACCTCTCCCGTAGCCGGCTGGCTGGCGTCGAGGTTTCCATAGATGGCCTCGAACAGCCGGATCTGCGGATGCAGGACATCCCGGAGGAGCTGGGCCATCCCGCCGTCTTGATGGGCGTCCAGATCGCACTCGTCCGAGTGAGCCTTAATAGGCGGCAGCTCCTTAAGGACCGGCACGACGATGCAACCCTTGGGTGAGATGGAATAACACCGGGCCAGGAGGATCCCGTCCTTCACAAGTTCCCGGACCTCCAGGATCTCAGGCTGATCTGAGCCTGCCCACGATCCCTTCTCATAAACCATGTACTCGACCCAATTCCGGCACACTCGCTCCATTTCCTCGGGCGTGGCTCTCTCGGCCCACGCGTCCAGGGTCGTCAATGCAACGGGGAGAAAAACACAAGCGATGATCAGACCCGCCAGGGGGCGCATGCGAGTACCCTCCTTGACTAAGAACGAACCTGAAATCCTTGATTCTCACGATGAAGTCGCGCGGGATGACGTTCTATTCTGAGCGTGGAAAAGCAAGGTACGAGACACGGGACAGGAGCGCAGATGCATCTCACGGCTCGGCTCCTTACCGAAAAGTCGCAAATACACCTCTTCCGTACAACTATTGATTTTAACACATCCGGCCGAAGATTGCCACCTCTCAGACAGCATAAATTCACTCGACGTCATCCAGGAACCCTCGCCAGGTGGTCCGTTCTATTCCCCCCAGCATGAAAGAATGCCGGTGCCGGATCTTGCAGCGCCACAGTCCATGGGGGAGTTCAGAGACCCGGATTCCCAGAAAGTCCACATTCGAATAGACAATCGGGCTTCACCGGCCTATCTTTCAGGATACGGTGCGGGCCCGATGGCCCGCAGGAGAGGAGGTCGACATGGCGGAGATGAAGGACGGATGTGTCAAACCCGCCCGGGGGCCCATTGCTCCCCAGGCCCAATCCGCTCAGTCAGGAGCAACGAAACCGGCAGAGGAGGTCAGACAGATGCAGGCTCGTGTCGGCAAGGAGGCACCCGATTTCGAGGCCAACGCTTTTGTCGCGGGCGAAGGGTTCAAAACAATCAAGCTCTCCGACTCAAAGGGCAAATGGATCGTCCTCTGCTTCTACCCCGGAGATTTCACCTTCGTCTGACCCACGGAGTTGGCGGCGGTCGCCGCCCGGTACGGCGAGTTAAAGGCGCTGGGAGTGGAAGTTTTCGCCATGAGCACCGACAGCCGTTTCGTCCACAAGATGTGGCAGGAGCAAGAGCTGTCCAAGATGGTCGAGGGAGGGGTCCCGTTCCCGATGCTCTCGGACGCCGGCGGAAGGATCGGCTCGATCTATGGAATCTATGACGAGGACGCCGGCGTGGACATTCGAGGTCGATTCATCATTGACCCGGATTTCGTCATCCGCGCAGCGGAAACCCTAACACCCGAAGTCGGCCGCAACCCCGACGAGCTCATCAGGCAGGTCAAGGCATTCCAGCACGTCGTCTCGACGGGAGAGGTCACCCCCTCGGGCTGGCAGCCGGGCGAAACAACACTCACACCCGGACCGGATCTGGTCGGGAGGGTGTGGGAGGTGTGGAAGCCGTAGCCGGCCGCGGCTGCGAGAGATTCCGCTTCAGTGGGCGCCGAAACATTCAGAGAGACGATGCGAAACCCGAGGAGACTCCCCGGGTTTCCCCACGTGTGGCCGGAGCAACGAGAGGCAATTGGGAACTGAAGGGTTGCTGAAGAAACCCCTCGCTCTGGACGCGGTCCGTCAAGGCGACTTCTCCACTGAACCCGGAACACCCTCACTGGGCGTATCCGAGCGCCTTCAATTTCTCGAGTCCGTCTTCCGAGATGCGTCGCTTGATCCCCGAGGGCGGTGTCTCGGCTGCGATCCAGGCCTCCAGTTCCTCCCGGAATGCAGATGAGATCTCCGGTTCAACGGCCGCGAGGTTCTCTTTCTCCCCGGGGTCCGTCGTGACTCGGTAGAGTTCCTCACCGGTCAGAGAATCGAGGATGTACTTCCACTTTGGAGTACGGATCGCGTACATCTCGCCCTGGAAACCGACACGCCTCCGGTTCATGCGAAACCGGCGTTCCAAGTAGGCTAACCCGCCACCCGCGCCGGTGCCCGAAACGACGGGCATGAGGCTCGTCCCTTCCACGATCTCGGGCTGGCGGATATCGAGAACGTCGCAGATCGTGGGCATCACATCGATACTCTGCACCAGGTCATCCACGACCCGACCCCGGAATCGCCCGTCGGGAAAGACGAAGGCCAGCGGGATCCGTATGGACGATTCATAGAGAAACACCCCGTGCGCGCAGTAGTAGCCGTGATCGAAACTCTCTCCGTGGTCAGAGATGAACACGATCAGTGTATTCTCCAACAGACCCCGACCATCGAACTCATTCAACAGCCTGGCAACCTGGTCATCCGCGTGGGCGATCTCTCCGTCATAAAGCCACACGTGGTGATCCAACCCGAGTTCCTTCTGGATCCAGCGGGGAGGCTCGAGAACGGCGTCCTCCATCGTGTTAACGGGGAAGCCCGAGTCGTGACCGGGAGGGCCGACCCGTGAGCCGGGGTGCATTTCGTACGGCCCATGAGGTTCGAAGTAGTGGGTCCAGATGAAGTATGGAGCCCCGGGAAGGCGATCAAGATGCTCGAAGAGCCGGGCGTTGGTATCCTCCGCCGTCCTCTCTTTTTCGGCGAAATCGTCGTCAAAATGATCGAATCCCTGAGAAAGCCCCGAAGATTCATCGGAGGTCGTGTAGCTGCTCACGAAGGCCGCCGTGTGGTAGCCCCTGGCCTTCAGCCATTCGGCCAGCGTGACGGCCTGTTCGGGGAGCGGCATACCGTTGGTCCGTGTGCCGTGGGTATGCGGGTAGGTTCCCGTGAAGATTGAGCAGAAGGAAGGAG
>Ga0180432_10004915_pt1 | contig 18071 bp, 15 predicted proteins | sample SS_ome_10_FD_132414 | JGI IMG/M metagenome (GOLD analysis project Ga0180432, IMG submission 132414) | Hypersaline lake sediment archaeal communities from the Salton Sea, California, USA - SS_1_MS_2 metaG | ecosystem: Environmental > Aquatic > Non-marine Saline and Alkaline > Hypersaline >...
AGAATACCAGATCAAGCTCTTGCCAACGAGCTGATCCAACCCAGATCAAGCTCTTGCCAACGAGCTGATCTAACCCAGATCAAGCTCTTGCCAACGAGCTGATCTAACCCAGATCAAGCTCTTACTGGCTAGTTGATCCCCCTGCACAGATCATACCGAACACAACACATTCCAGTAGCGAATTACCTCCCAAGCGATTCTTTCCATGCAAACCGCCAGTGACCTCTCCAGCAGCATATAGACGAGGAATTGGTCGCCCTGTGGTGTCAAGGACCTGACCAGCACGGTTGATGCGCAGACCACCCATTGTATAGTGAATCACAGGAGTTACAAAGCAGTAATACACTGTGTCGTTGTATCCGTCAAATCCTTCCACACATGGAACAACCAGTTCAGAGGCAAGTTCTGTCATACTCTCTGATGTTTGGATGAGTCCTTTAGACAGGTAGAACCCAAGCAGCTGTTTGCCAAACTGTTTGGCACAATTCTCAGTGAAGACCATAATTGCTGTTTGGTTGGAACCAGCAAGACTTAAAATCCCATCAGTGACTCTCTCCCTGGTAGCCAACTCGTCCACGAACCTTTTTCCAGTGTTTGGATCTATCAACCTGGCTCCAAATCCTCGTAGCGCCTCTGGTGCAAGAAATTTGTGGTCACTTGATGGATTTTTGGGATCAGTAAACCCAGTGGGATGTAGTTGAATATAATTCATATCAACAAGGGACGCTCCATGTCTACTTGCGATCTCTAGACCATCCCCTTGTGCAAAGGCCCCATTGGTCGTGCCACGCGCAGCATGAGTACCTGTGTCGGTCACAGAAACGATCAGGTCCTTGTTGGCGGAAAACCCCCCGGTAGCCAGGATGACCCGACTGCCATCGCCTTTGGACAGAGCATATCTAGTCGTCTTGGAAGAATTCATGTCATGTACGGTAACGCCAGTTACCAATCCACCTGCATCCATGTTGCAATTCAAATCAATCACCTTTGTTGATGTCACAACATGTATGGTGTCGGCGTGCTTTTTGAGGTAAGCTATCAAAGACTGTGTGATCTCCCATCCAGTATTCCGTATCTTAGAATGCTCTTTGTGACCGAAACTAGCTCGATGAGTCCTTGCGACGGAGTGACCACCACAAAGAACGACGTCAATCCAGATATTCCCTAGATCTTCCAGAAACAGTCTGGCTTGATCACTATATTCTGCTAGACGATGACACAGCTTTGGGCCCTGGCTCAGAGAACCATCACTCTCGAGACATCCTATGGAGGAGATGATAGTATCGTGTAAGAATAGATCGGAATTGTCACATATATTTTTCGACGATTGTAGTGGAGTATTCACAAGGTTGATTCCTGAGGTAGCCTTGGCAGAATTGCCACCGAGTCTGTCTTCTTTTTCGACTAACAATACTGTGTGATTTTGCTTGTGGGCCACAATGGCCGCTGTCAAACCAGCCAGTCCGGATCCCACAATGATGCAATCATATCCGATTGACATCCTGCCTATAGATAGGAATATGTGATATATTTATAAATATGAATATAAATATATCAATGCACCGCAATCTGCTCACAGATCTGAGAGGTGCTTTGAAAATGAGACGATGTGATGCTTTGTAAAAATGATCCAAAATTCCATGTTATGCAGTTGGTATCATAACAAAATGGTCCAGAACAGTAGGAACAACAGTGCGAGAGCACGGCTCCGGAAAAAGCAAGCCGAGCTGAAACGGGCTCGGACCTCAGGTCACTCAAGTCAATCAATGCGCAATCAGAATGCTAAAAAGAAGCAAGAGTTGGAAATGCTCCAGAAACATTTGCAAGAAAGCATGAGGGAGTGGCAAGGGAGAAAGGATCAACGTGCTGTCCGGGCCAAGATGATCGATGAGCTGGTTTCCAACAATCTCAAGCCTCGACAAGAGATTGTTGAATCATTAGCAACCCGCATCAGGAATGGAGACTACAAAGGGGTGGGCAAGGAACAAGTGTTGGCCAAAGCACAGGCAATGATCATTCTCTTTCAGCGACAAAACCCGACTACAAGCACTCTTGCGAGAGGCTCAGACGGCTGGGCCGAATTGGGGATTGATCCAGAGGAGGTCATAGTTCGCCAAAGCTTCCTGAAACAGCAAGATAATGACGATGGCGATGAAGACAATCTCTCTGAACTATCTGATCTTTCTGATTCAGAGTGACATTACACATTGTGAGCGACCTTGATCAATCAAGCAGAAAATATTTCACAGCAAAGTAGAGTACTGCAATTAATACAGCCTTTGTACCAAGATTGTAAAGAATACTCTCGCCCACTCGAGGAACCATTTGATTAAATATCGCATTAAATTGTGGGGAGCTCAGTAGGGCGAAAAGAACACCAACGATCACTGGATCCCGCCCTCCTTGCAGGATATCATCCACAAAAGAGGATTCGCCATCTTCGTCCCCCTCGCCACCAGTACCCAGAGTGGTGAGGTCTAGACTTCCCTGTGATTGTTCATGTTCATCATTCTCATCATACTCAACCATCTGGCCTGGTCCTTGTCCGACCATATATTCACCACCTGGGCCTGGGAAAGCGGCTTCTCCACCTAGAATAGGATCATTGGTGTTTCCCATCGGATCAGCGAGACCAGGAGCCATCCCTCCTAGTCCCCCTGGACCAGAAGCCATTCCCGGAAGTGGAGCAGCTCCCCCCTGCTGAAACATCCCAGGTCCGCTACCCATTTGTGGAAGCATCCCAGGTCCGCCGCCCATTTGTGGAGGCATCCCAGGTCCGCCGCCCATTTGTGGAGGCATTCCTGGTCCACCGCCCATTTGTGGAGGCATTCCTGGTCCACCACCCATCTGTGGAGGCATACCAGATCCACCTCCCATCATTGGGTTTGGTTGGCCAAAGCCATCGCCTCCTCCTCCACCCATCACTGGGTTCATGCCAGATTTCATCTCTCTGACAATGTCATTGACTAGACTAGGTCTACCAGATCCCTCGCTCATTTGTTAGATGTTTCTTAATGTTTTACTGGATAATTTCAGCGCAGTGAAAACGCTACAAGCCTATATCATCATCAAAGACTGTCACATGGTAACATGGCCACATGGCCACATGGTCAAATCAAACAATAGGTAGTCCAATTGGCTTTTTCGATACCTTTGCCAATGTGGTTCTGACGGTTTCATATAGCTGATCTAGTGTCCCATTGTTATGTATTATCTGCTCATTCGATGTGTTAAAATCTTTCTCTGATGAATGCTGAGAGGTTTCTCCCAACAAGCACGATGCAGCCATTGGTCGTTGTATATGCAGCATACGACCACCTAGTTTCAAGAGCATCTCTGCCTCATTCGGGAATCTGCAATCGGTTACGATGACAAGTGCTTCTGGATCCTCATTGAACAATGCCTCGATATCTTGGCGCAGACACTGAACCCAGACCTCTGGATGCAACTGGTCACGAAATAATTCAGTCCCAACAAACTGTAGCAGTTGTCTACATGTCATTTTGTATACTGGGTGTATCAGAGTTTCGCGTAGCCTCCTATATTCTGGGGTTGCACCATTTACAAAATCATAGCGCCATCCTGTCAAGATGGCTACTATTCTTTTCAGAGGATGAGCGAAACTCATCTTTTGGTAACCATATTTTTCAACAAGATAGTCGGCGACAGTATCTTTTCCAGCTCCTGCCTTGCCACGGATGGCGATCAATCTTGGTATGACCGTCATTGAACAAAATATTCGATGCCAGATAAAATATTTTGTTGGTTTTGGATCATTTTTACCATCACAGGAAAATATTCATCACCTCTTTGATAGTTGACCTGCAAATAGGACACGTGTTCGCAGTACTTGTGTGCTTTTCAGCACAAGACAGACAATATGGTGCGTGGCGACACGGTATCAGCAATGCATTCCTGTCTGCACCAAGACAGGTGATGCATGTGAAATAGTTCCCCTCAGATGCCGACGCTGATGATTCACTCTCATTACAGCTCTGAAAACTCTCACTTTCACACCCGCTCTCGCCCTCACGCCCGCTCTCGCCCTCACGCCCGCTCTCACTCTCACATTCACTCTCGCTCTCACTCTCACGCCCACTCTCGCTCTCGCTCTCACGCCCACTCTCTGTGAAGCTGTAACTCTCAGTCATTGAACCCTCCTCGGGCACAGTTTCACTGATGATATTGAAGGGCACTTGTGGTAGGTTTTGACCAACCATGATTGAATTTTCAGTAAATAGTCTCCTGTCCAGTGGAATAGGCAAGGGCCTACCACATTCGCCAACAAAACGATTGAAGCGTGGATCATGTCTGTGCAAAATACCAGAAAACTCATGTGCCTGTTCTACCGTTGGAAAGCAACCACTCACAGTTACATAGACAGTCCTTGTCTCGAGGTGTGGTGCATAAGTCAAGCAACAATATCTTTGTTCATCAGCATATGGTTCTGGTGCAAGTGTGTCAAGACTGATCGCAGTTGCAGTGATTGTGTCAGTATTTTCATCTCTGTATGGTGCTTCTATCCTGTCATTGGAAGCCAAAGAGTTGTTCGTTTCGATCTCAGGATCCTCAGGATCCTCAGGATCGAACTCAGAGCCAGGGGACACCACAAATTGGGAGTCAGTAGACTCGGACTCAGGCTCAGGCTCAGGGGACACCACAAATTGGGTTTCGGGTAGTCCATCCTCAATATCTTTGCTGTATCCAGTGCCCATTTGCATAAATTTAGCGGGATCTCTCTATGATCAGATCAGAATCAGAAATCATCATCAGCGTCCTGATCAGTGTTCTCTGGTTCAGATCCCTCATCCCCAGCATCATTGTTGACATTGTTTGGATAATTGCCGAGTAGCAGGGCTTCCAGATTGGCCTCGAGCTTTTCATTCGATGCTCCCTGGACAGTCAATGCATTAATCGTCTCCCCGTCTTCCCGAAATTGGAAGGTTGGCATGGCGGCGACTCCCATATCCTCAGCAAAATCAGCGTATTCGTCAACATCCACTTTGACAAACTTCACTTCTGGGTTGGTTCTGGCCAACTGCTTGAAAAGTGGTTCGATGCGACGACATGGACCACACCAAACAGCACTGAAGTCCATCACTACAGGGCCCTCTGAAGAGGCTAGTTCCTCGAGGTGCTTATCATCTCTTGGGATAATAACTTCACCATTGCCGTTGCTCATAATGCAAGAATATTTTCTATACTGGTCATAGAATTCGAAGACTAAATTTGAACCCATTTTCAATTTTTGGAAACCTGTCAGCATCTTCTTCATGGCTGAAGCATCTGATTCGATTGGTGTAACTGGACCAGGTCCAAAGGAGAGCAATCATGACAGTGAAAAAGCATGGATAGATATTTACTCACTCGAGCTGGAATTTAGGAACTACTTGGGCGAATCCCCTTTCTGGATGGCAGAAACTTCAACGGTGTATTGGGTGGATATTCTCAAGGGCACCATCAACAGTTGGCACTCAACCACAGGACAGACGAAGATTTGGGACATCAAGCAGAAGGTTGGCTGCGTGGTTCCTGTACAGGGAGAGACGGACATTGTTCTGTTGGCATCGCTCAAAGGAATCGGCTTGTACGATCTTCGGGCAAAAACATGGTTTCACAATTATGGTGATCCAGAGCACAAGTTGCTCACCAATCGGTGGAATGATGGGAAGTGTGGTCCGGATGGGCGTTTCTGGATTGGATCTATGAATCACACTGATACAGAGGCATCTATAGAGAGGGGTGAGAGGGATGGCTCCCTCTATGTTCTGAATGGGAGGGAAACCAATCCGTGTTTTCGCAAACAGAAAGGGTACATAGGTATATCCAATGGAATTGCCTGGTCTAGGGATGGTTCGAGAATGTATTTCATAGATACGCCCAGCCAATCTGTGCAAGAGTATGAATACAGGAACAGGAATAGTCACAATCCACTCAAACTACTGAACATAGATTGTATCACTATTCCAAAGGAGGATGGTGCTCCAGATGGCTGTGCAATGGATATGAGCGACAATCTGTGGATAGCACTGTGGGGTGGAGGGGCCATTCAACAATATTCTACCGCAACTGGCGAAAAGCTCTTGTCTATTGACATTGGAGAGAAATATCCAACCAGTGTGGCATGGATCGGTGTGGATCTGGATATGCTGTTCGTGACAACAGCCAAAGGAGATACGCTCACCAAGATTCTGGATGATGAAAATGATGCAGAAAGGCGAGATACTGGGCAAAATTATATTATCGATTTCAGCAACTGCAATGTAAGAGGTGTACCTGTTTCTGGATTCAGAATGGGTCACATTGATGAAAATGTATGATACATATATACTATAATATTGAGTGATCGATGACTCAGTTTTGCTCCATAGCCAATAAGAACAGGACCAGGTTTGGCTGCTTCAGTGGAAAGCAGCTTCAGAAGATTGCGAGGGGATACAATCAGCATATGGCAGGTCCGAGGCGAGAAAGAATCCGCCTGAGTCAACCGGTTGAAAATTTGTGGAGAGACCTGCGCCATAAACTGAGTGATATTTGTAGCGATGAGAGTTGTTGGTTAGACTTGCAATTTGTTAAAGAGATTGGCGATGAGGAGCTGTTAAAATGGACATATCCGCCAAAGGGACCCACTAACCAAGTTGCGGGAGCAGCTAAATGGAAATGGCTATCAACCCGCAATATAGATGCTGCCATGGAGCATTTCGAGAAAGTGTATCCACATTTTATTTTTTTTGGCCCTGTACCGATAGATTTCGCGGAGATATTTACTGAATTGAACAACCTGAATCTAGTCAGACTGTATCGACAAGGGACGCGGCAGATTGGAATTGTTTTTAACTTTGACCCTCACACAGAGTTAGGAAGTCACTGGGTAAGCTTGATGATTGATTTGAACAGTCGTCGGCGCTCTCAATCACAATATCCAAATGCAAGCAAAATAGCATATTTTGATAGTTTTGGTAGCTGTCCGCCCCCAAAGCCCATTCAGGATTTTATTGCAAATATCCAAATGAAAGCGAAGCAAGGTCTGGGCTTAACATTGCAGGTACTTTGTAACAAGACGCGACACCAGTTCTCCTCGTCTGAGTGTGGTGTTTATAGCATATATTTTCTGGAGAAAAGTTTGCAGGGACAGCCATTCACAGAGACTTTTGCTGACATTGTCAGTGACTACGAGATGAATCAGAATCGTGCTAGGTTTTTCCGCCGCTAGCCTGGCGGAAGGGCCTAGAACCAGGAATTTAGATAGGACTTGACAGTCTCGTAACTATGTGTCAGATATGGTCGCACATGCTCTCTGTAGAGTAGTGGGAGATTGTGAGTGCCTGGTAGGTCTTCGTAGTCCTCGAGCCGTGGAGCGCCTTCAACATAGTCGATCTTTTTCTGGGCAAGAGCGATTCGGGGGTGCAACCTCAGTTTCTGTATGCGCCAGCCGTATCCCAGGATTTTGTAGGTCTCGCCCTCTTTCATGAAAGCCCACATCTCGTCAGGCCACCACTGCATGAACCAGAAAGATGGAACCACCTGGTACAGTCTCTTCTCCTGATCAGCGACAAAATACGTATTGTGAACTCCACTGCTTGTTTCGCGAAGCTGGTTGAAACTCCGGCTCTTCGAGCCGTTTGCTCCGATCTCATCGGAGGAACTCTTTGTGACAGTAATCTCCCTTTCAAAATATGTACCATAGACGTATCCTGCTTTTCCAATGATGCCAAGAATTGCTGCTGCTCGGATGTTTCTGACCGTGCGTGTACCCACAATCCACTTATATGATAGTCGAGCAAGAGATGAGACTCGTTGCTTTACGGCGATCAGTCGCCATAGAGCGCGATTTTGCTCACGTGCAATTTGATAGCTCTTGTGTGCTGCTTCGGAAACTTTCTGTCCTATGAGCTGACCTCCTTCATGAGCTTTTGTCCCAACGTAACTGCTGCTTGCATCAATGTATTTCTGACCTGCACTTAGACCATCGTTGATATATTTGTGTCCCTTTGCAACCTTGAGTGTTGCGTTTAGTGTTGTTGTTGCTGAACTTAGGGTTTTCAGGCTCTTACCAAGCCATCCTCCAAGATTGAATGGCTTAGCAGTAGATGTGGCAGATGGTTTGACAGCCTTAGCTTTAGCTGTAGTGGTCGCAGATGACTTCATGTCTGCCTTGGATGTAGATTTGTTTGGTACTTGGATGCCATCGCATTGACTGTAAAATGATCAATTTTCTCATATGTATGTATATCACCACAATACACATGATTACCAATCAGACTCCTACTCCCAAATATTTTCTGACAAAGCTACCAGGCATTTTCTACTTGATTTCTACCAGGAACAAGGATAGATTGCTTAAACAGATCCTTGGTTGCCTGTTGGCAGATGGTTTGTTCTCAATTACCCAAGAACCAGATGGGTCTTGCTCTATGATCATGCAATTACAGAATGAAGAAGCTCTCAATACTATTCTAAAGACTGGTGAGAGCTATCTATCTGCAGACAACTACTACGGCTTACAGATAGATACCTCCAATCCAGCTCTGAACGAAGCAGGGATGCTCGCTGAGGTGACGAGTTTGTTGGCAGAGAAGGGTATCCCCATCCTCTGTCTCAGTACTTTCAACTACAACTACATATACTATCCAGTTGCATTCGAGGCTCAATTGGTTGATGCAGTCTCCTCGACAGGTGAAAACATCTTTCAGTTCGCCCAGTTGTAGTTGTAGTTGTAGTTGTAGTTGTAGTTGTAGTTGTAGTTGTAGTTGTAGTTGTAGTTGTAAGTAAAATCACATATATGCAGATGTGCGAGATATGTGATCATCTTACTTTGTATGTTCTATTGAATCACTATACAAAGTAAAGTAAAATGAGAATCCTCGACCTACCCATTGAATTTAGAAATCGAATGTAAAGTTGAACGAATCCTTGGCACTCTGGTCGCAATACTCGGCAACTGTGTTGGCCTTTTCCGTATTCAGTTTCTCTTTGCTTTCTGCAATCTGTTGGCGGCGCAGCAACATGTCCTGTTTCGGTGGTTGAACCGTCTGGATCATGGTCTCATCAAGACCAATTCGAAAAGCATTCGTACCAGCCTTGATGAACTGGCCAGTCATGATGTTGCTGCTGACACCAGACATGGGGTCGGATTCGCCATACATAGCAGAGCGGAAGATCTGAGTAGTGGTCTCCTCGAAACTGGCGCGAGCCCATGGTCCACTGTCACCCTTGCTCATACCGTGACGATCAACTGAGATCAAGTATCCTCGACTTGTCATGAGGTCTGCGAGGATCTCGATATGACGTGGATTTACGTATGTACCAGCATATTCCATCACCTCTGTGATTTCATCAATGATCAGATTGCGAGCAGCATTGATACCGAGTGTCTCGTACACCTCGATAATGTGGTTTGAGAAGGTAGCCTCGGGATTGATGTGACGCATGTTCCAGATATCCACCAGATTAACACCATTGGTATCAATCTCATAATCGAATGTGTGGTCGAGTGACCCATTCTCAGCATAGAATGGTTTCTGCTTAACAAATCGGACGCGAGCAGTGTCAATTCCAGGGATACCCTTAACCTTGATCTCGAGTAGGACGCGCTCTAGGTATCGGACCAGATTGATTGGGTTGTTTCGAATGCTTTCATTCTGAACATTGATACGTGCAACATAGAGGGAGTCGCCACCCACGTTGATACCATCAAGTGGACCATTCGTATCCGAAACAGCGAATTGGATCTCCTTGATATCTTTGAAGCCAGGGTGTGTGGTTCCCTGCTCTTTGACTAGAGCGGCGTAAACATCCTCCATGGTGATGTTTTTCTGAGCCATCAGTCTCTCCTGGAAGTCCATACGGATAACCCATGGAAACTCCTGTTTCTTTTCTGGGGTCAACAGATCTCCCATGAATTCATTGTAGCTCTCAAGGAAGCCTTTGTCAGCATCGGAATAATCAGTCACTCCCTCCTCAAGATCAGGCGCATAAATGATCTTGACCGAGTTGACAATATCCCTCATCGTTGTGAACTCGATATTGCTCGCCAACTCCTGTGCATTGAGCATGGCCCGGTCTTTCGGTTCGAGCTTACTCTCGTCATCTTCTGACCGTTTCTGATTCAGGTAGGTTGGATTGATGCTGACAGTCACAGTGGGAGTCTCGAGAGCACTGGTGACGCGCATAATCTCCTTCAGGCGAGGCACGCCACGACTGACATTCGCCTTCTCACCAACACCGGTACTGTGAAAGGTATCAAGAGTCATTTGTGTACTGGGTTCACCAACACTCTGTGCTGCAATTGCACCTACCATTTCGCCAGGGGCTGCAAATGCCTCCTGAAATTTGCGGTAGACATCCTGGATCAGATAGTCGAATGCTTCCTTATTGTAGCCCTTGTGCGCCAATTTCTTACTGGCCAGGTGGGAGCGGATCATTGCCTGTAGAACAATGAAATCCCTATTCTCATTGAATGTTGGGACCTGATATTCCTCCAGGATCTTGGCAATCAGTTTGCGGACCTCCAGGACCACGTGTGCTGGGTTCAGATCGGCCAAACCAGATCCCTTGCGTAGAGCGAATCGGTACTGGAAATTCTCAATCATGCGTGGAAAGTTGACAGGCAAGAGAATCTTGTCTGGGACCCCATGCTTGAAAACCTCGGTGCGAAGAATATCCCGGTCCTTACTCAGTCTCTGAAACTCTTCTTCAAGGATCTTGCTATACTTTGCAGGATCATCCTCAAGATCAGCCACGATGTTAGGTGCGAACAGGTTCTCTGGATGAGCAGTATCGAATGGATTGTACCGATAAATCTTGCGGAACTTGTCATCAGACAGAGTGAGGTAGTCGAATTTCTGAACCTCAAGCCGACTGGCATCAAAACCATCACCACCATAGAAGAATTGGAGAATGATGTCATTGGCATTGCGAACCGACCAATCGTACCGGACCCCCAAATCCTCGAGAGCCTTCATCAGACGGCGCTGCAGATAACCAGTTTCAGCCGTCTTAATACTTGTACTGATGACACCCACACGACCAGCCATAGCGTGGAAAAAGTATTGGGTGACATCCAGTCCGAGCAGATAGCCCTTATCAATGAAACCACGACTCTCTGGAGTAATGCTATCCTTAGTAAAGTGTGGCAGAGTGCGACGCAGATAGCCATCAGGGACACGACCGCCATCCAGCTCCTGTTGTCCCAGCAGACTGATAATCTGGACCAAGTTGGTCTTGCTACCCTTGCTACCGGACTCAACCATGCTCGCCATGCGGTTATCTGGACTCAGCTTCTTACCAGTAGCCTCCTCAGCAATCTTGCGAGCTCCATTGAGAACGACATAGATATCTGCCTCGAACTGTTCATTAATGGGCTTACCGGTATCTGAGAAGAAGAAACGGTCACGAGGGAGCCAGTAGCCAAGCTCATGTACCACGGCTTTGTGAAAATCACGCTTCTGGTCCTCACCAATAATCGGATATCGTCCCTGGTGTAGGAACTCAATCTTTACCTTGGCCTCTGCAACCTTTTCACGAACCTGGTGGTGAATTTCATCATAATCACTGCGTGAGATGTACATATCATCGAGACCGACACTGAAACCATCAATGGCAAGCCACTGCATTCCGACATTCATCATATCATCGAACAGATGACGAGTAGGTTCTGGTCCCCAGTCATTCCAAGTGACATGAACCAGACTGTTGTTCTTGGTACCGAATGTCTGTTTGTCGAAGAATCCGCTTGACATTTTGCCGTCCTCGATGCGGAGGATGTTCTTCTGTTCTTGCTCTGCACCATCCTCGTTACGATTCAGATAGTAGCTGACCTTGGGGAGAAATGTCGAAAAGACATGTTTTGAATCCCATCGCAGACTGCGACCTGTCTGCTCTTCTGCTTCAAGCTCCTCGCGCTCTTCAGCCTCCTCTTCATGGAGTTCGCGTTCCAGAGTCTCCTCATCGACTTCGGTGCCAGTGCCAACCGCGACAGCTTCCTTAGCAGCGATGACCTCTGGTGTGAGGACGATTGGCGTAGGTTCCGGTTTCGATGGGTCAGGAAGACTGCCATCATAACCACTTGTCCAATCAAGCAGTGTCATCAGGTGCATCAGGTTCAGGTGTGGTTTGGATCGAATACGAGTAAAACGATAACTCGCAAGGAGAGCATCCTGAATCAAGCCCATGACTGGCTTACTCGCTTGTGGGCTAACGATTTGTGTGGGAACAAGGGTGAGTGCCTGCAGCTCATATGATGCCTGTTTGCTGTTGGGTACGTGCATGTTCATTTCATCACCATCGAAATCAGCATTGTATGGAGTGCAAACACTTGGGTTGAGGCGGAATGTCTTTCCTGGAAGAATCTTTGCTCGGTGACCCATCATGCTCATCTTGTGGAGAGATGGTTGGCGATTGAATAGAACAATATCACCATTCATCAAGTGCCGATGCACCACATCTCCGGGATTCAAAACAATCTTGTCTCGTTGCATCTGGGTGATGTGTTTTAGACTGCACTTAAAACTGCCACGTGATTGGCCACCCATTTGCTGTTCAAGATCACTACTGCTCTTGTATTCGATGCAGTTGGCACCTGGCCATTTGGGACCATTTCGAACAAGTTGTGTGAGTCTTTTCACATTGAGAGGGGTGACGATCTCTTCGCGAGTGAGGACATCCGCGACTACGAAGGGAACACCCAGCTCATCAATGCTGATGTTTGGATCTGGAGTGATAACACTACGTGCGGACTTATCCACACGCTTACCCATGAGGTTGCCGCGAACTCGACCCTCTTTGTGATTCAGACGCTGACGCAATGTTCGATAGGCACGACCAGATCGGTTGACCGCAGCAGGAATATTGCTAATCTCATTATCGACATATGTGGCCACATGGTATTGAAGAAGGCTCCACCAGTTGTACAGGTTCCTCCTCTCTTTTTCAGACTGTTCCTTGGATAGAAGGTCGCGAATCTGATTGTTTGTCTTGATAATGTCATTGAGCTTATAAGTCAAGTCATCATCAGCAGTCTGTCCAGACTCATTCGTCACCGCAGGGCGCATTGGGGGAGGAGGAACAGGCATGACCGTCCAGATCATCGACTCTGGTCGAGAGTGCTGGGGAGGGTAGCCAAGTAGTTCGCAATCATCATCGGTAATTTTCCGGAAAATAGTGTGAACTACCTCTGGGTTCATGAAGTTGAATTGTGTCTTCTTGCCATCTCCCTCACCACTATCTCCGCCCTCACCATCGCCACCATCGCCATCGACTGCATCAGTGCTTTGTTGGGCCTGACTAACATCGGCAGCAGCACCCTTGGCAGCCTGTTTCTCACAGGTCTCCACATCAGCAAGGATGTTGGGTGGGGAAGCCCCTTTCAGAGAGGGCATTCCACCCTTGACGTTGATTTTCGGGCTACCATCCTTGGTATCCTTGACAAACTTGAGAACACACGCTCCACAATTCCAGCAATTCTTGTTAAACCCAAGCTTTGAATCCTTCAATAGGCTCTGATAGTAAGCGAATCGTGCCTTACCCTTTCGAGCGAGAATTTGGCGTCGTCTCTCTGGCTCTCTTGCATCTACCAGTCCACTTGAACAGCGATGACAAACCACATTCAGGATTGAGATGATATTGGGCAGAAATGGGATTTGATAGACTGGTTTCTCGAGTCTGATGTGACCAAAATGGCCAGGGTCCCACTTCATCGGAAGTTTGCTGAGAGCATTCTCCTTTGAACGGTCAGATGTGCCCATTTTCCGATCAAAAAGGTGACCATCCTGCTTGTCATAGACCGTGGCGATATGATTATAGACCTCACACACTGACTCTCGAAGGATGTCCTCAGCACTCTTGATACCGAAGAATGTCTTCTCGATAAGAGAAACACGTGCGCCACTATATCCTATTTCGGAACGTAGCGACATATATAATCTTACTCCTAATTTATTTCAGGTTAAAAAGCGGATCAGGTCGCATCAATTTTACAAATCTGCAGCAGATGATTCCAATGAAAATTTGATACAATAGTACAGGTCACCACATGATGCACAAGTGATTTACATGCTATTCCACATATGAACACATCAAAAAAGAGGATTGCCAGACTCCTCCTACGACCAGAATGGAGATTACACCTAGCACATCTTGGATCTATTTATTATCAGAGCAGTCACGCAGATCACCTGTTTATACTGATTGATGACAGGAGCCCTCACCTGGGTGAGACTGCACCAGGTATTGTTGAAAGTTTTGTTGAAGATCTGAATTGGTTAGAGTTACCAAATATCAGTATAGTCAGGATATCTGATTACTATGAGATCTTGTTCCATTGTGCGCACTGGTTTGTCGATCGGGGTGAAACCCATATTGAAAAGGTCATTGTACAATCATCGCGACCACAGACGCAACCACCATATATCAAGAAATACTATCTCCGAGAATCTGAGATGCCAAAGGTCAAGGTATATTTTAACAGATATAATACCAAATACACCAGAACAGGGGATGGTGATGGTAGTGATGCTCCATCACTAAACAAGTTGGCAGGACGTTCCAAACTACGGATTCGCACCAATGCAAGTGAAGAGGCAGGTTCGACCGTGTTGATGAGTTATTATTTGGATGGTCGGGTATGTGATCTAAGTTTGAGTTTTTGTCTTCCAATAATAGATTGTTTCCTCAATGTGACAACGATCTTCGAGCAGATTAATGGGGCCAATCCCCATGCTATCATTGGTGAAGAGACTCACAATTTCAATCGTAAAATATTCTCATTGTTGAACAAGAAATACCCTACCTACGTATCGTATCCTGGGTTTAAGCTGCTGAATTACAGGTATCATTCAGATGAGCTGTTGAGACTTGTCAGGGCAAATGTTCTGCGTGGATTTGATGACCCGAGACTGTTGACAGTGAAGAATATCCGTGAACGAGGGTTTCCGAAAGGCATTCTCAGAGAGTTTGTGAGAATCGGGATCCGGAGAGGGACGGTGGACCCACAACAACTGCCAGATGTTTCCAAGAATTATTTCCCTCAGAAAGCACTGCCCAAACACAAGGGGATTATTGAGCCCATAAAAGTAATTTTGAGCAATTTTCCAAGTAAGGTGACTAGATATTATTCCAGTCATTTCTGCAGAGATATCGTTGCATTGAGAAAACTCTTTTGGATAGATGGATTTGAGGTTAGGAAACTAGCATCATTCCAACAGCTCCGGACACCGCCACCCATTGCCAAAGATCACAATAATAATAATAATGATCATGAGCCACATCGATTGGGAGCTTGGAATGCAGGTCCGCCTGCATCAAACCCGCCGACAGGGCTATTGGCAGCCACGCCATTAGTGCGGCGCAGACCAGCGCCATTCATGCTGAAAGGGACAAATACATACGTTCAATTAGAAGAGCGCGTCCCTGGTGGCCATAAAAGTATGCATTGGAGCGGGTTTATCTTTTCCAGGAAGGATGGTCAGCCCTTTCCCAATAGTCTACCCTGGCTAAGCTGCGATCCAGTTGAAAGCCCTTTTAAAGTAAGGTTTCACTTCTATCCAGAGTTTTATACTGGACATGTTCCACCCAAACCAGTGAAAATATTGGATGGTCTCTTGGATAGTCAACCGAAAAGCTCTGGTGTAATCGTTGTTCAAGGGTACGGATTCTTTTATTATGATGGTGACAGCAACATGCATCTCATGTATGCATGTCCAAAGTCCAAAGCTATCCTCACAATGTATTGATTTTTGGAGGATTTACTGATACCAGTAAATCTTGTTATTATCAGTGCGACCAACGATGACGAGATCGTGTGGTCGATAGAAGATTCCATTCTCGTCCAACAGATAATGTTCCCCCTCAAACTCTATCTCAGTAGTGCGAATATACTGAGAAAGATCAATGCCTTTTGTACCTTTGTGTAGCTTGTTCAGAAACTCTCGTCTCTTTTTCTTATTTTCATGTGGGTTCTCACCATTTATTAATCCGTAAGGATTCGCAACCATATGGCTGGAGCAGAGAAGGTGTTCATCACCAACATTACCGCTGACCTTTTTGTTGATGCTACCACCTTTCCCACCACCCTTCCCACCACCTTTGAGAACAGCTGCTCGTCGTTTGCGGGTACATTGCTTCCCCAGACTGGTCCTTGCCATACATCTATCATCCTCTGCTATCCGAGACTCTCCCTTCTGGATGATCAGGGGTATGAGTCCCTTCGCCCAATTTGATGATTCTACAGATGGAGTCAATGGCTCTTTGTCAGACTGATTCTCAATGGGGATGTGTGGTTTTAATTGTATCAGAGGACACTCTTTCAGAGGGCTTCTCTCCTCTGCGACTGGTTCGAAGGTGTCAAGATTAGGTCTTCTATTAATCTCGAGATTGATTCTGACATAGAAACTATCCAACAATTCGGGAGAGATCTGCCTGTTTAGCCGATAGCGTTCATCCATAGATAGTATTGCCCAGACATCACACAGAAAATTGCTGACAATTTCATGGTATCTGTTGTTCGCCTCTTTCTCTAGGAATATATGTAACTTTCGAAATGGTTCAAGGCTGAGAATATCCTTGTAACTGGTCATGTATGTGGCAATGAGATCGAATAGACACCATGTATTCAAATTTCCTTGACATCCTCTTGGCCTTCCTTCTGCAATGTCACATATTTAGGTAGGGTATCTGGCGGTATCATATTTATCACAGACTTTTCCTTGGACTTGCCAGGTACATAACAATCGTGAATGATTAAGGGGATTGTTTCGGCCAAAGGGCATTTGCGCGTCCATCTGTCCTTGTTTACGACTCGTACAAGCGCTTGTACGGCTCCTGTGACCCCAGGTCTCCTGCGACTCTTTCGACCACCATATCCACCATGATGCAATGCCCATTCGAAACAGAGAACCTGACTCTCTGTTTGAAACCCAGTGACATAAAACGCATAATGAAATGGGCCACGACCCGCGGTGTATTTAGCTCCTCCTGATAGCTCTCCATTATGCTGGCGCAATCTTCTCGCCAGATTATTCGTCTTGCCAATGTATGTCCATTTCCCATTATCTGATTCGATGCAGTAACAGGTCCATTCATTGATCGCAGCCACTGTATCCCCCATGGCCACAGCACTGTTGTCAACTTTCAATACGATGACAGGCTTGATCCTCCCATCATCAACATCCATATCCTACAGTATCAAAGTGGAGTACCCTTATGGCCTGGAAAATCCAGGCTGTCCTGGATAAATCCAAGCTATCTTGGCTCCACTCTATCGCGAGAGGATATTAGGTGTTGATTCGAAGTGTCCCAATCATGGTGGAGACCATTGCATGTCTCAAACCTATGTTGCACCCTTATACGGGAGCGCACGCGGTTCGCAACCTCTACACCCTGCATATTATCCTCTGGAGGATATATTATGAGTGAAAAATGAAGTCGGTTTTGAGGGACTTATTATGTTTCCCGACTACTATCACCACTTTACTACTCAACATGAACCCCAACAACACTAACAACACTACTACTACCGCCCCCGCCTACTCCGATGCCGTCCTGGACCTCGGAAAGCAGTTCTACGCTGCTTATGTGGCAGAGGCGGAGAACCCGACCGATGCCACCGCTGGCAACATCTACAACCTGTTTCTGCACTTCGCGGCGCAGCTCGAGGAGCAGACCAAGGCGGCTACAGCCGCGGCCTCTCCTGCTCCTGCTCTCGCCATTCCGCCTGTTGCAGGTGCGCCTGTTGCCGCTGGCGGCGGCAAGATCCGCACGCGCGCCCAGACCGCTTGGGACGCCTGGCAGACCGACCAGAAGGCCAAGGGCTACCCCGGTCTTGCCGGCGGCGCGGACGCCAGCTCTGATGCCAAGAAGCAACACGTCCGGGACACCTACCACGCGATGACCAAGGCGCAGCAGCAAGCCTTCTTGCAGCAGTACCAGGCTGTCCACGGTGTCCCCACGGTCGCCAAGGGCAGCGGTGCGAAGAAGGTGTCCTCGTACACCACCTTGCAGGTGCTGCACTCGGCCATCTTCCGGATTGCCGACGGTAAGGGCAAGGGCGACAAGCTGGGCGCGGACTACGCTGC